>Ga0079224_100001887_pt1 | contig 24822 bp, 20 predicted proteins | sample Stecom2015_FD_80414 | JGI IMG/M metagenome (GOLD analysis project Ga0079224, IMG submission 80414) | Agricultural soil microbial communities from Utah to study Nitrogen management - Steer compost 2015 | ecosystem: Environmental > Terrestrial > Soil > Agricultural land | place: USA: Utah... | reverse complement strand
GGGTGAACAGGGGTCGCGCGGAGTCGCCTGTGTCACGTGAGGTCGGGTCGGCCCGGCTGCCAGCGGTAGGTCCCGAGGTCGATCCTCTGCCCGTCGGCGAGAACGCCCTCGGCGCGCAGGAGCTCGAGTTGGCGATGCACCAGATGCGGAGCCGGGACACCGCTCGCCCGGAGCACGCGATGCCAGGGCAGATCGGCGCCGTCCTCCGACAGCACCCGCCCGACGAGGCGCGGGGTCGAGGCCCCCGCGACGGCTGCGACGTCTCCGTACGTGGCCACCGTGCCGCGCGGGATGCTCGCCACGACGTCGCGAATCCGTTCGTGCATCGCCTCGTCCATGGCGACCGAGCGTAGGCGGCCGCGACTCCGCCGCTCGCCGGACTCGCCGCCTTCGGGTACTCGCGGGGCCGTGCTCGCAGGCGTGTCGGGGGGACGTGGTTCCATCGGAGCGTGAGCGGCAGAAGCGGTCTGAACGCCCGGCTGGTGCGGACATCCGCGCCCGCCGCGCCCACGCGTGTCTGGGAGCCGGAAGCCGCGGAACTGATCGCCGCGCCGCGCGGATTCGTTCGCGTGCTCGGCGGTCCCGGCACCGGCAAGACGACGCTGTTGTCGACCCTCGCCGCCGAGCGCATCCGCGGCGGAGCCGATCCCGAGAACCTCCTGGTCCTCACGGCCTCCCGGCGCGCGGCGAGTGCGGTGCGCCGGGACATCACCCGCCGGATCGCCGAGCCGTCCGACTCTGCCAACGCAGCCGAGTCCACCGACTCTGCCGAGTCCACTGACGCCGACGTGAACCGCACGGTCCGGGAACCGGTGGTGCGGACCGTGCACTCCTACGCGTTCGCGGTGCTGCGCCTGCAGGCCAACCTCACCGGGCAGCCCGAACCCCGTCTGCTGTCCGGGCCCGAGCAGGACGTCGTGGTGCGCGAACTGCTCGCGGGCGACCTCGACCGCGGCGCTCCCGACTGGCCGGAACGACTCCGGCCCGCGCTCGGCGTCGCCGGGTTCGCCGAGGAACTGCGCGATCTCATCCTGCGGGCGGCCGAACGCGGACTCGGCCCGGAGGACCTGATCAAACTGGGCAGACACGAGGGCCGTGAGGAATGGGTCGCGGCCGGACGGTTCTGGCGGCAGTACGAAGAGGTCACGCTCCTGCACGGCTCGGGAGGCAACGCGCTCGGCACCCCCGGCGCGCCCGCGCTCGACGCGGCCGAACTCGTGTCCAGCGCGCTCGTCGAGTTGGAGGGCGACCCGGATCTGCTGCAACGCGAACAGCAACGCGTCCGCCATCTGCTCGTCGACGACGCCCAGCACCTCGACCCGTTGCAGATGCGCCTGGTGCGGCTGCTCGGCGGCACCGCAGACGACTTCGTGCTGTCGGGTGATCCGGACCAGTCCGTGTTCTCCTTCCGCGGTGCCGACCCGACCCTGCTGGCCGAGGCCGACGGCGGGGAGACCATCACGTTGACATGCACGCACCGCATGGCGAGCGCCGTGCACGAGGCCGTCGGGCGCGTCGCGCGCGGATTCGCGGGCTCGTCACGTTTCCGCGACACCGCGCCCGCCGTGAGTGGTGGGGCGGTGCACCCGAGGCTGTTCCCGACCCCGGCGGCGGAGGCGTCCTGGATCGCCGACCGGCTGCGCCGTGCCCACCTGCTCGACGAGGTTCCGTGGGAGGAGATGGCGGTCCTCGTGCGCTCGCCGACCCGGTCGATGCCGGTGTTGCAGCGCGCTCTCGCCGCGGCGGGCGTGCCCATCGCCTCGGCAGCCGAGGAGGTGCCGCTGGCGCGTCAGCCAGGGGTGCGGCCGCTGCTGGCGGTGCTGCGCCTGGCCGCCGAACCGGATGCGCTCGACGCCGACCTCGCCGAGATGTTGCTGTCCTCGCCGCTCGGTGGTGCGGATCCGCTGGCGCTGCGCAGGCTCCGGCGCGGCCTGCGCAGGCTCGAACTGGCCGCCGGTGGGGAACGCTCGAGTGACGAACTGCTCGTCGAGGCGTTGCGCGACGGCGATCTGCTCTCGGGGCTCGCCGATGTGGAGGCCCGGCCCGTCCGCAGGGTCGGCGGACTGCTCACCACCGCGCGCGAGGCGGCCGCGAGCGGCCTCGACGTGGAGAACGTGCTGTGGCGCGTGTGGCAGGCCAGTGGACTGGAGAAACGGCTGCTGCGCCAGATCGAACGCGGTGGTTCGCTCGCCGCGCAGGCCGACCGCGACCTCGACGCCGTGGTGGCACTGTTCGACGCAGCCGGTCGCTATGTCGACAGGCTGCCAAAGGCGAGCGTGGGCGGATTCGCCGAGTACCTGACGTCGCAGCACATCGCGGGCGACAGCCTGGCGCCGGTCGCCGCACGCGGGGGTGGCGTCTCGCTCCTGACCGCGCACGCCGCCGCCGGTCGGGAGTGGACGGTCGTGGCCGTCGCGGGTGCCCAGGAGGGCAGCTGGCCGGACCTGCGGCCGCGCGGCACGCTGCTCGGTGTGGAGCGACTCGTCGACCTGCTGTCCGGAGTGGACGACGACACCGTGTCGATCACGGCGCCGTTGCTGGCCGAGGAGCGCAGGCTGTTCTATGTGGCCGCCAGCAGGGCACGCTCGACGCTGCTCGTCACGGCGGTGCAGGGGGAGGACGAACAGCCCTCGCGGTTCGTCGAGGAGCTGCTGACCCACGGCGATGACGCCGCCGATGCGGGACCCGACGTGCGGATCTACCCGCGGGAGCGCTCGCTCGTGCTGTCCGAGCTGGTCGGCGAACTGCGGTCGGTGGTCTGCGACGCTGCCGAGGACCCGGACCGCAGGCGCAGGGCCACGACCCAGCTCGCGCGGTTGGCCCGCGCGGGCGTTCCGGGTGCGCACCCCGATCAGTGGTACGGAATCCACGACCCGAGCACCACCGAACCGCTGCGCAAGCCCGGTGATCCGGTGCGGGTGTCGCCGTCCACAGTGGAGATACTCGCGAAGTGTCCGCTGCGGTGGCTGATCGAACGCCACGGTGGCGCCGATCCCTCGCAGTTGGCCGCGGTGACGGGAACGCTCGTGCACGCACTCGCCCAGGCGGCGGCCGCCGGGGCCGAGACCGACGAGATCAGGTCCGAACTGGACCGTGCGTGGGCGAAGGTCGACGCGGGCGCTCCGTGGTTCTCGCGCAGGGAACGCAACCGCGTCGAGCAGATGGTGCAGAACTTCCTGACCTGGCTGCGGCAGAGCAGGCACGAACTGACCCAGCTCGCGGTCGAACAGGAGATGGCCGTCGAACTCCCGCTCGCCGATCCGGACGACGAGACGTCCGAGGAGACCGGAAACGCCACGGGAGAAACATCCGGCGGGGAGCTGCGGGTCACGCTGACGGGTCGGGTCGACCGATTGGAGGTCGACGGTCAGGGCAGGCCCGTGGTGGTCGACCTCAAGACGAGCAAGTCGCCGGTCAGCGCCAAGGACGCCGAACAGCATCCACAGTTGGCCGCCTACCAGCTCGCCGTTCTGCTCGGCGCGTTCGAACAGCACCTGGCGAAGTCGGACGGCGCGGGGCAGGCGCGCCAACCCGGCGGAGCGCGACTGGTGTACGTGGCGAAGTCGCACGCGAAGACGGGGGCGGGGCAGCGCGAGCAGCCGCCGCTCGACGACGACGGTCAGGTGCACTGGCTGCGGCTCGTCCGCGACGCGGCCAAGGCCACCGCGGGGCCGGCGTACGAGGCGAAGGAGAACGCCGACTGCGACCGCTGCCCCGCGCGGTCGTCGTGCCCGGCCCGTCCGGAGGGCAGGCAGGTGACGGGGCCGTGACGCAGTTGGTGAGTCCCGCCGAGGTCGCGCAGGCACTCGGGCTGCCCACGCCGACCGAGGAACAGGCCGCGGTGATCGCCGCGCCCGCCGAACCGTCGCTCGTCGTGGCCGGTGCGGGCGCGGGCAAGACCGAGACGATGGCGGCACGCGTGGTGTGGCTGGTGGCCAACGGTCTCGTGACCCCGGAACGCGTGCTGGGCCTGACGTTCACGCGCAAGGCGGCGCGTCAGCTGGCCGACCGCGTGCGCGCGCGACTGCGCGTGCTGGCCGGGTCGAACCTGCTGGACCGGATCGACCCGGGCGGGTCCCGGCGTGCGGCGGTGCTCGCGGGCGAACCGACCGTGCTGACCTATCACGCCTACGCCGGGCGGCTGCTCGGCGAACACGGGTTGCGCCTGCCGGTGCAACCCGGTGCACGGATGCTGTCGGAGACGGCGTCGTGGCAGCTCGCGCACCGGGTCGTGGCCACGTGGGACCACGACCTCGACACCGACCTCGTACCCCCGACGGTCACCCAACAGCTGCTCGGGCTGGCCGGCGAACTCGGCGAACACCTCGTCGATCCGGCCCGTCTCCGCGAGTACACCGAGTGGCTGTGCGGCCTCGTCGAGAACGCCCCGCGTGCCAAGGGACAACGGGCGAACCTGCCGGTCGACCTGGCCGACATCGTGCAGCGCCAGCGGTTCCGGCTGGCGCTGCTGCCGCTGGTCGAGGCCTACGAACAGCGCAAACGTGCCGAGGGGGCGCTCGACTTCGCCGACCAGATGTCGCTGGCCGCGCAGCTGGCCGAGGGGCATCCCGAGGTGGTCGCGGGGGAGCGGGAACGGTACGGGGCCGTCCTGCTCGACGAGTACCAGGACACCGGCCACGCACAACGGGTGCTGCTGCGGTCGTTGTTCGGCGGCACGGAATCGGCGCCGCTACCGGTCACGGCCGTGGGCGACCCGGCGCAGGCGATCTACGGCTGGCGCGGTGCGAGCGCGGCGAACCTTCCCCGCTTCACCACCGACTTTCCCCGCGCGAACCCCGGCACAGGCGAGCGGGAACCGGCTCGTGAGTACGGCATGCTCACGAGCTTCCGGAATCCGCCCGAGGTGCTGACCCTCGCGAACACGGTCGCCGAACCGTTGCGCGCAGGCGGACTCGGCGTGCAACAACTGCGGGCCAGGGACGGCGCCCCGACCGCCGACGTCCGTTGTGGACTGTTGCCGGACGTGCGCGGCGAACGCGCCTGGCTGGCCGACGAACTGGCCGCCGTCTGGTACGCCGAACGGGACGAGCACGGCACTCCGCCCACCGCGGCGGTGCTCGTGCGGCGCAGGGCGGACATGGCGCCGATCGCGGCCGAGCTGCGCGCCCGGGGCCTGCCGGTCGAGGTCGTCGGACTGGGCGGCCTCCTGGAGGAACCCGAGGTCGCCGACCTCGTCGCCACGCTGCGCGTGCTGGCCGAACCGCTGTCCGGTACGGCGGCGGCCCGGCTGCTGACCGGAGCGCGGTGGCGGCTCGCGGCCGCGGACCTCGGCGCGTTGTGGCGGCGTGCGGGCGAACTGTCCGCCGACGCCGACGAGATCGTCGCCGAACGGGCCGAACAGGCCGGCCTCATCGACGCCCTCGACGACCCGGGCGATGCCTCGCGCTACTCCGAGGAGGGCTACGCGCGGATCACCCGCCTCGCCAAGGAACTGGGCGCGTTGCGGGGACGGCTCGACCAGCCGCTGCCCGAACTGGTGGCCGACGTCGAACGCACGCTGCTGCTCGACGTCGAGGCGATGGCGAGGCCGGGCGGAGCGGGCCGCGCGCATCTCGACGCGTTCGCCGACGTCGTCACCGAGTACGCGGAGAACTCGCCCACGGGCACCCTGCTGTCGTTCGTCGACTACCTGGCCACCGCCGAGCACGCCGAGGACGGCCTTCCTCCCGGCGAGGTCGAGGTCGCCGCCGACCGGGTGCAGGTGCTGACCGTGCACTCGGCGAAGGGCCTCGAGTGGCAGGTCGTCGCCGTTCCCCATCTGGTCAAGGGGGTGTTCCCGGGGGATCGGCGGACGTCGTCGTGGCTGAAGACGGTCACCGATCTGCCCGCCGCGCTGCGCGGCGACAGCGCGGACCTGCCGGAACTGCGCCTGCACGGCGACGAGAACCGCAAGGAGATCCTCGAGGCCTGCAAGGAACACGAGGCGGCGTTCGCCGAGCGGCACGCCGAGGAGGAACGCAGGCTCTGCTACGTCGCGCTGACCCGCAGCGAACGGCATCTGCTCGTGTCGGCGCACTGGTGGGGCGAGAGCGGCGCGAAGCCCAAGGGGCCGTCGGACTTCTTCACCGAGGTCGTCGAGACGGTCGGCGGTGCGGACGGTGACGCTGCCGGCGAGGGAGCGACCGGCACGGACGGCGGTGCGGCGATCGGCACGGTGACGGCATGGGCTGAGCCGCCGGAGGAGGGCAGCGAGAACCCGCTCGTCGGGGAGGCCGTCGAACCCGTGTCGTGGCCGGCTGACCCGCTCGGGTCGCGCCGCGAGGCGGTCGACGCCGGTGCCGCAGCCGTGCTCGCCGAACTCGCGAAACCCGCCGAGCCTGCCGAATCCGATCGTTCCGGGCCGTCGGGCGACCAGCTCGCCCTGCCGCTCACCGCCGGGTCGGACGGCTCCACAGGGGAACAGGACGGCGAGCATGTCGACGACGATCCCGAGGGCTGGATCGCCGACACCGACGTACTGCTGGCCGAACGCGAGCGCGCGTCGGGGCGCACCGAGGACATTCCACTGCCCGGGCAGCTGTCGGTGAGCCAGCTGGTGGAACTCGCCGGCCGCCCGGCCGAGTTGGCGCGGCGACTGCGCAGGCCGTTGCCGTTCCCGCCGAACGCCTACGCCCGGCGCGGCACGGCGTTCCACGGCTGGCTCGAACGGCGGTTCGCGGGCGAGCGGCTGTTCGAGATCGACGAGCTGCCCGGAGCCGCCGACGTCGGCGAGGCGCCGGACGCCGAGTTGGAGGCGCTGCAGGAGGCGTTCGAACGCAGCGAATGGGCCCACCGCACGCCCTACGACGTGGAGGTGCCGTTCTCCACCGTGATCGACGGCATTACCGTGCGGGGCCGCATGGACGCCGTGTTCGCCGAGTCGGACGGTGGGTGGACGGTCGTCGACTGGAAGACCGGCGCGGTCCCGGACGACGGTGCGATGACGTCGCTGTCGGTGCAGCTCGCGGCGTACCGCCTGGCGTGGGCGGGGCTCACCGGGGCGCCGTTGGAGAAGGTGCGGGCGGCGTTCCACTACGTGCGCCACGACCACACGGCCCGACCCGTCGACCTGCTCGACGCCGCGGGTCTGCGGGCGTTGCTGCGATCGGTGGAATCGAGCGACTAGGGTTCCCCAGCGTGATCAAGGGACTGCTCCGGCAGCGGCCATTGGCGGACCAACCCGGCCACGCGCTCGTCGGGGTCCTCCGCATGCCGGAATCGAAGATCAGCCCCCTGCGGGCCATCATCCGGCGCATCCTGGGCGCTCTGTTCTTCCTGTTCGCGGCCGTGTTCATCGTGTACATCGGCCGCGACGGTTACACCGATTCGCGCGGCGACGGGATCTCGTTCCTCGACGCCGTCTACTACGCGACCGTGTCGCTGTCGACGACCGGCTACGGCGACATCGCGCCGGTCACCGACACCGCGCGACTGGTGAACATCGTCGTCATCACGCCGCTGCGAGTAGCGTTCCTGATCGTGCTCGTCGGTACCACACTGGAGGTGCTGACCGAGCGTTCGCGGCAGGCGCTGCGTATCCAGAAGTGGAGGAACAAGGTGCGAGACCATGTGGTGGTCGTCGGATTCGGCACCAAGGGCCGCTCGGCGATCAACGCCCTGATGGCCGAGCAGGACGTCGAGCCGAACCAGGTCGTGGTCGTCGACACCGACCAGCAGGCACTCGACGCCGCCAGCGCGCTCGGCCTGATCACCGTGCACGGCAGCGCCACGCGTGCCGACGTGCTGCGGGTCGCGGGCGTGCAGCGCGCCAAGTCGGTGGTGATCGCGCCGAACCGGGACGACACCGCCGTGCTGGTCACGCTCACCGCGCGGGAGCTGGCGCCGAAGGCCAGCATTCTCGCCTCGGTGCGGGAGGCCGAGAACGTGCATCTGCTGAAGCAGTCCGGAGCCGACCAGGTGGTGGTCTCGAGCGAGACGGCGGGCAGGCTGCTCGGCATGGCGACCAGGACGCCGCTGGTCGTCGACATGGTGGAGGACCTGCTCACCCCGGAGACCGGGCTGGCGATCGCCGAACGCCCGGTCACCCCCGCGGAGGAGGGCGGTTCGCCGCGGCATCTGCCCGACACCGTGCTCGGCCTCGTCCGTGCGGGGCAGCTCTATCGGGTGGATGCGCCCGAGGCCGACGCGCTCGAACCCGGCGACCGGCTGCTGTACGTCCGGCACACCGCACGGCCCGACGACGAGGAAGACTGAGCCGTACCGGCCGAGCTCGGTGACCGACCCTGACCTGGACCGAGGCCGCACTGTGATGTTGGCGGCCCCTCGTGTCCTGGGCCGGTGCGCGCAGACCTGGCACGATTGAGGCCGTGCGGCGAGAAGCGGAATCGGGCAGACGTGCGGTCGTGGTCGGATGGCGGGCGATCGGCGTGGCTGCCGTGGTCGGCATCCTGATCACGGTGCTGGCGTGGCTGTTGGGCCCGTCGCTGTTCGCCACGTCGAGCGGGACCGCCGAGCGCACCGTGCAGGCGACCGTGACCGCTCCCGCCGACTGCACCAACCCGGACGCCCAGGAGACTGTGCGGTTCCAGGCCGACGGTGCCACCCACGAAGGCACGCTGAGCGGGTGCGGGCACGACAAGGACGAGCTGGTCCAGATCGCCGTGCCCGAGGAACTGCCGGACGGTCCGCTGTCGGTGCAGCTCGCCGCCACGCATGCGGGGATGGCCGACCTCGGCAGGCCGCTCGGGATGGCACTGCTGGTGCTGAGCTGTGCCGCGGGCGGGGTCTACTCGTTCCTCGTGGTCCGAGGCCCGCGACTCGCTGTGTGATCGGCCGGTGGCGGTCAGGAGACCGCCGAGGGTTTCGCCGAGAAGGTGTCGCAGTCGACGATGCGGTTCGACTCGGCGCCCGAGCGCCACCACTGCGCGTAGTTGGCGTTGGAACCGTGGTCGCTGGTTCCGGACGTGTCGTCCCCCCGCGTGTCCTGGTCGTACCAGGCGGTGTCGAACATCTGCTGTGTGACGCCGCGTTCGCCGCTGCGCCCGGTCTGCGCACCCATGAACATGCCGGAGAAGCACTGGGCCTGCAGTTCCCTGCGGCGGGACAGGTCCTGGCCCTCGTCGGTGCTCTCGCCGACCGCGTTGATGTGGGCCCACACCGCATCCATGATTCCCGCGACCTCCTGCACGTGGTGGCCGTACTCGTGGGCGATGACGGCCAGGTAGATGCCGGGCTGGTCGCCGTAGTAGTCGGTCTGCAGGCCGGAGAACGGCACGTACAGGTTGTCGTTGCAGTAGTAGGCCGCGGTGGTCACGTCCACCCGGATGTTCCCGCACGGCGTGCGGAACGCCTGCCCGTCGGGGAAGCGCAGCGTCGGCTCGCGGAACGGCAGGTCGTACTGGCGCAGGAACGGCTCCCACGTGCGGTTGAGGCAGTCCGTGGCCGCGGTGAAGAACAACCGCGCGCCCTCGGGGTTGTTCTGCCACGGGGGTAACGAGCACGGCACGGCCTGCAACCCGGCGTCCGGGTCCTTCATCATCGGCCGGTCGCCGATCGCCTTGATGTCCGAGGACACGGCCTCGGTGGACTGTGCGGCCCGGGGCGTACCGCCACCCGACGACGCCCCGCCCTCCGGCGCGGGCGTGGTCACGAGGTTCACCACGAGCACGCTCGCGAGGCCGATCAGCACGATCCCCGCCAACGCGAAGATCGTCACGGACGTGCCGGCGCGCCGCCGCGCCGCGTCACCGCGCTCACCGGAGTCTGCGGAGTCTGCGGAGTTTCCGGAGTCACCGGAGCCGCGGTCCTGAGGGGATTCGGTCATGTCGCCTGCGAACCTCGCTGCTGGGGTCCGCTCAGCATAGCGGCCGGCCCGGACGGGGCCGACCTCACGAAACGTCGGCTGCGTCGGCCAGCCACGTGTTGCACTGGTAGAGGCGGTTGTCGCGGCTGCCCTGCTGCCACCACGACGCGTAGTGGGCGTTGGAACCGTGGTCGGTGGTCCCCGAGGTGTCGTCGCCGCGCACCTTCTGGTCGTACCAGGCCTGGTCGAGCATCGTCTGGTTCACGCCGTTCGACCCGCTGCGTCCGGTGTGCGAACCCATGAACATGCCGGAGAAGCACTGGGCCTGCAGTTCCAGCCTGCGCGAGACCTCGTCGGCTCCCGTCGTGCCCTGGCCGCCGGCCTCCTGCATTCGCTTCCACGCGGTCTCGTAGATGCCGGCCAGGTACTGCACGTGGTGGCCGTACTCGTGCGCGAGGACGGCGAGGTAGACGCCCGCCTGGTCGCCGTACCGGTCGGCCTGCATGCCCGCGTACGGCAGGTAGAGGTTGTTGGCGCAGTACAGCGCCGCCTTGGCCATGCTCACCTCCTGCGTGCCGCACGAGGTGGTCTCGTAGGACCTCCCGTCGGGAAAGTGCAGCGTGGGCTCCTCGAAGGGGAGCCCGTAGGAGCGCAGCAGCGCGCCCCACGTGGTGTTCAGGCAGTCCGTGGCCGCGGTGAAGAACGCCTCCGCGGCCGCCGGGTCGCTGCGCCACGCCGGAAGCGAGCACTCCACGGCCGTCAGCCCGCCCTCGGTGTCCTGGAACAGCGGGTGGTCACCCAGCTCGTACACCTTCCGGCCACCGGAGCGCGGCGCGTCGGCTCCGTCCGACTCCTCGGTGAACGTGACGATGCTCGGATCGACGGTCGCACTCGTCTCGGTGGTCTCCGACGGCGACGAGGTGAGCGGCGTGGTCGACGGTGCCGAGGTCGAGGAGGTCGGGGAGGGCGGAGCCGGCGCGCCGCCCCGGTCCGCGGTGGGTTCCGGATCGCCGCCGGTGAGCGTCACCAGCAGCACCACGACGAGCGCCACCACCCCGACCCCGCCGAGGACGGCGGCCACGGCGGGCGCGTTCGACCGCGGCCCCCGTGGAGGCGGACCCATCGGACCCATCGAACCCATCGGCGGCCCGCCCCACGGCGGCGGTGATGGTTGCCCTGCGGGCGGTCCCGGCCCGGGCGCACCATGTCCGTACGGGCCCTGTGGGCCGAACGGTCCGGGCCCGTACGGAGGTCGGGTCATGTGGCGTGGCTCCCCCAGCAGCGATCGTGTGCGCGGTGAGCATAGCGATCACCCGCGCGCCCGACCGGGTTCGCGGGTCATGAGGATGGCAGGATTCGGACATGAGCGATTCCAGCGGAATGCCCGGCGGCGGTTCCGACCTGCCGCGCTATCCGTCGCAGGGCGGAGGTTTCCAGGGCGACCAACCCGGCGTGATCCCGCTGCGTCCGCTGCGGCTCGGCGAGATCCTCGAGGGTGCGTTCGCCACCATGCGCAGACACGCGGGCGTGGTGTTCGGCACGTCGGCGGTGGTGGCGTTCATCGGTGCGCTGCTGATGTTCCTGGCCGACCTGTACGTCCTTCCCGACGTGCGGATGATCGACCCGAACGCCACGCAGGAGCAGCAGCTGGAACAGGCGCGTCAGCAGCTGTTCGACACGTTGCCTGCCAACGGGGTGCTGCTGCTGGTGACGCTGTTGACCCAGACGCTCATCACCGGACTGCTGATGGTCGTCGTCGGACGAGCCGTGCTCGGCAAGGCCATCACGTTCGCCGAGGCGTGGGCCGACTTCAAGCCGCGCCTGCCCGCGCTGCTCGGCCTGACGATCGTCGTCACGATCATCACCATGATCGGCACGTTCCTGCTGATCATCCCCGGGATCGCCGCGTACGTGTTCCTCGCGTTGGCCACTCCCGCGCTGGTGCTGGAACGCGGAACCGTCGGCTCGGCCATGAAACGCTCGTTCAACCTGGTCAGCGGGTCGTGGTGGCGCGTGTTCGGGTATCTGCTCGTCGCGCTGCTCATCACGACGGTCATCAGCTTCGTGATCCAGTTGCCGGTGTCGATGTCGCTGCCCGTCAGCGGTGAGATGTCCACCGGCCAGCAGCTGATGAGCGAGATCGGCTACGGCATCGCACAGACCATCACGGTGCCGTTCGCCTCGGCCGTGACCGCGCTGATCTACATCGACCAGCGGATCCGCCGCGAGAACCTCGGACCGGAGCTGCAGCGCGCGGCCCAGCTGCCCGACTGACCCCGGCGCTCCCGCGAACCGGCCCGGCGGCCCCGTGCCGCCGGGCCGGTTCGCGTCCGGTGGGATCGGACACGAGGAAACGAGGACACGAGGCGAACCGGCGAAGGGGCCGTGCCGAACACAGCCACTCCCGTAGGGTGGCTTGCATGGCCGAACCCGTTCTCCACAGACTGACCCTGGACAACGGCCTGCGGGTGGTGCTCGCGCCCGACCGGAGTGCACCGGTCGTCGGCGTGAGCGTGCACTACGACGTGGGATTCCGTTCCGAACCCGAAGGCCGCACGGGCTTTGCGCACCTGTTCGAGCATCTGATGTTCCAGGGCAGCGAGAGCCTCGAGAAGCTGGCGCACTTCCGGCACGTCCAGGGCAGTGGTGGCTCGTTCAACGGGTCGACGCATCCGGACTACACCGACTACTTCGAGGTGCTGCCGTCGGCCGCGCTCGAGCGCGCGCTGTTCCTCGAGGCCGACCGCATGCGCGCGCCGAAGCTGACCCAGGAGAACCTCGCCAACCAGATCGACGTGGTCAAGGAGGAGATCCGGCTCAACGTGCTGAACCGGCCCTACGGCGGGTTCCCGTGGATCCTCCTGCCGCCGGTCCTGTACGACACGTTCCCCAACGCCCACAACGGCTACGGCGACTTCACCGACCTCGAACAGGCCACGCTGGACGACTGTGCGGCCTTCTTCGACACCTACTACGCGCCCGCCAACGCGGTGCTGACCGTGGCAGGGGACATCGAGGTCGACCACGCGCGCGAGCTGATCGAGAAGCACTTCGGCGACGTACCCGCGCGCCCGCGTCCGGAGCGGCCCTCGTTCGCCGAACCGCGTCCGACGCGCGAACTGCGCGACACGCACGTCGACCCGCACGCCCCGCTGCCCGCGCTCGCCGTCGGATACCGCATGCCCGACCCGATCGGCGAGCTCGACGCCTACCTGGCGCACCTGGTGCTGGCCAGCGTCCTCGTCGACGGTGACGGCGCGCGGCTGCAGCAGCGGCTCGTGCACGGCGAACCGCTCGTCACCGACATCAACGCCGGTGCCGGACTGTTCGGGCCGTTCGAGGCCCGCGACCCCGACACCTTCTCGATCACCGCGATGCACACGCCCGACGTGGGCGTCGACCGCATTCTCGGAGCCGTCGACGAGGAGCTCGAATCGCTCGCCGCGCAGCCGCCCACCAGCGACGAGCTCGCGAGGGTGACCGCCCGGTGGAGCGCGATGCTGCACTCGGAGCACGACCGGCTGGTCAACCGCACGCTGGGGCTCGGATCGTTCGAACTGCTCTACGGCGATCCATCGTTGCTGCACGGTGCCGCCGACCGCATCGCAGCCGTATCGGCCGAGCAGGTGTCGCAGGCGGCCAAGAACCTACGGCCCGATTCGCGTGCCGTCCTTCTCGTCGAGCCCGCGCAGGGAGGTGCCCAGTGACCGTGTCCCACTCGCCCCACTCGGCGCAGTCGAACAACCACCGGACCGCGGAGGAGATCGGCCGCACGCCTGCCGGTCCGCGCGAGCTTCCTCCGCTCGGACAGCAGCGCGCCGCCGACGAGCCCGAGCACGTCGACACGGTGCTGGCGAGCGGGCTGCGTGTGCTCGCGGTACGCAAGCCCGGTGCCCCCATGGTCGAGCTGCGCATGACCATCCCGTTCGGCAGCGCCGTCGCCGACGGCATGCACACCGCCACCGCGGAGGTGCTGGCCGACACGATCACCACCGGCACCCGGAGGCGGGACCGGGTGGCGATCGACACCGACCTGGCCCTCATCGGCGGCGACCTCGGCACGGCCGTCGACCCGGAACACCTGTCGGTGTCGGCGAGCTCGCTCGCCAGCGGCCTGCCGACGTTGCTCGACGTGCTGGCCGACCTGCTGACCGAGGCGACCTACGCCGACCACGAGGTGCAGCGCGAGGCGACACGTCTCGTGGAGCGCCTGGCCGTCGCGCGGACGCAGCCGCGTGTGATCGCGCGCGAGGCACTGCAGAAACACCGCTACGGCGATCACCCGTACACGCGTGAGGTCCCGCTGCCCGAGGACGTCGAACGCGTCACGCCGGAGGCGGTCCGCGCGCTGCACCCGGCCGCCGTGCTGCCCCGTGGGTCGGTGCTGGTTCTCGTCGGTGACATCGACCCGCAGTCAGCGCTGGCCGAGGTGGAGAAGGCGCTCGGCGACTGGCGGTCCGACGTCGCGGCCACCGAGCTGCCACCGCTGCCTGCGCTGGAGGGCGGCGACGTGCTGCTCGTCCCGCGCGCGGGTGCGGTGCAGTCGCAGATCCGGCTGTCGGCGCAGGGACTGCCGCGCACGCACGAGCGGTATCCGGCGTTGCAGCTGGCGAACCTGACGTTCGGTGGGTACTTCTCCTCGCGACTGGTCGAGAACATCCGCGAGGACAAGGGCTACACCTACGGTGCACACTCCGGGTTCGAGTTCACCGACGGTGCGGCGATGGTGCAGGTGGACGCCGACACCGCCAGCGACGTCACCGCCGCGGCACTGTTGGAGACGCGCTACGAACTCGGCAGGCTGGGCCTCGTCCCGCCGACCGAGGCCGAGGTGGAGTCCGTGCGCCAGTACGCCACCGGTGCGCTGCTGATCGGCTCGGCCTCGCAAGCCGGGCTGGCCAACCAGCTGATCGGACTGGCCTCGGTGGGCCTCGGCCTGGACTGGCTGCGGGGTCAGCCGGGGCGGCTGGCCGCCGTGACCACCGAACAGGTCGCGGAGGCGGCGCTCGAGTTCTTCGCGCCGACCAGGTTCACGGGCGTCGTCGTCGGGGACGCCGACCTGCTCGGGCCGCAGCTCGAGGCGCTCGGCGGCGTGCGGATCGCGGATCGGCAGCTGTGAGGCCGTTCGAACTGGGCGCGGTCCCCGCCCTTTCGCGATCCACAGTGGACCGGCAGGAGACGTTGCGCACCGACCCCGACCGGTTGGTCCGGCGCTGGGCGGACGCCCGCGTCGTCGTGGTCGACCCGTGGGGCCGCACGCCGGTGCGCCGCGAGGCCGTCGGTGCCGTCGGCGCGGCGTCCGGAGTGGAATCCGGCGGGGCGCCGGTCAGCACCCGCAAGGCGGCCGACCTCGCCGCCGTGCCACCGGAGGATGCGTCGTTCCTCGGCGAGTGGGACGGGGTCGACTACTGGATGCTCCCGGTCGACGCACCGTCCGAACTGGACACCGTCGAGGTCGACGGCGGATGGGGCGTGCGGCAGGAGATGCCCGCAAGCGACGACGAGGTGTGGCTCGAACTGCGGGGCCACGGCGCGCTGCTGGACGACACCTCGGCCGGGCTGCTCACGACCGCCGAGGCGCTGCGTAACTGGCACTGGCGTGGCCGGTTCTGCGCGCGGTGCGGTGCTCCCGTACGGCGGACCCAGTTCGGCTGGGCCACGCACTGCACGGGCTGCGAGCGCGAGGAGTACCCGCGCACCGATCCGGCCGTCATCTGCCTGGTGCACGACGACGTCGGCGTCAACGGCGCCAAGGTGCTCCTGGCCAGGCAACCGGTGTGGCCGCCGAAGCGGTACTCGGTGCTGGCCGGCTTCGTCGAGGCGGGCGAGTCGCTCGAAGGCTGCGTCGAACGCGAGATCAGGGAAGAGGTCGGCGTCGAGGTGCGCGACGCCCGCTACCTGGGCAGTCAGCCGTGGCCGTTCCCGCGGTCGATCATGCTCGGCTTCGCGGCACGCACCGAGACCGATGCGCCGCTGCGGCCCGCGGACGGGGAGATCGAGGAGGCGCGCTGGTTCAGCCGGGACGAGGTGCGTGCGGCGTTCGCCGGCGAGAACGACGAGCTGCTCCTGCCCGGGCGGACGTCGATCGCCTACGTGATGCTCCGTTCGTGGGCCGACGCCGACTCGTGACGCGACCGCAACCACGCTCGGTAGACCCTCGGCTACCCTCACCCCCGGTTCCCGCAGGCGCGTAGTGACGTCCCCGGCGTGACCGCGTCGGTATTCGTGGAAGGGCGGGTGCGCGGAGCGGGAACTCGGTAGGCTCGGCCGGTGAGTTCACCGGATTGGGGGTTTCGGGGCTGTGAGTGCATATCGGGCCGTCGGATTGTTACTCGGCGTGCTCGCGGACAGTCTCGTCGGTGAGCCGCGCCGGACCGCTCCGAAGCGTCCCGTGGCGCTCGTGCCGAAGGCCGCCGCTGCCCTGTCGGACCGCATCGGCGGGAACGGCGCCGCGGTGGTGCTCACCGCGGGCAGCGTCGCGGTCGGCGTGCTCGCCGACCGCATCGCCGAGCGGCGGCCCGCGCTGCGGCTGGTGACCCTCGCGGCAGGGACGTGGTCCGTGCTCGGCGGCGCGCGCATCGCCGTCGACGGCACGGAACTGGCCCGCGAACTCGAATCGGGGGACCTCGAGTCCGCACGGCGTGACATCTCCGCCTCGGATCCGCGCTGTACCGCGGATCTCGACCTGCCCGCCCTGTCGCGCGCCTCCATCGAGATCGTGGCGGACCAGACCTCCGCCGCCGTGGTCTCCCCGTTGTTCTGGGGCGCGCTCGCTGGGACGCCGGGACTGCTGGGCGCGCGTACCGCCGCGGTGCTCGGCAGACGGCGCGGTGCGCGCGGTGAACCGGGCGTCGTCGCCAGGCGTCTCGACGAGCTCGCACACCTCGTGCCCGCCCGCCTGACCGCGATGCTGACGACCGCAGCTGCCCCGGTGGTGGGCGGATCGGCGCCCAGTGCCTGGCGGGCGTGGCGCAGGGATGCGGCCGCGCACCCCGATCCCAACGCCGGACGTGCGGAGGCCGCGTTCGCGGGCGCACTGGAGATCCGGCTCGGCGGCCGCACGGTGTATCCGGCGGGGGTGGCGGAACTGCCGGTGCTCGGTGCCGGACGCAATCCCGATGCCGGCCACGTCACCCGCGCCGTCGAACTGTCCCGTGTGGTCGGTCTGTGCGCCCTCGGAGTGTCGGTCGTGGTGGCGGCGCTGTCCGGACTTCGCCGCCGCTGACCCGGAAAAGCGGTGACGCCGGGGAGGGGGTCCCGGCGCCACCGCAGTCCGTCGAACCGTCCGAACGGGACGGATCAGCAGTTCGGGGCCTGGTGGTTCTGCGACGTTCCGTTGGCGACGTGCACGTGGTCGTCGTGGTTCGGGTAACCGGCGCCGAGGATCTCGGTGAAGCCGGCGTCGCGTGCCGCATGGTAGAGCGTGCAGTGTGCGACGGAGTTGGCACCGTTGCCGAGGTCGGCCGCGTCGGCCCACATGTGCCTGCTGCTGGCCGAACCGCCCACGGACGCGTTGCAGTCCACGCTGCGGATGCCCGACGTGATGCCCAGCGGGGTGTCGTCGAGCTTGTGGCGCATGGCCTCGAGCTGCCACATCACCCGGCGGGTGTTCTCCATGGCCTCGCCGGCCGACACCTTGCCGCCTTCGAAGCTGTTCGCGCCGCAGTTGTCGTCGAACTCGGAGTACTCGAAGTGGGCGGGGGTGCAGTCGCTGCTGGTCAGTTCGTAGATCTTGTTGAAGGTCTGCTCGCCGGCGACGCCGTCGGCCTCGAGCCCGTAGCCCGACTGGAACCGCTTCACGGCCGCGGCCGTGGCGGGGCCGTACTCGCCGTCGATGGTGAGGTGTTCGCCCGTGCTCATCCAGCCCGCGACGCGGATCTGGAGCTCGGTGACGGCCTCGCCCGAGTCGCCTTCGGAGAGCGTTCCGCTCCACGTGTAGCAGTCCTGGGCGGCAGCGGGGGCCGGGCTCGTGACGGCCACGGCCGTCGTCAGTCCGCCTGCGGCGATCGCCGCCGCGGCGAGCAGGGACAGGGTGCGCTTGGCCATGACGTCTCCTTCGAGAGGGGGTCGGTGAGTAACGTCGATGCGCACGATTTCGTGACTTTTCGCCCGGTGTCAGCACAATTCGGGAAGTTGCTGCCGCCGGACCGCGACGAAAGTCGCTCCGGGTCGGTCGGTCACCCCACACCTGCGCACGGAAACGGGGCGGTTTCCGTGGTCCGGAATCCGCCCCGTCTCGCAGTCGGGCAGCGCGTCAGCAGTTCGGCGCGCGGTGGACCGTGCCGGTGCCGTTGGCGACGTGCACGTGGTCGTTGTGGTTGGGGTAGCCCGGCCCGAGGATCTCGGTGAAACCGGCGCTGCGGGCGGCGTTGTAGAGCGTGCACTGCGAGTGCGTGTTCGCTCCGATGCCGAGATCGGCCGCGTCGCCCCACATGTGCCTGCTGGTGGACGAACCACCCACCGACGAGTTGCAGGCGACGCTGCGGATGCCGGACGTCACGCCGATCGGCTTGTCACCGAGCTTGTGGCGCATCGCCTCGAGCTGCCACATGACGCGCTTGGTGTTCTCCTTGGCGGTGGCGGCCGAGACCTTGCCGCCGTTGAAGTTGTTGGCGCCGCAGTTGGCGTCGAACTCCGAGTAGGTGAAGTGGACCGGGGTGCAGTCGCTGCTCTGCAGTTCGTAGATCTTGCTGAACGTCTGCGAGCCGGCGATGCCGTCGGCCGTCAGTCCGTAGCCGGCCTGGAACCGCTTCACCGCGGCCGCGGTGGCCGGACCGTACTGACCGTCGATGGCCAGGTGCTCGCCGGTGCCGACCCAGCCTGCGACACGGATCTGGAGCTGGGTGACCGCGCTGCCGCTCGATCCGCGGCGGAGCGTGTCGCTCCAGGTGTAACAGCTGTCCGCCGCTGCGGGCGCCGCGGCGACGACCGTGGTCGCCGCCGCGCCGGTTAACACCATGGCGGCCGCCGCGAGCAGGGAGATGATTCTCTTACGCATGGAACCTCCGCAGGTTGTCCGTGTGCCGTCGGGGGTGCGGCACGGAAGGGAATCTGCCGGAGGCGGAACGGGATCGGTTGCGTAAATGGGAAAAAACGGACGTACGGTCTACTGCGAAAGTCTGCTCGGAAGCCGTTCGGCGTAGTTCGCCGGTCTCCCGTATCCCTGGCGAAACCGTGCCTCGCGGGAAGCTGTCTCGGTTGGGAGGCTGGGTCGCGGGGAGAAGAACGGGCGGAGTGTCAGCGCTGGGAGGATCCGGCGTCCGCGGAGGCTTCGGCTTCCTCGTCCTCGGCGAGGATCTGTGCCACCGACTTCCGCTTGGACTTCTTCGGACGTTTCGCTGCGGCCCGCCGGTCGGCGGGCGCGCCCGGCTGCGCCGGGGCGCCGGGTTCGGCGGTGCGGGGTTCCGCGCCGCCCTCGCTGTCGTCCCCGCTGTCGCTGCTATTCCCGCCGCTGCTGTCGCCGCTGGGGGCCGTGCTCCGGCTCGCGGGTGCGGGCTCGGCCGTGCGCTCCGGTTCCGGATCGGCGAGCGCACCGCCGGGCCTGGCTTCCCTGATCGTGAAGTACAGCCAGCCGAGCAGAGCCATCGCGCCGAACGCGATCCACTGCAGCGCGTACGAGAAGAACGGCCCAGCCTGCAGTTGGGGGAGCGGCAGCGCGTTGGTCACGCCGGGCTGGCCCGGCTCGAGCTGGAAGTAGCCGGGCCGGATGTCGAGACCCGTCGCGCGGGCGACCACGCGCGAGTCGACCGAGTACGAGTGCAGCCTGCCCCCGGTGCTCTCGTCGGCGAAGGCGTCGCGGTCGCTCGGGTCGTCCTCGTCGACCCGCACGCGGGCCTCGACGGTGACGCGTCCCTGCGGGGGCGGATCGAACTCCGACACCCCGGTGTTGTTGTCGGGACGCACGTAGCCGCGGTCGATCAGGACGACCTGACCGTCGGTGGTGCGCAGCGGGGTGAGCACCTCGAACGCCGGTTCGCCCTGCACGGTGCGCAGGCGGGCGATGACCTCGTCGTCAGGCAGGTAGGTGCCCTCGATCGTGACGCGTTTCCACTGCGTGTCGCCGTCGGGGGAGGTGCCGCGGGGCAGCACCTCGTTCAGGGGGCTCGGTGCGCCCGCGGTGGACACGGCCTCGTTCTGCGCGGCGCGTTCGTCGTGCCGGTGGAACTGCCAGGGGGCGAGCACGGTGAAGCACAGGGCGGCGAAGACGAACACCACCACCGTCAACGCCAGCCACCCGGGCTTGAGCAGGAATCTCCACCGCACACCCCCACGGTAGGGGGCGGGCGCCGCCGGGTCGCGGCGTGGTGGCCGGGAACGCGGCGTGCGTCTCATGAGCGCAGTTCGTTCACGAGCGCAGCGCGCGGCGTGCGGCGGCGAGCGCCTGGCCGGCGTAGCCGCCTCCGAACAGCACGGTGTGCACGAGCAGGGGAAACAGCTGGTGCAGGGGGACGCGGTCCTCGTGCCGTTCGGCCAGTGGCCTGCCCGCCTCGGCGGCGGCCTCGGCGTAGGCGCCCAGCACACGGTCGAGCTGGGGGACGCCGAACAGGTGCATCATCGCCAGGTCCGTCTCCCGGTGGCCGCCGTGCGCGGCCGGGTCGATGAGCCACACGGCGCCGTCCTCGCCCCAGTGGACGTTGCCGCTCCACAGGTCACCGTGCAGTCGCGCAGGCGGTTCGTCGCCGGGCTGCAACTCGGGCAGCCGGTCGCACACCGTGTCGAACACGGCGGCGTCGTCGCGGTCGAACTGGCCCTGGTCGACCGCGGCGCGCACGTAGGGCCGGATGCGTTCGCGGGCGTAGAACGTGGGCCAGTCGTCGTGCGGCCGGTTCGACATGCCGGTCAACCCGATCCACGCGTCGGCCGGACCGTCCGGAGGTGGACAGCCGAACGCCGGCGCACCGCTGAGGTGCAGCGCCGCCAACCCGCGCCCGAAGGCCTCGGCGCCCTCGGGAGTCGGCCGGCCCGGCTCGACGTAGTCCAGCACCAGCCAGTCGTCGTCCCAGCCGTGGACGTGCGGCACGGGCACCACGCCCGGTTCGGCCAGCCAGCGCAGACCCGCACCTTCGGCCGCGGCCGCGTTGGGGCCCGCACCCCGTTTCGCCACGACCGTGCCTGCGCGGCCGTGCGATCCGTCCCGCGCGTCGAGCCGCGCGGCGACGGCGTCCCCTCCCAACGGGCGAGTGTCGACGGGTTCGCTCCCGGTGTGGCGGGCGACGGCATCGGCGGCACCTGAGGCACCTGAGGCACCTGCGGAGTCGGAGCCGGTCACAGGCGCTCCTCGACCCACGCGATCAGGCTCGGCATCGCCCTCTCGATCATGCCGAGCACGTCGGTGAAACCGTCGTCGCCGCCGTAGTACGGGTCGGGGACCTCTGCGTCCGGCGGTGCCGACGGATCGAACCGGCGCAGCAGGACCACCCGGTCGGGATCGCCCACCACGTCGACGACGTCGCGCAGGTGGCTCTTCGTGGCGACGACGAACAGGTCGGCGTCGGCGTGCTCGTCGCCGAGCTGGGCCGCGACGTGCTCGTCGGAATACCCGGCGGCCCGCAGGGTCGCGCGGGCGCGGGGGTCGGCGGGTTCGCCGACGTGCCACGGCCCGACGCCGGCGCTGGTCACCGTGACGGCCTCGGACAACCCCGCCTCGGCGAGGTGTCTCCGGAACACGAGCGCGGCCATGGGCGAGCGGCAGATGTTGCCCGTGCAGACGAAGCAGACATGCAGGGGCGCCGATGCGGAACGCTGGACGGTGGGCTCGGAATTCGTCACACGGTCAGTCTGCCGCACCGGACGGGACGGTCCAGCGGGGTGCGCGATCGTGCATGGGAGGATCTCGCCATGTCCGCCGACGTCTCTGCCACCCCTGATCCCGCGCCGGGCGGCACCACGGTCGCCGACGTGGTCGCGGCGCTCGACACCGCCTACCCGCGCGGCCTCGCCGAGTCGTGGGACGCCGTCGGGCTCGTGTGCGGCGACCCCGCCGAGCGGGTCGACCGCGTGCTGGTGTGTGTCGACCCGGTCGCCGACACGGTCGACGAGGCGTTCGAGATCGGCGCGCAGCTGATCGTGGCGCACCATCCCCTCCTGCTGCGCGGCGTGCACGGCGTGCCTGCCGACACCACGAAGGGCTCACTCGTGCACCGGCTGATCCGCGGCGGGGTGGGGTTGTTCTGCGCCCACACCAACGCCGACTCGGCCGACCCCGGCGTGTCCGACGCGCTCGCCGAGGCGATCGGCCTGCGGGTGCAACGTCCCCTCGCGCCGCACGCCGAGGGTGCGCGTACGGGACTGGGCCGCATCGGCGTGCTGCCCGAGGCCGAGCCGTTCGCGGCGTTCGTCGACCGGGTCGGCGCGGCGCTGCCCGCCACGGTGCCCGGCGTCCACGGCGCGGGCGATCCGGACCGGCCGATCCGGACGGTCGCGGTGTCCGGCGGGGCCGGCGACAGCTTCCTCGCGACGGCCACCGCCGAGGGTGTCGACGCGTACGTCACCGCCGACCTGCGCCACCACCCCGCTGGGGAGCACCTCGAACAGCCGGGGACCGTGCCCGCGCTGGTCGGCGTGACCCATTGGGCCAGCGAGTGGCCGTGGTGCGGGCAAGCCGCCGAGGTGATCCGCGCGGCGGGTAACGTCGAAGTTCACGTTTCCACGCGGTGCACAGATCCGTGGAACGTCCGAGCGAACGGGAGTACCAAGTGAAGGCAGATCCGTCCGTGCAGCGACAGCTGCTGGAGCTCGCCTCCGTCGACGCGGAGCTGGCGCGAGTGGCCCACCGTCGACGGAACCTGCCCGAGCTCGCCGAGATCGAGGAGATCGAGAAGGCGTTGCGCGACAAGCGCGACGCGCTCGTGACCGCCCAGACGGCGGCCTCCGACCTCCAGCGGGAAGTGGACCGCCAGGAGAAGGAGGTCGAGTCGGTGCGTGCGCGCGCGGACCGCGACCGCAAGCTCATGGAGTCCGGTTCCGCGGGCGCGAAACAGCTCACCGAACTCGAGCACGAACTGGAGACGCTGGCCCGGCGTCAGCAGGTCCTCGAGGACGACCAGCTCGAGCTCATGGAGCGCAGGGAGGCGGCCGACATCGAGGTGCAGCGGGCCGCCGCCGAGGTCGACAAGGCCGAGCAGGACCTGGCCGACGCCACCACCCGCCGCGACGAGGCGGTCGCCGATCTGGACGCCACCCAGGGCAGGCGCGACGCCGATCGGGCCGCGCTGCTGCCGACGTTCCCCGAACCGCTGCTCAAGGTGTACGAGCGGGTGCGCGACCAGCGGGGGATCGGTGCGGCGATGCTGCGGGCGCGCAAGTGCGAGGCGTGCAGGCTGGAACTCGACCGCAGCCAGCTGTCGGAGATCAAGGCCGCGGCCGAGGACGACGTCGTGACGTGTGAGAACTGCGGCGCGATCCTGGTGCGCACCCCGGAGTCGGGGCTGTGACCGCGCGCGTCTCGCACGTCGTCGTCGAGGCGGACGGCGGCTCGCGCGGCAATCCCGGACCCGCGGGCTACGGCGCGGTGGTCAAGGACGCCGAGTCGGGCGAGGTGCTGGCCGAACGTGCCGTGGGGCTGGGTGTGGCGACGAACAACGTCGCCGAGTACAGCGGCCTCGTCGCGGGGCTCGAGGCCGCGGCCGAGGTCGGTGCGTCCACTGTGGACGTGCGGATGGACTCGAAACTGGTCGTGGAACAGATGTGCGGCCGGTGGAAGATCAAGCACGCGGCGCTCCAGCCGTTGGCGTTGCGCGCGAAGGAACTCGCGGGCCGGTTCTCGCGCGTGACGTACGCGTGGATCCCCCGGGCGCAGAACTCGCACGCCGACCGGCTGGCCAACGAGGCCATGGACACGCAGGCCTCGGGTGACGTGCCCGCGGCCGAATCGCCGGCCGACGAGGCCGAGCAGCTGTCGCTGACCGGCACCGCACCGTCCGAACCGGCCCGGGCGTCGTCGTCCGCGCCGTCGGATCGGGTGGCGCCCACCGGGTGGACGGGTGCGTCGGGCACGCCGACGCGCCTGCTGTTGCTGCGGCACGGACAGACGGAGATGTCGGTGGACCGGCGCTACTCCGGCGTCGGCGACGTCGCGCTGACCGAGACCGGTAGGTGGCAGGCGCAGGCCGCGGCGAAGCGACTGGCCGAAATGGACGGTGTCCGCGAGTCGGAGCCGGTGGTCGTGGCGTCGCCGTTGATGCGTGCGGTGCAGACCGCGCAGGCCGTGAGCGATGCGCTCGGCGGCCGGGTCGAGACGTTGCAGACGTTGCGGGAGACGGACTTCGGCGAGTGGGAGGGCCTGACGTTCGCCGAGGCCTCGCGCCGCGACCCCGACGTGCACGGCCGGTGGATGAGCGACACGTCCGTGCCGCCACCCGGCGGGGAGAGCTTCGACGCGGTGTACCGGCGGGTGCGGCAGGCGCAGGAGCAGCTGTTCGACCGGTACGCGGGTAGGACGATCGTGGTGGTCAGCCACGTGACGCCGATCAAGATGCTGCTCAGGCTGGCGCTCGATGCGGGGCCGTCGCTGCTGTTCCGGCTGCATCTGGACCCGGCGTCGCTGTCGATCGCGGACTTCTACCCGGACGGCAACGCCAGCGTGCGCCTGGTGAACGACATCTCCCACCTTCGGTGAATCGCGGACGGGTAGCGGAGTAACCTGGACGGCCGGACGAGTTGGCAGGGCGGCCGCGACGCCGCATCCACGAGGTGCGGTTTCGAGGAAAGTCCGGACTCCACAGGGCAGGGTGGTTGTTAACGGCAACCCGGGGTGACCCGCGGGACAGTGCCACAGAAAACAGACCGCCCGGCGGCTCCGGCCGCCGGGTAAGGGTGAAACGGTGGTGTAAGAGACCACCAGCGCCCCGGGTGACCGGGGCGGCTTGGTAAACCCCACCCGGAGCAAGGTCAAGAGGGAGCGTGCGCGCTCCTGCGCAGGCGTTCGAGGGCGGCCCGTCCGAGGCCTGCGGGTAGACCGCTGGAGCCTGCCGGCAACGGTAGGCCGAGATGGATGGTCGCCACCCACGGCACGTCCGTGGGCACAGAATCCGGCTTACATGCCAACTCGTCCTCCCTGC
>Ga0079224_100001886_pt1 | contig 24823 bp, 26 predicted proteins | sample Stecom2015_FD_80414 | JGI IMG/M metagenome (GOLD analysis project Ga0079224, IMG submission 80414) | Agricultural soil microbial communities from Utah to study Nitrogen management - Steer compost 2015 | ecosystem: Environmental > Terrestrial > Soil > Agricultural land | place: USA: Utah... | reverse complement strand
TTGGAAATCACGCCATTTTCACAATGAGCGGATTGCCGGTGTTGAAAATCAATCTGCATTAATTCGGTTTAAAATTTTTTAATTCATCGACCGAAATTTCAAAAACATCGGCATATTTTTTCAGGGTTTTATCGGAAAGTTTTTGAAATCTTTTCGGGCTGAAATGTCTTTTTACAAACCATTTATGAATTCCGACATAGCTTGCCAAAATCGATAAATCCATACGATGTAATTCCATAAAATATGCCAATGGGCTTACATTTCCGGCGAGAATTTCCTTTTTGGTTTCCGCCACGCGCTCTTCAATCAGCTGCATCGATTCGTCCAAAGCAGAAGCTTTCACGTCCCAACCGGAACTTTTCACAGTGGTATAATTTCCATTTTCATCTACCGCATAGCAAAGTTCGTGGATGTTTTTTTTGGCGAGCCCGCTGCTGTCCTGAGGAACTTGTTCTTTTTTCATTGATTCGGAATTTTATACATCAGTTGTTTGCAAAATCATTTTCATTTCTGCTTCAAATGCAATTTTTTCATTGATGGTGGTTTTTGCTTTGACGTTACAAATTTTCAAATTTTCCGAATCAAAAACAAGTTCAGTTTCCGTAGAAGTTATTAATTCATCATTTAAAACAGGAAGAAAATTCGTTTCCATTTTGGCAATATGGCTGATAAATCCAACGGAATTATTGTTTTTGTCCAGTAATTTTTCATTTGCATCAGTTAAGAAAAAATTCAAAAAAATAAAACTCGTCTGAGCCGCATTTTCGAGTAAACCCATTTCTGAAAATGAATCATTTGAAATAAAAATAGAATCTGACTTTACTTTGTATGAAGTCTTTGCCGCTAATTCATCTACCGCCAAAACTTTATCGACACAGATTATCGGTGCGCGATGCGGAATTAGATCTTCAATAATCAGATGAGTTGTCAATTTCTTTGAATTAAATTTTTAACAAACCGTCAAAACTGCGCACGAATAAGCAAATCGTCCGCTTTCTGGAATGCAAAGCAAAACTTTTTGTCCTTTTTTGAGTTTTCCGGAATTCATCAATTCTTCCGTTGCAATGAAAATCGAAGCAGCGCCGATGTTGCCGACTTCCGACAAATTATAATACCATTTCTCAACCGGAAAATCTAATCCAACCGCAGCAAATTCTTCTCTTAACCCATCTTTGAAATACATGGAAGAAATATGCGCCAAAACATAATCCATGTCATTCGGGTCCAAATTATGTTTGTCAAATGAAGCTCTGAGTGATTGTGCGCCTTTTTTCAAGATGTGTTCGTCCAATAAACGCGTATCTTGTTTCAATGCAAAAATGGATTGATTGAGCCATTCATCCGCAGAATATTCCGCCCAGGATTTCAGACTTCCGTCTTCTTGTTTCTCACATCCGGAATACATACAAGACTCAATTTCATGCGCATACGAATAAAAATCGATGAATTCAATTCTCAAATTCAATTGATTTTCACGTGGTTTGTTTTCCAATAAAAATGCACCCGCACCGTCAGAAAGCATCCAACGTAAAAATTCTCTTTTGAAAGCAACGATGGGTTTTTCTTCAATTAGTTTTAAATTTTCAACTTCATGGTTGAATTTATCGGCGGTCATCCAACTCGAAAATCTTTCAGAACCAACAGCAACAGCGTTTTCGACTGAGCCCGCTTTCACAGAAAGATAGGCATAATTCAAAGCATTCATACCCGAATTACAAAGTCCCATCGAAGTATTGATTTCAATTGAATGGTCGGGTTTCAGTTCGCCGTGCACCATGGAAGCGTGCGAAGGCTGAATCTGGTCGGCAGAAGTCGTTCCGCATGAAAGCAACTGCATATCGTTTTTTGAAAAATTTTGATCAAAAAGTCCTTCGACCGCTTTGGCGGTTATTTCTGCATTTTTATGCGTCGGTCTTCCGTTTTTGTCCAAGGCATAATATCGGGTTTTGATGCCGTTATTTCTCAAGATCAATGCTTTTGCTTTGGAAGGTTTTCCATTTACTAAACCTAAATATTCTTCCATTTCGTCGTTCTGAACCGGTTCATTAGGTAAATAGGTGGACGATTTGGTGATATAAACTTCATTCATCTGATTTATTTTTTAGATTTAAATTCCTTGAAAATATTTGATATCTTTTTGTCTTTTCCACCAGAAAATCGGTGTGGTAAGAATAAAAAAGATTAAAACGATGGGCGAAATCACCCAAATGGCGGTGAAAAGATAAAATGTATAAACTTTCAGCCAAAATTTCCTTTTGTGTGGATTTTTAGTGATAATTTTTGAAAAAACGGTAAATAACCGGTTGCCGACACGTTCCACTTTTATCAAAAACGGACGGATTTCCACGGCGCCGTTTTGGACCAGATTTTCTTGCATTCCTTCGTAGTTTTCGCTTTGGGCATAAGGCAAAATGATGTTTCCGAATTTGGAAGCCGAATTGATTTCATCATCTGAAACACCGGCTTTTGGCCAAGGTTTAGGCGAAACTTTGTTGCCGGTTTGCAGCCAATTCAAAATGGTAATCACACTTGTATAATTGTCGTGACGATCGACCAAGGCGATGTTTCCGACTAATTTTATGTTTAATTCTTTGAAATAAACTTTGAGTTTTTCTTGCGAAAGCATCCACATATTTCTTGTTCCTGAAACGGTAATCAGCGGCTTTCCCGATAATAATTTCGGAGCGAATTCACTTTTCAGAAAAGAAATAATCGGAATCGAGGGCGTCAGAAACCAAACCTGATATCCGAAGACGACCAAATCATAATCCTTGTTTAAAATCTCATCTGACGGTCTTTCAATTTCAACCGGAACCTGCTGATAAGATTCGGGGAAAGTATCAAAAAAAACATCTTTCGGCCAAGGAAAAGGAAAGTCTTTTTTCGGCTTAATTTCATAATAAGTAACCGTGAATTCTTCCTGATTTTCTCGGAAAGGTTTCGTAATGTTTTTGACAATTTCTTCTAACTGTCCTGATTGAGTATAATAAGTGACAAGAATATTTTTTGCCATTTTAGTTCCGCGTTTAGTACAAAAGTAACCAATTTATCAAGGTCAGATTGAATTTGTAATAAGAATTAGGAGAGTAACTTTAAATTACTCGTTGTCTTTAGCAACAATCGTGCGCATTTCACCACGCGCAATAACTTTTCCGTTTAGGAAAACTTCACCGGAAACCATAGTGACGCCCAAAATTTGATTGAGAATGACGATTTTCGTACGGATTTCATCGTTGACTTTTGGAAGCATTTGAATTTCGATGTTTTTGATGGAACCGATATAGCCTACAGGAGCAGGTTCGTTTCTCAAAAAGAAATTATAACCCTGATGCAGCGCCACCGTTTGGGCAAAATGTTCAATCACACCAGATTCAGATAGTTGTTTTTGAGTGTTTACCAGAATATGATTTTCCTGAACGGTAAAACCTGATAAAATCTCTTTTTCTGAATGTTCATAAATAGCATCTACCAATACGAAAGGTGGACGTTGGGGGATGAGATTCAGGATTTTTTCCGGTGATGAGATAATGGCTTGACTCATACAACTTCTAATAAACCGTAAACATAAGAAAATCTGCCGCTTTCCGGAACAGATAAAAGGATTTTTTCACCTTTTTTTAGTCGGGCGGAATAAAAAAGCTGTTCCAATTGTAAATAAATCGAGGCAGAACCGATGTTGCCAAAAGTTTCCAAATTCACAAACCATTTTTCCAACGGAATGTCGATTCCTTCTGCTATAAAGGCTTCGTTTAATTTGTCATGAAAAAAATAGGAAGAAATATGGGGAAGAAAATGATCGATTTCTTCCGGTTTTACGCCGTTTTCACCTAAAATCTGCCGGATGCTTTCCACACCTTTTTTGATGATATTGGCGTCCAATAATTTAATGTCTTGTTTGATTGAAAAAATGGAATTCGTCAACCATTCTTCAGGTTTGGAATCACTCCAGGAAATCAAATTTCCGTTTTCGTCTTTCGTTGCGCCTGCATACATACAGGTTTCGAGTTCGTTGGCGTAAGAAATTCCTTTGATCCATTTAATTTTCAATGAAATTCCTTCGGCATTGGGTTCATTGCTGAGCAATATCGCGCCGGCGCCGTCAGAGAGCATCCATCTCAAAAAATCTTTGTCAAAAGCGATGACGGGATTTTGTTCCAATTCGGTTAATTTTTCAGCCTCATTATTAAATTTTTCAGCTCTCAACCAAGAAGAAACGCGTTCAGAACCAGTGGTTACTGCATTTTTCGCATTACCGGAAGCAATGGCCATAAATCCATATTTTAAGGCATTCATTCCTGATGTACAGATTCCCGTTGCGGAATTGACTTCCAAGGGTGTTTTTTGCCATGCACCATGCACCATACTCGCATGAGAAGGTAACATTTGGTCTGGGGTAGAAGTTCCGCAAGACAAAATTTCGATTTCTTCAGGTGATATACCTGTTTTTTCAATCAAATTTTGGATGGCTTTCAGTGTCAGTTGTGTATTGTTGTGTGTAAGATTTCCTTGTTTATCAATTGCATAAAAGCGCTGTACAATGCGGTTATTTCTCAAAACGATTGACCTTGCGCGTGAAGGTTTACCGTTTACCATACCCAAAACGCTTTCCATCTGGTCATTTGAGATAGGTTCATTGGGTAGGAATTTAGCAATCGCTTTGATATAAACATTCTGCATTTTGTACTATTTCAATTTCTCTTAAGTTTTAAAAAGAATGCAAAGATAAGATTAAAAATAAAATAGAATGAATGGCTGAATTACAATTTGGCTTAGTTTTAATCCATTTTCCAGAAATCGTAGTAATTAAACCACTGTAAAGGATATTTTTCCAGAATTTTTTCGATAGATTTGGAATACGCCTCCAAAAGTGAATTTGCATCACGGTTTTTGAATTCTGCTTTGCGGGCATAGAGATGATAGTGGCGTTTTTTTTCCCGCATCACATACACAAATAAAACGGGTGTGTTTAATCTGGAACTGAGCAGAAATGGACCGGCAGGAAATCTAGCTTTTTCGCTATAAAGTTCTGATTCAAGTGTTTTGGTGCCCGGAAAATAACGATCGCCGGTAAAGCAGATAATTTGTTGTCTCTCAATGGTTTGGTGGATATCGAAAATATGTGACATATCGTCTTTTACGATGATGAACTCCACTTTCGGTTTTGCCATAACGCTGTCCAGAAGGGATTTGATGGCTTCTCGTTCTGCGTCTGTGGTAACCAGATGGATTTTTTTTTCAAATCCGTGCATGAAATGTTGCGCCAATTCAAAATTCCCGACGTGCGCGCTGATCATTATTCCTGCAGATTTGTCTTTTGCAAGTTGGTAAATGTTCTCAACGCCGTCAAATTCATAAGTGAATTTGTTTTCCAGACCGGCAGCAATCGCTACTTTGTCTATAAGTGTTTGACCGAAAATATAATTGTTTCTGTAAGTATTAATTAGACTCCAAAAAACATTTTGCTTTTGTTTGCTCCGAAAATATTTATAGATAGCAAGGGTTTGTTTGGAATTGAACAAGAAATAATAAAAAGAAACAAACGCCAGTAAAAAATACGCAGCGTTGATTCCTACTTTTTGAAGGAGAATGATGAAAATTTTATATCCGGTAGCAGTGCCTTTGGATTTCCCTTCCCATGCTGCCATTTTTGAATTTTATTTAGGCAAGTGCATGAAACTTGCTTTCTACAACATTGTAAAGGTCTTCAAATGTGTGAATTTGCTCAAAATCTTTTCCTTCTAACTTTACACCAAAGTTAGATTCGATGATAACAACCAGGTCCACATAGTCCAGACTGTCAAGGTCCAGAGATTCTTTCATGTTGGCATAGGGTGTGATAACGCTTGCTTCTACTTCGAATTCATCCACCAAAAAATCATTAATTGTCTGAATAATTTCCGCTCTATTCATAGTTTTAATAATATACTTATTGTTTTAGTTTCTTAATAATCAGGGCAGAATTTGTTCCGCCAAAACCAAAAGAATTCGACAAAAATACATCAAAATTTTGGTTTAACGTATTTTTAACTAAATTCAAATTTTTTGCAGCATCGTCTACTTCTTCTAAATTGATATTGGGCGCTATAAATCCATTCTGCATCATCAGCATCGAATAAACTACTTCACTTGTTCCCGCCATCCAGCACTCATGCCCGGTCATGGATTTTGTGGAACTTACAAAAGGATTTTGTCCAAAAACCTGATCGATTGCCCTTGCTTCGTTGGCATCACCAATGGGCGTTGAGGTTGCATGCGCGTTGATGTAATGAATGTCTTCGGGGCGCATTTCAGATTGGCGCAAAGCCATTTCCATTGCGCGTTTTGGGCCATCAATATTTGGAGTTGAAATATGCTCGCCGTTGGAAGAAAATCCATATCCAATGATTTCTCCCAAAATTGGCGCCCCTCTTTTCATGGCAGATTCATATTCTTCTAGGATGATGGTTGCTGCACCACCACCGGGAACAAGGCCGTCACGTTGTGAATCAAAAGGGCGGGAAGCTTTGGTGGGCTCATCTTCACGAACTGAAAAAACACCCAATCCGTCAAAACTTCCCATCGAATATTTATTGGTTTCTTGGGCGCCGCCACAAATGAGAATGTCCTGCAAACCTTGTTTAATCATTAAAAAACCTAAACCCAAAGAATGAGAACCGCTTGCACAAGCGGCACTAATGGTCATATTGATGCCTTTTATTTTATAAATCGTAGACAGATTCATAGTTACGGTGGAATTCATCGATTTGAAAATCGCACCGGAACCTACCAGTGTTGTATCTTTTTTTTCTCTTACAATTTCAATGGATTCCCATACAGATTTGGAAACCGAGTCATTTCCATATAAAAGTCCGACAATGTTTTCGTCAAAAAATTGAGGCGAAATATTGGCATTTTTCAATGCTTCTTCTGTTGCGACAAAAGCAAATTCGCTTTCTTCCGCCATAGAAATTCTTTGTCTTCTGGAAAGAGAACTTTTTAAATCCACCGGTTCCACAAAACCTGTCAGCGCAGAACGGAAACCAAAATCTTTTCTTTCTTGAGAAAAAATAATGCCTGATTTTCCTTGATATAATGAAGATTTAACTTCGTCTATATTTTTGCCTAACGAAGAATAAATTCCCATCCCTGTAATTACAACTCTTTTCATCCCAATTTTCCTTTAGGAATAAATACCTCCATTTATATTAATGGCTTCTCCGGTAATATAGGAAGCTTTGGGCGATGCAAGAAAACAAATAAGGTCTGCCACTTCTTCCGATTTTCCGAAACGATTTAAAGGTACTAATTTTTTTAATTCTAATTGGTCTAAATCACTTGTCATATCAGTTTCAATGAAGCCGGGCGCAACCGCATTTACGGTAATGTTTCTTTTGGCAATTTCCTGTGCCAACGCTTTGGTAGCACCAATCAATCCTGCTTTGGCAGCCGAATAATTTACTTGTCCGGGCGTTCCTTTCATCCCGGAAACTGAAGCAACATTAATGATTCTTCCGTATCGGTTTTTTAACAAATCTTGAATTAAATTTCTGGTGACATTGTAAAATCCGTTCAAAGTAGTATTCAAAACATGGTTCCAATCTTCATTTTCCATAAACATCAAAAGTCCGTCGCGCGTGATGCCTGCATTGTTGACAATGACTTCAATTATGGCATCGGGATTGGCGTCTTTCCATTCGTTTAATTTAGTATTTACATCTTCGGAATTATTGACGTCAAATTGTAATAATTCGGCTTTTCCGCCTTTGTCACAGATGATTTTAAGCGTTTCTTCCGCGGCTTGTTGATTCGATTGGTAATTAATTAAAACAGCGTAACCAAGTTCTTCCGCTATTTTTACGCAGGTTTCTCTTCCAATTCCTCTAGAACCACCTGTCACCAAAGCATATTTTGTTTTTTCCATCTTGATTAATTTGTGCTGATGAATTTTTTAATCGAATTCAACACATGCGACAATACCATATCTTCTTTAAATACCGGTACAATTTCTCTGATTTCTTGGTAAACTTTTTTTCCTTTCGGAGATAATTTGTCTAAACATTCCAAATAATCAATTGCCTGAACCAATGTTAATAATTGAATTGAAATAACTTCGAAAGAATTTTCAATTACTTTTTTGGTCAGCCATGCCGCATTGGTTCCCATACTGACTATATCCTGATTGTCTTTGTTGTTGGGAATGCTGTGAATGTACATGGGATTTGACAGGGTTTGGTTTTCGGCAGTTGTGGAAGTTGCTGTAAACTGAGCACCCTGCATACCGAAATTTAATCCCAATTTACCCAGATTCACAAATGCAGGAAGCATTTCATTCAGTGAAGGATTGAGTAAATAATTTAACTGACGCTCTTGTAACATACTCAGTTTGGTGATGGCAATTCTTAATTTATCCATTTCGAATGAAACATAATCACCATGAAAATTACCCCCGTGGTAAACACTTTTTGATTTTATGTCCACGATCGGATTGTCATTGGCTGAATTTACTTCTTCAACCAGAATTTTTTTTGCGTTTTCTATACATTCATAAATGGGACCGAGGATTTGAGGTACGCAACGTATGGAATAATATTCCTGTAATTTGTCTTTGAAGATTTCTTCCTGGTTTTTACCGCTGTACAAATGTTCTTCCCGTTTTCTGATGAGCGCGCTTCCCGAAAGGAATTCTCTCATTCTCGCTGCCACTTTTTGTTGGCCGGAATGTTTTTTTGTTGCATTTAAAGTTTCTGAAAGATGGTCATCATACGCACACATGATTTCATTGATAAGCGACGAACAGTTTATAGACCAATCCAAAAGTCGCTGTGCATACACAATGTTTACAATGCCTATTCCTGACATTACAGAAGTTCCGTTCATAAGCGCCAAACCTTCTCTCAAATGAATTTCCAAAGGTTTCAATCCTTCTAAATCAAAAACTTCTTTTGTATTTCTTTTTTCTCCTTTGTAAAAAACTTCTCCTTCACCGATTAAACAAAGTGCCAAATGCGCAAGTTGAACCAAATCGCCGCTTGCGCCTACACCCCCATGTTGGTATATAACAGGAATTATATCTCTGTTTATCAGGTCTTTCATCAATTCAACAGCAGAAAGATGGATGCCTGAATGCCCAAGTGACAAAGTATTTAACCTTGCCAACATAGATGATTTGACATAAATTTCAGGAAGCGGATCGCTCATTCCGGTAGAGTGACTGCGTATGAGGTTGTACTGCAATTGCTTACGGTCTTCGTCATTGATTTTGTATTGTGCCATGGGACCAAAGCCGGTATTTACTCCATAAATGACTTTGTTTTCCGCAAAAGCAGTCAGGAATTCAAAACTTTCTTCTACACGTTTCAAAAGTGAATCAGCCAATGCAACCTGTTCATTTTCAAAAATAATTGACTGAAAATCTTCCAGTGAAATCGAACCATTTATTTGAACCATAATCTTAAATATAGATTTTTAGCAGAGAGGTGGCAAATTTAAGAATATCTGTTAAATTTGAACGGAATTAAAAACTTAAAATAAATGAAAACTGAAAATGTTGATGTACTGGTAATTGGCGCAGGTCCCTCTGGCGCCGTAGCCGCTTCTATACTTCAGCAAAATGGAATTAAACTAAAAGTAGTTGAAAGAGAAAAATTCCCTCGTTTTGTAATCGGGGAAAGCCTGATTCCACGTTGTATGGATAATTTTGAGGAAGCAAATTTCATTGACGAAATTCTTAAAAAAAACTTCGAAAAAAAATTATCTGCCAGATTTTTAAGAGGTGATGAAGTATGTTATTTTGACTTCAGCCGGAAATATACCAAAGGCTGGGACTGGACTTGGCAGATGCCACGCGCCGAATTTGATAAAACTTTGACAGACATCTTAGAAAGTAGAGGTGTTGATATAGAATTTGAAACTACCGTAGAAAATGTAGTCTTTAATGGAACAGATTCTATTACAACTGTTTCCAACGCCAAAGGTAAAAAGGAAATTCATGCAAAGTTCATCATTGACTCGAGCGGTTATGGAAGGGTTTTACCGCGATTGTTCAATCTGGATACACCAAGTTCGCTTGACCCGATGTCCGCTATTTTTGTTCATCTCAAAGACGAAAGAAGACCCAAAGGAGTAGAAGGAACTCAAATCACGTTTGATGTGCTTTCTCAAAAAAACTGGTTTTGGGTGATCCCTTTCTCCGAAAATGTTTCTTCTCTCGGTTTGGTCGCACCAAAAGAATATCTGGAAGTAGTTGATCAAGGCAATAACACGGAAACCTTTCGGAAAATCATCAGGCAATCAGATTATTACAGAGAACGCTTTGACGGATTGGAATTTATATTTGAACCCAAAAAATTGGTAGCTTATTCGTCCGCAGTTAAAAAATTATATGGTCCCGGATATGCCTTAACGGGAAATAGCGCAGAATTTCTTGATCCGGTATTTTCATCAGGTGTTTGTTTCGCTTCGGAATCCGGAGCTACAGCCGCACGCTTAATTTCAAAACAACTTAAAGGCGAAACAGTCGATTGGGAAAAAGAATATGAAGAATACATCATGGAAGGTGTTGGGGTATTTCGTTCCTATGTAAAAACTTGGTACACAGGTGAATTACAAAGACTCTTCTTCCATCCCGAAGTAAATGAAGACATAAAAAGCAAAGTTTGTTCAGTTCTGGCCGGATATGTTTGGGACAAAACCAATCCGTTTGTAGCAAAGCATGACAGAGCCGTTCAGGCGATTGCCCATGTTTTAACCTGATGAATTTTTCCGTAAAATATATCGTTCTTTTGATTTCAGTTCTTGGAATTTTTTCATGTACGAGTTATCGAAATTTACCCGTTCCCGATTATCAGGTTGAAGCATTACCTGAAAGAATTGACTCTGGCGATTTAAAACTTTTGGGTTCCAGCTTCTTACATAAAAATGAATGGGGGATCTGGGAATTATATGTAGAGGGAGATCCACTTGAAAGAGGAATGACAACCGGAAATTTGACCGAAAACTTGATTTATAAACAAGAAAAAGTCTTTGTCTCTAAAATCGAGAAATTTTTACCGTCTAAATTTCAGCAATGGTTGGTGCGTAACTTCCTCAAAATTTTCAACCGGAAATTGCATAAATATGTGACAGAAGAATACCAGGAAGAAATTTACGGTATCTCTGAATTTACCTCGGAAGAATTTGAATTTGTCGCACCGAATTACTGGCGTACGCTTTATTTTCATGCAGCCCATGATATCGGTCACGCCTTGCAGGATTTGGCTATGGTTGGCTGTACTTCTTTTGCGGCTTGGGGGCAAAATTCTGAAGATGGAAATTTAATTCTCGGTCGTAATTTTGATTTTTATATCAATGAAGAATTTGCCGAAAATAAAATCATCGCTTTCATCAATCCCGATGAAGGTTTTAAACACGCCATTGTTACCTGGCCCGGCTTTATAGGTGCCGTTTCTGGTATGAATGAAAAAGGGCTCACCGTGACCCTGAACGCCGGGAAATCTTCCATTCCTTTGGTAGCAAAAACGCCGATTTCCTTAGTTGCCAGAGAGATTTTGCAGTATGCGGAAAACTTTGAACAAGCCGTTGAAATTGCAAAAAAGAGAGAAGTTTTCGTTGCTGAATCAATTATGGTGGGAAGTGCAGAAGATAATTCCGCGATTTTAATTGAGGTTTCACCCAAAAAATTTGGTGTTTATCAGGTAGAAAACTCTGCCGATTTATTGGTTTGTTCCAACCATTTTCAAAGCGAAATTTATAATTCCGATAAAAAAAACTTGAAAGCCATTGCAGAATCCCATTCGCAATATCGCTTTGACCGACTGAATGAATTGATTCAAAATAATCCGCCTATCAATCCGCAAATTGCTGCCGATTTTTTACGAAACAAAGAAGGTCTCGATAATTTGGAAATAGGATTTGGAAACGAAAAAGCCATCAATCAGTTGTTGTCACATCATGCCGTAATTTTTAAACCCGAAGACCGTCTTATTTGGGTTTCTGCCAATCCTTACCAGCTGGGCGCTTTTGTCGCTTATGATTTGGATGAGGTTTTTAAAGAAATGGATAAGGGGAAATATATAGAGTTGAATATAAGAGAATTAACCATTCCGGAAGATGAATTTGTTCATTCATCGGAATTTCAAAATTATTTGATTTTTAAAAAGGATTTGGAAAAATTTTCAAATTCGAATGAAATCATTTCGGAGGAAGAAATCAATTCCTTTATCAAATTAAATCCTGAATTTTGGAAAACCTATTTTGTGGTGGGCGAATATTATTTCGGTCAAAAAAATTATAAAAAAGCATGGGAAAATTATAAAATTGCTTTGCAAAAAGAAATAACGACGGTTTCGGACAAAGAATTGATCCAAAAAAGAATCAAAAAATCTGAACGAAAGATAAAATAAAATGAAATTACCTGAAATCGAAACAAAATCACCACAAGAAATCAAAGCATTTCAGGAAGATTTGTTGAAGAAACAATTGGTTTATCTAAAGCAAAATTCGCCTTATTATGCGCACTTATTTCGCAATGAAAATATTGATATTGAATCAATTCTAAGTTTAGAAGATTTGGCGAAACTTCCCTTGACGACCAAAGATGAATTGCAGAAATACAATGAAAAATTCCTTTGCGTGCCCAAATATGAAGTGGCAGATTATGTTTCAACTTCGGGAACTTCGGGCGATCCTGTTTTGGTTGCTTTGACCGATGAAGATTTAGATCGGTTGGCGTACAATGAATCTTTGTCCTATCAATGTGCGGGACTGGATAAAAACAGCGTTTTGCAATTAACCACCACGTTGGATCGAAGATTTATGGCCGGATTGGCTTATTTTTTGGGAGCCCGAAAAGCCGGAATCGGTGTGGTGCGCGTAGGTTCGGGCGTGCCTGAACTTCAATGGGATACCATTCATAAAATAAAACCTGACGCTTTGATTTGTGTGCCTTCCTTTCTTTTGAAAATGATTGAATTCGCCGAAGAAAATGGAATTGATCTTAAAAATTCAAGTATAAAAAAAGCAATTTGCATTGGTGAACCTTTGAGAAACCAGGACTTTACAGACAATGTTTTGGCTGCTCGAATTAAATCCAAATGGCCTTTGGAATTGTACTCAACTTATGCTTCCACAGAGATGGCGACTGCTTTTACGGAATGCGCCGAAGGAAAAGGAGGGCACCTTCATCCCGAATTGATTATATGCGAATTTTTGGACGAAAACGACCAACCTGTAAAAGCGGGAGCAGGTGAGTTGGTCATCACAACTTTGGGGGTTAAAGGAATGCCATTGTTGCGTTATAAAACAGGTGATATCGTTCAGCCGCATTATGAAAAATGCAATTGCGGAAGGACGACTTTGCGTTTAGGTCCATTGGTGGGAAGAAAACAACAAATGATCAAATACAAAGGAACTTCACTTTATCCGCCTGCATTGCTCGATTTATTGAATGATTTTGAAGAGGTAAAACATTATGTGATAGAAGTTTATTCGAGCGAAATAGATGAAGATGAAATTCAGGTGAAAGTGTTTTCAGAAAATGAATCGGAAGAAATTTTGGACAGAATCAAAGACAGATTCCGGGCGAGAGTTCGGGTGAGTCCGAGGATTTTGTTTGTTTCGGAACAGGAAATTCTGAAAATTAAATTTCCGGAAAATTCAAGAAAAAGCATCACATTTGTAGATAAAAGAAAAATTTAAACTAAAAATCAATTAACATGAAAACAACTTTATTATTTATTGCATTTACGGCGTTTAGTTTAAACGTCATGGCTCAGAAAATGAAAATTGAAAACGGTGATTTGAACTTTTTGAAAGGACAAACCGAAATAAATGTTCAATTGGATTTCGGGAAAGCCACTTTTTACAATGAAAAAATGTCTGAGGACGAATACATTGCCAAAAGAATAAAAGAAATCGGGGATGAAAAAGGAAAAGCAGAAGCAGACAAATGGTTGTCGGACTGGAATTATTCAAAAGAAAATTCTTTTATAGACAAATTCATTGCCTCTTTCAATAAAAGTGGTGATATACAGGCTTCAAAAGATGGTTCGGCGCCTTATACTTTAATTGTAGAAACTACTTGGATTTATCCGGGATGGTTTGCAGGCGTGATGAAACAACCGGCCAAAGTAAGTACTTCCCTGAAATTTGTTGAAACAGCCAATCCCGGAAAAGTCTTGGCAGTAATTGATAGCAAAAATGCGCCTGGCGACGGAAACTTTGTAGGCGTTGCCAATAACAATGACCGAATTGCAGAAGGATATGCCAAAACCGGTAAAACTTTGGGCGGACTGGTAAAAAAGAAAGCGAAATAATTAAAATATTTAGATTAAAGCCGGATTTATCCGGCTTTTTTTATTTCCCGCAAAAATTCTTAGCTATGACAATAAAAATATAATTTCTGTCAAATTAGAAGAAGCATTAGATTTTTTTTAATTTTGCACACCGTTTACACCCAATTCACAAATAAACTACACAGATGGAACAAAATGCTTTATTATTCTCAACCCGCGGAAGTCGGATTTTGGCCGAAAAAATCGCCGACCACTATGGTGAAACATTGGGTAACCTCAAAATAGTAGACTTCAGCGATGGAGAATTTCAACCTGCTTTTGAACAATCAGTTCGGGGTTCCCGTGTGTTTTTGATTGGTTCAACGTTTCAGCCAAGTGATAACCTGATGGAACTTTTGCTCATGTGTGATGCTGCAAAACGCGCTTCTGCAGATAAAATTACGGCGGTCCTTCCTTATTTTGGATTTGCAAGACAAGACAGAAAAGATGCGCCACGCGTTCCAATCGGAGCAAAATTGGTAGCAAAAATGCTTACAGCTGCCGGAGCAACCCGTGTGATGACAATGGACTTACACGCCGACCAAATCCAGGGATTTTTTGAAATTCCGGTAGACCATTTGTTTGCGTCCACGATTTTTGTAGATTATATTCAAAGTTTGAATTTGGATAATCTGACCATTGCCTCGCCTGACATGGGAGGAGCCAAACGGGCCAATAATTATTCAAAACATCTGAACGCGGAAATTGTCATTTGTCATAAAGAAAGAAAAAGAGCCAATCAAGTAGAAAATATGATGTTGATAGGTGAAGTGGAAGGGAGAAACGTAATACTGCTCGATGATATGATTGACACGGCGGGAACGCTTACCAAAGCTGCTGAATTGATCATGGAAAAAGGAGCCAAAAGTGTAAGAGCCGTTGCAACTCACCCTGTTTTGTCAGGAAATGCTTATGAGCGGATTGAAAATTCGCCTTTGGTAGAAGTTGCAGTGACCGATAGTATTCCGTTAAAAAATAATTCGGTATCTAAAATAAAAGTACTATCTTGCGCCCCACTTTTCGCTGATGTTATGCACATGGTACACAGCAGAAAATCAATAAGTTCTAAATTTATTATTTAATAATTATATAACAACAAGTATGAAATCTATTACAATTCAAGGTGTAAAAAGAGAAAGCGTGGGTAAAGCTTCGACGCGTACCTTACGTAATGCTGACCAAGTACCTTGTGTTGTTTATGGTGGAAATGAACCATTGCATTTCTCGGCAGACGAGAAAGCATTCAAAGATTTGGTTTATACACCGGAAGCACACACTGTAAATTTGGAATTGGCAGACGGAACAAAAATTGCTGCTATTTTGCAGGATATCCAGTTTCATCCCGTAACCGATAAAATCATTCATGCCGACTTCTTCCAGTTGCATGATGACAAAGCTGTATCCATTGAAGTTCCGGTTCGTTTGACTGGACGTGCACGTGGTGTGGTAAACGGTGGTGTGTTGAGATTCAATATGCGTAAGTTGAAAGTGAAAGCTGTACCGGCAAATTTACCGGACGAAATCGTGATTGATGTGACGCCTATGCGTATCGGCCACAAAAAATATGTGGAATCCATCCGTAACAATGATTACACAATCCTTCATCCGGACAACGCTGTAATCGTAGCGGTTAGAACTTCCAGAACTGCGGTTGCTGATACCGATGATGAAGACACAACTGAGGAAGCAGCTGGTGGTGAAGCCGCAGCCGAATCGACTGAAGGAGGAAATGCAGAAGCATAAAATCATTCTTTAAAATTATAAATGCGAAATGCGCTTTGCGTGTTTCGCATTTTTTATTGCATTAAATTTGTTGTATGGAAGAATTATTTTCAGACGAATATTTTATGCGAAAAGCACTCGATGAAGCTTTTGCCGCTTTTGAAAGAGATGAAGTCCCGATTGGAGCTATCATCATTTCAAACGACAAAATCATAGCCAAAGGCCATAATCTGACCGAAACCCTAACCGACGTTACTGCGCATGCCGAAATGCAGGCGATTACTTCCGCCGCAAATTATTTGGGAGGCAAATATCTAATCGATTGTACGCTTTACGTAACGCTCGAACCTTGCGTGATGTGCGCCGGAGCGCTTTATTGGAGCCAAATCGGCAAAGTAATAATAGGAGCAAGGGATGAAAAAAGAGGATTTCAAAATGCAGGAGTACAACTTCATCCCAAAACTGAAATCCGGTTTGGAGTCTTAGAAAATGAGTGTTCGGATTTAGTCAAAGAGTTTTTTAAGTCGAAAAGGTAAATTGGAAACTAACCCAAAAACAAAGCCTTCAGCTCGTGTGCATCTTTCGGGTTCATTTTTCCGGCTAGGATTAAACTCAATTGTTTTCTGCGCAAAGCCGCATCATAACGCTCAATTTCTTCATCGGTTTCCGGTTTAATTTGTGGGACGACAACCGGTTTATTGTTCTGGTCAACTGCCACAAAAGTATAAATCCCGTTATTGGTTTTGATTAATTCCTGTTTCACCGGATCGTCGATCCAAACATCCACGTAAATTTCCATCGAACTCGAAAAAGCGCGTGTCACTTTTGCCTGCAATTTCACGATGCTCCCCAAAGGAATCGGCGTGTTAAAAGAAACGTGGTTCACACTTGCCGTTACTACCTGAAAACTTTCTGCGTGGCGTCTGGCAACGATAGAAGAAATTCTGTCCATTCGCGCCAAAAGTTCACCACCAAACATATTATTCAGCATATTGGTTTCACTTGGCAATACGAGATTGGTTAATTCGGATACGGAATCTGAGGGAGTTTTGATTTTTGTGTTCATAAAAAAAGACCTTTTGCGCCGCAAAGGTCTTAATAATTATGCTTTATACCAATTGTTTCTGTTAATCTTTCAGGGAAAGTACCCAAGTTTCCGGAAATTCTCCCTTTACAGTTTCCCGGTATTCCAAAGCTTCTTCTTTGGTAGGGAAAGTTTTAAATGCTACATAATAATAACTTCCTTTTTTCTGGGTCATTTTTGCTTGTGTAAATCCTTTTTCGTGTAATTTTTCTACTTGTAGATCAGCTTCTTCCGCTTTTCTGAAGGAACCTGAAATCACTTGGTAATCATGAACCGTTAAAATTTCTTCTTTATAAGACGTCGCTTCCTCCTCCACAGTTTTAATAGGTGATTCTACGGCTTTAACAGCTTCCAGATTGGGATTCATGACGGGTGAAACAAATCCGCTCCATTGTTGGTTAACAAAGTCTGTAACAGGTTTTGGTTTCCCGAAATAAAGAAATCCGCCGATTAAAATTGGAACTACAGCTGCCACTTTCCACCAAACTGCAGATGAGCTTTGATTGCTTTGTGTCGGTAAAATATATTTTGCGCGGATGCTTTCCAAACCAAACGATTCTAAAAGATAATTCTCTCCGTTTGGTTCAAATTGTAAAAGTCCGTTTTCATCTTTTGAAAAATTGCCCAATTCGGGTAAAACCAAATTTGAATTAATATTCAGGTGATTTTTCCAAAACTGCACGGCGTTTTCAACTTCTTCTTTGGCATTTTCAAATGAAACTCCGCAAGACTGAGCAATCTCCTGAATGAGCAATCCGTCATTTTTAATCAAAGAAGGATTAAAAGCAATTTGTTTGGACGGGGGTAAAAAGACCGATGTTTCCGCCAAATAGCCTGCATTCACTTTTTGTGCGATAAATGCACCAAATTCAGGTACCACCACACAATCATGGCGATACAATAAAGTTGAGATGTATTTTTCCAAATTCATAATCCAAAATTACAAATTAAAAAAGAGAAAAATCGGGGTCGTAGATAAATTGTTGATAAACTTTTATTAATTTAGAGAAATGAATCCTAACCTCCTTTACTTACTGGCGTTGACCTATGTTTCGGGCATTGGTCCCGTCAATCAGCGTAAAATCCTGAAACTGTATAATCCTAAAGATTTATGGAATTTATCGACAAAAGAATTAAAAGAAATATTCAGGGGAAGAAATGATTTCATTTCCAGCTTTCAATCTTCAGAATTATTGGAATTGGCAGAAAGAGAATTAGAGTATTGCGCCAAAAATGGCATCGAAATTCTGGACATTTTCTCAAATTCTTATCCGGAAAAATTAAAAAATTGTTCGGATTCACCTTTGATTTTGTTCAAAAAAGGAGATTATTCGTTTGAAAACAAACTTCAAATCGGAATTGTGGGTACCCGCAAAATGACTTTGTATGGGAAGAAATTTATCGAAGATTTCCTCGAAGATTTGAAGGAGCAGAATCTGGCGATTATCAGCGGATTGGCTTATGGTTGTGACATTGAAGCACACCGTAGCTCCATAAAACACGATATTCCAAATGTTGCCGTTTTGGCACATGGTCTCAACAGAATTTCCCCATCTCCCCATAAAAAGGAAGCAAAAGAAATTGTACAAAATGGCGCATTATTGACTGAATATTCTACTTTTCACGGAGCAGAACCTATGAACTTCGTGCTTAGAAACCGTATCATTGCGGGTTTGTGTGATGCTATTGTGGTGGTGGAATCAGCAAAAAAGGGAGGAGCGCTTGCAACTGCCCAATTTGCCAATTCCTATAACCGTGAAGTTTTTGCGGTTCCGGGGCGTGTGGAAGATAAATTTAGTCTGGGTTGCAATGAACTCATTCAAACGAACCAGGCGGCTATCATTCGTAGTGCAGAAGATCTATTGAATTATTTTAATTTAAAATCACATCCCAAACCAGTTCAAACCCAACTTTTCATTGAACTGGAGCCCGATGAAAAGTTGATTTATGAGCATTTGAAAAAAAATGGCCGACAACAAATTGATGCTTTGTCCCATTCCTTGGATTTGCCCGTTTTTAAACTAAACAGTATCCTTTTGACCCTAGAGCTGAAAGGCGTTGTAAAGGCGTTTTCGGGAAAGTTTTATGGGTTAAATTAAAAAAATCAAAAAATTTAGTGGCGAATTTTAAGAAAAATATAAATTTGTTACAAACAAACAAAAAATCAAATGGAGAAAATCATTCAAGATTTTATGGCAGAAGTGGAAAGAAGAAATCCACATGAGCCAGAATTCTTACAAGCAGTAAGTGAGGTGGCAGAAACAATTATTCCGTATATTGTTGACAAAGATATTTATTTTGGGCAAAATCTCTTACTCAGGATGACTGAGCCCGAAAGAACGATTACCTTCAGGGTGCCATGGGTGGATGATAAGGGTCAGATTCAAGTAAACAGAGGATATAGAATTCAAATGAATTCGGCAATCGGACCTTATAAAGGCGGATTACGTTTTCATCCCAGTGTGAATTTGAGTATTTTAAAATTTCTAGCATTTGAACAAACTTTTAAAAATGCACTTACAACTTTGCCAATGGGCGGTGCAAAAGGGGGGTCTGATTTTGACCCAAGAGGAAAATCAGAAGCTGAAATCATGAGATACTGTCATGCTTTTATGTCAGAACTTTACCGACATGTCGGTCCCAATACAGACGTTCCGGCCGGAGATATAGGCGTTGGAGCACGTGAAATCGGCTATATGTTTGGTATGTATAAAAAATTAAAAAATGAATTTACGGGTGTAATTACAGGCAAAGGAATGTCTTGGGGAGGCTCTTTGCTTCGTCCTCAGGCAACAGGTTTCGGCGCTGTTTATTTCTTGAAAGCTATGTTGGCAACCCAAGGAGAGGGAATCGCTGGAAAAAAAATAGCCGTTTCCGGATTTGGAAATGTGGCTTGGGGAGCCGTTACAAAAGCGGCTGAATTAGGCGCTAAGGTCGTTACGCTTTCGGGGCCTGACGGGCATATTTATGACGAAGACGGAGTTTCAGGGGAAAAAATTGATTTCATGCTCGAGCTAAGAGCTTCCAATAATGATGTAGTAAAACCTTATGCAGAAAAATATGGTGTTCCTTATTTTGAAGGAAAAAGCCCGTGGATGCAAAAGGTTGATATCGCAATGCCCTGCGCAACTCAAAATGAATTGAAGTTGGAAGACGCCAAAATGTTGGTTGAAAATGGTGTGAAATGCGTGGTGGAAGGAGCCAATATGCCTACAACGCCAGACGCACTTGAGTGGTTCCAGAAAAATAAAGTGCTATTTTCTCCGGGAAAAGCTTCCAATGCAGGTGGAGTAGCAACTTCAGGATTGGAAATGTCGCAAAATTCTTTGCGCATTGAATGGTCTGCAGAAGAAGTTGACCGGATTTTGACCAAAATCATGGGCGATATTCATGATTCTTGTGTGAAATACGGAACCAATAGCGATGGCTACATAGATTATGTAAAAGGTGCAAACATTGCAGGTTTTGTCAAAGTGGCCGATGCTATGCTTGCGCAAGGAGTGGTTTAGAGTGAATTTATTTATAATTATAAACGTCTTGTATTCAAAGAAACAAGACGTTTTTTTATGAATAATTTTTTCAGAAAATAACTAACTTGCAGTTCTAAATAATTAACACATGCAAAAATTTATTATCCTTTTATTTTTACTCTTAGCCGGTTCTATGTTTTCACAGGATTTGGTTTTGATTAAATTTAATGACAAACCTTCTGCCGATACCTATTTTGACAATCCGCTTTTGATGCTTTCTCAAAAAGCATTGGACAGAAGAGAAAAATACAATATCGATTTAAATATCCAAGATGTTCCGGTTGAAATCACTTATGTTACACAAGTTGAGGCATTAGGAATCGAGCCGATTGCGGTTTCTAAATGGTTCAACGGTGTTTTCGCCTGGTGTAACTCAACGCAGATTTCACAGGCAGCAGCTCTTTCATTTGTAACGGAAGTCGAAACATTTGTTCAAAATGAATTTAAAACATCAAATGGAACTCCTTTGGCCGATAAATTTCAAATTCCAAATGAAACCTCACAAGGACAAGATGGAATTCTTGATTTCGTTTATGGCTATACCGAAACCCAAGTTACCCAATTGAATCTTCAATATCTTCACAATCTAGGATTTACAGGTGAAGGAATCACCATAGCGATTCTCGATAATGGTTTTCCGGGAGTTAATACAGAAGACGGTTTTGCTTATATACGCGACAATGGGCAAATCAAAGGCGGATATAATTTCATCGATAATAACGAGAATTATTATGAAAGAGGAACCCATGGTACCGTAGTTTTATCGACCATTGGCGGTTATATCGAAAACCAGTTTGTAGGTACGGCAATAGATGCAGATTTTTATTTATTTATAACTGAAAATACCGACCATGAACTACCCGACGAAGAGGTAAACTGGATTGCAGCTGCTGAAAGAGCCGATAGTATTGGTGTAGATGTTATCAATACTTCCTTGGGGTATAACGAATTTGACGATCCACGGTATGATTATACGTATGAAGATATGGATGGTCAAACTGCATTTATAACAAGAGGTGCCCAAATAGCCGCTGAAAAAGGAATTATGGTAGTGAATTCCGCCGGGAATTCAGGAAATAATCCTTGGTATTATATTACAGCACCTGCAGACGGAATAGATGTTTTTACAATTGGAGCAGTCAAATCAGACAATACGGCGGCAGGTTTTTCATCGTTCGGCCCGACTGCCGATGGCAGAATCAAGCCTGATGTAGATGCTTTGGGCTCGGGAGCGGCTGTGATAGAACCCAACGGTGAAATAGATTTTTCAAGCGGAACTTCTTTTTCTTCGCCCATCATGGCAGGCGCCATGGCTTGTTTGATTCAGGCTTTTCCGGAAGTTCATCCGGCTGCAATGCGTGAAAAAGTCAGACAATCCGCGCATTTATATCAAAATCCGACCGATCAATTGGGTTATGGAATTCCTGATTTTGGCGAAGCTTATGAAGATATGATGTCGGTTCAGGATTTAAGTCAAGAATCTATTGTTGAAATTTATCCAAATCCGACTTCAGGAATTCTAAATATTCAATCAGAAAAAAATATCAAACAAATTCAATTGATTTCTGTTGAAGGAAAAATTGTAAGAAAGTACAAAAACGAAAACCAAATCAACATTCAGGATTTACGAAAAGGGGTTTATGTTTTGAAAGTTCAATTGGAAAACGGTAAAATGGAAGTGAAGAAATTGATTAAGAAATAGTTGTGTTTAATGCATGCATAAAAAATCCACGATTTACGTGGATTTTTTTTATTAATTCGGACTGATTATTCCTCTGGATTCCAAACGCTCTAAAATATAAGCTGGTTCAATCGGTCTACGAGTGCTATCTGAATAGCTATATTGGGAAATAATATTTTCCTTTAAGTTAAAAACTTGGATGTCAGGTTGATTATCAAAGTTATTTTCCAACAAAATAAAAATCGAATCGCTCACCCAAAATGCATCATCGACCCAATAAGAAGGACCAAAAAACGCAACGCGATTGACTGTTTTCTCTTTTAAATTGACCAAATTGATTTCCTGATCGGCTTCAAAAAGCGGCATCCCTTCTTTGTCCAACGTCCAATGATAGCTGTCAATGTCCAGGTACATGGTTTTGGACGGATTGTAAATCAGGAATGGCTCGTAAAATTCTTGAAATCCGGAATCAAAAATAGCTTTTATATTTCCATTCATTAATTCCAATTTTCGGTTCTTTTCCAAATTAAAATTTACCATACTCAAATCAGCGCCATTTTGCCTAAAATATTTCAACCACTGCTGAAATGTGGAATTCGTCCCTACGTCCGCCAATGCCGATTTTTCAATTTCCGGTTCTTCCGAATATTGGATGGAATCTGAATTTTCTATCGGTTCATCGGCAATTGATTCGTCCTTTTTGTCGGAACAAGAAAAAATAAACAATGAAAAAATGAGTAATCCCGCTATTAATTTGAATTTCATATTGGAAAATTGAAAGGTCAAATTCATTGCAACAAAACTCGAACCAAATTTTTGATTGAATGTAAACTATGATTTTCCGATTTCGTGAATATCTCCAAAAATATCTTTCGGGTCGGGTCCCCATTTATTGGTAAATCCTTCTCCTTCCGTGAAGAACCAAACCAGCATAATAATGGGGCCGACAAAAGGAATCAATCCGATTAAATAATACCATCCGCTTTTTCCAATGTCGTGTAGTCGGCGTACTGCTACTGCTAGGGAAGGAATAATCACGGCTAAACTATATAACATGAGCAAACCATAGAAAATCCAAAATATAGCCGAGGGCTCCGAATTATATTCGGTAAATCCTCCCATAGCTATCATCGGAATATATAATACCAATGTAATTAAGAAGTTAAAAAGCGTGAAATACCAATATTCACTTCTGCGGGCTCTACCTGAAAAATTTGCATAATTCTCAAAAACAACTTTTTTGTACCAGTCTATCATATTCATAGTTTTATATATTTTAAGTTTTGAAAGGTAATCATTTTATGAAAAAGTCGGTTGCAAATTTTTTATCCAAATTCATTTGTTCTATCAATTCCTCCAAAGAATCAAATTTCATATCATCACGGATTAATTCAATAAATTCCAAAGAAATCGTTTCGTCATAAATTTCTTCATTAAAATCAAGAATAAAAACCTCCACGCGTTTTTCGTTGGAATTCGTCACGGTTGGGCGTGTGCCGATACTTAATAATCCTTTGTAAATATGATTCTGAATATGCACTTTGACTAAATAAACACCGTTTTTCGGAATCAGTTTGTATTTTTCAATTTCCAGATTTGCCGTTGGGAAACCCAAAGTCCGTCCGATTTTATCGCCGTGAACTACTTTTCCGGAAAGAGAATAATTTCGGCCCAAACCTTTTCGGGCGAATTCAACATCGCCCCTCCAAAGCGCATTTCTAATTTGGGTCGAACTTAAATGCAATCCATCTGATTTGACTTCGTCCAATTTGACCAGATTGAAATTTAATTTTTTGGATAAATTTTGAAGTTGTTCAAAATTCCCTTCGCGGTTTTTCCCGAAATGATGGTCGTATCCAATCAAAATCGTATGAATTCCAATTTTACCACAAAGCAGATTTTCCACAAATTCTTCTGAATTTAATTGTGAAAATTCCCGTGTAAACGGATGAATAATTAAATTGTCTAATCCCGATTTTTCGAGTAATTCAATCTTTTCGTCTAAAGTCGTCAAAAGTTGCACATCGTCCGGATTCTTTCCCAGAACCACGCGCGGATGAGGTTCAAAAGTGAGTAAAACGCTTTCTCCGTTTATTTTTTTGGCGATTTCATTGAGCTGATGAATGATGGCTTGGTGTCCCAAATGAATTCCGTCAAACATGCCCAAAGTGAGTACCGGATTTTTTAGTCCGTTGCAATCGCTTATTTGATTGAAAATTTTCATTGCCCGCAAATTTAAAAGTTCGAAGTGAATATTCAGCAAAAAACCATTTTTATTAAAGATTTTTAATTTATAAATCATTGAAAATCCGACTCATTCCATTAAAATCCAGACAATTTAGATTTAAATAAAAATAATGACAAAAATCTTAAAATTCGTTCGTTTTTAATCAGTTGATTGGCTTATATTTGCACGAAAATTTAAAATACTTAATCTTTATACAATGGCAAACCAAAGTAAAGGTAAAATCGCACAGATTATCGGTCCGGTAATCGA
>Ga0079224_100001885_pt1 | contig 24828 bp, 29 predicted proteins | sample Stecom2015_FD_80414 | JGI IMG/M metagenome (GOLD analysis project Ga0079224, IMG submission 80414) | Agricultural soil microbial communities from Utah to study Nitrogen management - Steer compost 2015 | ecosystem: Environmental > Terrestrial > Soil > Agricultural land | place: USA: Utah... | reverse complement strand
CGGGACCTCGCGGCTTGACATGCTGTCCTACAGCACGTAATTTCCGGCGCTAAGTTCGCAGAAATGCCTCCGAAGCCCTGGCCAGCCGGCCGGGGCTTCTGCGTTTCCGGGCCCCGTCGAGAGCCATCCCGGCTCGCGAGACGCCGCCCGCCCCGGTGCGCTGGAACACCGGGGCATCTTCCACGCCCGCTACCGAGTCCGGACCAACTCTCACGCCCAGCCGGCAGTGGGAGCGGGCAGCTATGCCGAGACCCTATGACCGACGCCCTGCACATCGACAAGACGGCGCTGGCGCCGGCCATGGAGTTGCTGCCGTCCCGGATGGACAGCGACCGTGCCCGTGTGGCGTTGCTGGCGATCTGCGGCCAGGAGTCGGACTTCCACCACCGGTGGCAGGTGATCGACCGGGCCCGGCCGTGGGTGCGGGGCCCTGCTCGAGGGCTGTGGCAATTTGAGCGCGGCGGCGGGGTGCTGGGCGTGCTGACCCACCGGGCCAGCCGCGACCTGGTGCGCGAGGTGTGCGTCGAACGCTGCGTAGAGCCGAGCTCCGCGGCCGTGCACGAGGCGCTGGAGACGGATGACGTCCTGGCCGCCTGCTTCGCGCGTCTGCTGCTGTGGACCGACCCGCAGCCGCTGCCGCCGGTGGGCGCGGTGTCGACGACGTTCGCGCTGTACCTGCGCACCTGGCGCCCCGGCGCGTATGACCGCGGCACGCTGAAGCAGCGCGCCGGCCTGCGGCTGAAGTGGGACGTGTACTACGCCCAGGCGGTGGAGGCGGTGACAGGGCGCGCGGACTTCAGCGGAGTAACGACCAGCATGGACAGCACGGCGAGGCAGGCGTGATCCCGGCTGGGGAGGGCGCTCCGTGGTGGATGGCAGGGGGCCTGTTCGCCGCCTGGGTGGTCCGGGAGCTGACGGGCATGCTGCGCGAGCGCCGGAAGAACAGGACCGAGACGGACGCCAACGTCGAGCTGCTGAACAGCCTCAGGGAAGGGCTGGACCGGCAGGGGCAGAGGATCCGGTCAATGGAGGAGGCGCACACGCAGATCGCGCTGCGCTTGGATCAGGAGATCCTCGCCCGGCAGGCGGCGCAGGAGGAGGCGCACAAGCTGCGGATGCGGGTGCTGGTTCTGGAATCGGCCATGCGCCAGGTCGGCATGGTTATCCCACCGGAGACGCACACATGAGGCTGACGATCGCACTGCTGGTCGGGTTCCTGGTCGCGGTGGTGGTGGCCCTTACGTACCGGGGCAGCGCGCTGGACGCCAAGGCGGGCCTCGAGCTGGTGCAGCGGGAACTGCGCGCCACCGAGGACGCGCTGCGGACCAGCGAGCGCCGCCGGGAGGCCGAGCAGGTGCGAGCCCAGCGCATGTACGAGCTGGCCGCCGAATACGAGCAGGAGAGGAAGGATGCACAAGCCGTCGCTGACCGCACTATCGCTGACCTGCGCGCTGGCAATGTCCGGTTGCGCGAGCAGTGGCGCGGCTGTCCCGAGCCCCACATGCCCGGCCTTGACGCCTCCGCCGGCGAGCCTGATGCAGCCGAGCGAGACCGAGAAGAAAGTGCGGGCCGAATTGTTCGAGCAGCCGTCGAGTGCGACGCCCAGGTGAGAGGGCTGCAGGGTGTGATTCGCGAGTACCTGTCCGTTGCCCCTGCTGATCGCTGAGGACCGCGGTCTGGCCGTCCCGCCAGGCGCCACGGTCCGCACCGGGTACGTCCCGGTCCACGACGTGCGCCTGGCCTGCAAGGCCCGCATGGCAGTCGGCGACGTGGAGGCGGCCTACCGCCGGCGCATCGGGTGCGCGCCTGCCCAGCCGTGGCCCTGCCCGGTAGGGAAGTGGGGCGGCGACAGGTTCGAGATACACGACGGCCGGCACGAGTACGTGGCGGCCCTGATGCTGGGCTGCGAGCACATCCTCGTGGCCTGGGTGGAGGAGTCATGAGCCGCAAGCACCGAGACGCCAGCACCGGCGAGTACGTGTCCGAGGAGTACGCCAAGGCGAACCCCGGGACCACGGTTAGCGAGATGGACCCTGAGCGCTCCCCGGACGTGGCCGCGCTCGTGGAGGCCGTGAAGGCGCACCAGGCGAGCGTCCAGGCGCTGGCGGAGTCGGTGGGCGCGCTGGCCCAGTGCGTGGCCATGCTCCTGGAGGAGGAGCTGGGCACGCCGGTGCCGGACAAGCAGGAGCAGGCGGAAACCGACATGGACGGGAACCCGGTCACCGAATGAGCCGCCGCGTCACCACGCTGCGGGCGCGCGTTGCCACCGTGGCGCCGCGCCTGCGCACGTCCGTGCCGGACAGGCAGGCCACCCGCGCCCTGGCCACCAACAGCACGGAGTGGCGCCGCATACGGGAGCAGGTGCTCCTGCGGGACCTGTACACCTGCCAGCGGTGCGGTCGCATCGTGGGAGGGAAGGGTGAGGCCCACGTGGACCACATCGACGGGGACAGCAGCCACAACCCCGAGGACGGCAGCAACTGGCAGACCCTGTGCGTGCCGTGCCACAGCGCCAAGACGGCGACAGAGGACGGCGGGTTCGGGAACGTGCGTCGGGCTGAGAGTCAGCGCTGAGGACAGGGGGGGGTCAAAAGTTCGGGCCGACCGGGCCCAGCGATACGAGCGCCCCCTCACGCAGAGTTTTTTTTGCGCCAGTGAAATCACGGCGGAGCGGTCTTTATGTCAAGAAATGGAACAACGGCGAAGAAGGTCGGGCGACCGCCCTTCAAGCCCACGGCAGCGATGCGCCGGAAGGTGTCGATCGCGGCCGGAGCCGGGATGACGCACGAGGAGATCGCGATCGCCCTCGGCATCTCGCGGCCCACCCTGGCCAAGCACTTCGAGGTCGAGCTGTCCGAGGTCGCGCTGAAGCGGCGCATGGAAGTGTTCGAGGCGATGCACAAGGCCGCGCTCAAGGGCAACGTGTCCGCCCAGCGCGCCTACGCGGCGACGGTGCCGACGTTCGCGGCGCCGCCCGAGGAGTCGGAGAAGCCCGAGGCTGTCGGGAAGAAGGAGCAGGCCAACCGTGACGCGGTCACCGCGGCGGAGGGTACGGACTGGGGCGACCTGCTGCCGTCCGGCAACGTGGTGCCGATGCGGGCATGAGCTGGGACCTGAGCTGCCCTGACTGGTGGGATCGCCTCCAGTCGGGGCGCTCGCTGGTGCCTGACCTGCCGCTGTGGGCGGAGGAGGGTGAGCGCGCGGTCCAGGTGTTCAACCGGTTGCGCCTGGCGGACGTGCCGGGCACGCCGACGATGGCGGAGGCCGGCGGCGAGTGGTTCCGCGACATCGTGCGGGCGATGTTCGGGTGCGTGGATCCGGTGACCGGCCAGCGGATGATCCGCGAGCTGTTCGCCCTGGTCCCGAAGAAGAACTCCAAGACCACCAACGGGGCGCTGATGATGCTGACCGCGTTGCTGCTCAATCAGCGGCCGCGCGCCAGCTTCGTGATGACGGCCCCGGTGCAGGACGTGGCGCAGCTGGCGTTCGACGCCGCGGCCGGCGCGATCGACCTCGACCCGGTGCTGTCCAAGAAGTTCCACGTCCGGCACCACCTGAAGACCATCGTCGACCGCGTGACGAAGGCCGAGCTGGAGATCATGACCTTCGACCCGGCGGTGCTGACTGGCCAGAAGATCAGCGGCGGCGCCCTGATCGACGAGCTGCACGTGTGCGCGAAGATGGGCAAGGCCCCGAAGGCGCTGCGGCAGGTGCGCGGCGGCATGCTGCCGTACCCGGGCGCCTTCATGGCGTTCATCACCACGCAGAGCGACGACGCCCCGGCCGGGATCTTCGCCGACGAGCTGCAGAAGGCCCGCGACATTCGCGACGGCAAGCGCGAGGGCGCGATGCTGCCGGTGCTGTTCGAGTTCCCGAAGGAGGTCCAGGAGTCCCGCGAGCGGCAGTGGGAGAAGCGGGAGCTGTGGCCGCTGGTGACCCCGAACGACGGCAAGTCGATCACGATCGACCGGCTGGTGTCGGACTACCGAGAGGCGAAGGACACCAGCGAGGCGGAGCTGCGGACTTGGGCCTCGCAGCACCTGAACCTGCAAATCGGGGTGGCGCTGCATGCCGCCGGCTGGGTGGGCGCGCAGCACTGGGAGGCCGCGGCCCGGGTGCCCGGGCTGACGCTGGACGAACTGCTCGAGCGGTCGGAGGTGGTCACCGTCGGGATCGACGGCGGCGGTCTGGACGACCTGCTGGGGTTGGCTGTGATCGGCCGGGAGCGCGAGACGCACCGGTGGCTGGCGTGGAGCCGTGCCTGGGCGCACAAGTCCGTGCTGGACCTGCGCAAGCAGATCGCGCAGGCGCTGGAGGGCTTCGAGGCGGACGGCGACCTGGTGCTGGTCAAGAACGTGGGCGACGACACCGCCGAGTTGGTGGAGATCGTCGCGCAGGTCGAGGAGAGCGGCCTACTGGACCAGGTGGGCGTCGACCCGGCCGGTCTGGGGACGATCCTCGACGAACTGGCCGGCGCCGGCGTGCCGGAGGACAAGGTCGTCGGCATCTCGCAGGGCTGGCGGATGAGCGGCGCGATCAAGACGGCGGAGCGAAAGCTCGCCCAGGGCGTGCTGGTGCACGGCGGCCAGCCCCTCATGGACTGGTGCGTCGGGAACGCGAAGACGGTGCCGGTGGGCAACGCAGTGAACATCACGAAGGCCGCGAGCGGTACGGCAAAGATCGATCCCCTGATGGCGCTGTTCGATGCCGTCGAGCTCATGGGGCGGAACCCGGAGGCACGCGGCGGCATGGATGACTGGCTTGGCAATCTGGCGAAGGCGAGCGCATGAAGGCACGACAGAAGAAGACCGGCCGGATTGCGGCGTCCGTGCGCGAGTGGCTGGGAATTCCGCTGTCGCTGACTGATGCTGACGGCTGGTCCCCGGTGACCAACCCGGCGGGGGTCAGCGTGACCGCGGCCACCGCCATGCAGGTCTCCGCTGTCTGGGCCTGCGTGCGCCTGATCTCGGAGACGATCGCCACGCTGCCGCTGTCGATCTTCGAGAAGACCAGCGCCGGCAAGCGCGTGGCACCGCAGCACCCGCTGCACTTCATGATCCACGACCAGCCGAACCTGGACACGACCGCCTCGATCTTCTGGGAAGCGATGGTCGCGGCGATGCTGCTGCGCGGCGCCGGCCGAGCGGAGAAGCTGATGATCGGCGGGCGCCTGGTCGGCCTGTCCTTCCTCAATCCTGATCGCCTCACCTGGTCACGGGACAGCCGTGGCAAGAAGGAGTGGCGCTACACCGAAGACGATGGACGGCAGCGGGTCATTCCGCGCGACCGCATCTGGGAGATTCCGGGTTTCACGCTCGACGGCAAGAACGGCGTCTCGGTGATCCAGTACGGCGCGCACGTGTTCGGTGGTGCCATCGCCGCGGACCGCGCGGCGGCTCGCACCTTCAGCAACGGGATGCTGCAGACGGTCTACTACAAGATCGCGCAGTTCCTGAAGCCTGCCCAGCGGGCAGAGTTCAAGAAAAACGTCCTGGGCGCCGTGGAGCGCGGCGAGACGCCGCTGCTCGAGGGCGGCACTGACGTCGGCACGATCGGCATCAAGCCTTCGGACTCGCAGCTGCTGGAATCCCGGGCGTTCAGTGTCGAAGAGGTCTGCCGCTGGTTCCGCGTGGACGCCGCGCTGGTCGGACATGGGCAGAAGGATTCGAACTGGGGCACCGGGCTGGAGCAGAAGATGATCTGGTTCCTGACGTTCACTCTGGCGCCGTGGCTGCGCCGGATCGAGCAGGCGATCAAGAAGGACCTGCTGACGCCGGCGGAGCGCACGCGCTACTACCCGAAGTTCGCCGTGGAGGGCCTGCTGCGCGCTGACAGCGCCGGCCGCGCCGCGTTCTACACCGCGATGGTGAACAACGGAATCCTCACCCGCGACGAAGTGCGCGAGCTCGAGGACCGCGAGCCGATGGGCGGCAACGCCGCGGTGCTGACGGTCCAGAGCGCTATGACCACGCTCGACGGGATCGGGCAGGCGTCCGATGCCAATCAGGCCAGGGCTGCGATCCGCGCGTTCCTGGGCTTCGAAGAAGACCCCCAGAAGGACTGACCCCATGACGATCAAGAAGCTGCCGGGCGCGCCGGAGGGGCGCGTGTGCGCCGGCGTCAGCAGCCAGCTCCAGCCGCGCGCGCTGGACCGCTGGAACCCCGGCGTCCGCGCCGCCGCCTCCGAGGAGACCGATCGCTCCATCAGCGTGTACGACGTCATCGGCTACGACTACTGGTCGGGCGAGGGGGTCACCGCCAAGCGCATCGCGGGCGCGCTGCGGAGCCTCGGCAAGGGGCCGGTCACGGTCAACATCAACAGCCCCGGCGGCGACATGTTCGAGGGCCTGGCGATCTACAACCTCCTGCGCGAGCACGAGGGCGAGGTCACCGTGAAGATCCTCGGCCTGGCGGCTTCGGCCGCGTCGGTCATCGCCATGGCCGGCGACACGGTCCAGATCGCCCGCGCAGGCTTCCTGATGATCCACAACGCCTGGGTCGTAGCGATGGGGAACCGCAACGACCTGCGCGAGTACGCAGACACCCTCGAGCCCTTCGATCGGGCGATGGCGGACATCTACGCCGCGCGGACCGGCCAGGACCAGAAAGCCATGGCCAAGCTCATGGACGCGGAGACCTGGATCGGCGGAAGCGACGCCATCGAGGAAGGCTTCGCCGACGAGCTGCTGCCCTCCGACCAGGTCGAGAAGGGCGGCGGCAAAGCCAGCGCCTCCGCGGTGCGCCGGATCGAGGCCGCACTGCGCGCCTCCGGCATGCCGAAGAGCGAGGCCATGAAGCTGATCAGCGAGTTCAAGTCCGGCCTGGGTGACCCGGCCGGCAGCGGTGAGGGCGATCCCACCGATCACGGCCAGGGCGATCCGGCCGCAGCTGTACCGAGCGAAGCGGAAATCCTGGCCGCGCTCAAGTCTTTCTCCCTTCCAACCCACTGAGGCACACCATGAAGAGCAAGTTCGTACTCTCGCTGGCGCTGACTGCGCTGGCCCTGATGTTCGTGACCGTCGACGCCGTCGCAGGCACGGGCCTGGTCACCCACCTGATGGGTAACCCCGAGGGCCTCCTGATGGCGCCGGTCGCGGCCGCGGCGCTGCCGGACGCCATCAAGGCCGAGCTCGACAAGATCAGTGACCAGATCAAGTCGCAGGCCGAAGACGCCCAGAAGGAGATCAAGGCGCACGCCAAGCTCTCCGAAGAGACCCGCGAAAACGTGGACAAGCTGCTGACGCAGCAGGGCGAGCTGCAGGCTCGCCTGCAGTCGGCCGAGCAGCTGGTCGCCAAGCTGGAGCAGGGCGGCGGCCAGTACGCCGGGCCGCAGTCCATGGGCGAGCAGCTCACGGAAAACGAGGAGTTCCAGGCGTGGGCCGCGCGCGCGTCCGGTGGCGGTGGCAGCAAGCTCCACATGGACGTCAAGGCGGTGCTGACCACCGACGAGGCGTCGGCTGGTGACCTGATCGTTCCGAAGCGCCGGGACGGCATCATCGCGCCCGGCATGCGTCGCCTGACCATCCGCGACATGCTCAACGTCGTGCGGACCTCCGCACCCTCGATCGAGTTCGTCCGGGAGACCGGGTACACCAACAACGCGGATGTGGTCGAGGAGAACCCGACCGGCCTGAAGCCGGAGTCGGACATCACGTTCGAGGCTGACTCCGCGCCGGTCGCCACCATCGCCCACTGGATCCACGCGTCGCGCCAGGTGCTCGCGGACATTCCGATGCTGCGTGGCTACATCGACGGTCGACTGCGCTACGGCCTGAAGCTCAAGGAAGAGACCCAGCTGCTCAAGGGCTCCGGCGTTGGCCTGAACATCGACGGCCTCTACACCCAGGCGACCACCTACGCGAACCCGGGCGTCACCGTCCAGAACGAAACCCGCATCGACCGCCTGCGCCTGGCGCTCCTGCAGGTCGAACTGGCGGAGGCATGGGCGGACGGCATTGTGATCAGCCCGCTGGACTGGGCGGCGATCGAGCTGCAGAAGACCGACGACAACGCCTACCTGTTCGCCAACCCGCGCGGCATCACCACCCCGGCGCTGTGGGGCCGCAACGTGGTGCCGACCCAGTCGATGGGCGCCGGCGAGTTCCTGGTGGGTGCGTTCGGCGGCGGCATCGCGGCCGAGATCCACGACCGGGAAGACGTCAACGTCATGGTGGCCACCCAGGACGACCGCGACTTCGTGAAGAACATGGTCAAGATCCTCATGGAGGAGCGCCTGGCGCTGACCGTGTACCGCCCCGAGGCGTTCGTGAAGGGGACCATGACGGATCTGGACCAGCCCGCTGAGCCGGCGGCCTGATCCCGTTCGCTTGATGCAGTAGCCCGAGAGGGCGGCTTCGGCCGCCCTTTCTCTTTTCTCCGGAGAACAGACATGTACAAGGTCAAGGCAACGGCGAGCTTCGATCACCACGGCAGCCGCCGACTCAATGAGGTCTTCACCGTCGGGAGCAAGCGTCAGGCCGACGAGCTGGCTCGCAAGGGGCTGGTGGAGATCCTGGGCGAGAACAGCGGCAACACCGACAGCTCCAAGCGCGGCACCGAGCCGTCCCGTCCCCCGGCGTTCACGCCCGAGCTGCTCGAGCGCAACGCCCCTGAGTTGGTCGCATGGGCCGCCGACATCGGCGATCGGGACCAGCTGCAGGCTGCGCTGGCCGGCGAGCGCGAGGGCAAGGCGCGCAAGGGCGTGATCGAGGCGCTGGAAAAGGCGCTGGCCGACTGACATGCACCTGGTCACGCTCGAGCAGGCGAGGGCGCAGGTCGCTGCGATGCCGCACCACGATGCGCAGCTGGAGCTGTACGTCGGTGCGGCGGAGCAGGCGGCGGAGGACTTCCTCAACCGGAAGGTGTACCCGGACGCAGATGCGTTAGCCGCTGCTGTCCTGGACGGCTCAGCCGGCGACGACCCGATGGTGGTGAACGACGCGATCCGCGCCGCGGTGCTGCTGATCGTCGGGCACCTGTTCAACAACCGGGAGGAGGTCGTGACCGGAACCATCGCCACGAAGATGCCGATGGGCGCGCACGCGCTGCTCTGGCCGCATCGTGTCGGCCTGGGAGTCTGAGCCGTGGCCAAGGGTTCGGGCCGCTACCGCCACCTGATCACGCTCCGTGCCCTGGTCGACGGCGGCACCGACCCGCTGAGCGGTCTGCCGATCCGCGACTGGGGCACGGTGTACGAGAACGTACCGGCCGAGGTGCTGACCGGCCCTGGCCGCGAGGGCGTAGCCGCCGGCGCAGAGCGCGCCGAGACGGACGCTCGGATCAACTTCCGCTGGCTGCCAGGTGTGGACACCCAGATGCGCGTGATCTGGGAGAGCGAGCCGAACGGCACCCGTCCCGAGTTCGCGATCCAAGACATGGAGCTCGACGCGACCGCGATGCGCGAGATCCGGCTGCGGTGCGTGCACGGGAGGGAAGATGGCTGACCAGGTCCGCATCGAAGGCCTGGACGGCCTGCTGGACACCCTGCGCCGCATGCCGCCCGAGCTGATCAAGGGCGCGCGCTCCCCCGTGGCGTTCGGCCTGCGTCGCGGCGCGAACCTGATCCGTGACGAGGCTCGCTCGCGCGCCCCGAAGGACACCGGCCTGATGGCGCGCAGCATTGCGACTCGCAGGATGAATGCCCGGCAGCGGCGCAGGGCGGGCGCGGATGAGTACGTCAGCGTCGGCATCCCGCGGCGGTCCCGGAAGTACGCCAACACGAAGCGCAATCGGGGCAAGGGCCGAGTCGGGCAGAGCTACGAGTTCGACGGGTGGGCCTACTACTGGAAGTTCATCGAGTTCGGATCGAAGAAGAACCCCAACGGTAGCCCGTTCCTGACCCCTGCGGCCGAAGCCAAGGGCCCAGAGGCGGCGAGGGTTATCGCAGAGCAGATCCGCGAGGGCATCGACCGGATCGCCAAGCGCCACGGGTGGAAAGGATGAGCATGGTTCCCCTGATCCTGGCCGCGATGCAGGCCGAGCCGGCCGTGCGCGCGCAGCTGGGCAATCCGGTGCGGTTCTACTACGGCGCCGCGCCCCTGGACACGCCGATGCCGTACGCGGCGTGGGATGTGGTCGGTGGCGGCCCGATGAACCTGCTCTCGGAGACGCCGCCGGCGGACGGCTGGCGGATTCGCATCACCGTCTGGGGCGGCAGCCTCACCGCCGCGAACAACGCCGCTATGGCCATTCGGGACGCCGTCGAGCGTCGCGGCCAGATCGAGGGCTTCAACCCCAGCCCGGACGACGACGACACCGGGAGCTTCGGCATCAGCTTCGACGCGCGGCTGACGCAGCTGCGCTGATCCACCACCACCAAGTAACCCCCGACCGCCGGCGCAAGCCGGCTTTTTCGTGCCCGGCGACCGGGCTTTCTCACAGAGGACCCCAGCAATGGCTGTCATCAAGTCCAAGCACACCCAGCTGTTCATCGCTACCGCCGCGACCGAGGTGATCAAGGTCACCCGGCTGCGCTCGGTCGGCTTCCCCGACGGCTCCGCCTCGGAGATCGACATCTCCGACTTCGACGACGACTGGGATCAGTTCGTCGCCGGCCGCAAGGCCACCGGCTCGACGTCGATCGAGATCATCTACGACGCCACCGCGCACGAAGCGCTCGAGGAGCTCCACGAGACCGGCGAGGTCGTGAACTTCCTGGTCACCGCGCCGCTGTCGGAGACCGAGGGCGTGCCGCTGCCGGCGGCCGTGGATGGCGTTATCACCCCGCCCACCGAAGTGGTCAGCAAGTCCTTCATGGGCTTCGTCCAGAACTTCGCGCCGACCGTGGCGGACAACGACGTGTGGCGCGCGACGATCACGATCCGCGGAACCGGCCCGGTCACCACCCACCGCCCGACGCCTTGATCGGGTAACCGGCGGATCACTTCACCGGCAGGGCGTCGCGGGGCAATCCCGCGTTCCCGCCGTGCGCGGCCTGCGCGCCCTGCCATCTACTCAACGGCGACCCCATGACCAAGAAGACCCAGTCCCCCCTCCTGACCGCCTTCACCGAGGGCGGCGCCTTTGCGGCCGACAACGTCCATCGCGATACCGTCGAGCTCAAGCCCGGCACCACGGCCGAGTTCTACGTGCGCGAGCTGCCCGACTCCGAGTTCCGCAAGATCTGGGCGGACGGCGACCGCGCCAAGCTGATCGCCGCCACCATCTGCGACGCCGACGGCAACGCGGTGATGGACGCGAAGCAGGCCGGCAAGCTGAAGCCGCTAATCGCGGCCGAGCTGCAGAAGATCGCGCTGAAGCACTCCGGCTTCGGTGACGTCGAGGCCCAGCAGGAAGAAGCGGGAAACGGCTGAGGGTCAAGGGCGAGGAGTGGTTCTGGCACGTCCTCGCCCTTCACCTGCACCGGACCGTGGCCGAGCTGCGGGCCACGATGAGCCGGCGGGAGTTCCTGTCCTGGCTCGAGTTCCACAAGCGCAACCCGATCGACCCCGTCGGCCTGCACCAGCGGCCCGCCGCCCTGATCGCCTACTCGATCGCCGCCAACGCTCCGGGCCGTGAGCGCCCGCCGCGGCTGGCCAACTTCCTCGACGCCCTGGTTCCCACTCCGCCCGAAGACGAGGCGGATAACTGGTTCGACTCCCTATGACCCCACCTCGCGTCCTGCTTGTCGAGATCGGCACGCCGGCCGAGCTGCCGCCTGTCACGCCGCCGGCACCGCGCCCCCCTTCCAGCTGGACGCCTAACCCGCGCCCGTCGCCCGGGCTCGCACCGCCGACCGGCCTGGCCGTGGAAGTCATGGCCGATGCTGCCAAGCTCACCTGGACGCGCAGCACGCAACCGGGGGCGCTGACGGTGGTCGAGGGCGCGCCCGACGTCGACGGTACGCCCGGCGCCTGGATCGAGATCACCCGTACCGCCGACCAGACCTACACGATCGCGCTTCCCAGTGGGGCGTTCTGGGTCCGGCTGTACGCCACTCTCAACGGGCGGGACAGCATCCGCACCAATGCCGTCGTCGCCAATCCGGTCGAGGTGGGGCAGGCCATCACGGACCTGCAGCAGCAGGCCCAGGAGATGCTTGATGACTTCGCTGACATGGATCAACGAGTTGATGGCGTCCAAGCAGAAGCCCAGCAAGCCGCTGCCGCCCTGAACCTGCGTGCCGACCAGCTCCGGGCCGACATCGACGCCACGATGGCGCAGCTCAACGACATTCTCGGCGCTGAGGAATGGGACGCAGGCACCGCATACCTTGAGGGCGATCTAGTCCAGCTCGACGGCAAGTTGTATCGAGCATTGCAGGCTGTGGCGGCTGGAACGCCTGTCACAGACGGGGCTTACTGGGAGCTGTTGGGCGAGTACGCATCTCTTGGTGACGCTGTAGCGGCTGCCCTGTCGGAGCTGTCGGCTCATGCGGACGAGCTGGAGGCCCACGCCGAATCTCTGAATCTGCTGGGCGCCAAGAATGGCGCGGGCACCGCATGGCTGCTAAACATGGACACCGTGCGCGTGTCGGCATCGGAGACGATGGCGCAGTGGCGCAGCAGCTTGCAGTCACAGTTCGGGGACGCCAACGCACGCATTGATGCCGAGGAAACGGCGCGGGCCGATGCAGACACGGCGCAGGTTAGCCGCATCGTAACGATGGAATCCCGGATGCCCACGGGCACCGATGACCTCGCAACGGCTGCGAGCGTCACGGCGGAGGCCACGGCGAGGGCCGACGCGGACTCTGCCCTTGCACAGCGCACCGAAGCAATGGAAGTCCGGATGCCCACGGGCACGGGCGGCCTTGCAACGGCGCAGAGCGTCACGCAGGTCACCAACCGGGTGAGCGACGTGGAGGACACCGTGGAAGCCCACACGGGGCAGCTCGCTACGCACACCGCCGCTATCGCGGGCAAGGCCAACAGCAGCACGGTCACGGCGCTGGATAACTACGTCAAGCAGGATGTTGACGGCAGGATCAGCGCGCAGGGCCAGCAGCTTTCTGGCCTGTCGGCTGACGTGGGCGGGAACAGTGCCAGCATCAACGAGCTGCGGGAGGTGTCGGTTAACGCGGTGGGCGGCAATGCCGTGTTAGACCCCAGCTTCGAGACGGGGAGCGGCTGGCCGACGTCCATGCCGTCGGGGTTCTCGTACTTCCCGAACCAGAACGCAGCACGCAGCGGCATCCGCTTCTTGCGGGTGGACATGAACCAAAGCGTTAATGAGCGCTTGTTCCTGAACGCCGGTCGCGCTGCCGTCCAACCAGGGCAAACCGTGCGTGCAGGAGGATGGATCAGGTACAGCACGGAACCGAACTCATCCGCGCGGCTCTACCTGCACGTCCGTTGGTATCGGGCTGACGGCTCGACCTTGGCGAACAACATCGTTGCCAATGTGTCGCGGGACGATCTGTCTACTTCGTGGCGTCTGTTTCAGGCGACGCTGTCAGCGCCAGCCGAGGCGGCCCAGGCCGCATTGCAGGTCTATACCCCCGACACGGGGCATGCGTTCGGCAACTTTCTTGTCGATGACGTCTTCCTTGAGCCGCAAAGCAACACGCTGACGGAGATGCTGGCGAAGTGGACCCTCGCCGTCCAAGCCGGAGGCGACATCGCCGGTATCCAGCTTCTGGCCGGCGGCGGGATCAGCGCGTTCCGCATCCTTGCGAGCATGTTCAGCATCGTGGACCCCGGTGGCACGGGCGGGTACACGCACAGCGCGGGTGTTTCGGTCTGGCGCATCGGCAGCGCCATGATCGCCATTGGCCCCGGATTCGGTGCCGGTAACGAGTTCGTGTTCTGGGCTGGGCCGAACCAGTCCAACCTCAACAATTGCACCCGTGCCAACGCGGGCATGTACTTCACCCGGACCAACGATGCCTACTTCGGCGGAACGCTGACGGCCGGCGCGCTGTACCACCCGTCGCAGGCGACGTTCACGGCGTACCCGCTCAACGTGCAGGCCGAGGTAGGTCCGTTCGTGAGCCAGGGCGGGACCAAGCGTGTCAGCAGCCAGTTCCGCTACCTCAACAACGGCACGGTTCCGGGCAACGTCACCACCGGCCACGGCCAGACCTTCAACGGCACGGTGACGATCTACCGGCGCATTGGCACCGGGGCGTGGACGCAGGTCAACAGTTACCGGGTCACGGGCGTGAAATCGGCCATCTACCAGTCCGAACTCAACCGGACGGTGGTGGTGACCACCATCAACGGCGCGATTTCCTACAACGACACCAGCACCTCCACGCAGGACTTCAGCTACCGCGCTCGGGTCACCGCCTTGTCAGACCCGACCGTGGCCGGCGTGCCAGTGGACGGCGAGATCACCATTGCATCGAAGGAGGGCTGATGAACACCCGATTCCGCGAAGTGGCCGAAGGGCTGACCGTCGAAATGATCGCCACCCGGATCGAGCTGGACTACACCCCTGCCGGGGCGGGCGAGCTGACCGCAATCTGGTGGGGCAAGGAGTTCCTGCCACTGCCTGCCGGCCATGAGCAGTTCGGCACGCGCGGCGACCGGCTGGAAACCCGGCTATCTGATTACGCCACGACCGTGCTCACGGTGACCGACCCGGTGACCGGGCAGGAAGTCACGCTGTCCGCTGCCGGCTGGGTGACCTGGGCCAAGGCTTTTTATGACCACGCCCACAATGCGGTCAACACGCCGGAGCCGCTGCCGCCGGGAGACGAAGTGGAGATGGCTGAGTGAGCCGCAGCTACGCCCGCTTCGCTGCTTCCCCGATTGGCCCGCTGCTGCTGGCCAGCGACGGCGGCTTGACGCTGACAACCGACACCGACGGGGCAGACCTGCAGCGCACCGCCGTCGGCACGGTGGCCCAGACCGCCGGCACGCATGGCGCAGAGTTCACCTTCTGGGGTGACGCCGACCTGCAGGCCGTCATCGGCGTTGTCCAATCCGGAGCCTCGCTGTCGAAGATGGTCGGCGGCGACGCCGCCGGGATCGGCTGGCGCCTGGACACCGGCCGGGTTTACGTCGGCAACTCCATCGTGGCCAGCGGCCTGGCGGCAGTGGCCAAGGGCGACACCGTGGGCGTGCGGCTGCTGCTGGACAGCGGCAAGGTCGAGTTCTACAAGGGCGACGTCCTGGTGCATTCGCGAGCGATCGCGCCCGGGCATGCCTGGCGTTTCGCTGCGTCGCTGGCCGCGCCGGAGGCCGCCACGCTGTGGGCCGCGGTGAATGCCGGCCAGTGGCAGGCTGCCGGCCCGGCCGGCGCCGCTGGCTGGAGCCCGGCGCCGGCTGTGGTGCCGGTCGCCCGTCTGGCGGACCGGGAGCACCTGGACGACCAGCACCGCCGGTGGGAGGGCGTGATCGACACCGGCGGCATCAGCACCGTGGCCGCGCTAGGCTTCTGGCCGTGGGGCGGAGGGGAGCCGATCCAGGGCACCGCGGCGCAGCTCACTGTGCAGGACGTGGGGGTTCTGGACTCGCTGGCAGCGCAGGACGTGGCCGGCGTACCGGTGGCGGTGCGGCTGGCGGTGGGCGGCGTCCCCGTCGACGTGGCTCGCTTCGCCCTGGATCGGATCGAGACCCTCGACGACGGTCGCAAGGCGCTGCACCTGCGCGACGCGCACGACGACCTCGACGAACCGGCCAACCCCGGCCAGTTCCTGCCGGCGATCTCCGCGCTAGCGTGGCGCACGCAGCCGATGGTGATCGGCGCCGTCGCCAGCATCCCGTACCTGGGCGCGAACAGCGACGGCTCGGTCGGCTGGCTGGCGGACGCGCCGCTCGCTCACGTGAGCGCGGTGCTGGACCGTGGCGACCCGATGGAGCCGGGCACCTGGTCGCTGGCGAGCGACGGGCAGCAGATCCTCGTCGAGCAGCCGCCGGTCGGGCCGGTGGTGGTCGACGCCTCGAGCATCGGCCCCGGGATGCAGCCGGCGAGCTTGCAGGAGGCGCTACACGAACTGTTCGACCGCATCGGCAAGGCCGCCTGGTCGTCGGCAGACGCCGCAGCGATCGACACCGCAACCGGCTATGCGGGCATCGGGTTCTACGCCGGCGACCGCGTGACCGTGCGCGAGGCGCTCGCCGCGATCCTGCCGAGCTACGGCGCCTGGTGGTGGCAGGACGCGGACGGGACCCTGCGCTTCGCCCGGGTGGTGGATCCGGAAACCGTGGCGCCGGCCTTCGAACTGGACGGCGCGGAGCTCGCCGACGACCTGGTGCGGATCCCCGACGAAGCCCCGAACCTGTCGCGCCGGATGGCCTACCAGCCGAACGCGCGGGTGCTGGGGGCCGGCGAGCTGGTCACCGACCTGGTGGACGTGCCGGTGTGGCGCCGCAACGAGCTGACCTCCCCGTGGCGCGGGCAGGCCTACTCCGGTGTGGCACTCTCGCCGCGCTACGCCCACGCCGACAGCAACCCGCCGCTGGTGTCCGTGTTCTGGCGGCCGCAGGACGCCCAGGCCGAGATCAACCGCGTGTGCAGCCTCTACGCGCAGGCCCGCGCCTTCTACCAGGTGCGCCTGATCGACCTGGACCTCGCACCGAAGCCGGGACAGGTGTGCCGCCTCACGTACCCGCGCTACGGCCTCGAGGCGGGCCGCCGCGTGCTGGTGCGCTCCGTCGAACGAAACCCGGTGACCGGCGAGGTCGCCATGACCCTGTGGGGGTGATCCTTGAAACTGGCCTACGGCATGCCGGCGGTGACCGGCGTCACCCTGTCTGGCGGCAGCTGGCTGACCAGCGACGCGGGCGCCGCGCTCCACGATGGCCTGCCGGCGCGCGCCAGCCGGATCAACCGCACCGGCGCGCTGTCGATCACGCTGCAGTTCGCCGCACCCGTCCGCCCGCGCGTCGTCGGGATCCTCGGCAGCAACCTGCAGGCAGGCGATGCGGTGACCGGCGCACTCGCGGCCGGGACCGTCCGGAGCACCCCGGGCGGGGTGGTGGCCTGGCTGTTCCCGCTGACCGGCCCGACCAGCAGCGTGACCATCGGCATCTCCACGGGCGTGAGCACCGTCGAGATCGGCGAGATCGTCGTCATGGACGCCGTGGAGGTGGGTATCCGCGACGGCTGGCAGATCGAGCGCGTGGACCCGAGCGAGCATCACCGTACCCGCGGCGGGCAGGTACGCACGGTCCCGCGCGTGCCGTTCCGGCGCTTCACCGGCGAGCTCAGTCCCCGCAGCGTCGAGCTGGTCCGGAAGGGCGGGATCGATGGCGCCGACTGGGAGACCATCGCCGTGGCGCTGTCCGCCGGCGGCCGCGGGGTGATCGTCCCGCAGCATCGCGACATCGGCACGAAGCTGTTCGATCCGGAGCTGGCGGCGCGCACCGCGATGTACGGCTACGCCCTGGAACTGCCGGGCGCCACGAACGTCCAGCGGCAGTATTTTGGCAGCTACCTCGCCTTCGAGGAGATCCCAGGGTAGGGCGCTCGGGGAAGGCGACGAACTCCCGGCGGAAGTCATTGGCGAAATACAGACACACTGCATCACACTTTGAGCAGCAACCTGAGCGAAGCCTCCCGTTGAACGCTAACGGTACTTGTGCTAACGGCACTCGCAACCTAGACTTCACGGTAATGGTCTGTAGCGGAACCGCTGCGATCCAGCGGCCGCCAGCAGGCGGCTTTGTCGTATTGCTTAGCAGCAGCTGACCTGCAGAACTTCCGGACGTACGAGAAGGTACTTCCGGAGTCGAAGCTCTGGTAGGAGCTCTTATGTCATTCAATCAAGTCAAGACGGCACAAGTGGCATCGTGGGTTATTGCCAAGTGCGGCAATCCCATTGAGGTGTTGAAGCTCATGAAGCTTCTTTACCTGATCGATCGAAAAGCGCTGGAGCGGTACGGCTACTCCGTGACCGGCGATCGCATGGTTTCGATGCCGCATGGTCCGGTCTTGTCGCAGACGCTCGATGTCATCAACGGGGCTGGTCGACCTGATGTTCAGGGCGGCTGGGACAGCCGGATGACCGATCGGGAGGGGCGTCGCATCGGCCTTAAGCCTGGTGTTGATGTCAGCCCCGATGCGCTGGACGAGCTGTCCGAGATCGACCTCCAGATCATGGAGGAGGTAGTCAACGAGCACGGTGATCGTCGTGCTTGGGAGCTGCGGGAGTACACGCACAGCGACTGTCCCGAGTGGGAAGACCCCCAGGGTTCATCCCGTCCGATCTCGAGTGAGCGGCTGTTCCAGGCGTTCGGGTTTGACGATGAGAAGGTGTCCTACCTCTCCGATATGCTCAGATCGGATGAAAAGGTCGACCTGATTTTCAGCCGAATCTGACGGTGCCCGCGGGTGAAGAAAGGGACGCTTCTCATACCATCGGGCACGCCGGACGATCCGGACAAGCGCCACTTGTTCGTGGTCCTGAACGACCCAGCTCCGGACACGGGCTGCGTGCTGCTGGCCAGCTTTTCGACGTACAGGACGGACATCTACTGCGACGGGACATGCGTCATTGAGGAAGGGGAGTCAGGGCACACCTTCCTGAGGGTCAAGAGCTTTGTTCGCTACCAAAAGCTCCGCTTCTCCTCGGAAGCACAGATCCAGGCTGGGATTTCGTCGGGCACCTTCGACGAGCGCGAGGCACTTAGCGACGAATTGTTTGAGCGCGTTCGCCAAGGTGTTTTTGACTCACCTTTTAGCGCTAAGAAGTTCAAGAAGTTCTTGGCCAGGCACTCGTAGTGTTGGCGAGCGTGAGAAGGGCGCCCTGGGGCGCCCTTCTGCTTTCAGCAGTTGGCTGATATCCAGGCGTTTGTACCGGTCCTGGCTTTAACGAATGCAGGGCGGCCCACGAACTTCACCACCATCAGCATATCGTCGGAGTCGACGAACGCTCGAAGGTGCTCTTTGAGCGTATAGGGGTCTTCTGTTGTGAGGTTCAAGAGATAGAACGACTCTAGCGCCTTGTGCCCGCCCAGTTGGTCCAACTCGTCCCACAGCGGTTGGTAGTCTTTCCCCTTGATCAGGTCGTAAGAGACAACAAACAGAGCCACGGCAAATCCCCCTCTCCTGGCCCACATGGGCACTGGGGAGCTTAGGGAAGCTTGGCGCGGCTGCTATGTGGACCGGCCCTCGGTACCCGGTCGCGGTGAATCGAGTGCCGGTATAGTCGGGATTCCAACGGCGGAGGGCGGGCATGGCAGAGAAAGGGCTGAGTTGGCGCGCGGGGCTGGTGCTGACCGTGGCGATGATCGCCGCGCTGATCGGGATCAAATCGTGCATGGGCAGCGGCCCGTATGCCGCCGATGCGTTGTCGATGTGCCGGCAAGCGATAAAGGCGGCGTCCGCCAACCCGAGTGCCGCGAAGATTCCATCAGCCAACAACATCGGCCCCGAGGGTGGTGAGTTCCGGTTCTCTTGGCCGCATGGCTCTGGCTTGCAGCTGCAGAATGGGTACGGCGCGATGATCGACACCGGAGCGACGTGCAGCGTTTCCGCTGACGGCAAGCGCATCACCTTTCTGTTTCTGAATGACGAAGTGCTGATAGGCGGGTAACTCCGCCGCCCTGAGTACCTGAAAGCCCTGCCATCCGGCGGGGCTTTTTCTTTGGAGCTACCCATGAGCCTGTACACCCTCACCGTCGACCTGCTGGCGAAGACCGGCTCCTTCGAGCGCGACATGGGCAGGGCTGCGCGCTCCGTCGAGCGCGAGAGCCGGCAGATCCAGCGCGCTCTTTCCGACGGGGTGGCCCGCGGCGCAGATGACGCGGCGGCCGGATTCCGGCGGGCTACGCTGCAGATGGTGTCCTTCGGTGCCGCCATGGCTGGCGTGCGCGCCGCGGTCGGGCGGGCTGACGAGTGGACCGGCATGAACAACCGGATCCGCCTGGTCACCGACTCGACGCAGGCGTTCAATCAGGCGCAGCAGGACGTCATCCGAATCGCGAAGTCGACCTACCAGTCCCTGGATGCAACCGCGGGGCTCTACCAGAACCTCGCGATGGTGCAGGGCCGGCTCGGCCTGTCCGCTAGCGAAACCGCCCGCATCGTGGAGACGGTCGGCAAGACCATCGCCATGTCCGGAAGCAGCGCGGCGTCGGCACAGGGCGCATTAATTCAGCTGTCGCAGGCGTTTGCGGGCGGCACCCCGCGCGCCGAAGAGTTCAACTCGATGATCGAGGGCGCGAGCGCGTTGGTGAACGCCCTTGAGGACGGGCTCGGCGTCGCACGCGGCGGACTGCGCGCAATGGTGAACGAGGGCAAGGTCTCGGCCGGTGACATGGCGGACGCGCTGCTGCGCATGTCCTCCAGCGTCGACGAGAGCTTCGGCGGCATGCAGGTGCGCACCAGCCAGGCCATGACGAACCTCGGCACGAGCCTCACCGAAATGATCGGTCGGGCAGACGAAGCGACCGGCGCCTCAACAGCACTGGCCGCCGGCATCAACGCCGTCGGAGAGAACCTGCCGCAGGTCACCGCCGCCCTGGGCGCCTTCGCGTCCGTGAAGGTGACGGAAGCCCTTGCCGGTCGCCTGCGCGCCATGACTGCGAACATCCAGGCGGAGCGCGCGCACGCGGTGGAAACGCTGGCTAGTGCGCGCGCGCTGGAGGCCCGCACCGCCGCGCAGGTGGTGGACACCGGAATGATGCTGCGTGGGGCGACCACGGTGCGCCAGCGGCTCACCGCAGAGGCGGCGCTGACGAAGGCGGTCCAGCAGCACACGGTTGCCCGACAGCAGCTCGCGGCAGCCGAAGCGATGGCTGCGCGCGCCGGTGCCGGCACGTTCGCCCGCGCCGGGAGCGCGGTGCTGGGTCTGTTCGGTGGACCGGTGGGCCTGGCCGCGATGGTCGCGGCGACGGCTGCGAGCTGGCTGGTCTTCCGCGACAACACCAACGCTGCCAGCCGGGCGTTGGACGGGATGACCGGCTCGCTCGACGACAACATCGCGAAGTTCCGCGAACTGGATGCCCTCCAGCGCGCCAGCATTCTCTCCGAGCTGAAGGACCAGGTCGCCGACGCGGCCCGCGGCGTGGACGCCGAGGTCGCCAACATGGTGAACCAGGTGCAGAACCGGCTGCGCTACTTCGGCGCGGAAGCCGCGGAAGCCGGGCGCGAGTTCGCAGACAGCATCGGGGAACTGCGCGCGCAGTACGCCGCCGGCAGCCTGACGGCCTCCGAGTTCAACGATGCCGTCCAGGCACAGATCGTAGTGCTGACGCGGAACGACCGCGTCGCGGCTGCCTTGGGCGATCAGATCGCGGAGCAGGGCGGGGAAGTGGCCGCCGCCGCCGTGAAGCACCAGGAGCTGACGGACAAGCTCGGTGGCATGGAGGGAGCCCAGCGGGATGCGGAAGCGGCGGTAGACGGCGCCACGGCGGCCATGCGGCGCCAGCAGGCGCAGGCCGACGCCACCGCGGCATCCGTGGGCGACTTCACGAAGAAGATGACCGACGCCCTGACCAAGGGCCGCGTCGAGCTGGCGCGAGCTGCGGGCGGGGAGGCCGGAGCCCTGAAGCAGGAGTTCGGCCAGTTCATCCTGGACGCCGGCGGGGTCGATGCCTTCACGCCGGAGCAGCTTCAGGAGGTGGTCGCCCTGTACCGCGCCCGCCGCACGCAGCTGGAGCAGATCGCCACGTCGCGGGAGACGGCAAAGGCGCTGGGGCGCGGGAACACCGAGGCCGAGCGCGAGCTGAAGCGGCAGACGGAATCGCTGGCCCGATACGAGCGCGAGGCCGCGATGGCCGCCGCCACGCTCGCCGGCCCGCTGCAGGAGGCCGAGGAGCGCCACCGCCAGCGGCTGGCCGAGCTGGACGCCGAGCTGCGCAAGGGCAACATCAGCCAGGAGGCGTACAACACCCTCAAGGCCGAGGCCGCCGACCAGCTCGAGCGCACCAACGCCGCGCTGCGCGAGCAGCAGCAGGCTCCGGACGTCCTCCTGGGCGCCATGCGCGACGAGGTCGAGTTGCTGGGCATGATCGGCCCGCAGCGCGAGCTGTACCGCCGCGGGCTGCAGGCCGAGCGGGACATGCGCGAGGCGATCAACCGGGCGAACGAGGCCGGCGCCGGGATCAACGACCAGGTCTCGGAGTCCCTGATCCGCCAGGCGCGCGGCTGGGCGCTGGCCAGCGTCGAGATGGAGGAGGCCGCGCGTGCCGCCGAGGACTGGCGCTACACGATCATGGGCAGCGTCGAGGGCGTGGCGGACGTGTTCGCCGACCTGTTCTCGGGCCAGATCAAGAGCACGCGCGACTTCTTCACCGAGCTGAAGGACCTGTGGAAGCGCGGCTGGTGGGACATCGTGCGCATGTCGCTGCAGCAGAGCTTCGTGAATCCGATCCAGCGGGCGCTCGCCGGCATGCTGCAGGGACAGGGCTTCGCCGGGGCGGGGCAGTCGCCGGGGCTGATGCAGGCCGGGATGCGCGCCTTCGGGTTCGGGGGCGGCCCGCAGGGCGGTGGAGCAGGTTGGGGTGTTCTGGCCGGCGGCGGTGTGTCGTTCCCCGGCTGGACCACGCCTGGTGCTGGTGTCGGTGGCTGGGGCGCGCCGGGCGCGATGGATGGGGGCGGCGGCTTCGGCTTCGGCGGGGGCGTGCCGAGCATGAACCTGCTGACGGGCGAGTTCGCCGGCGGGATGCCGTACGCCTCGACCGCCCTCGGCCTGTACGGGCTCTACTACGGCGCCACGCAGCGCGGGAACGGCGGGCTTTCGTCGGGACTGGCGGGTCTGTCCTACGGCGCGGCCGGAATCGGGCTCGGTGGTGCCATCGCCGGCGGTCTGGGCGCGATCGGCACCGGTACCGGCCTGGCGGGCATGGGTGCCGGCGCCATGGGTGGCGCGAAGATGGCGATGGGCAGCGCGGCGTCCTCGATCGGCGGCGCCGCATGGATCCCGGTGGTCGGGTGGATCCTCGCCGCCGCGGCCGTGGTCGACATGGTGTCCGGCGGCAAGCTGTTCGGGACGAAGTACCAGGCGAACAAGATCACTCAGGACCTGGGCATCGGCCCCGATGGCGGGATGGCGTCCATGACCGTCAACGAGGTCCGCCAGCGCTCCCTGTTTCGCGGCCGGAAGTGGCGCGACCGCGAGCTGGAGCCGACCGACGAGCAGCGCCAGGCCGCGCAGGACCTGTACGAGGCCATGGAGCGGGTCTCCCGGTCCGCCGCCTCGCAGCTGGGCCTGCAGACCGTCGACATCGTCGCCGGCTCCATCCGGCAGGTCTACAACAAGAAGGGCGAGCTGCAGTCTGAGATGTCGACCGTCCTCGGCCAGACCTTCGAGGAGAGCTTCGAGGACTTTGCCAGCCGCCTGACCAGCGAGCAGCTGATCGCCGCGGTGGGGAAGATTGACTCGGCCGCCAGCAAGATCGCCCAGGACTGGCGCCACTCGGCCGAGGTGCTGGCCGCCGGCGCCGAGTTCTTCATGACCGCCGCGAGTGATGCGCGCAACGGCCTGGACCTGTGGAGCGGCATCGGCCTGCAAGGCCTGACCGACTTCGTCGAGCGCATGCAGATGGGCGAGGAATCGCTCGCGCAGGCCTACCAGCGGCTCGCCGGCCTCGCCGGGGACTACGGCAGCTTTATGGCCGACATCAACACTACGCTCATGACGGACGGCCTGAACAGCTACCAGCAGCAGGCGCTGCAGATCGAGCGCACCTACCGGCAGCAGGTGAAGTCGGCGAACGACTACGCCAAGGCGCTCGGCCTGTCCGGCGCCCGGGCGGAGGACCTGGCGAAGATCGAGGAACTGCGCGCGGTCAGCATGGGCAAGCTGCGCGCCCAGATGGAGGCGGAGAACGAAGCCTTCCTCGGCCAGCTCGCCCTGTCGGACCTGTCCACCCTGCGCGACGACCAAAAGCTCAGCGAGGCCATGGAGCAGTTCGCGGACGCCGTGGCCGGTGGCGACACGCAGGCGGCGCAGGCAGCCGCCCAGGCGGCGCTCGGCTTCGGCCGGAGCCTCTACGCCAGCGGCCGGGACTACCAGGCGCTCTACGACCAGGTGACCGGCCAGCTGCGCGGCATGCAGCCCGGCGAGGGTGACCTGGACATGGGCGGGCTCGCCGACGAGCTCGAGGCGATGGAGGAGGGCATCAGCCGCGCGGTCTTTGAACTGGCGGCCCGGAACGGCCAGATCGCCGACGAAAAGGTCCGGCCGGCCCTCGATCGCAACAACGAGTTGCTCGGGGAGCTGCTGACCGAGCTGCGGCGGCAGGGTGCCAGCGCGGGGTCTGACCGAATGTACGAGAAGCTGAACGGCGGTCGGGGGTACGTCCAGGTCCGGTAGGAATCAGCCTACCGGGTGGCGGGACGTTGCCCGATGGCGTCCGGTTCGTGATGCCACGAACATGATCCGCACCCCGCCGTGCAGCGCGGACCGGATCGCCAGGCCCTACACCCCCAATGTCGGTCTGCCGGGATGCAATGCCGTCCTCCGGGACAGCGGCGGGGGCTTGTTAATTTTCGGCAGGCCCAATGTAGGTAGGCCGGCTACGCGGCCAGCCGCTCAGCGATCCTCGCGAACCGCTGGGCCTCCTCCTCCAGCCGCCGGATGCCGTCCATCTTCCTGCGCACGCCGCGCCAGTCGGCTGACGGGATCCGCTCGGCACGCAGCTGATCCGCCTGGGCGCGCAGGGTCCTGGCCCTCGCATGGGCCCACTCTGCCTTCGTCCTGTATCGCATGCCGGCATGATCGGGGAGGGCGGTCGCACCAATTCAGACCCGCCTAAACCGCTCCGCAACCCGAAAACGGCCCTTGCAGCGCAAGGCTTCCAGCGCCTCGATTCCGAGTCGATTGCGGAGCAGGCCGGCGCGGCAAAGCCAGACCGGACGGGAAATCCGGCCCGGACTGCAAATCCGCGTACGCCGGTTCGATTCCGACTCAGGCCTCCAAAGACGAAAGCGGTCAGGGCAACCTGGCCGCTTTTTCTTTTAAGCTGTGCGGCCAGGCCCGGATGGCGGAACTGG
>Ga0079224_100001884_pt1 | contig 24829 bp, 18 predicted proteins | sample Stecom2015_FD_80414 | JGI IMG/M metagenome (GOLD analysis project Ga0079224, IMG submission 80414) | Agricultural soil microbial communities from Utah to study Nitrogen management - Steer compost 2015 | ecosystem: Environmental > Terrestrial > Soil > Agricultural land | place: USA: Utah... | reverse complement strand
CTGTTGACGGTCTTGGCCTCGACCAGCTTCACGACCTCGGCCACCTGCGCCGGGGTGATGGGCAACTCGTCGAGGGCGACGCCACGTTCCTTGGCCTTCTCGCTGAGGTAGGCCACCCACCAGGAGCGGGCCTCGTTGGCCGAGGCGCCCGCGTCGACGGTCGCGATGATGAGGTCGAGCGCGCCCGCGTTGACCACATCGCGCATGACCTCGTCGGACAGGCCCCAGTCGGCCTGGATGCGGGCACGGCGCAGCCACGGGTACTCCGGGATGGTGGTGCGCAGTTCCTCGATCCACTCGGCGGCGGGCGCGACGGGCTCGAGGTCGGGCTCGGGGAAGTACCGGTAGTCCTCGGCGGTCTCCTTACGCCTGCCCGGCGAGGTGGAGCCGTCGGCTTCGTGGAAGTGCCTGGTCTCCTGCACGATGCTGCCGCCGTCGGCGAGCACGGCGGCCTGCCTGCGCATCTCGTAGCGCACCGCGACCTCCACGCTGCGCAGCGAGTTGACGTTCTTGGTCTCGGTCCTGGTGCCGAATTCGCTTGCCCCGACCGGCATCAGCGAGACATTGGCGTCGCAGCGCAGCGAGCCCTGCTCCATCTTCACGTCGGAGACGCCGAGCGACTTGAGCACCTCGCGCAGAGCGGTGACATAGGCGCGGGCCACCTCGGGCGCCCGCTCCCCCGCGCCGGTGATCGGCTTGGTGACGATCTCGATCAGCGGCACGCCCGCCCGGTTGTAGTCGAGCAGGGAGTGGCTGGCACCGTGGATGCGGCCGGTGGCGCCGCCGACGTGCACCGACTTGCCGGTGTCCTCCTCCATGTGGGCGCGCTCGATGTCGACGCGGAACACGCTGCCGTCGTCGAGCACCACGTCGAGGTAGCCGTCGGTGGCGATCGGCTCGTCGTACTGGCTGATCTGGTAGTTCTTCGGCTGGTCCGGGTAGAAGTAGTTCTTGCGCGCGAACCGGCCCCACGGGGTGATCGAACAGTTCAGCGCCAGGCCGATCCGGATGGCCGACTCGACGGCCTTCTCGTTGACCACCGGCAGCGAGCCGGGCAGACCCAGGCAGACCGGGCACACCTGGGTGTTCGGCTCGGCGCCGAACTCGGTCGGGCAGCCGCAGAACATCTTGGTCGCCGTGGAGAGTTCGACGTGGACCTCCATGCCGAGCACCGGCTCGTACCGGGCGACGACATCGGCGTATTCCATCAGCTCGACCGTGGGTGCGCTCATGCAGGACAGTCTAGGTAAGCCCGCCCGCACGCCCGTCACGACCTCCTGGGCTGCCCGCCCGGCTCACTTCGGCGGCACGCGACCGGCCAGCCAGTCGGTGACGAAGGCGAGCACCTGCGGGTCGACGGTGGTCTCGATGGTGGCGTATTCGTCGAGGTTACCGGTGTTCGCGGGCTGCATCAGGTGATTGGCCTCCGGGAAGACGTGCACCGTGGCGTCGGTCCCGGTGAGCAGGTCGCGCGCGGGCTGCTCGTTCTGCGCGGCGGGCACCTGCAGGTCCTTGCCGCCGAAGAAGGCCAGCACCGGGATGCGCAGCGCCGAGAGCGCGGGCGCCGGGTCGTAGTTCACGAACGACGCGTAGTAGGGCGTGATCGGGCTGCCCGCCTGCGCCGCGGATTCGCGTGCCTCCTCGGGCAGGTCGGCGAGCGAACGCTCGTAGACGGCGCGGGCGCCGGCCAGATCGCCCGCACGCAGCAGCCCGACCATCTCGGTGGTCTGGGCGACCTGCGCGTCGATCTGCTCCGGGGGTGTGCCGCTCGCGGCGAGGATGAGACGGCTCTGCTCGATGAGCACCGCGCCGCCGTCCACCGAGGGGCCCGCCATCAGCACGGCGAAGGCGACGCCGCTGTCGGGGCGCGCGGCGACCAGCGGGGCGAGATAGCCGCCCTCGCTGTGGCCGAACAGGCCGATGCGCGCAGGGTCGATGTCGGCGCGGCCGCGCAGGAAGTCGATGCCCGCCTCGACGTCGCTCGCCAGGTCGTCGTAGGAGGAGGTGTTCAGATCGCCGCCGGTGCCGCCGACGCCGCGATCGTCGGTGCGCAGGACCGCGTAGCCCGCGCGGGTGAGGGTGTCGGCGATCAGCAGGAAGGGCTTGTGGCCGAACAGTTCCTCGTCGCGGGTCTGCGCGCCGCTGCCGGTGATCAGCACGACCGCGGGGAACGGTCCCTCGCCCTCGGGCAGGGTGAGCGTGCCCGCGATGTCGAGATCGCCGTTGGTGTAGGAGACGTCCTCGGCGCGGTACGGGAACGGCGGCTGCGGCTCCTGCGGGCGGGCGAGCGGGGCTGTCGGGCCCTCCTCGAGCGTCAGCGGGAAACTCTGGCCCATCTGGGTGAATTCACCGCCGATGCGGCCGGTGGCCTCGTCCAGCGCGCCCTTGAAGGTCGGGTCGCCGGGGATGTCGGGCAGGACGAAGCCGACGTCGGCGGGATCGGTGCGCACTTCGCCCAGCTCGACTCCGTTCAATCCCTGGACCGGGATGTCGATGGTGGCCGAGTCCGATCCGGTGAAGTGCACGCCGATCTCCAGCGGGGAGCCGGGCACTTCGATGGTTCCGTGCCACTGCCCCGAGATCGGATCCGGGCCGTCGGATCCGGCGGAACAGGCCGTGACGGCGAACAGTGCGGTGACCAACGCGAGAATGAGGTGACCGGGGCGCATGTGCCGCACCCTACCCGCGATCCCGCCGCCCGCACGTCACTCCAGGGTCGCCCCGGAGTCCGCCTCGGGGATGAGACGGATCTCCTGGCGCCGGTAGGGGTTCGCGCGCGGGCAGCCCGATGCCGCCGGTGAGCGGCGGGATGGCGGCCTCAGCCGAAGAACGCCTTCGCTTCCCGGTAGCGGTCCTCGGGAACACGCTTGAGCTGCTTGGTCGCCTCCGACAGCGGCACCAGTTCGATGGCGGTGCCGTGCAGGGCGACCATCTTGCCGAACTGGCCCGCGTGCACCGCCTCGGCGGCATGCAGGCCGAAGCGGGTGGCCAGCACCCGGTCGTAGGGGGTGGGGCTGCCGCCGCGCTGCACGTGGCCGAGGACGGTGGTGCGCACCTCCTTGCCGATCCTGCGCTCGATCTCGGCGCCGAGCTGCTGGGCGACGCCGGTGAAGCGTTCGTGGCCGAACTCGTCGATACCGCCCTCGCGCAGCGCGAAACCGGAATCCGGCGCCGGGTGCGAGCCCTCGGCGACCACGCAGATGAAATGCTTGTCGCCGCGCTGGAACCGGCGCTTGATGAGGTTGCAGACCTCGTCGACGTCGAAGGGTTCCTCGGGCACCAGGGTCAGGTGCGCGCCCGCGGCCATGCCGGAGTTGACCGCGATCCAGCCGGCGTGCCTGCCCATGACCTCGACCAGCATCACGCGCTGATGGGATTCGGCGGTGGTGTGCAGGCGGTCGATGGCCTCGGTGGCGATGCTCAGCGCGGTGTCGTGACCGAAAGTGACGTCGGTGCAGTCGATGTCGTTGTCGATGGTCTTGGGGACGCCGACCACCGGCACCCCTTCGTCGGAGAGCCAGCTGGCGGCGGTCAGGGTGCCCTCGCCGCCGATCGGGATGAGTGCGTCGATGCCGTTGTCGTCGAGGGTCTGCTCGATGCGGCGCAGACCCGCGCGCAGCACGTCCGGGTTGGTGCGTGCGGTGCCGAGGATGGTGCCGCCCTTGTTGAGCAGCCGGTCGGTGCGGTCGTCGTTGTGGATGGTGATCCTGCGGTCCTCGAGTAGACCGCGCCAGCCGTCCTGGAATCCGACGATCGCGTCACCGTAGCGGCCGTTCGCGGTGCGAACGATCGCGCGGATCACCGCGTTCAGCCCTGGACAGTCTCCGCCTCCGGTCAAGACTCCGATGCGCATGGCCGCTATCTTGCCCCGCCCGGGCGGATTCGCCCAGCCGCGCCCCTGTGAACCCTGGGTAACGTCCCCGCTCCGGTGCGCGGGCTCACGCCGGGCAGCGACCGCCCATCAGTTCGTCGAGGTGGTCGGCGACCAGCGCGGCCAGGTCGTTCAGCGCGTTCATCCCGTCGGCGAAGGTGCCGGAGGCCGGTTCGGCGGCCACGGCCACCGCGATCCGCCCGCCGGGGCCGTCGATGATGCCCAGCTGGCGGACCAGGTAGTTGCCCGAGGCGTCCGGGCCCCAGCCGCCCTTGAAGTCGGCGCCGGTCACCGTGCCGAGTCCCCACTGGTGGTCGGGGATGATCCGGCCCATCAGCTCGAGCACCGTCTCCGCACCGGGCAGGCACGGCAGCTGGGCGGTGAAGCGGACCTGCTGGTCCAGCGACCACTCGGACTGACCGAATGCCGAGTGCTCGGCGCGCGGCCTGGTGGCGGGCACCGCGGTGGTGCTGTCGCCCGCTTCCCTCAGCACCTCCTCGATCGCCTGCGCGGCCTGTTTACCGCCGCCGAGGCTCTGCCAGAGCGCGTCGGCGGCGGTGTTGTCGGAGGAGGTGATGGCCATGGTCATCGAGTAGGTCGACACGCTCGCGTCGGCGCGCTCGGCGGCGATCACCAGCGGCACCTTCATCGTCGACCAGGCCGGGCCGCCGGTCCAGTCGCCGAGGATCACCGGGCGCGCGCCCGCGACCGGCATCACCGCCAGGCCGGCCCGGCCCTCGAACTGCGCCTTCCACAGCTGGAAGTCGGCGGCCAGCGTACCCGGCAGGGTGACCTCGATGGGCGCACCGGTCGCCGCGGGCGCGGAAGTGGTGGTCTCGCCGGTGGACACGGTGGCGGCCTCGGCGTCGCCGTCGGGATCGCGGTCGATCGTGCACCCGGTGAACAGCGCCAGTACCAGCGCGCTCGCGCCCAGTGCCGCAACCCTGCGGCCCAACCGATCAGCAGCCATCTCGTCCTCGCAACACACGCCACCCGGTCCCGCTGACCGTGTCGGCTGATCTGACACCGTACTGGGCGTCACGGTCTTCGACCACTCGCCGCGTGCGCCTACCCGGGGGAACGCCCCGGCCGCGGGTAAGCTCGCCCGCGCTTGCTCGAAATCCACGTGTGCCGGACTTTTCCGCCTCAGGTCGTCGCGACGGCGGAATGCCGATCGCCGCGCCCCGCCGAGGCGCCGCGGCCACGTGTGCGTGAAAGACCGTGCAGTACAGCAATTCCGTTGTCCACTCGCTGTCGTTCATGGGGGTATGCGTTTGATCGCCAAGTGCTCGTCCACGCCGTCCGCCCCGCGCACCGAGCAGGGTCCGCGGCGAGACGACGAACCGTTCCGGCTGCACAGCGCGGACTTCGCCGACGACCCGCACCGCGCCTACCGGCGGATGCGCGAGCGCCACGGCGCGTTCGTTCCGGTGGAGACGGCCGACGGGCCTGCCACCCTGGTGGTCGGCTACCGGGAGGCGTTGCGGATCCTCACCGATCAGGCCCGGTTCCCCGCCGATCCGGGCGCGCCGGGCGACCGGCACACCGCCTACGCGAACTGTCTGGCGCGCATCGACCTGTTCGCGCTGCGGCGCGCGGTCGAGGAGATCGCGGTGGCGCTGATCAACCGGTTCTGCCGCACCGGCTCGGCCGATCTGGTGGCCGACTACGCCGTCCCGCTCACCGTCGAGGTCGTCGACCTGATGCTCGGCCTCGCACCCGACCAGGGCCAGGCCGCCTATGCCGCGATGACCCGCCTGCGCGAGGCGGACGACACCGCCGGGGCCGAGCGCGCCGAGCACGAGCTGGCGGCGACCTTCGCCGAGGTGCTGAGCGCCAAACGTGCCAGGCCGGGCGGTGATCTGGTGTCCTGGCTGATCGACGGCTCGCCGGACCGGGACGAGGCCGAGCTGATCCGCCGGGCCACCGAGCTCTACCTCACCGGCACCGAGCCGACGTGGAACCTGATCGCCAACACCCTGCTGCTGATGACCACCGACGACGGCTTCCACGGCGGGCTGCTCGGCGGCTCGCTGACCGTGCGCGACGCCGTCGAGGAGGTGTTGTTCACCGATCCACCGCTGGCCACCGCCTGCCCGCGCCACCCGAGGCAGCCGCAGATCTTCGGCGAAACCTTCCTGCCCGCCGGACAGCCGCTGCTGGTCGGGCTGGCGGCGTGCAACAACGATCCGGCCGTGACCGGGGAACGCACCGGCAACCGGTCGCATCTGGCGTGGGGCGCGGGCCCTCGGGGCTGCCCGGCCGTGCCGGTGGCGACGATGATCACGCACGAGGCGATCGAGCTGCTGCTTGACGCGCTGCCGGAGATGCGGCGGGCCGTGCCGGTGTCGCAGATCCGCCGGCGGCCGGGCGTGCGCCATCGCGCGCTGGTCTCGCTGCCGGTCACCTTCCCGCCCACGGTGCCGCTCTGACCGGATCGATGGCCGGGCGCGTGCGGCGCCCGGCCACCCGCGCCCGATCGCTCGGTCGGCCCGATCGCTCGGTCGGCCCGGTCTCGGTCGGCCCGGTCTCGGTCGGCCCGGTCTCGGCCGGCCCGGTCTCGGTCGGCTCAGTAGACGTAGACGATGGCGTTGTCGCCGCCGGTGCAGGTGACCAGCCCGCCCGAGGGGGTGCAGGTCATCGTGTAGGACCGCCCGGTGACGGGGCTGGTGGCGGTGACCGTCTGCGGGGTGTCCGAGCCGGTGCCCGCCTGCGCGGCGTAGGCGCGGCGGACCTCCTCGGCGAACGGGCAACTGGTCACGCCGTTGCCCGCGGCCGCGTTGCCGTTGGCGGCGCTGGAGGTGCCGCCGCACGGCGTCGACCCGGCGGGCAGGCGGACAGGTGTGGTGGTCGTGGTCGTCGTGCCGCTCGGGCGACCGGCCGAGGTGGTCGGGGCGGTCGCGTCACCGCCCCCGCCGATCACCGGGAAGTTCGCGGTGGTGGCGGTGGTCGCGGGCGCGGCCGCGGTGTCCTCGCCGTCGCCGCCGAGGACCCGCCACAGCACCAGGCTGCCGACCGCGAGCACCGCAAGCACCGCGCAGCCCGCGAGCACGGCCAACAACGGCGAACGCTTCTCCCGCCGGTCGTAGGGCTCCCGGTACCCCTGATCGGCGTCGTACCGGCCCTGTTGCGCGTACGGGTCCTGTTGCCCGGCATAGGGATCGTGGTGGCCGCCGTACGGATCGCCCTGCGCCGCATAGGGATCGGGCTGCGCGCCGTAGGGATCGGCCTGTGCCGCGTACGGATCGGCCTGTGCCGCGTACGGACCTGCCTGTGCCGCGTAGGGATCGGGTCGCGGCCCATAGGGTTCGTCGTGCGCGTACGGATCGCGCTGCGCGCCGTAGGGTTCCGGCTGCGGTGGATAGGGGTCGGCGTAGGCCTCCTGCCGCGCGCTGTAGGCCCGGCCGTACGGCGCGTCGTAGCCGTCCTCGGCCGGCGGGTAGTTCCCCGCGCCAGGATGTGGTTCGGCCTCCGCCGGATAGCGCCTGGTCTCCGGCGCGGGCTGGGGGATCTCACGCACCGGCGGCGCCGGGTAGCGGGTGGTGGCGGGGGCGATCAGCTCGTCCCGGTCCTCGTCGCTGCTGTAGGCGGGAGCGCCCACGTAGCCCTGTGCGCCGGAGGCCGGTGCGTCGTACTGCCGGGTGGACTCGGCCGCGCCCTCGGCGAACCCCGCGGGCACGCGATAGGTGCCGGAGGGGTGTTCGTCGGAGTAGGGCTGGTCGCCGCGGCCCGTCTCGGCGAAGGCCGGGGACTGGGGCCGCGAGATCGGCCCGGACGGCCGCGGGGGCGGCGACGGCCGCGACACCGGCGGGACCCCCGAGACCGGCGCGGCAGGCGGGACCGGCGCGGACACCGGGGTGGAGACGGCGGGCGGAACGGCCGGGATCGGCGCGCTGGCGGGCACGTCCTCGGGCCGCTTCCCCTCCTCGTACAGGTGGGCGTCCGGGAACGGGCGCACCTGCGGAATGGCGCCGGAAGCCGGCGCGGCCGTGGGGAAGGCCGGTGCCTGCTGCTGCTCCTGGCCGGGCAGCGGGCCGAACTCGAACTCCGAGGCCCTGATCTCGGTCGGGCCGGTGGGATGGATGACCGCCGACACCTCGCCGGTCGACTCCGGCGGCAGCAGGGTCGAGGCCACGCCCGGCTCCGACTTGCCGCCGAACCGCGATGGGTCGGGGGCGTGCACCACGAACGTCGGGCCGGTGCCGGTGGTCACCGGCACCGCGCCGGTCGCCGGTGCCGCCGCGTCCGGCCCGAACACGCCGGGTCCACCCGCCCCCGGACCCGGTGCGGGGGCCGTGACCGGGGCGGTACCGGTTTCGCGCATCCCGAGGGCCGCGCGGGCCGCCCGGGTGAACTCCAACGCGGTGGGATAGCGGTCGGCGGGATTCTTGGCCATCGCGGTCGCGATCACCGTGTCGAGCGCGGGCGGCAGGCCGGGCACGCGCTCGGTGACGCGCGGCGGCGGCTCGGTGGTGTGCGCGCGCACCAGCGAGGTCACCTGACCGGCCGCGAACGGCGGGGCGCCGGTGAGGCACTGGACCAGCACACAGGCCAGTGAGTAGATGTCGGAGCGGCCGGTGACCGGGCCGGAGTCGAACCGCTCCGGCGCCATGTAGATGTAGGAGCCGAGCGCCATGCCGACCTGGGTGATCGCCGAATCGCCCTCGGTGTGCGCGATGCCGAAATCGGCGAGATAGGCGAAGTCGGCGTCGGTGACCAGGATGTTGGCCGGCTTCACGTCCCGGTGCACCAGGCCCTGGGCGTGTGCGGCGTCGAGGGCGGCGGCGACCTGCTCGACCAGCCGCACCGCGCGGGCCGGGTCGAGCGGGCCGGTGCGGTGCAGGATGGTGCGCAGGTCCGAACCCGCCACCAGGCGCATGTCCAGGAACAACACCCCGTCGATCTCGCCCCAGTCGTGGATCGGGATGACGTGCGGTTCGGCCAGCCGGGCCGCGGCCTGCGACTCCCGGCGGAAGCGTTCCTGATAGGAGGGATCCTCGGCCAGCGCCTCCGACAGCAACTTCACCGCGACCAGGCGGTGCTTGGAGGTGTCGAACGCCTCGTAGACCTCCCCCATCCCGCCTTGCCCGAGCAGCGCACGCAACTCGTAGGGTCCGAACCGAGTACCAACCCGCCGTCCCGAGCCATCCACCCCGTGCACCTCCAGTCCAGGGCGCGGCGAGGGCTTGCGCCGCCCCTCAGGAGATGGATTCTCCTGGTGAGACCACCCCGTGGTCAAACGCGAAGACGATGGCCGCGGCCCGATCGCGCAGGTCGAGCTTGCCGAAGATGTGACCGACATGGCTTTTCACCGTGACCTCGGAGATTCCCAGCTCGGCGGCGATCTCGGCGTTGACCCGGCCGCGCCCGATCAGCTGGAGCACCTCGTACTCGCGGGCGGTCAGCTCGCTCAGCCTGTCGTCAGCCCGCGAGGCCGACACCGGGACGGTCCGGTAAGCGGTCAGCACACGCTCGGTGACCGCGGGGTCGAGCCAGGCGCCGCCACCGGCGACAGTGCGGACCGCGCGGATCAGGTCCTCGGCGGGCGAGTCCTTCAGCAGGAAGCCCGCGGCCCCGGCGCGCAGCGCGCCGGACAGCAGTTGGTCGTCGTCGAAGGTGGTCAGCACGAGCACCGGCGGCGCCTGGGGCACCTGCCGCAGCCGCCGGGTGGCGTCGATGCCGCCGACCCGTTTCATCCGCAGGTCCATCAACACCACGTCCGGTGCGACGGCCGCGACCGCGGCGGGCACCTCGTCGCCGTCGGCACACTCGTGCACCTCGAAGCCGTCGCGGCGGCGCAGGATGCGGCGCAACCCGCCGCGCACCAGTTCCTGGTCGTCGACGACGAGCACCCGCACCGCGACCGGCTCGTTCGCGCCCGCGGTCACCTGTCCACCCCGGTCACCTGTCCGCCCCGGTCACCTGTCCACCCGGTCACCTGTCGCCTCCGGTCACCCATTGCCTCCGGTCACCCATTGCCTGCGGTCGCGATGCTTCGGCCGTCGAGCGCGGCGAGCCTGCAGGACGCGCCCCTCGCCGCGGCATCGATCGGGAACACCGCCCGCACCGACCAGCCGCCACCCACCGGGCCCGCGGCCAGTTCGCCGCCGAGCAGCCCGGCGCGCTGGCGCATCCCCGACAGTCCCATACCGCCGCCCCGGTCGGCGGCCGGACCGCCGGGCAGCGTGTTGTCCACCCGCAGCAGCGCGGTGCCCGCCCGCACCCGCAGCTCGACGGCGACCGAGGCGCCGGGCGCGTGCTTGACCACATTGGCCAGCGACTCCTGCCCGATCCGGTAGATCGCCAGCCCCACCGCAGCCGACACCGCGTCCAGGTGCTCGTCGATGCGGATCTCGTCGAAGCGCAGCCCGGCCTTGGTGAAATCGGCGATCAGCTCGGGCAGATCGCGCACCCCTGGTTCGGGCGCGGAGCTGGTGCTGCGCTCGCCGAGCAACCCAACGGTGCGGCGGATGTCGGCCATGGCCTGCCTGCCGAGGCGTTCGGCGTCGACCAGCGCCTCCACCGCCTCGTCCACGTCGCGGTCGGTCTGCAAGGCATGCCTGGCCGCGGTCAGGTGCAGCAGCGTGATGCTCAGCGAGTGCGCGATGACATCGTGCACCTCGCGGGCGATGCGCCTGCGTTCCTCGTCGGCGGCCTGCTCGGCACGGATGGCCTGACTCTCGCGCTCCTGGTAGAGGAAGTGGCGCTGGTAGCGCAGCATGACCCCGACCATCCAGCCCAGCGCCACCCCGGCCGAGTACATCAGCAGCCCCTGCACCGGTTCGCCGCCGTCGCTCCAGGCCAGCCGGCCGCTCAGATCGAAGGCGAGCAGTTCGGCGACGGCGAGCAGCGCGAACGGCGCGCTGTAGCGTTTCGGCGCGATGGCGGCGACCTCGCCGACGGCGAGCACCAGCAGGAACGGCGCGAAGTCCGAGGACACCGGCTGCAGCAGGAGCAGCGCGGTGGCGAGCATGGCGCTGCCCGCGAGCGCGGTCGGCCGCGGCGTGAATCCGAGCAGGCAGAACAGGGCCACCGGCAGGTGCACCACCGCAAGCGCCAGCAGCGGCACCGGCGACGGGAAGTACTCGTGGCGCTGCGCGACGGCGACCACGCTGACCACCAGCATCGCCAGGTCGGCGCACAACAGCACCGCGGGCGGGTAGTCGAAGGGCAGCTCGTCGATGTGACGGCGCGCGACCGCCACGGGATGGCGCGCGAAGGCGGCGAGGCGGTCGCGGACGCTGCTCGCGGCGCCGACCGGCGCGGCCGGACGGACCCCCGCCGGTGTGGCCTGCAGCACGTCCATGGGTTCAGGTTAGCCCCGGGCGGTCGACGGTCACATCGTGCCGCGAGCGGGCGGCGGCTCCTACCACGGTAGGACGCGGATTCGGTGCCCCGGCACGACGATCGCAGCGCCGCGCGCCCGTAGCGTCGATTCCGTCGAACCCCGCGGCACCGCGGGGACAGGCACGGAGGTGATCGACATGACCTGGACCGATCAGCACGCCCGCACCGAGATCGTGCGTACCGTGCTCGCCCGCGCCGCGGTCGACCCGGCCGACCCGGATCTGTTCGCCGGACTGCCGGATCTGGACCGTCTCTTCGGCGGCGTCGAGGGTCTGCTGTTGACCTTGGGCTACCGATGGCGCAACCATCTGGACGTCAAGATCGAACTGGGCGCGGCGAACGGCCGCACGCCCGAGGAGATGTACCGGGAGCTGTGCGCCGAACAGCCCGCGCTGCGGGCGTTGCTCGACGCCCAGTACGTCCGCCGCGACCTCGCGGCTCCGGCGCCGGTGCGCTGACCGCCTTTTCCACCGGAGCAGAGGGGGGATTCGTCCCATGTCGGAACCGGCCATGCTGGAGCTGTCGGGCGTCACCAAGGAGTATCGGATCGGCGGGCAGCGCGTGCGCGCGCTCGACGGCGCCGATCTGCGGATCGAGCCGGGCGAGTTCACCTCGATCATCGGCCCTTCCGGTTCCGGCAAGAGCACGCTGCTGCACCTGCTCGGGTCGCTGGACACCCCGGATTCGGGGTCCATCACCTTCCAGGGCGAGGAGATCGGCCGGCTGCCCGAGGAACGGCAGGCCGAATTCCGCCGCCACAAGGTCGGTTTCGTCTTCCAGTTCTTCAATCTGCTGCCCACGCTGACCGCCTGGGAGAACGTGGCCGTCCCGAAGCTGCTCGACGGCACCGGGCTGCGCAGGGCGAAACCACGCGCGCTGGAACTGCTGGAGCGGGTCGGACTCGGCGATCGGGCCGAGCACCGGCCCGCCGAGCTGTCCGGCGGGCAGATGCAGCGGGTCGCGGTGGCGCGGGCGCTGATCATGGACCCGCCGCTGATCCTGGCCGACGAGCCGACCGGCAATCTCGACTCGGCCACCGGCGCCGCCATCCTCGAACTGCTCGGCGACCTGACCGGGGACGGCAATTCGATCGTCATGGTCACCCACGATCTGGGCGCGGTGCGCTACTGCGACCGGGTGGTGACCCTGCGCGACGGGCGGATCGGTTCGGTCGAGCGCACCGAACGGACGGCGGAACCCCGGGCGGCGGACGGTGACGACGGGCAGCCGGTGGCGGCCGATCCGGTCGCGGATGCGGAGCGGGCCTGATGCGCGCGGCGCTGGACCGGTTGCGGCTGTTCAACATCGGCGAGTTGCTGGCCCACCCCGGCCGCACCCTCATGTCGCTGACGGTGATGGGGGTGTCGGCCGGGTTGCTGGTGTCGGTGCTGAGCATCTCCGGCTCGGTGACCGGCTCGGTGGAGCGGCTCACCCGCGCCCTCGGCGGCGACGCGGTGCTCGAGGTCACCGGCATCACCGACGCGGGCTTCGCGCAGGACCTGCTGCCGGCGGTGGCCGCCACCCCCGGCGTCGCGCACGCGGTGCCGATGTTGCGCGCCCCGCTCGGCACCGGCGAGGACCGAGCGTTGCTGCTCGGCGCGGACGCCTCGGTCACCGCGTTGGGCAGCGAACTGGCCGGGCCGATGGGGGCGCAGGCGGCGAAGCTGTTGTCCACCCCGAACGGCGTGCTGGTCGGCGCGGCGATGGGCCGCGCCGAGGGCGAGCGCTTCGAGCTCGGCGGCCAGACCGTCACCGTCGCCGGGGTTCTCGACGACGAGACCTCACGCAAACTCAACGGCGGTCACCTGGTGGCCGCGCCGCTCCCGCTGGCGCAGCGGATCACCGACCGTGCGGGCAGGCTGGACTCGATCCAGATCGTCGCCGCCGACGGCGCGGACGTGGCGCGGCTGCGATCGGCGCTGACCGACGCCGTGGCCGGGCGCGCGGTGGTGGCCGATCCCGATCTGCGCGCCGCCCAGGCGGGCGGGGCCATGCAGATCGTGCGCTACTCCACGCTCATGTCGGCGGTGGCCGCGCTGATCGTCTCGGCCTTCCTGATCTACAACGCGATGAGCATGGCGGTGGCCCAGCGCAGGCCGATGTTGTCGCTGGTGCGCGCCATCGGCGGCAGACGCGGTCCGATGGTGGGTGACCTGCTGGTGGAGGCTGCGCTGCTCGGCCTGCTCGGCGGCGCGGTCGGCGCGGTGATCGGGATGTTCACCGGCAGGCTGACCATCGACCTGTTGCCCGCCGCCATGGTGCAGTCGGTGGAGGCGCGCACCGAGTACATGGTGCCCGGGTACGCGGTGCCGGTGGCGGTGGCGGCCTGTGTGCTGGCCAGCGTGGCGGCCGCGGCGCTGGCGGCCCGCCAGGTGTACAAGGTGGCCCCGGTCGAGGCGCTGGTGCCGGTGGGCTCCGGGCAGGCCGACGTGGCCTCGCCGCTGCTGCGCGGGCTCGCCGCCGTGGCGGGCGTGCTCACCGTCGCGGCCGCGATCACGGTGGCCTACCTCGACCTCGGGCGGCTGTCGCTGGCCGCCATCTCGCTGGCCTTCCTCGCCGGACTGCTGCTGTGTTTCGCCGCGACCGGCCCGATCGTGCGCGGGGCCGCCGCCATCGCCAGGATCTTCGGCGGGCCGGGCACCCTGGGCGCCACCACGCTCGAACGCGCGCCGCGCCGGGTGTGGGCGACCGCCATGACGGTCATGATCGGCGTGGCCGCCACGGTGGCGATCGGCGGCGCGGCCGAGGACATGGTGGATTCGGCCACCGGCAGCTTCGCCGCGCTGGGCGAGACCGACCTCTACGTCAGTCCCGGCTCGATGGAGGCCTTCCCGACCGGCCCGCTCATGGACCCGGAACTGAAGAGCAGGATCGCCGAGCTGCCCGGCGTGGCCTCGGTGGACCCCGCGCAGATGGCGTTCGCGACCGTGGGCGGCGGCCGGATCATGTTGCAGGGCTACCCGACCGAGCGCGGCGTGGTGCGCGTCGGCTCGGTCGATCGAGCGGTGCTGCCCCGGCTGGACAGCGGCGAGGCGGTGGTGATCTCCCGCGACGTGGCCCGTTCCCAGAGCGTGGACGCCGGCGACCGGCTGGTGCTCGACACCCCGTCCGGGCCGCGCGATGTCGAAGTGGCGCAGGTGATTCCGTACATGTCGGCGATCGCCGGCGTGATCATGATGGACCTCGATCATCTGCGCGAGTGGTACGGCAGGCCCGGGGAGACGTTGCTGGCCGTCGAGGTGGAGACCGGCGCCGATCCCGCCGAGGTGCGGGCGGCGATCGCCGCGATCGTGCCCGCCGGCTATCACGTCGACACCGGCGACGAGGTGGTCACCGCCGTCTCCTCGAGCATGCGACAGGGCTCGGCCATGAGCCGGTCCATCCTGTGGATCGTGGTGCTGGTGGCCACGGTGGCGCTGCTGAACACCCTGATGCTGTCGGTGCTGGAACGCCGCCGCGAACTCGGCGTGCTGCGCGCGATCGGCACCGGCCGCCGGTTCCTGTTGCGCTCGGTGCTGGCCGAGGCCGCCGGGATCGGCGTGGTCGGCGCACTCATCGGTCTCCTGGTCGGGGCGGGCGCACAGTATCTGTCCGACATGGCGCTCGGGCACGCGGTCACCATCGACATCGCCTACTCCCCCGACCCGGTCCTGCTGGTCTACGGCCTGGCGGCGCTGCTGCTGGCGCTGCTCGGCTCGATTCCGCCCGCCATCCGCGCCGCGCGCATGCCGATCGTGCAGGCCCTCGCCGTCGACTAGACCGGACCGGCGGGCTAGACCGGGGCGTCCTCCCACCAGGCGGCCAATTGCTCGTCCGCCGAGGGCAGCGGTGCCAGCGGGTGCCTGGAGGCGCCGGTGTGGGTGGCGTAGAGCAGATAGGCGCCGCGCGGGGACTCGGCCGGGAAGGCGACCGCCAGATTGGCGGTGTGCCGCAACACCTGTCCGGCCGCCGCCTGCACCCACAACCGCTGGGTGACCTGCTCGCCGTCCTTGCGTCCCTCCGACTCGACGGACGGCGGCAGCCTGTCCAGCACGTCGGCGACCACGCGCGGCGACTCGTACTGCAAGATCACGTAGTCCATAGACCGCTCGCTGCCCGCCGAGGCCAGGCATTCCCACGCCACCAGCCACGGGCCGTCGGCGAGCACCGGTTCCCCGATCCGCAACGTGTCCCCGCGCCGATGGGCGAAACAGGTGGTGTCGCCGTGGCCGGGCCCCTCGGTCACGCTGCCCTGCGGCAGCAGACGCGGAAACGCCTTGCGGCTGGCCATGAACGGATCGGAGGTGACGGCCCGGCTCTCGGTGGTCGTCGGCGCGGCCGCCGCCTCCGGCTCCGACGTGGCCGCGGGGTCGGTGCGCAGCTGCACCACCACGAAGACACCGACGGCCAGGGCGAGCACGGCCACCACGCCGAGGATCAGCGGAGCCACCAGCAGAGCGGTGCCGAACGAACGCCGCGGTGGCGCGGCGGGATTCGGCGGATAGGCCTGCTGCGTCTGCGGGGGGACGTATCCGCCCGGCGGGGGTGCCGCCGGATCGAACGCGGGGGCGACCGGTGGCGGCGGGGGCGGCGAATCCGGTGCGACGAAGGCTGCTCCCGGGTCGCCCTGCGACGACACCGCGACGCCGCCCGCGTCATCGGCCACGGGGGTCCCTGCCGCAGTGCCGGATTCGGCGCGGGCACGGGGCTCGTCGGAGCCGGCCTGCTTGTTCGCATCCGTTCCCGCGTCTGCCGTCGCGGCCCCGCCCGCGGAGGTGGCGGCATCGGTTCCGGTGGCCACCGCACAGCGGTCGGCGTCCGCTTTCGCGCCGGATTTCACCAGGCTCACGGCGCCCGCCGTGGCGGCACGGTCGGGCGAGCCCGCCTCGGCCCCGGCCCGCTCCCCGCCCGGCGAGCCCGAAGCCCGGCCCGGCACCGCGCCGTGGTCGACGGTCCTGGCGTCGCAGCCCGCCGCCGCACGCGGCGACTCCGTGGGCTCGACGGTCTGCTGTTCTGCGCCCACAGCTCCCCGACCCGCCGCGGGCTGTTCGGCCTGCCCGGCCACGGCCGGGCCCGCGGGCGCCTGATGCGCCTGTCCCGGCACGATCGCGGACGGAGCGGCGGCCTGCGGAAGCTGCTCGGGCGACGGGACTACCGCGGCCACGGCCGGTTGGTGGCTCCGGCCGGCCGGGTGGGCCACGGGCTGGTGGCCCCCCGGACCGGGGACCGGCTGGGCAGGGTGCGGGACGCCGGGCGCGGCCTGCCCTGGCACCTGCGGCATCGGCGGGGACTGGATCGGCACCTGCGCGGGCGGCGGCACCTGGTATTGCACGACCCGGGGACCCGGCACGCCCGGCGGGACGGCCGGCGCGACGGCGGGCGGATAGCCGGGATGGGGCTGTGCGACGACCGGAGGCCGAGGATAGACCGGAGCGGGCAGCGGGGGCGGACCGGAGGCGGTCAGGGCGGCGCGGGCGGCGGCGGCGAACTCGGCGCAGGTTCGGTAACGGTGCTCGGGGAGCTTGGCCATGCCCGCGGCGACCACCAGGTCCATGGCCGGGTTGAGGCCGGGACGGCGGTGGCTGACGGGAACGGCGGCCAGGTTGAGGTGGCCGTGGATGATGTCGGCGGGATTGTCGGCGTCGAACGGGCCGACGCCGGTGAGCAGCCAGTACAGGGCGCAGGCCAGCGAATACTGATCGCTGCGGTTGCCCAGCGGCGCGCCGGTCATCTGTTCCGGCGAGGCGTAGGCGAGCGTGGCGGTGAACATGCCGGTCTGGGTGAGGTGGGTGGTGTCCTCGCGCAGCCGCGCGATGCCGAAGTCGCTGAGGAAGACTCGCTCACCCTTGCCGGTGCCCGCCCGCGCGAGCAGGATGTTCGCCGGCTTGACGTCGCGGTGCAGCACCCCGCGGCCGTGCGCGTAGTCCAGTGCCTCGGCCACGCCCTCGACGATCTGCACGGCGCGCTCGGGCGGCAGCGTGCGCACGTCCACCGACGCGGCGTCCACCCCGTCGACGTACTGCATGGATATCCACAGCTGGCCGTTCTCCGAGCCGCGGTCGTAGACGGCGATGATGCCGGGATGGTCGAGCTGCGCGGCCAGGTCGGCCTCGCGCTCGAAGCGCGCGCGCACCTTCTGGTCGGTGAACAGGTCGGGACTGAGCAGCTTGAGCGCGGTGCGCTTTCCCGTGCGGGGATGCCTGGCGAGATAGACCGAGCCCATACCGCCCTGTCCGAGCAACCGTTCGACGGTGTAGCCCGCGAACACCTCACCCTGTCCGAGCAAGGCGACCCCCTTCCTTCCAGGTAGAAGCCTACCGCCGAGCGCCGATCGCGGTTCCGTTAGATTTTCTCGCGCCGATCGGGAAAACTATCCTGTGCGCACCGTCGTCGCGTCGATGTCCCGGACGTGCGGTCACGAGGTGCGTACCCGGGCGGCGGGCGGCCATTCGGGTCGGTTCGGGTGTTGTGCCACCACCGTGGAAAGCGCGCGGGTGGTGTGGAGGTTCGCGGTTCGTGAAGTCGGCTCGTAGATCGTCGGTATTCAGGTCGGCTTTTCACGGAGGGCTCGCACTGACGGTGCTCGCTGTCGCCTCCTGTGGCCTGCTCGCCGACAGGGTCGACGCCGATCCGGCCGCGGTCGCGATGGCGCGCCAGGCGGACTCGCGCGCCACCATCGGCGGACTGCCCGAGGGGCTGGCCGCCGACTTCACCCTGTTGGAGAGCCTCACGCCGGGCGAGCTCGGCTTGGCGGTCATGCCCGTCGGCGGCAGCCGCGCCACCGTGATGGGTGAGCTGACCACCGGTCTGGCCTGGTCGACCATCAAGGTCCCGATCGCGGTGGCCGCGCTGCGCAACGACCCCGACGGCCTGCTCGACGGCTACGCCGAGGCCGCGATCACCTATTCCGACAACGCCGCGGCGGGCACGCTGTGGAGTTCGCTGGGATCGGATGCGGCGCAGGCGGTTCAGCAGGTGCTCGACGAGGCAGACGACGTCATGCCCGGCGGGCCGTGGCCACACACCACGGTCGAGAACGACGCCTTCGGAGCCACCGAGTGGTCGCTGGTCGACCAGGTCCGGTTCGCCTCCCAGCTGCCGTGCCTGCCGCAGACCGCGACGGTGACCGAGCTGATGTCGCACATCACCGACGAACAGCGGTGGGGTCTCGGCACCCTGGACGGCGCGATCTTCAAGGGTGGTTGGGGACCGGACGACGACACCGGCATCTATCTGGTCCGCCAGTTCGGCCTGGTGCCCACCCGCGACGGCTATGTCGCGGTGGCGATGGCCGCGCAGGCCGACGACGGCGACTTCGTCTCGGCCACACGGATGCTCGACAACCTGGCCGCTGTGCTCGGCGCGCATCTGCAGGAGACCCGCAGCGGCAACTGCCCCGCCACCGAGCCGGTGATCGCGGCCCGGCCGAACATCGGCAAGCTGTCCGCTCAGCCGGGGGACACCAGGCCCGACTCGTAGGCCAGCACCACCGCCTGCGCCCGGTCGCGCAGATGCAGTTTCGAGAAGACCTTGGAGACATGGGTCTTCACGGTCTGCTCGGCCACGAACAACGCCTCGGCGATCTCGGCGTTGGACATCCCGCGCGCGACCAGTTCGAGCACTTCGCGTTCGCGCGGGGTGAGCGAGTCCAGTTCCGGGGTGCGTCTGCGCGTGCCCGCCCGCCTGCGGGTGACCTCCTCGATGAGCCTGCGGGTCACCGTCGGCGCCAGCAGCGCCTGACCGGCCGCCACCACCCGCACCGCGCGCACCAGCTCGTCGGCGGGCGCGTCCTTGAGCAGGAATCCGCTGGCGCCCAGGTTCAACGCCTCGTAGACGTAGTCGTCGATGTCGAAGGTGGTGAGCATGAGCACTCTGGTCGGCGGGTCGCCGCCCGCGGACAGGATGGCGCGCGCGGCGTCGAGCCCGTTCATCTCCGGCATCCGCACGTCCATCAGCACCACGTCCGGGCGCAGCCGTTTCGCCTCGGCGACGGCCACTTTCCCGTCCGGGGCGTCACCAACCACACTGATGTCGGGTTGCGCGGCCAGCAAGGCCCCGAACCCCTGCCGCACCATCGCCTGGTCGTCGGCGATGAGAACCGTTATTGCCACCTGCTCACCCTAGGTCCGAATCGTCGCGCGCATCGACCGCCGGTCCGCGCCCGCAGGCACGGGCGCGGTCACCGTGACGTGTCGGCGGGCGCGGCGACGGGCTCCGCGTCGATGGCCTGTGTCTCCCCCGGTGCGAGCGGCAGGCGGGCGCGCACCTCGAACCCGCCCTCGGCGGTCGGCCCGGCGTCGAGCACACCGCCGACGGCCAGCGCCCTCGCCCGCATCCCGGTGATGCCGTGGCCGCCGTTCCCCGGACCGGCCGCGCCGGTGACGGACGGCCCGTTCACCACCCGCAGGTCGATGCTGATCCGGCAGTCCAGCTCGACCCGCACGGCGGCGCCCGGCGCGTGCCTCGAGGCGTTCGACAGCGCCTCCTGCGCGATCCGGTAGAGGGCAAGGCCCGAGATGTCGGAGACGGCGCCGAGTTCACCCTCGACCGTCCAGTCGATCGTCACGCCCGCCCGCCGCGCGCCCTCGAACAGGGCGAGCACCTCGCGCGCGGTCGGTTGCGGGGAGTGTTCCGGCGCGACCCCGTCGCTGCGCAGCACGCCGAGCATGCCCCTGATCTCGTTGAGCGCCTCGCGGGCGGTCACGGAGATGGAGTCGAACTCCGCCCGCACGGCCGGTGTCACCCCCTCCACTCGGTAGGGGGCGGTCTGGGCCTGCACCACCACCAGCGACATGTGGTGGGCGACGACGTCGTGCAGGTCGCGGGCGATGCGGGCCTTCTCCTCGAGGATGGCGCGGCGGGCCCGTTCCAGCTCGGTGAACTCCTCCTGCTGCACGAGCTGCCTGCGCGAGAGCACCAGCCTGCGGGCCAGCCAGGCGATCAGCAGCACCGCGGCCAGCGCGATCGGCCAGCCCCATGCCGCGTCGGCCAGCGCCTCGCCCTCTCCGGGCATGGTGGTGCCGAACAGCAGCGCCGTGGCCACCCAGGACACCAGCACCAGCGCGGCGGGCGCGAGCAGCCCGACCGCGAACAGCAGCAGGATGAGCGACAGCACGTGCACGACCTGGAACGGCATGTCGTTGCCCGGCTGGTGTGGGATCGCCAGCGCGATCACCAGCGCCGAGCCCGCCGAGATCGCCCAGCCGAGAGCCGGATTGACGCGCACGAGCAGCACCGGCAGCGCCGCGAACGCGGCGACCATCGGTTGTGCGCCCTGGGCGACCACGTGCGTCAGGTGCAGGGTGGACCAGGCGACGATGTAGAACACCAGCGCGATCACACCGGTGGCGATATCGATGCCGCGCTCCGGGGTGATCGACCGCAGACGATCACGCAGCCGGGGGCGGGCGCCGGTGTGGGCGGGGACAGTCATGGCTACCACACTAGGAACCCGCGCCGCCGCGTGCCGTCGTACCGGAGGACGAAATCGACCCCCCTACTGCGGTAGGGGGTCGCCGCCCGCCCGGCACGGCCGGGTGAGCCGGGGACCGCTCCGCAGCGGGACGCTCGTCGGTACCGCCCGTTCCTAACGTCGGTGACCATGCTCGACTCGCCTGCCACCGCCGATCACCGCGCGGCCCGCCGCCGCGGACACCGCATCGCACCAGCCGCGCTGGCCGCCGTCGCGGTGAGCGCCACCGCCCTCACCGCCGTCGTCGTCCCCGTCGCGAGCGCTGCCCCGCGCTCCGAGCACCCCGGCGCCGCCCAGGCCGTGACCGCCCTGGCCGAGGGCGCGCTCGACCCCGCCACACTGCCCGCCGACTTCGCCGCCACCTTCGGCTACACCCCCGTGCCCGTCGACGGCACGGTGATCAAACCGAGCGGCGAGTGCTCTTCCCCCGTCCCGCTGCCCGCCGAGTTCGAGACCCCGTGCAAGGCCCACGATCTCGGCTACGACCTACTGCGCTACGCCCACCTCGAGGACAGCCCACTCGGCCCGTGGGCCCGCCGCGCGATCGACGCCGCCCTCGACCGCGCCATGGACGAGGCCTGCGCCACCCGCACCGCCACGATGGCGCGGGCCCGCTGCCACACCGTCGCCGCCGTCGCGAGCGTGGTCGTCGATCTGAACTCCCGCCGCGAGGGGTACGGCTCGCCCGTGATCGGGCCGGTCCGGGGCCGCGTCGTGGAGGTGGCGTCGTGAGCACCGCGACCACACGCCGTTATGGGAGCGCGATCCGCCCCCGCCTGCCACGCATCGGCACCTCGCTCGGCATCGCCGTGGGTGCGGCGGTCTCGCTCGCGCCGGGTCTGCTGCCCCGGACGGCCGGTGCGCAGGCGATCCTCACCGGGCTGCTGGTCGCGGTGGCGCTCGGGCTCGGGGCGTCGATGGGATGGGCGCTGCGACGGGGTGGGTTCGGCCGGCGTGGGTTCGGCGGGCGTGGGTTCGATACAGCCCGGCGGGACGGGCGGGGCGCGGCGGCCGGGGCCGCGGCCGTGGTGGTGGCGGTGCTGGCGTGGCGGGCGGGACGGTGGCAGAACGAGCTGCGGGCCGCCATGGGGGTCGCGGCGCTCGACCCGTGGTACTGGGTGCGATGCGGGCTGGGGGCCGCGGTGATCGCGGGTGCGCTCGTGCTCGCGGGACGGCTGGGGCGGCGGGCGGTACGGGCACTGCGACCGGGGCCCGCGCTCGTCGGCGCCGTGGTGGCGGCGTTGCTCGGGGTGTTCGTGCTGGCGCCGGGGGCGCTGGAGTGGCGGATGGCCGGCTACGCCGCCGCCGACGCGGCGCCCGAAGACGCCGTGGCGCCGCGTGTTCCGCCTCCGCACAGCGGCAGCGCGGAATCGGTGGTCGCCTGGGCGGATCTCGGCACGCAGGGGCGGCGGTTCGTCGCGGGCGGGGACGACGGTCCGCTGCGGGTGTACGTGGGGTTGAACTCCGCGCCCGATCTGCGCGGGCGGGTGGCGCTGGCGGTGCGGGAGCTGGAGCGGTCCGGCGGGTTCACGCGCGGCAACATCGTGGTCGCGGTGCCGACCGGCTCGGGGTGGATCGACGCCGGGGCGATGGCGGGGTTCGCGCGGCGCTTCGGTGACGACGTGGCCGTGGTCGGTCTGCAATACGCCAACACGCCGAGCTGGGTGAGTTTCGTCTTCGGTCGTGATCAGGCGGTGGCGGCGGCGCGGGCCCTGTTCACCGCGATCGAGGACCGGCTCGCGGGCACCGCCGCGCCGCCGCGGCTGTTCGTGTACGGGCAGAGCCTCGGCGCGTTCGGCGGCAGCGGCGTCTTCGCCGACGCGGCCGCGCAGGACCGGCGCACCTGTGCGGTGCTGTGGGCGGGCCCGCCCGGCAATCGGGTGCACCGCGCGGGCGCGACGGTGCTGGCCAACAGCTCCGACCCGGTCGTGCACTGGTCGCCCGCGCTGCTGTGGCGCGCACCCGATCTCACCGGAGTGCGCCACGACGCGCCGCTGCCGCGCTGGCTGCCGGTCGTGTCCTTCCTCCAGACCACCGTCGACCTGCTCGGCGCGCTGGACGCCCCGGCCGGGCACGGTCACCGCTACGGCACCGACCAGGGCACCGCCCTCGGTGACTGCGCCCGGGACCACGCGCGGACGGCGTCCCCGGCGGCCTCTCCCGTTGACGTCGGATAGAACATGTTCTAATTTCAGGCATGGCCTTCGTCGTCGACACCACCGTCTACATCGACGCCCCCGCCGAGGTGGTCTGGCAGGTCCTCACCGACCTCCCCCGCTACGGCGAGTGGAATCCGTTCGTCACCGAGTGCGCGAGCAGCCTGACCCCCGGGGCGCCGATCGACATGCTTGTCGACCTCGGCGGCCCGAAACCCAAGCGCCAGCGCGAGTACATGCGCACCCACACCCCCGGCCGCGAGTTCAGCTACGCCATGAAGCCGGTCCCGCTCGGCGCGCTGCACAGCAGGCGCAGCCACACCGTCACCGCGGTCAGCGACCGCCGCACCCGCTACGAATCGCACTTCGAGCTGGGCGGCTGGCTGCATCCGGTGGTCGCCGCCGCCCTCGGCGGACAGTTGCGCCGCGGGTTCGAGGGCATGACGGCCGCCGTCCAGCGCCAGGCCGAGACGCTGCGCGCCCGCTGATCATTCCCCCCGCGCCAGCAGGTGGTCCAGCGCCGCGTCCAGCACCGCGTCGGCATAGTCCTCGGTGAGCAGGCCCAGTCCCAGCGACCAGCGCATCTGGATCGGGCCGAGCAGCAGGTCCACGCCGAGCTCGGGGTCGAGATCCGGCCGCAGCTCGCCGGATGCCACACCGGCCCGCAGCCGGTCGGCGAGCGCGGCGCGCTGCGGTGAGAGCAGCCGTTCGCGGTAGGCCTCGGCCAGCACGGCGTCCTGCTGGATCTCGATGTACATCGCGCGCAGGAGGCCCTCGAAGACGGGATCGGTGAGTGCGGCGACCGAGCCGCGCAGCAGCGGCCGCAGATCGGCCCGCAGATCACCGGTGTCGGGCAGAGTCAGACCGTCCGGGCCCGAGTCGCGTTCCAGCATGGCGTCGAAGACCACCGCCCCTTTGGACGGCCACCAGCGGTAGATGGTCTGTTTGCCGACGCCCGCACGGGCCGCGATGGCCTCCACGGTCAGCTTGGCGTAGGGCAGTTCACCGATGAGTTCGCCCGCGGCCGCGAGAATCGCCGTCCGCGCGCGTTCGCTGCGCCGGACGGCACTGGGTGTTTCGGACATGGGTTCACTGTAGCCCATAAACGAGACGAGACGTTCCGTCTTGACACACGCTCGCGGTGCTGCCATGCTCGACCACACAAACGAGACGCGGCGTCTCGTTGGAAAGGAACGACAATGACCCGCACCTGGTTCATCACCGGCGCCAACCGCGGCCTCGGCCGCGCCTTCACCGAGGCGGCGCTCGGCGCGGGCGACCGGGTCGTCGCGACCGCCCGCGATCCACGGGCCATGGCCGAGCTGAACTCGGGCCCGTCCGGTGACCGCCTGCTCACCCTCCCCCTCGACGTGCGCGACCGCGCGGCCGCCGCGGCGGTCGCGCACGAGGCGGTCGAGCGGACCGGCGGCATCGATGTGGTGGTCAACAACGCGGGCTTCGGGCTCGTCGGCGCCGTCGAGGAACTCTCCGAGGAGCAGTGGCGCGAGCAGATGGAGGTGAACTTCTTCGGGGCCCTGTGGGTCTCGCAGGCCTTCGCGCCGCATCTGCGCGCTCGCGGACGCGGGCACATCGTGCAGATCTCGACCGTGGGCGCGGTGGGCGCGATGCCGCTGTTCGGCGCGTACAACGCGAGCAAGTGGGCACTGGAGGGGTTCAGCGCGGCGCTGGCCGAGGAACTGCGGCCGTTCGGCGTGCACGTCACGCTGGCCCAGCTCGGCGGCTTCGACACCGACTGGGCAAAGTCGAGCATGCGGTTCGGGTCGGCGCTGCCCGCCTACGCCGGCTTCCGGGAGAACATTCTCGGCATGCCGGACTACCCCGACCCGTCGATGTTCGCGACCGAGACGACGACGGGCACCGGGACCGGCGCGGACTCCACCGGCGAGCATCCGGCTGGTGCCCCCGCCGAGGGCGCGGGCCCCGCCGGCGCGGACGCCGGGCCGTCGGCCCGGACGCCCGGTGACGAGGCAGGAGCGGACGAGG
>Ga0079224_100001882_pt1 | contig 24832 bp, 25 predicted proteins | sample Stecom2015_FD_80414 | JGI IMG/M metagenome (GOLD analysis project Ga0079224, IMG submission 80414) | Agricultural soil microbial communities from Utah to study Nitrogen management - Steer compost 2015 | ecosystem: Environmental > Terrestrial > Soil > Agricultural land | place: USA: Utah... | reverse complement strand
GGCCTCCGATTCGGTCAGCTGCAGCAGCTCGGCGCGGTGCTGCTCGAAATACTGCAGGGCATCGCGCACGGCCTGCACCACGGCCCGTGGGGTGATGGTAGCGCCGACGAACTGGTCGAACTCACCGCCGTCCTTGCGCACTGCCCAACGATCATACGCCGGTACGCTGAGGCTCTTGCCATCGAAGCTGAAGATCCAATCGCCCTTGGCGACTTCGAGCTTGTCGCCCAGCCCCGGCGTCTCCCGATGATCCACAACCCGTACGCCAGCCAGCTCGCCGTTGGCGCGGATGCCCACCAGCAGATCAATGCGGCCGCTGTAACCGTCCATGGTGACCGCCGGCAGGATCACAGCGCTGACGCGGCCATCCTGCCGGGCGCGCCAGGCGGTGGCTGGCGCAGGCAGGCGCAGCAGGCGGCGGTCGGCAATCTGGAAGCTGTCCTGCAGCAGGTCGTTGTCGTGCTGTTCATCCGGCACGATTTCATTCAGCGCGCGCATCTGCATGCGCTGGCGCTCCGTGGCGATACGCTCGCTGGTCACCTGCTGGATGAAGGCAATGACCCCGGCGGTAAAGATGGCGAAGACGCCGAGAATCAGGCTGTTGCGCAGGATTGAACGGGCAGGCGTCAGAGGGCTTTGCATGTCAGTCCACCTTGCCCAGGCCGCGTTTGGCCTTTGCGTGGCCATAGGTGCGCGGCGGCGTGTAGTAATCGATGGTCGGAGCGCAGAGATTCATCAGCAGCACCGCGAAGGCGACGGCGTCCGGGTAGTTGCCCCACACCCGGATAACGTATACCAGAACACCGACCCCGGCACCGAAGATCAGCCTGCCCCGGGCGCTGGTGGCACAGGTTACCGGATCGGTAATGATGAAGAAGGCGCCGAGCATGGTAGCGCCCCCGAGCAGGTGAAACAGCGGCGAGCCATTGCTGCCCGAGCCGGAACCGCCCCAGAACAGCAGGCTCATCAGGCCCAGGGCACCGAGCATGCCCGCTGGCGCGTGCCAGCTGATAACCTTGCGCCTGATCAGGAACAGGCCTCCGGCCAGCCAGGCCAAGGCTACCCATTCCCATCCGCGGCTGGCGAAACTGCCCAGCGCGGGTTCGGCACTGCGCAGCTCGGCCAGGGTCAGGGAGTTATTGTTCTTGATGACATCCAGCGCCGTGGCGGTGGCCCAGCCGTCGGCCGGCAGGCTGCCGGGGGCGAACACCCGCTGAATACCTTCGAGCAGCCCAAGGGTGGGCGTCAGGGCCGGCTGCAGCTGTTCCGCGCCGCGCCAGACCGGCCAACTGGTCATTTCCATGGGAAAGGACACCAGCACCACCGCATAGCCGAGCATGGCGGGATTGAACGGGTTCTGGCCTAGGCCGCCGTACAGATGCTTGCCGAAGATCATGGCAAACCCGGCGGCTACCAGCACCAGCCACCAGGGCGCGTAGGGGGGCAGGGCCAGGGCCAGCAACCAGCCAGTGACCAGTGCGCTGCCGTCGTTCAGGAAAAAGCGGACCGGGCGCTTGCGCAGGCGCAGAATGCCGGCCTCCACCAGCACTGCAAAACCGCAGGCCAGCAACAGATTGATCAGGGTGCCCCAGCCGAAGAACCAGGTCAGCAACAAGAGACCGGGCACGGTTGCGGCCAGTACCTGCAGCATGATGGTGCGGGTACGGTTGCTGCCCATGGCGTGGGGAGAGCTGACAGGGGTGATGGCCATCAGGAGCCCTCCTGGCTGGTTGCCTGTTCAAAGGCGCGCTGGGCGTCGGCGTAGGCCTGCTCCAGCGGCGGTATCTGAGCCTGCAGGTCGAGATTGTCCGGGTTGGCTGCGAGCTGTTTCCTTGCCCGTTGCAGCGCCATGCGCGCGGTGGAAGCGGCCACCTTGAGCTGCTTCTGTTCCGGGGTCAGGGTGCTGTTTTTCGCCTGAATCCGGGCGAGGTCGGGGGCAACCGCAACGGGCGCTGGGGTGTCCTTTTCGCTGGCCGCCTTGGCTTCCCGTGCTGCCTTGGCGCGGGCGGCCCTTTCCGCGCGGGCCTGTCGATCACGTTCACGCTGCTCGGCTTCGCGCTCGAGCCGCGCCTGTCGCTCTTCAAATCGCCGACGGGAATGATCGGCACGGCTGTGCTGCAGCTCGATGGAGCGGATTTCCGACTTGGCTGCGCGGTACTGATGCACCAGCGGAATATGGCTGGGGCATACATAGGCGCAGGCCCCGCACTCGATGCAGTCGAACAGGTTGTAGCGCTCGAGCTGCGGGTAATCCTTGCCCAGCGCGAACCAGTGCAATTGCTGAGGCAGCAGCTCGGCCGGGCAGGCTTCGGCGCACAGGCCGCAGCGGATGCATGGCAGCGGCGGCGGGGGGGGCGGCAGCTCATCAATGGTGCCAGCCAGCAGGCAGTTGCTGGTCTTGATCACGGGCGCCGCGCTGTCGACAGTGAAACCCATCATCGGGCCGCCCATGACCAGCCGATGCAGCCGCTCGGGTTGCAAGCCGGCAAATGCCAGCAGTTCATGGATCGGTGTGCCGATCAGCGCCATTACGTTGGTCGGCCGCTCGAGCGCGGCGCCGGTCAGGGTGACGACGCGATGGATCAACGGCCGGCCCAGCACGACGGCATCGTGCACCGCCAGCGCGGTGCCCACGTTCTGGCAGAGCACGCCGATGTCCGCCGGGAGCCCGCCGCTGGGTACCTCACGGCCGGTCAGGATCTGGATCAGTTGCTTCTCGCCCCCCGACGGGTATTTGGTGGGTATCTCGATAATGCTGACCGGTTCGCCCTCGGCCGCAGCGCGCATCGCGGCGATCGCCTCGGGCTTGTTGTCCTCGATGCCGACCAGTACCCGTTCGGGGTTGAGAATGTGGCTAAGTATCTGAATGCCGGTGATGATCTGCGTTGCGTAATGGCGCATGCACATGTCGTCGGCGGTGATGTAGGGCTCGCACTCCGCGGCGTTGATCACCAGCGTGTCGATGCGGTGGTCAGGGCGCGACAGCAACTTGGCTGCCGCCGGAAAGCCGGCCCCGCCCAGGCCGCTGATGCCGGCGGAGTCGATCAGGTCCAGCAGCGCGACCGGTTCCAGGCTGCGCCAGCCGGCGGTCGGCTGCAGCTCTGTCCAGCGGTCCTCGCCGTCGCTGTCGAGAATGATCGCCGGCTCGTGCAGGCCGGATGCGTGGGGGTAGGGCGCGTTCTCGATGGCGCTGATGATCCCGGATGTAGGCGCATGCAGCGAGCAGCTGAATTTGCCATCGGTAACGGCCAGCAGTTGCCCCTTGAGTACTCGGTCGCCGGCATTCACCACCGGCTTGGCTCGACTGCCGATATGCTGCAGCAGCGGGAGGATCAGGCGCGCGGGCAGCGATGGGTGTTCCAGCCCGCGGGCGGTGGATTGGATCTTGTTCTCGGGTGGGTGAATGCCACCGGGGATATCCCAGATACGCGGTTGGGCGGACATCAGGACACTCCCCGCTGGTCGGCGACCAGTGTCGGTGGCGGTGGCGCGATCCAACCCCAATTCTGGGTGGTGACCGGCAGCGGCAGCATGTCGATGCAGTCCACCGGGCAGGGCTCCACGCACAGGTCGCAACCTGTGCATTCGTCGATGATCACCGTGTGCATCTGCTTCGCCGCACCGAGAATGGCATCCACCGGGCATGCCTGAATGCACTTGGTGCAGCCGATACATTCGTCTTCACGGATATAGGCCACCATCGGCGGCTTGGCTTCGCCATGCTCGCCGTCCAGGGGTAGCGGCTCGACATCCAGCAGGTCGGCCAGCGCCTGGATGGTCGACTCGCCACCAGGCGGACATCTGTTGATCGGCTCGCCGTTGGCGATGGCCTCGGCGTAGGGCCGGCAGCCGGGGTGGCCGCACTGACCGCATTGGGTCTGCGGCAACAGGGCGTTGATCTGGTCGACAATGGGATCGCCTTCCACGCGAAAGCGCACCGCCGCGTAGCCCAACACCGCACCGAAGATCAGCGAGAGGACCAGCAGGACGACAATGGCAGTCAGCACGATGGACATGTCAGAGCCTGATCAGACCGGTGAAACCCATGAACGCCAGCGACATCAGTCCAGCGGTGATCATGCCGATGGCCGCACCGCGGAACGGCACGGGCACGTCGGCGATGGCGATGCGCTCGCGCAACCCGGCAAACAGAACCAGCACGAGCGAGAAACCCAGTGCCGCGCCGAAACCGTAGGTTGCGGCGCTGAGGAAGGTCTGCTCGCTGCGGTTGGTGATCAGCAGGGCGACCCCGAGCACGGCGCAGTTGGTGGTGATCAGCGGCAGGAATATCCCCAGCACCCGGTACAGCAGCGGACTGGTCTTGTGCACCACCATCTCGGTGAACTGGACCACCACGGCAATCACCAGGATGAAGGAAATGGTGCGCAGGAACTCCAGCTCGAAGGGCACCAGAATGTACTGATAGGTCAGATAGCTGAGGATCGAGGCCAGGGTCAGTACGAAGGTGGTGGCCATGGACATGCCCATGGCGGTTTCCAGCTTGCCCGAGACGCCCATGAACGGGCACAGGCCGAGGAACTGAACCAGCACGAAGTTGTTCACCAGGATGGTGCCGAGCAGGATAAGGATGAATTCAGTCATCATTGGTTTTTGACCTCCCCCTCTCCCCCGGCCCCTCTCCCGCGAGGGGAGAGGGGCCGGGGGAGAGGGGGAAACCCGTTACATCACCCGCTGTCCCGGCCTGGCTCCCTCATCCGGGCTCAGCAGATAGATTTCCTCGCCGCCGGGCCCGGCCGCCAGCACCATCCCTTCGGATACGCCGAACTTCATCTTGCGCGGCGCCAGGTTGGCAACATACAGCGTCAGCCGACCTTCAAGGCTGCTCGGATCCGGATAGGCACTCTTGATCCCGGAGAACACGTTGCGCGTGGCGTCGCCGATATTCAGCGTCAGCCGCAGCAGCTTGTCCGCGCCTTCAACAAATTCGGCCTTCTCGATCAGGGCGATGCGCAGATCCACAGCGGAGAACGCCTTGAAGTCGATTTCCGGCGCCAGAGGTTCCTTTGCCAGTTCGCCGTTGCCTTGCGGTGCCTCGGTGGCAGTGGCTTCCAGGTCCTCCCTGGAGGCTTCCACCATGGCTTCCACCCGGGCTGGCTCGATACGGGTCAGCAGCGGCTTGAACGCGTTGAGCTGGTGTGCACCGAGCAGGCTGTCGAGATCTTCCCAGCGCTGCGGTGGCAGGTTGAGGAAGGCTTCGGCGTCTGCGGCCAGGTTGGGCAGTACCGGCTTGAGCAGGATGATCAGCTGACGGAACAGGTTGATGCCAAGCGAGCAGATGGCCTGCACCTCGTCCTGCCTGCCTTCCTGCTTGTTCAGTGCCCAGGGTGCCTTGTCGGCGATCCAGGCATTGGCCCTGTCTGCCAGCGCCATGATCTCGCGCATGGCGCGGGAGAAATCGCGTTTCTCGTAGGCCTCGGCAATCGATGGGAAGGCGGCGCTGAAGGCGGCGGTCAGCTCCGGCTCCGGGTTGGCGTCGGTCATCAGGCCACCATTGCCCTTGTGAATGAACCCGGCGCAGCGGCTGGCGATGTTCACCACCTTGCCCACCAGGTCGGAGTTGACCTTCTGGATGAAATCCTCCAGGTTCAGGTCCATGTCATCCACGCCGCGGCCGAGCTTGCAGGCGTAGTAGTAGCGCAGGTACTCGGGTGACAGGTGGTCCAGATAGGTGCGCGCCTTGATGAAGGTACCGCGGGACTTGGACATCTTCTGCCCGTTCACCGTCAGGTAGCCATGCACGTTGACGCCGGTAGGCTTGCGGTAGCCGGCGCCCTCCAGCATGGCGGGCCAGAACAGGGTGTGGAAGTTGATGATGTCCTTGCCGATGAAGTGGTACAGCTCGGCGGTGGAATCCTTGCCCCAGAAGGCATCGAAGTCGAGCTCCGGACGACGGGCGCAGAGGTTCTGGAAACTGGCCATGTAACCGACCGGCGCGTCCAGCCACACATAGAAATACTTGCCCGGCTCGCCGGGGATCTCGAAGCCGAAATAGGGCGCGTCACGGCTGATGTCCCATTCCTGCAGGCCGGCATCCAGCCATTCGGCGATCTTGTTGGCGACCGCATCCTGCAGTGCGCCGCTGCGGGTCCACTGCTTGAGCATGTCCTGGAAGTCGGGCAGCGTGAAGAAGAAATGCTTGGAGTCGCGCAGCACGGGGGTGGCACCGGAGATGGCCGAGCGCGGGTCCTTCAGTTCGGTGGGCTCGTAGGTGGCGCCGCATTTTTCGCAGTTGTCACCGTACTGGTCCTCCGCTGCGCATTTGGGGCAGGTGCCCTTGATGAAGCGGTCAGCCAGGAACATGCCCTTTTCCGGGTCGAAATACTGGGTTACCGAGCGGGTGCTGATGTGGCCGTTGGCCTTGAGCTTCTCGTAGATCAGTTCGGACAGTACCCGGTTCTCTTCCGAGTGGGTGGAATGGTAGTTGTCGAAATCCACCAGAAAGTCGGCAAAGTCGGCGGTGTGCTCGGCCTTGACCGCGTCGATCAGTTGTTCGGGGGTGATGCCCTCCTTCTCCGCCCGCAGCATGATCGCCGAACCATGGGCGTCATCGGCGCAGACGTAGATGCACTGGTGCCCGCGCAGTTTCTGGAAGCGTACCCAGATGTCGGTCTGAATGTATTCCAGCATGTGCCCCAGATGGATCGAACCGTTGGCATAGGGCAGGGCGCTGGTAACGAGGATCTGACGTTGCGGATTATTGCTGGACATGGGCACTCGGCTTCTGATGAATAAACGGGTGAAAGCCCGTAATGATACCTGCTTGGCATTCCTGGGTCATCTGCGCTGATGTGGGCCGTCGCGGCATTACGTATCATCCGGACTGGATTTCAGCCTGGCTGAACCGGACCTTCCGAAAAGGAGTTTCGTTGCATGACATGGACACGCTTCAGCTATATCTGCCGCAAGGCGTTGCTGGATATCGAAGACGGGCTGCCCATCGGGGAAAGCCTGCTCAGGGCCGAAGCGGACACGGGCTCGGAGTTGTACGGGAAACGACCCGCGGGTGGCTCCCTGCCTCGTACCCTGCTTGATCGGCTGAAGGCATCATCAAACCGCGAAAATGCGATCAGCGCGCTGCGCATATATGGCCAACTGGGCGTTGCAGGCCAGTTGGATGAGCCTTTGCAGTTCAAGCGCATCGTCGCCTATCTCGGCCTCGTGGTGCTTGTCTTCCATGTGGTAGGGGCGGTGTATGCGTTGCGCGTCATTCCCGCCTTTACCGAGGTCCTGGGCACGTTTGAAGGAGTGCAGCTGCCCGCCCGGCTTGTGTACTTTCAGGAGTACTGGATGACTCAGACCGCACTGATGAGCCTGTTGCTGCTGGTATGCATGCTCTCGGTGCTGGAAGTAAGGCGGCTCTTCCGCTTCCGGGGTGACGTGGAAAAAAGACCATCAGGACGGCTGCTGCTCGGACCGGGGATAAACCCTGCTTACAGGCGGGTGCAGAGCGTGCTGTGCTTTCCCGTTGAACTCGGGACCGGGAGTTCAGGGGATGCGGTAATGGAGCAGTTGAGCAGGGCTCGGTCAGCGGGGATGGATATGTCCATCGAAGTTCGGGAGTTGTTGCACGTTGAAATGCGGGAGTTGGTCAGGCGCTGTGAAAGGCAGCTGAAAGTCATGTCCTGCGCCGTGGCCTTGGTTGTGCTGCTGTCCGTTGCGTTGTTTCTCGTCAGCGCCTACGCGCCTGTTTTCATTCTGGGAGAGGTCATATGAAACCGGAAGGATTTACGCTCATCGAGCTCATGGTGGTTGTCGCCATCATCGGGGTTCTCGCATCGATTGCGCTGCCCAATTACCAGCAGTACATACAGCGCAGCGAAGTGACGGAGGCGATGAGCATAAGCAGCCCGATACGTGATCGGGTTGCCAGCCAGTATGCAGAACGGTTGACGTTCCCGGCGGACAATGCCGCGGCCGGTGTGCCGGAGCCCCGGTTCCTGATCGGGAATCGAGTCACCGGGGTGGTTCTGGCGCACGGGGCCGTACATGTGACCATGGGTAACAAGGCCTCCGCACCCTTGCAGGGCAAGACATTGACCTACCGCCCGGCGGTGGTTACCGGCAGCCCGACCAGCCCCATTGCCTGGCTGTGCGGCTATGATGAGCCGGTACCCGGGATGGAGGCCGTCGGCGAGAACAGAACGGATGTCGACCCGTTGCTGCTGCCGGGAGCCTGCAGGAAGTAGAACAGCCACCCCGGATTAACCGGGGCGGCCCTGATCAGGCCTTCTTGAAGACGCCCAGCGCCCGGAGAATGAAGATCAGCAACACCGCTCCGCCCACGGCTATCAGGAAGCGAACGATCGTACCGCCGTCAAGACCGAGCATGCCTGCAATCCAGAAACCCAGCCAGGACCCGACGATGCCGACCAGCACGTTGGCGATGATGCCCATCTGCGCGTTCGTTTTCATGATGATGCTGGCGAGCCAGCCGACGATACCACCGATGATCAGGGAAACTATCCAACCCATTTCCGTACCTCTCGCTTCGTTGATGTCAGTTGTGAGTAAAGCAGATAACCCAAACATTCGCCCGCAGGGCGGTTCCTATACTGAGTATGAATATCGACCGAGGTTCTGGAGGGGTACATGAAATTCATCTTCGAGGTGCGCATAAAAGAGGGCCACACTGCCGAACAGTATGCCGACGCCTGGGTAAGGGCGAGCGAGATCATTCAGCGTGCACCGGGGGCCCGGGGCACCGAGCTGCATCGCAAGATCGGTGATCCGATGACGCTCATCGCCATTGCCAGCTGGGACAGCAAGGAGCAGCGCGATGCCATGGAAGGTCAGCACAATCCGGACGTGGCGGCCATCATCCGGAGTGCAGCGCCGTTCTGCGAGATTCGGCCGCTGGGCGAGTTCGAGGATCCGGAATGGGTCGTCAGACCCGGGGGCGACGCCCGTTCGGCAGAACAGTGAAGGTACGATTTGCCGTAATATCGCAAGCCACTCATCAAGAAGGAAGTGCACATGAAGTGGAAGTCAGCAATGGTCGGCCTGTCGATGCTGGCCGCCGGCTCGGTACAGGCCGACGCCCGGGGGCTGTGGAGCACCGAGGACAATCAGGGGCGGGTGGAGATCAGCCAGTGCGGAAGCAGCCTGTGCGGCAACCTGGTGTGGCTGGAGGATGCACTGGACGAGCAGGGCCGACCCAGACGCGATGCCAGAAACCCGGACGAGTCCCTGCGCGACCGGCCCCTTGAGGGGCTGCGCATTCTCTGGGACATGCAGCCCAGCGGTGACGGTCGGACCTGGAAGGACGGCCGGGTCTACGACCCTGAGAGCGGCAAGACCTACCAGGGCCGCATTACCCTTGAGAAGCCGGATGTGCTGAAGCTGCGCGGGTTTGTGGGCGCGCCCATGTTCGGCCGCACCTCTACCTGGACGCGGGTCGAGCAGGCGGCGGAGTAAGAGCAACTACAGCTGTCGCGCCAGCTTCAGCATGAGCACGGTCAGCAGCAGGTAGGCTGCTGACCAGCTCGCCGCCGAGATGCTCAACAGCAAGGGGTGGGCAAAGGGCGCGTCGCCACTCAGGTAGCGTGCCAGGCTGGCGAGGGCGATCAATCCGGTGATGCCGAGCACCCAGCCCGTGGGCGGCGGCGTCCGGCTGGTGCGCTGGAAATACAGGCGCAGCATGATGCTGGTCGACAGGGTGCCGAGCCCGCCGACGGTTATCAGGTGGAGCGCTGCCGTGGGTGAGCGGCCGGCGACGAAGGCGATGCCGCTGGCGAGACTGCCCAGCGCCAACCAGAGATAACCGACCCCGAACGCCAGCACATCCGGCCTGGAAGCGCATTTCCACAACTGCCAGCGCAGGCTGCGTACCGCCAGCACCAGGCTCGCCCCGACAAGCAGCACACCGGCGAGGGGGTAGCTGGCCTCTGCCGGCAGACCCGGTATCAGCAGCACGATAATGGACGCCCCGAGAAGAATGATCAGCGCGCCCTCCAGGCGGGGCTGCAGACGGGCCCGAAGCTCGATGCCGCGCTGCTCCAGCGTATGGGCCGCAGCCGGTGCGATGACGCGCCCGCCGATGAAGCTCATGAGCAACAGCAGACAGATCACGCCCGCGTGCAGGAGCCGGCCCGGATCGAGGCGGATGTGCGCCGCCAGTGCCGGCATCAGCTTCCATGTGAGTGCCAGCAAGGCTGCCAGCAACGGCAACAGGCAGAGCGTGAGAATGAGCGGCGCGGTAACGCGGTTGCGCCATTGCCTGGCGGCGCTGAATCGCGGCACCACATGCCAGGCGAGCAGCAGGGCGAAGCTGACGCTCAACGCAGTGGACAGCGGCTGGTCAGGGCAGGGAATGCGCAGCAGCCGGGCGGCAAGCCACAGGCCGAGCAGCGGATAGAGGATGCGAGCAGGCTGCGGGCCGAGCGTGTAACCGGCGATGAGCGCCAGGGCGAAGCCGAAGATCAGTTCGAAGCCGTGGCTGGGGCCGACCAGCCCTGCGGGCCAGCCGGTGCCGGAAAGTATCGCCCATATCGAGAATGGCACTGCGAGGCTGGCCAGTAGTGCAGCCAGCGGGAAGAACAGCAGAAAGGCCGGTCGTTTTGCAGGATTGCTCATCGGGCAGCGCCGTAACGGAAGACACCTCCATGCTAACGCGCAGACCCGCTGCAGGCCACCCGGGCGCGGCTCAGTTCAGCACGTTGTCCAGAATGGTGTAGACCAGCCCGGTAGTGACGGCGACCAGCACCAGATCCCGTCCGGCACTGTGCCATTCGTAACCGGGATACTGGGGCAGATGTTTCAGCTGACCCGGCGGTACGCGATGGTGCCAGCCGTGGGGCAATGGTCGACCCACCACCAGATGCATGTGGCGCGGCAGTGGTGGGCCGGGGCGCAGGTAATGACTGCTGCGGTTTATATCCCGGCGCATCTGGTCCCGGTGCGGCGGACCGCGATGATGGGGCGGCCGATGGTGATGCGAAGGCCGGTGCTCATGCGGGTGTTGGTGGACGCGGGGCGGCGGTGAACGGTGCATCTCGCGCTGGTTCTGCCAGAGCCATTGGCTCTGCCCCTGCTGGCTGCGGTGCTGCTGCGGGGGATAGCGATGCTGCTGATGGCGATGCTGGTGCTTATGGGAATGGCGCTGATCGTAACCCTTGCCCGCCGCGTAGGGCGCGGCAGCGACCGAAGCAGTGCCGACAAGCAGAGCCATGGCGGCGAACAGGCCAATGGCCAGACGAAGTGATTTCATGGCGATGCCCTCTCTACTGTCAGGTTTGACCGGGCCGGAGCAAGGTAATTCCCCGGCCGGTGCGCAGCCAGAAGAGGCCAGCGGGGCAACGAAAGGGTGTTTGTAAAGGCATCTTTACCCGGATTTACCTGCGCCGGTCACTGCTCGTCCAGCTCCGACAGCGCGTCTGGGTTGTTGCGGAATGCCTTGGCAAACAGGTCGCGGTGCCGGGCCATGAAAATTCCGGCTTCCTCGGCCTGGGTTTCATTGAGCGAGGGCACTGCCCGACTCAATACCTCGCTGAGCCGCTCGGCCAGCTCGAGCATCTTGTCATGACGGTCGGCTTCGGCTTTATCCATGAACAGGCGCTCCGGGTCTCTGCTGCTTCGATACACTGTTTCAACGGCCATCTGTTACCTCTGGCGTGGATATTGTTGCTGGATGACTATACAGTGTCTGTTCAAGGTTGGCCACACGGATTTCCGGCTGTTTGATATCATCCGTGTCCATTTCTCGACTCAGCCAAGCGGGGCGCGATGAGCATTGAAACCTGGATGGCGTTCTTCCTGGCGTGCTGGATCATAAGCCTGACTCCCGGCGCGGGGGCGGTGGCGTCGATGGCCAGCGGACTGAATTACGGATTTTTCCGCGGCTACTGGAACGCCCTGGGCCTGCAGCTGGCGCTGCTGATGCAGATTGCGGTAGTGGCGGCGGGTGTCGGCGCAATCATCGCCACCTCGGCGCTGGGCTTTGCGCTGATCAAATGGTTCGGTGTGGTGTACCTGCTGTACCTGGCGTGGCGCCAGTGGCAGGCACCGGTTCAGCAATTGCGGCCTGATGCCAGGCCCATCGGGCGGCCGCTGAGCCTGATTCTGCGCGGTTTCGTGATCAACGCCAGCAATCCCAAGGCAATCGTTTTCATCCTCGCCGTGCTGCCGCAGTTTGTCGATCCGGCCCGCCCGCTGGTCGAGCAGTACCTGATTCTTGCGGTGACGATGGTGATCGTGGATCTGGTGGTCATGGCCGGCTATACCGGGCTTGCCGCGCGGGCGATGCGGGTGCTCGACTCGCCACGGCGCCAGCGGCAGGTCAACCGCAGCTTTGCCGTGATGTATGGCGTCGCGGCGGGCCTGCTGGCTACCGTGCGGCGGGTCTGAACACTACTCCCAGTCGGGCTGCTCGATATGGCAGCTGGTGATGATCCAGTTGACGCCGAAGCGGTCGGTCAACATGCCGAAGCCCTGTGCCCAGAAACTGGGGCCGAATGGCATCAGCGTTTCGCCCCCGTCCGAAAGGCGGTTGTAGATCTGTTCCGCTTCCAGCAGATCGTCGTAGTACATCTGCACGTACATCCCCTGGGGCGGCTGGTACGACCCGGGTGGAGCATCGGAGCCCATGATCACCTGATCGCCGACCTGCAGCTCGCCGTGCAGCACCTTGTCCAGCCAGGTGTCTGCCGTACCGGTGCCGTCCGGCGCTTCCTGGTAGGTATGGATCTGCCCGAGTGTGCCGCCCAGTTCGGTGGCATAGAACTGCAGGGCTTCGCGGCAGTTACCGGGAAAGGTCAGATAGATGGCCAGGCTGCTGGGGCGATGGGGTTTGTTCATGAAGCGCCTCGCTGTTGATGGTCAGAATGAAAGGGTTCTGTCCTGTTGATCGGGCGAGGCGGAGGGAGTTCAGGCGTATTGATGAGTGGTCGGAGCAGGCGGTTGTGCCTGCTCCGGGCGGCTTACTCGCCTGACGGTTTGAACACCATGATGCCGGCGTCGTTGATCAGCGTCAGGCGCACTTTCTTCGGGTCGTACTGGATCTTCAGTGGTTGCTGCAGACGCGCCTTTATTGCGCTTTCCCGGGCCATCAGCTCGGATTCGCAGGCCATCATGGTCTGCATCATATTGCCCACTTCCAGCCGGTCTTCCTTCAGCTGGTAATCGCCACCCATGCCGTTGCAGCTGTTGCTCACGCCCAGGCGATCCGCCTGGAAGCTCAGCTGGATCGGCGCACGGTCGCCGCCCTGCAGGCTGGCGTCCGGATGGCCGTCGGCATCGGTGGCCTCGGCCAGCGACCAGTCGTGCTGGGTCAGGGTGGACAGGGAAACGGTCTGGGTGCTGCCACAGCCGGCAAGTGCCAGGGCCAGGATCATGGACGCCGGCAGCAGGCGCCCGGAAATGAAGTTGCTCATGGTTTCTCCAGAAAATCTGATCCGCTATCCTGCCTCACTCCGGCGCGCAGGTCGAGATCATCCGTGCCCGGGTCGGTTGCCGAAGGGAGCCTCGTTGGCGGACGCGGTCTGCGGGGTACCCGCTACCTGCACTTCCGGCAGGTGGCCGCCGATGAATTCCAGCTTGCGGATCGGGAAGGCCAGTCTTACCTCCATGCGGCGCAGGGTTTCCAGCAGCTGCAGGTTGATCTCTTCCTGGGTGTCCATGTAATCGTTGTAGCCCGGGGTCTGCATGATATGCACGACCTCGAAGGTCAGCTGGCTCTCGTTGAAGGCGAAGAAATGGGCACGGTCGAACTGGGTGTTCTCCATGCTGTCGATGATGCGCTTTACCTCCACGCTGACCTGGCGCACCTTGTCCACCGGAGTCTGCGGGCTGATGCCGAAGGTGAAGACGATCCGCCGGGTATCCATGCGCTTGTAGTTGTGCACGGTCTGGCTGAGCAGGTCGGCGTTGGAAATAACGATCTGCTCGCCGCTCAGGGCGCGGATCCGGGTGGTCTTCAGGCCGATATGTTCGATGGTGCCGGCGATGTCGCCGAAGACCACGAAGTCGCCGATCTCGAAGGGCTTGTCGATACCGATCGACATGGAGGCGAACATGTCACTGAGCAGCGTCTGCACCGCAAGGGCGATGGCGATGCCGCCGACCCCGAGGCTGGCGATCATGGCGGTGATGTCCACCCCCAGGTTGGCCAGGATCGACAGCAGCATCACTACCCAGATGACCAGGCGCATGATGATACCCAGCAACGTGGTGGTGACCGGGTTGCGGGTCTTGCCGTCCCGGTTCAGGGTAGTGGTCCACAGCTGCACGGCATGATCGGCCCAGAAGGCAATCTGGAAGGCCAGCACGATGAACCAGCCATGGGACATGGCCGACTCCCAGCCGGGAGACAGCTCAACGCTCTTCAGGCCGATCATCAGGGCAAAGGCGAAAAGCAACAGACGGCTGGTTTTCGCCAGCATCGCCGAGGCGAAGAAGAAAATCCGCGAGTGGGATTTCTCGTTGCGCTGCATGAGCTGTCTGCTGACCACGCGCATGGCGACCGCCAGCAACAGATAGACACCCAGCGTGACCACGGCCAGAATGCCCAGCTGTATCCAGAGTTCGCGGTCGGTAAACAGATCCCAGTACGGCATGATGGTCCCCCGTCAGATGAGCTTCGGCCGTCCCTGGCGCAGGTAATCCCTATTTCTGTCGTTGCCCAGCGGCAGAAGTTCCGGCAGATTTGCCCGCCTGCGAACTCTTCATTCCCTTTTTCATGCGTAATCCGGAGCCCGTTCCAGCATGTATCTCGAATATTTCATCATCGCCGTCGCCACCCTCAGCGGCCTGTACTTCCACTGGTGGCTGATGGTGCGCATCCGCCGCTGGAGCAACCGGGACCTGGCCCTGTCCATGGCCGGTGAGGATCAGGCCAAACGCGATTACATGCTGGAGCAGCTGGCTCGGGCCCAGCGCGAGAAGGTCGGACGCAGGGAGCTGGAAGCCTGGCTGCAGCGGGCCGCGCAGGCCTACCCCGGGAACAGTTCCTGAGTAACCCCCGGCGGTGGCAGCGGTTGCAGCCTGTGGCGCTGCACCTGCCACCAGTCGGGGAACAGGCGGCGCACCCGGGGCTGGCCGAAGCGGTCGTCCAGCAGCCAGACGACGCCGCGGTCCTCGGGGCTGCGGATCACCCGGCCGGCCGCCTGTACCACCTTCTGCAAGCCCGGGAACAGGTAGGCGTAGTCGTAACCGCGCCCGAACAACGCTTCCATCCGCTGGCGAACCTGTTCAGTGATCGGGTTCAGCTGGGGCAGGCCGAGGGTGGCGATGAAGGCACCCACCAGCCGCTCCCCCGGCAGGTCGATACCTTCGCCGAATATCCCACCCAGTACCGCAAATCCCACGCAGCGGCTGGTATCGGTGAAGCCCTCGATAAAGGCACTGCGGGCGGTCTCGTCCATGGCGGGGGCCTGCGCGCGCACGGGCAGCTCCGGCCAGTTGGCCCGCAACACCTCCAGTACCTGCTGCAGGTAGCTGTAACTGCTGAAGAACGCCAGGTAATTGCCCGGTTGCTTCCGGTACTGGTGCACTATTACTTCGCAGATGGGCAGCAGGCTGTCCGCCCGGTCCCGGTAGCGGGTCGACAGGTTGCTGACATAACGCACCTGCAGCTGTTCGGCAGTGAAAGGCGAGGCGACATTCAACCACTGGCTGTCCTCGGGCAGACCGAGCATGTCCTGTTGATAGCGGGCAGGGCCGAGGGTGGCGGAGAACAGTGTGCTGCTGTGGGCCGTGGCAAAACGCCCGCGCAGAAAGGGCGCCGGAAGCAGGTTGCGCAGACACAGGGTGGACAGCTGCCGCCGGCCGGGCTGGCCACGCAGGCTGATGTCGAACAGCGAGTGATCGCCGAAGTGCTCTGCGAGCCGACAGAACAGCAGAGCGTCCAGATAGAAGCGCAGCAGCGCAGCGTCATTGCCCTCGGGCTGGTCGGTCAGGTGATCGGTGAGGGCGCTGACCAGCTTCTGCAGGCTGAGAATGAACAGATCCGGCAGCAGAGGATGGACCTGATATTCCTCCTGCTGCTCACGGGCAAGCTGATTCCAGTGACGGTGCAGCCGGTCCAGCGCACCCTTCAAACCGTTGGGTGCGCTCTGGCGCAAGGCAAGAAAGCGCTGTTGGTCCAGCTCGGCGGTATACATGCTGCGTCCGCGCTCGATCAGGTTGTGAGCCTCGTCCACCAGCAGGGTCACCCGCCAGTCGTTGACCACGGTCAACGCATATAACAGGGCGCTCATGTCGAAGTAGTAGTTGTAGTCGGCGACCACCACGTCGGCCCAGCGGCACAGTTCCTGGCTCAGGTAATAGGGGCAGACCTGATGGGTCAGCGCGATCTCGCGGATCGCCTCCCGGTCCAGCCAGCGCCGGTCGACTGCGGCCTGCCGGGCAGCGGGCAGCCGGTCATAGAAGCCCCGCGCCAACGGGCATGATTCGCCGTGACAGGCACGGTCCGGGTATTCGCAGGCCTTGTCCCGGGCAATATGTTCCAGTACTCGCAGGGGCATGTCGGCTTGCTGGCGGTGCAACAGGGCAAGTGCATCCAGGGCGAGCCGGCGGCCGGGTGTGCGGGCAGTGAGAAAGAACAGCCGGTCCAGCTGCTGGCCGGGGAACGCCTTGAGCTGGGGGAACAGGGTGCCGAGGGTCTTGCCGATGCCGGTGGTGGCCTGGGCCATCAGCGTATGGCCATCCCGTGCGGCGCGGTAGACCGCCGTGGCCAGCTGGCGCTGGCCGGTGCGAAACTGCGGCCAGGGAAATTGCAATTGATCCAGACTGGCGTTCCGGGCCTGGCGGTGGGCAGTCTCCTGCTGCGCCCAGGCGAGAAAACGCTGGCACTGCAGCACGAAGAAATCCTCCAGCTCCCCGGCGCTGAAGGTTTCGCGGTAGGCCGTTTCCTTCTGGGTGAGGACGTTGTAGTAAACCACCGCCAGGTCGATGGCGGGCAGATCCTGTTCAGCGCACAACAGCCAGCCGTACACCCTGGCCTGGGCCCAGTGCAGCTGCCGCTGATTGTCGGCGATGCGTTCCACCTTGCTCCTGTGGGTCTTGATCTCCTCCAGCAGATTGAGCTGCGGGTCGTACCCGTCGGCACGGCCAGTCACCAGCAACTCCCGATACTGGCCGGCCAGAGGCAGCTCGCTGAGGTAATGCGGTCCGCGGCGGGCGACCACGGTCTGGTGCCCGGCGATCCCTTCCTGCGCACTGGGAGCCGGGGTGAAGCGCAGATCGAGATCGCCCGCCCGGGCAGTGAACTCACACAGGGCGCGTACGGCAATGCGGTAACTCAGCTGCTCCATCTGACGTGACAGACCTCCACCGGCATGCCGTGTTCGGCGCAGAAGGCCAGCCAGCGACGTTGATTGTCCTGCAGCCGGTCGCCGGGACCCTTTACCTCGATCATCCGGTAGCGCTGTTCTCGGGGGTAGAACTGGATCAGATCCGGCATGCCGGCCCGGTGTGAGCGCAGATCCGCGAGCAGGCGACGGAACCACAGCCGCAGATGCGCGGCCGGCAGGCAGTGCAGTGCCTGCTCCAGCAGCTCCTCAGTGAGCAGGCCCCAGTGGATGAAGGGTGTCTGGATACCCTGCTTGAGCTCCCATTGCCGGCGGATATGGCTGTGATAGCTGGCGTCCTCCAGCCGCGCCAGGCAGCGCTCGAACTGCGTCCGTCGCCGGATGTGGAAGTCGTGACTGTACAGATCAGCCGGGGCACTGTGGAACGGATGGAAGAAGGCACCCGGCAGCGGATGGAAGATCGCCTCCCAGCACAGCAGGCCGAACAGTCCCGGAATCAGGGCGTTTTCCACATAGTGTACCGGTGCTTCGTCACTGCTCAGGTGCTCACACACCGCCAGCTCCACTCCCAGAGGGTGGGGGCCGGGCAGGGTCAGCTCGATCAGTGCGGCGTCCGCCCCGCCGGTGACCGGCAGCACCGGCTGGCCCAGTTTGCGTGCAAGCCGGCGCTGGGCACGCAGCACCAGCTGCAGCTCGGCGTCGTCCTCAGGCTCGGCCAGTGCAGATTGCACCAGATCGTAGGCCTGCCGGTGCTGCTGGCGCTTTTCCAGGATACGGATCCGGCGCTGACGTGCGCCTCTCCAGCCGCTGCGCTGATACAGCTCCAACGCTGCGTCCAGCTGCTCCTCACGCTCCAGCTGCCGCGCCAGGGTGAACTCCAGTCGTGCCCGGCGGCTGCCCAGCCAGGGGTTGGACAGGGGTTCATCCCCCAGCAGGGCAACCACGTCTGTGGTCGGCAGACCGTCGTCCAGCGCCTGATGGCACCGATACAGATGACGGTAGCCGTTGATATCTTCCCGGCACTGGAAGCCGCGGGAATCCGGCGTAAGCGCCACCTGCTCGTAGCGGAACACCCCGAGCTGGGTCAGGACGAACTCTTCCCAACCCTGCCGGAGATTGCCGAAGAACATCAGCCGCAGTCCCTCGCACAGGTCGCCCACCAGCAGGGTAAACAGGCGGGCCGGGTGATCGGGACACCATTGGCAGAAGCTGCCCTGGCCGGGCCGCTGGCTGCGCAGCTGCTCGATCAGCTGGGGTTTGCGCAGGGTATGCAGCCCGGCAACGGCAGGAAGCAGCGCGAGCAGTTCCTCCCTGCGCAGCAACTTGCCGAGCTCCAGAGCATCAAGCGGGTGGTCTTCGGTGATCCAGCCCAGCTCGAGCAACGGTGCAGCGGCATCGTGAATGTCACCGATTTCCCCGTAGCGCAGCCGGTCACTGCGAAAGTGCGGGCCCTTGCGCATGATCAGTCGCACAAGCAACGCCCGTGAGGTCTCGGGCAGAGCAGTAAAGCAACGGATGAAATCCAGCTCCTGCCGATCCAGCAGGTCGACATAGCGTTGCTGCAGCCAGTCCAGCGCCTGCTGGAAATTGTCCAGATAGTACAGCGGCGCGGGCTGCGGAACGGGAGGAAGTGCAGGCTGGTTGGGCATACAGCATTGTCGCCATCAGCGGCGGCCGGTGCAACAGAGCGGCGACGAACGTGCCGCCGGCTGCAGGTCAGCCGCGCAGCAGCCGCAGTCCGTTGAAGATCACCAGCAGACTGACGCCCATGTCCGCGAAGACTGCCATCCACATAGTGGCATGCCCAGTCAGGGTGAGCACCAGGAACACCGCCTTGATGCCCAGGGCCAGGGTAATGTTCTGCACCAGGATGCGCCGGGTACGCCGGGACAGCCGGATGAAGTCCGGCAACCGGCGCAGGTCGTCATCCATGATCGCCACGTCCGCGGCCTCGATGGCGGTATCGGTGCCGATGGCGCCCATGGCGAAGCCGATGTCGGCCCGCGCCAATGCCGGGGCGTCGTTGATGCCGTCGCCGACCATGCCGATATGCATGCCCTGGTCGGCCAGTTGCCGAATCTGCTCGAGCTTGTCCTCGGGCATCAGCTCGCCCCGGGCCTCGTTGATGCCCACCTGCCGGGCAATGGTGTCGGCGGTGTGCTGATTGTCACCGCTGAGCATGAGAATGCGAAGGCCCAGGTCGTGCAACTGGGCAACGGCCTCGACGCTGCTCGGTTTGACCGTGTCGGCCACCGCGAACAGGGCCAGCGGTTGCTGCGCATTGCTGAGGATGATGACCGTCTTGCCCTGACGTTCCAGCGCTTCAAGTTGAGCCTCCAGCGCCGGTGAGCAGAGCTGCAGTTGCTCCAGCAGGCGGTGGTTGCCCAGATGATAGGTCTCGCCGTCGACCTCTGCGCGGCTGCCGAGACCGGGCAGGGCGGCGAAGTTTGCCACCTCCTGCAGTGCAACACCTTCCGTGGCGGCCTGTTCGGCTATGGCTCGGGATACCGGATGATCGGAGCGCTGTGCGAGGCTGGCGGCGATAGTGCGCAGCCCGGCCACTTCCACCAGCGGCAGGTAATCGGTCTGTCGTGGTGTACCGTGGGTGAGGGTGCCGGTCTTGTCCAGCGCCAGATGGGTCAGCCGGTGGCCCTGTTCGAGAAAATGCCCGCCCTTGATCAGGATGCCCCGGCGCGCTGCTGCAGCCAGGCCGCTGACAATGCTTACCGGGGTGGAGATCACCAGCGCGCAGGGGCAGGCGACTACCAGCAGTACCAGTGCGCGGTAGATCCAGTCCAGCCAGGCGCCGCCCAGCAGCAATGGGGGGACCATCGCCACGCCCAGCGCCAGCACGAATACCAAGGGGGTGTAGATACGGGAGAACTGATCAACGAAGCGCTGGGTCGGTGCGCGGCTGTTCTGTGCCTGTTCCACCGCATGGATGATGCGCGCCAGGGTGGAGTCGGTGGCGGGAGAGCTGGCGATGTACTCCAGTTCTCCATCCTGGTTGATGGTGCCGGCAAACAGGGGGTCGCCGACGGTCTTGTCCACCGGCAGACTCTCGCCGGTAATCGGTGACTGGTCAGCGCTGGATATGCCCGCCGCTACCACGCCGTCCAGCGCGATGCGCTCCCCCGGACGCACCCGCACCCGGTCGCCCGCGCCTATGCTGGCGAGCGGGAGGTTCTGCCAGCTGCCGTCGGCCTGCAGCACGGTAGCGCTGGGTGGGGTAAGGTCGAGCAGGCTGCGGATCGCATTGCGCGCCCGCTCCAGCGAGCGCGTCTCGATGAGTTCGGCCAGGGTGAACAGGACCATCACCATGGCAGCCTCGGGCCACTGGCCGATCAGCAGCGCACCGGTCACCGCAATGCTCATCAGGGCGTTGATGTTCAGATCGCGATTCTTCAGGGCCACCCAGCCACGGGCGTAGGTACCCAGGCCACAGAGCGCAACGGCGGCAATGGCCAGCGCGGCCACCAGCCAGTCAGGACCAGAGGAGAAATGCAGTATTTCGGCGCCCAGCGCCAGGCCGCCTGCTATCGCCAGCCGCCAGCGTTCTGCCAATGACGGGCCGGGCGCGGGTATGTCGCTCCCGGCGGAGACCGACACCGGGGTGAAGCCCAGACTGCGGATCGCCTCCAGCGCGGGGGCCAGGGCCTCGGGAGTGTGCTCGATGCTGAGGGTGCGCTCCAGCAGGTTGAAGCCCAGCCGGCCGATGCCGGGCATACGGCCCAGGCGGTCGGTGATCAGGCGTTGCTCGGTGGGACAATCCATCTGGGCGATGCGATAGGTGCTCACCGATGTCGTGCCATCGTCCGGCAGCGGCGGGGCTGCCGGCGGAAGGGTCGGGTGTTCGCTGCCACAACAAGTGCTCATGCCATTCCTCCTCCGCATGGAGCATACGCGCTCAGGCTGCGCTTTGCATGTCGGGCATGCAACCGACCGTGACGTGCGGCTGGCTAGGGTGTCTGCAACAGGGCGGCCGCGCGCTCCGCGCCCATGGCCATTGCCAGCTTAAGCGCGGTATTGCCCTCGGCATCGGCGGCCAGTGGGTCGGCCCCGGCTGTCAGCAGACGCTGCAGGATATCCGTGCGATCGAACATGGCTGCATACATCAGCGGCGTCCGCCCCCCCGACGGGCAACCGTTGACGTCCGCGCCGCGCTCCAGCAGCAATTCGACCATCTCCAGATCGCCCTTGAAGATTACCCCAGCCAGGGGCGTCTGGCAGCGCTGGTTGGCCAGCTCGGGGTCGCCCCCGTGATCAAGGATCAGCGCCGCGGTATCCCGCTGGCCGTTGTAGGCAGCCAGCATCAGCAGGCTGTCGCCGTTGCTGTTGCAGAGGTTGGCGGGCAGGCCCTGTTCCAGCAGTTGCTGCAGCTGGAGCGTATCGCCGTGGCGCGCCATATCGAATACACGGGCGGCAAAAGCCAGCGTCTCGTCGTCAAGTTGGGGTAGATCGGCCATGCCTGAAAAAGCGGATGGAGACATTGTGCACCCCGGGGATGCCCCGGGCCATCCCGAATTGCCGGAACGGGACGCGGCGTTCGGGGGTCACAGCTACAAGTATGGTGCAAATCCGTCATCCGCAACCTGAGAGGTACATTATGGAGCTTCCCAACAAAGGGCTTCCCGAGCTTTTCGAACAACTGGGTCTGCCGTCCTCCGAGGAGGATATCGAGCATTTCTTCGCCAACCATTCGCTACCGCAGAACATGCGGCTGGTGGATGCACCTTTCTGGACCCCGGTGCAGGCGGCCTTTCTCAGGGAGCAGTTCCAGCAGGACGCGGAATGGGCGCCGGTAGTCGATGAGCTCAACGTGCGCCTGCACGAGGACTGATCAAGAGGAAGTGCTGAGCCCCGGCTGCACGAATCTGGCATGATGGGTGGCTTGCCGGCGCAGTCGTTGTCTGCCGGTCCTGTTTCTGGAAAACCCGATGCCCCTTCGTTTGCTGCTCATTCTGGGCGGACTGAGTGCCTTTGGCCCCCTGGCCATCGATCTCTATCTGCCCGCCTTCCCCGCCATGGCGGGCAGTTTTGCCACGGACACCGACCGGATCCAGCTGAGCCTGTCGGTGTATTTCCTGGGCCTGGCCCTGGGTCAGGTATTCTACGGCCCGATTGCCGACCGGTTCGGACGGCGCAAGCCGCTGATGTTCGGCATCGGGCTGTTCACCCTGGCCTCGCTCGCCTGCGCGCTGGCGCCCACCCTGGAATGGCTCCTTGTGGCGCGCTTCTTTCAGGCGTTGGGTGGCTGTGCCGGCATGGTGGTCAACCGGGCGGTGGTGCGGGATCTGTGTTCACCCATCGAATCGGCCCGGGTATTTTCCAAGCTCATGCTGGTCATGGGGGTCGCCCCGATCCTGGCGCCGCTGGCCGGTGGCTGGATGATGCTGCTCGGTGGCTGGCGCAGCATTTTCGGTTTTCTCATGCTGTTCTCCGCCGCCTTCTGGGTGCTGGTCTGGCTGCGCCTGCCTGAAACCCTGCCGGCGGACGGGCCGCGCAGCCAGCTGTCGAGCGCCCTGGGGCGCTATGGCCGACTGCTGCGCGAGCCGGAATTCATGTTCCATGCGCTGACCGGCGGTACCGCCATGGCCGGCATGTTTGCCTACATTGCCGGTTCGCCCTTCGTCTTCATCCAGCTGTACGGAGTGCCGGCAGAACATTATGGCTGGCTGTTCGGCATCAATTCCGCTGGCTTCATTCTTGCGGCCCAGCTCAACGGCAGGCTCCTGCGCAAGCGCACGCCGCTGCAGCTGCTTCGTACCACTACGGTACTTTTCATGTGCAGCACCCTGGCGTTGCCTCTGATCGCGCTGGCGGGGTTCGAGTCCCTGTGGCCGCTGATGGTGCCGCTGTTCCTGTGCATGGCGCTGCTGGCTCTGGTGGTACCCAACTCCTCCGCCTGCGCGCTGGCGGGCCAGGGGCACCAGGCCGGGGTGGCCTCGGCCTTGATGGGAACCATGCAGTTTGCCGTAGCCGGGCTTGTATCAGCGGCGGTGGGCACATTGCACGATGGCACGGCGTTGCCGATGACGATGATGATCGCACTGTGCGGGGCAGGGGCGGCGGTGATGGCGTTGCTGGCGCGGCGGGTCGAGCGGGGGGCGGTGATGGGGTGAGCCTTCCCCCTCTCCCCGACCCTCTCCCGCAAGGAGAGAGGGCGCTGTGCGAGCTGATCTGATCAGCCAGCTTTCAGAAAACCTGAACGCTTACAGCCCGGTCACCCCTCTCCTTGCGGGAGAGGGGGCGGGGGAGAGGGGGCGGGGGAGAGGGGAAGGATCAGACTCCGGTCCAGCGCTTCATTACCAGCGTGGCATTGGTGCCACCAAAACCGAAGCTGTTGGACATGATCAGGTCAACCGCCTGATCCAGACGCTCGCGCAGGATCGGCAGATCCGCTGCGTTCTCGTCCAGCTCCTCGATGTTCGCCGAGGCGGCCAGGAAGTTGTCGCGCATCATCAGCAGGCAGTAGATGGCTTCCTGCACACCGGCGGCGCCCAGCGAGTGGCCCGACAGGCTCTTGGTCGAGCTGATCTTCGGTGCCTTGTCGCCGAATACTTCACGGATGGCCTTGAGTTCGGCCACGTCGCCCACCGGGGTGGAAGTGCCGTGGGTGTTGAGGTAGTCGATGGTGCCGTCGACGGTGGCCATGGCCTGCTGCATGCAGCGTACCGCGCCTTCACCGCTGGGGGCGACCATGTCGTAGCCGTCGGAGGTGGCGCCGTAGCCGACCACTTCAGCGTAGATCTTCGCACCACGGGCCAGCGCGTGCTCCAGCTCCTCGACCACCACCATGCCACCACCGCCGGCGATGACGAAGCCGTCACGCTTGGCGTCGTAGGCACGGGAGGCCTTTTCCGGGGTGTCATTGTACTGGGTGGACAGCGCGCCCATGGCGTCGAACAGCATGGACTGGCTCCAGTGCTCCTCTTCACCACCACCGGCAAACACCACATCCTGCTTGCCCAGCTGGATCTGCTCCATGGCGTTACCGATGCAGTGGGCACTGGTGGCGCAGGCGGAGGAGATCGAGTAGTTGATGCCCTTGATCTTGAACGGGGTGGCCAGACAGGCGGATACGGTGCTGCCCATGGTGCGCGGTACGCGGTAGGGCCCGATCTTCTTCACACCCTTCTCGCGCAGGATGTCCACGGACTCCATCTGGTTCAGGGTGGACGCGCCGCCACTGCCGGCAATCAGGCCGGTGCGAACGTTGCTGACCTGCTCCTCGCTCAGGCCGGCGTCGGCGATGGCCTGTTGCATGGACAGATAGGCAAAGGCGGCGGCATCACCCATGAAGCGCTTGACCTTGCGATCGATGGCCGCATCCAGATCTATCTTCACGCTGCCGGAGACATGGCTGCGCAGTCCCATCTCTGCGTATTCGGGGTTATGGGTAATGCCGGACTTGCCTTCCTTCAGGCTGGCAGCAACGCTTTCCAGGTCCTGGCCGAGGCAGGAGACAATGCCCATACCGGTAATCACGACGCGACGCATAGTGATGATCCTCAGAAACTATCAGTGGAAGTGAACAGACCCACGCGCAGACCTTCAGCGGTGTAGAT
>Ga0079224_100001880_pt1 | contig 24837 bp, 18 predicted proteins | sample Stecom2015_FD_80414 | JGI IMG/M metagenome (GOLD analysis project Ga0079224, IMG submission 80414) | Agricultural soil microbial communities from Utah to study Nitrogen management - Steer compost 2015 | ecosystem: Environmental > Terrestrial > Soil > Agricultural land | place: USA: Utah... | reverse complement strand
GCAACCACGAGGGCGCGCTGATCGACGCGCTGCACGAGGCGCGCGCCTGGGCCGACGCGATCATCCTCAATCCCGGCGGCTACACGCACACCAGCGTCGCCCTGCGCGATGCAATCAGCGCGGTCGGCCTGCCCGCGATCGAAGTCCACCTGAGCAACATTCACGCGCGCGAGTCGTTCCGCCACACATCCCTGATCGCGCCAGTCTGTGTTGGACAGATTTGCGGGTTGGGCTGGATCGGCTACCAACTGGCGCTCGAAGCATTGTTGGCGCGCGGCGCGGATTCACCATGAACACTGCACAAACGGAGGCTCCATTGGTCGAACCAGTCATCGCCTTTCAGGGCGAGCGCGGCGCATATTCAGAGGAAGCGATCCGCTGCCATTTCGGGCCGGAGGTCGAGGCGCTGCCATGCGAATCGTTCGCGGCGATCTTCGAGGCGATTAAAAGCGGTCAGGCGAGCTGTGGGATGCTGCCGGTCGAAAACGCGCTCGCGGGGACGGTCGCGCAAGCCTATGAACTGCTGATGGAGCATGACTTCCGCGTGCAGGGCGAGCATATCCTACCGGTGCGTCACTGCCTGCTGGCGCCGCCGGGCACGTCCCTGAAAGACGTACGCACCGTGCGCTCTCACCCGCAGGCGCTGGCCCAGTGCGCCGATACGCTGCGCCGCCGGGGGTGGGAGCCGGTCGCGTGGTACGACACGGCGGGCGCCGCGCGCGAGCTGGCAGCCAACCCGGAGCCGCACACCGCCGTAATCGCCAGCGCGCTCGCGGGCGAGCTATACGACTTGACCGTGCTAGAGCGCGGGATCGAGGACGATCCGAGCAACTCAACACGCTTCTTCGTGATCGGCCCCACCGACGCGCCACGCCGCGACCCGAGCAAGACCTCGCTCGTCTTCGCCGTGCGGCACGGGCCGGGCGCGCTCGTCCACTGCCTGAACGCGTTCGCCAATCGCGGCATCAACCTCACCAAGATCGAGTCGCGCCCGATGCGCGGGCGCCCGTGGCAGTACTGGTTCTATCTCGATTTCGAGGGTCACTGGCAAGACCCCGCTGCCGAGGCATCGCTGGTCGAGCTATTGCGGCAGGCGTCGCTGGTCAAGATGCTCGGCTCGTATCCTGCGGCAACCGGCGGCCCGAACAGCACAGCGTAGCTCGCTGCGCCCGCTCCCGATTGGCGCAGTCAATAACTTCCACCGGCTGCGGTCTGGCTACAGCTTGACGCGCCCGCAACCGCGTGATTATATTCGAGCGGTTTTCGGTTAGCGGGGAGCGGTTAGCGAGCAAAGACGAAAAGCGCGTGTGTGCTGCGACAGGCGAACTGGCATATAATGAAACCCCACCGCTTCGATGTCTTTTAGTGAGATGCTAATCGCCTCTTTCTCAGAACAGGACAAGTCTTCTATGCCAACGCGACACAGTGTGACCGTCGGCAGCGCCCGTTTCAGCCTGCTGACGCCTCATCTCCTGCGCCTGCAATACGCACCCTTTGACGATCGCCGCTCGATGCGCGTCTACTCGCGCCCGAACGCGATCCCCTTCGAGGATGTCCGCCAGACTGATGGCGGGACCGAGCTTTCGAGCGACCACTTCACCATCACTTACCGCGCCGGGGAGCCGTTCACACCGGAAACGCTGCGCGTGGAATGGGCGGCGGGCGGGCTTTCTGGCGTGTGGGACCCCAGTGTCAAGGATGCCGCGAACCTGGGCGGCACGTTTTTCAGCATGGACAACATCAACCAGGACCTCGTCGCGCGGGGCGTGCATCCCGCCGGGCTGGATGAAGACCTGATCGAAGCCGAGCTGCTCTACAACCCCTGGAAGCTGCTTACCGTCCTGCAAGACGATCTGCGCCAGACGCAAGGCGGGCGCTATCCACTGATCCGCCCGATGACAGGGCGCACCGCGCGCCATCACTGGGACGAGCTGAGCGAAGAGGGGCGCCAGATCTTCGAGAAACGGCTGCGCTATCCGGCGGGTGTGCTCAGCCGGGCCGGGTATTTCGTGCTGAACGACAGCCGCTCGGCGCGGCTCGATCCGGAGACAGACTGGCAGGCAGGGCCGCCACCGCCCGGCGCGCAAGACTGGTATTTCTTCGCTTACGGGCACGATTATGCGCGCGCGCTTGAAGACTTTGTCACGCTTTGCGGGCGCATCCCGCTAATCCCGCGCTGGGCGTTCGGCTACTGGTACAGCTATTGGGCCGATGTCGGCGACGAGGAGCAGCGTGCCCGCGTCGAGAAACATAACGAGCTGGACCTGCCGCTCGACGTCTACGTGATGGATATGCAGTGGCATTACCCGTCGCACTGGTGCGGCTTCGAATGGAACCCGGTGCTGTTCCCTGAGCCGCGCGCCGCGCTGGATTGGCTGCACGAGCAGGGCGTACGCGTCACGCTCAACCTGCACCTCGACGGCGCGCCGTGGGACACGCGCTGCCTGCCGGAGATCGGGCAGGCGTTGGGGCAGGACTTCTCCGCGCAGATTGAAGCGTACGCCGTGCCGGACGCGGGCACGCCCACCAACCAGGTCACCGGAACGCACAATGATCTGTGGCCGTTTGACCTCGGCAAGCCGGACGAAGCGCGCGCGGTGTTCGATCACCTGATCGGGCCGCTCTATGAGGACGGTACGGACTTTCTGTGGCTCGATGGGCAAAACGGCGACACGCCCGGCATGAACAACCAGCTATGGACGAACCACGTGTTTTATCGCGACCTGGCCGAGCGCCGCCCCGACGAGCGCCCGCTGATCTTCAGTCGCTATGGCGGGCTGGGCGCGCACCGCTATCCGGTCGGGTTCGCGGGCGACACGGTCGCGGACTGGGGCACGCTGGAGCACGAGGTCGAGTTCACGGCGCGGGCGGGTAACGTCGGGCAGGTGTACTGGAGCCACGACCTCGGCGGGCATATGTTTGGCTTCGAGGTGCCGCAAACGGGGATGCCGATGGACCCGGAGCTGTACATCCGCTGGGTGCAGTTCGGGATGCTCTCGCCAATCGCGCGCGTGCACAGCACGTACGGTAACGTGCGCGAGCCATGGGTCTACGGGCCGGTATTTGTCGACGCCTTCCGCGAGATTACCCACCTGCGCATGAGCCTGCAACCGTACTTCTACCACCTCGGCGCGGAAGCCTACCAGCGCGGCCTGCCAATCTGCCGCCCGCTGTACCTGCACTATCCCGAGGACGACGCGGCGTACACCCGGCTGGACGAATATCTGCTGGGCGATCGCTTGCTCGTTGCGCCAATCGTCGAGTCAGGCGGGCTGCGCGAGGTGTATCTGCCCGCCGGGCATTGGTGGGCGTGGCTGCCAAAAGGCACGCACGCAGGTGGCGGCGAGCCGCTATTCGCCGGAAGCCGCACGTTGACAACGCACGTCGCCCTCTCGCAGATCCCGCTTTACAGCCGCGCAGGGAGCATTCTGCCGCGCCAAGCGCCAACGCCGCGCTCGCCGCAGCCGGTGCCAGACGAACTGCTCATCGACCTGTTCCCGAACGCGCCTGGCACGACGACAAGCGACTCGCTGGCGCTGTACGAGGATGACGGGCGCACGATGGACTACCGGACCGGGGGCTTCTCGCGCCTGCCGCTGCACTACACTGCCGGCGACGACACGCTGCGCCTGCGCGCCGAACCGATCACCGGTGGGTACAAGGGGATGCCGGAGACACGGCGTTTCACGGTACGCGTGCGGTTTGCGCAGCAGCCGCGCGGGGTCGCGCTCGATGGCGCGGCGCTTGACGCGGACGCGTGGACCTGGGACGCGGACGCCGCCCTGCTGACGATTTCGCTCGGCGCGCGCCCGGTCCGCGAGGGTTGGACGCTTGAAGTGATGCAGTAAGCGGAGCGCAGGTAAGTAGTCTGTCGAGTTGGGCTGGCATACACGGCGCTAGCCGGAGAAACCTCACCCCTTAATTCCCGGCCCCTTCCCTGCTCTATTGAATGGGGCGGGGCCAGGGGTGAGGTGCTGGCGCCGACGAAAGCGGCTTACACCTTTCGGCTGTTACTTAGCTTTCCGCCACACGCACAAACGCGTTGCGCACCATGAACAGCAGGTCCTCGAACGCCTCATCACTGATCGGCGCTTCTCCCTCGGCAGCGATCGCGTCAATCTCGATCACGGTGTTGCCCTCGCGCAGCAGCGCGTAACGCACGCGATCGCTCTGCGCCACATCGGCGGTGACCTGCTGGGGCGCGCGGTTGGCGTCGAGCGCCAGCCCCTGCGTGTGCCACTCCCGCAAGCGGGTGGTCGCGGCGACCTGCGCGGCGTCCTCGGTGGGGTGGACCTCAATCACGATGTAGGCGATCGCGTCGTCCGGACCCTCGTAGATCATTGTGACGTGACCGGTGTTGAGGATCGTGTTGGAGCGCAGGCGGACCGTGTCCCGATCATCGCGCTGCCAGTCGTTGTATCGCTCCGGCACAAAGCGGGCGAGGTCGTCCGCCTGGGCAGAGGGTGTCGCGCCGCAGGCGGTCAGCGCGGCGCCGGCGACGAGCAGCAGCGCCAGCAGACCGAAAAACCGCATCCCATGTCGCGTTCTCATGCCCGCGCCCCCTAATGCTCGCCCAGATAAGCGGCGCGCACCATCGAGTTCTGGCGCAGCGCCTCAGCCGTGTCAGACAGGATAATCTTGCCGGTTTGCAGCACATAGCCGCGATGGGCAACGCCCAGCGCCATCAGCGCGTTCTGCTCAACCAGCAGAATCGTCGTCTCGTGCTTGTTGAGGTATTCGATCACGCGGAAGATATCGCGCACCAGCAGCGGCGCAAGCCCCATCGACGGCTCGTCAAGCAGCAGCACGCGCGGTCGCGCCATGAGCGCGCGCCCGATCGCCAGCATCTGCTGCTCCCCGCCGGAGAGCGTGCCGCCAAGCTGGTTCTGACGCTCCCGCAAGCGCGGGAACGTATTGAAGACGAATTCGAGATCGCGGGCGATGCCGTGCGGATCGCTGCGCGTGTACGCGCCCATTTCCAGATTTTCGAGCACGGTCAGGCGCTGGAAGATTTTGCGTCCCTCGGGCGACTGGACGATTCCGCGCTCGACGATCTTGTGCGGCGACAGCAGCGTGATGTCCTCATCCGCAAGGGCCACGCGCCCCGCGCCCGCCCGCACAATCCCGCAGATCGCGTTGAGCGTGGTGGTTTTGCCCGCGCCGTTGCCGCCGATCAGCGTCACGATCTCGCCCGCCTCAACGGTCAGCGAAATCCCTTTCAACGCGTGGATTTTTCCGTAATACGCGTGAAGATTGTCCACTTCGAGAAGTGCCATACGTGCGTCCTTCGCCCGCGTTAATCCCCGTCCCGGAACCCGCTCAGATCGTCCGCTGGTGCGCCAAGATACGCCTCGATTACCAGCGGATCGCGCTGAACCTGATCAGGCGTGCCTTCAGAAATCTTGCGCCCATAGTCCAGCACCGTCACCTGATCGGAGATCGACATCACCAGGTGCATATCATGTTCAATCAGCAAAATCGTCAGGTCGCGCTCGTCACGCAGGCGGCGGATGAAGTTCATCGTCTCGTCCGTTTCCTGCGGGTTCATCCCGGCGGTCGGCTCGTCGAGCAGCAGCAGGTGCGGGTCGCTTGCCAGCGCGCGGGCGATCTCCAGGCGGCGCTGGTTGCCATAAGCGAGATTGGTCGCCAGCGTATCCGCGTTGGCGTCCAGGTCGACAAAGTGCAACAGCTCATACGCCTTGACGAGCGCCGCTTCCTCTTCCTGCTGCGTCAGCGGCATATTGAGCATCGCGCCCAACGGCGTCGCGCGCAGATTCGAGTGAATCCCGACCAGCACGTTTTCGAGCGCCGTCATACCCGCGAATAGGTGAATGTTCTGGTACGTCCGCGCGATCCCCAGCGCGGTGATCTGATCCGGGCGCAGGCCCTGGATCGGGCGCCCTCGGAAGAGGATCTCGCCTTCTTCGGGCGTATAAAAGCCGCTGATGCAGTTGAAGAAGGTCGTCTTGCCCGCGCCGTTGGGGCCGATCACGCTCGCGATCTGGCTCGGGCAGACAACCGTACTCAGATCGCCTACCGCGATCAGCCCGCCGAAGCGCTTGGTGACGCGACGCGCTTCGAGCACCGGCTGAACACCATCCGGAACAAGAGGGGTCATCGGCTCGCTCATTGTGCTTCAACCTCCTGCTCTGGCTGCAAAGGCGGCGCGCCGGACAGCCGTCGCGCGCGATCGGAAAGCTCGGTAGGCGGCTCTGGCAGCAGGCCGCGCGGGCGGATGATCACCATCGCCACCAACAGCGCGCCGAACACCAGAATACGATAGGTTGACAGCTCGCGCAGCACCTCGGGCAGCCCGATCAGCACGATCGCACCCATGATCACGCCAGGGATGCTGCCCATTCCACCGATGATTACCAGGCTGAGCACCTCAATCGAGACATCTAGCCGGAAGTCACCAGGGAAAATGTTCCGCTGGCGGGCAGCAAATAGCACGCCACCGATGCCCGCGAACGCCGCGCCAATCGCGAACGCCGTCAGCTTCGACTGAATGAGGTTGACGCCCATCGACTGCGCGATCTTCTCGTCACTTTTCATCGCACTCCACGCGCGCCCGGTGCGGGACAGCTTCAGCCGCGCTGAGAAGAACGCGATCAATGCTGCGCCCAACAAGACAAGATACAGCAGCGAAAGATACGTTGCCGGGCCGGAAATCCCCTCTGGCAGCGGGCGCGGAATCTGCAAAACACCCTGCGGCCCGCCGGTGAAATCTCGCAGATTGTTGAACAGTAAGCGAATGATCTCGCCAAAGCCGAGCGTGACGATCGCCAGATAGTCGCCCCGCAGCCGCAGCACCGGGATGCCGAGCAGGATGCCCGCGATCCCCGCCACGAGAATCCCCGCCACAAGCCCGACCAGGAACGGCGATGCGCCGGAGAAGATGTTCTCGTACAGCGACGAGCCGTCGAGCAGCATCGCGACGATCGCGCTGGTGCCGACCGCCAGCGCCACCAACAGCGCTGACTGCCCCAACGATGGGCGCGGCGGTGTATTGAGCAAAGGAGGACGATCCACATGAGCTCGGGCGCGCGCCGCCTGCGCGCGACGCCACCACCACAGCCCGGCAGCGATCACCACCACCGCCACGATCACGGTGACCGTCAGCCAGCCCGCCATGCGAATCACCGCCTCGTCGTTTCCGGCGAACTTCAGACCGGTCGGCTGGTTATCGGAGTCGTAGACAAGCTGATTGGACGACAGGAACGCGTAGGTATACGCGCCCAGCGCGAAGAACGCAACGTAGCCGAGGTCCAGCAGGCCCGCGTACCCCACGACGATGTTGAGGCCCAGGCCAAGCATGATGTTGATCCCGACCAGCGTCATCACGTCCGTCTGGTACTGGTCCAGGTAGAGCGGCAAGATCAGCAGCACCGCGAGCGAGGTCGCCAGCGAGAACTGGCGCTCGAAACGACCCGGCGCGCGCAACGCAAACGCGCTCTGCGCCACCACCAGCAGCCCCGCCGCGGCCAGCACGACCGCGCTAAGCGTCTGGTTGCCACGTTCATCACCTGGCGCCGCGATGAACGTCGAGTCGTTGCCAGTAATGCGGCCCACGCCAACCAACAGGATCAGCGCGACTCCGACCACCACCGCGCCTACCCGCGCTCGATAGCCCAACCCCCAGTCATTTGATTCGGCGGTGCGCATCGCGACCATCGTCCACAGAATGATCAGGAACGTGATCAGAAGCTGCACTTCGCGCTCGCCGGGGCGAATGCGAAACACCGGGTCAACGACGCCCTGCCCCTCGGTCAGCCAGAACAGCCCGAAGAAAATCACGGGCAGCAGAAGCACTGCCCACCTCGCCAGCGGATTGCCCACCAATCCGGCGCTGGCCCGCCGCCGGTAACGACCCAGATCAGCCGTGACCCACGCCCAGGCTGCCACCGCCGCACCCGCAAACAGGAGCATCACAATCAGCAAGAAGCCGTACAGCCCGCCGATGACCAGGTTGACGTCGAGCGCTGCCTCGCCCGTCATGCCGAATTTCAGGCGCAGGCCGGTTTCTTCATTGAACGTCAGACGGAAGGGATCGGTGCGTAGCGGGCGCCCTTCGACATACTCGCCAGTCAGCGGGTCGATGGGCGGGTTGGCGTGCAGTTCTTCAGCCGGCACGCCGGAGAGCACCGTGACCGTTTGCTCGGTCACAGCGTCTAAATAGCGCTTCACGTCGATGCCGCGCGTGTGCCAGCGATTGACCAGCGCCATCAGCAGCAGAACCATCACGCCCGCGACTAACCCGGCCACCAGCGCGTTGCTCAACACCGTGCTCAGCCCCTCGTCGCGCAGCTTGCGCCCGATCCGCACGCCGAAGATCGCGACCGTCACTAGTAGCGAGAACATCGCCAGGTTCTCAAGCCGCACCGGAATACCGATCAGCACCAGAAAGAGTAGCACCACGCCAGCCACGAATCCGGCGCTCAGACCCTCGCGCAGTTCCTCGGAAATGCCCCGCAAGCGATTTCGCAACATGGCTAGACCTTCTTTTCCGAAAGCACTTCACCGAAGATGCCGGTCGGGCGGAAGATCAACACCAGCACCAGCAGACCAAATGCGATCACATCCTTGTATTCGGTCGGGATGCCGAGCATGGTTGGCCCCAGCGCCTCCACCAGCCCCAGGAAGAAACCGCCAAACATCGCGCCGGGGATGTTGCCGATGCCGCCAAGCACCGCCGCTGTAAACGCCTTCAAGCCGGGAATGAAGCCCGTGCGGAAGTTAAACGACAGGTTGTGGAAGCCCATCATCACACCTGCCGCGCCTGCCAGCAGCGCGCCGATCGCGAAAGTGATGACGATAACCTGGTCAACATCCACGCCCATCAGCGCTGCGGTATCCTTGTCCTCGGCAACAGAGCGCATCGCGCGGCCCGTCTTCGAGCGCTGGACGAAGGTGTAGAGCAGCGCCATCAGCAGGATCGACACGACCACGATGATCACGCCAGTCTTTGTCACCGGGATCACACCCAGATCGCCCAACCGGATCGGAAAGGTTCCGTCAATCAGCGCCGGACGCACGTAGAAGCGTTGCGTCGGCCCGAAGATGTTGAGCATCGCTTGCTGCAAGAAGAACGACGCGCCGATCGCGCTGATAAGCGGCGTCAGACGTGGCGCGCCGCGCAGCGGGCGATACGCAACGCGCTCCAGCCCAATCGACACCAGCATCGAGGTCAGCATCCCGGCGGCGACAATAAACAGCAGCCCCAGCACTGTGATCACGATGCGGTACAACTGTGGCGAAAAGCCGCCCAACGCCTGGAGCAAGCCAAACCCGACCAGCCCGCCGACAATAAACCGCACCGGTAGCGTCGAGAGCGTCAGCAGCCAGGTCGGGCTGACCTCGGCGCCACTCGTACGCTCGCGCCCGCCGCGCGAAACCAGCAGTTCCAGCGGCAGGAACAAGACCGCGGTAATCAGCGGCAACAGCACGCCCGCGACCTGCGCCGCGCCGACCTCAAATGTGCCGCCGCCGAGGTCCATCAGGTACGTGAGCGCGAAATAACCGCCATAGGTGCCCAGCACCAGCACCTCGCCATGCGCGAAGTTAATCATAAACAGGATGCCGTAGACCAGCGTGTAGCCAAGCGCCACCAGCGCGTACACGCCGCCCAGCACCAGCCCGTTAGTAAGCTGCAGGCCCCACACCGCGATCGGATAGCCCTGGGCTTGCACGACCGCCTGCACGCGAACCGAGAGCAACAAAAAGAAGACAACACCTGCGTAATTGATGATCAGCCGGGATGATGAAATATTCTGCTCGCGCTGCGACCGGTTGTAGAGGATGGCGATCAGGGCGACAAGGCCGAGGCCCGCGTACACCCACAGCCCGGCGCCGAGCGCGGATTCGATGTCGGAGAGCGCGGGAGCAGGAGGAGAGCCGAGCACGCCCGACGTTCGGGCGATCACCCACAGCATCCGGATCGTCGCCAGCAGCGCGCCAATCCCGAAATATCGCCCGCTGAGATGATCGTAGTCGAGGTCCAGACGATTTTGCCAGCGGGCCTGTGTGACTTGTGCCATTCTCTTCTCCGTCCCGATCGTGCACAGGCTCAGCGCCACAAGCGAGGGGCAGTTTATCGAGCCACCGCAGTTGTCTCAAAACATTGTTGTGAATGTGCCGCCAGCGCCGAAAAGCTCGCCTGACGCTGGCGGCACACCTTGCGCGCGAAAGACGCCCGCAGGCGCCTGCCGCCTATTCTAGCGAATTACTCCGCTTCCATTTCAAGCAGGTCTTCCGGCACTTCCACCGCGACCCACTCGCCATCCTCGACCAGGTTAATGCCGATCGAGCCCGCGCCGCAGTCACCCATCTCGTCGCAGCTCAGCGTGCCGGTCAGGCCCTCGTATTCTTCTGTGCCGCGGATCGCCTCGATCAGCGCTTCACGGTCGACGACCAGATTGCCATCGTCGTCCACCTCGGCGACCTCATTCAGCGCGTTGAAGACGATCCACGCGGAGTCATACGAGTGCGCGTGGAACGGCCCCTGCTGCTCGGGATAGACGCCGAACATCTCGCGGTACGTCTCATTGAACTCCTCGTTCGCCTCGACGCTGGCTTCCGCCTCTTCCACGAAGCTGACGTAGACGCCCTCAGCGGCGGCGCCCGCCCCCGCGATGAAGACATCCGCGTAGACGCCGTCATCGCTGAAGAAGATCACGTCACCGAGGCCGACATCCTGCATCTGGCTGACGAGCAGCACCGCCTGCTGCTGATACCCGCCGAAGAAGATCGCTTCTGGCGAGGAAGCAGCCAGCGGAGTCAGCACCGAGCGGTAGTCCTGGTCATCAACGTTGATGCCCTCAAAACCAACAACTTCACCACCAAGTTCCGTGAAGGTGTCGCGGACGACTTCGGCCAGACCCAGGCCGTACGAGTCGTTGTCGTGCAGCACCGCGATACGGCGCACGCCCAGAATCTTGTACATGTAGTGCGCGTCAACTGTCCCCTGAACGTCATCACGGAACGCTACGCGGTTCACCACCTCGAGGCCGCGCTCGGTCACCAGAGCGGCGGTCGCGCTGGGAGACATCATCGGGATGCGGGCTTCTTCGTACACGTCCGAGCCCGCGATTGTCGCGCCAGAGCACGCGTGGCCCAGAACTGCCACGATCTGCTCGTCGGAGGCGATGCGGTTCGCAACCAGCGTGCCTTCGTCACCGGAGCAGCGGTCGTCCTCGACCACGAACTCCACCGGGAAGCCCTGGATCCCGCCCACTTCATTCACCTCCATGAGCGCGATCTCGGCGGCCTGCTGAATGTCGAGCCCCATTTCCGCGATCGGACCGGTCAGGTCCGTAACAACCGCGATCCTGATCGACTCGCCCGGCTCGTAAACCACGACGCTCGCATCATCCTGCGCGTACGCGGGGGTGAGTGCAGTGAGCAGCAGTGCGATTAACAGCACAAAACGAACGGATTTTATGCGGTGCATGACGTGCTCTCTCCTTGTGTTAGACCTGTCTCATCGGATTGCCGGATCGAAAGCCTGTGCTTTGCTGCTGGTTCCTGGCACCACGCCAGCAACCGTATGGGGAGTTAGGCGTTCTGTCCTAGCGGTCCATCCTTTCCAAGTGTCCTGTTTCCCTCCTTCTCACGTCCTGTTGCCTCGATCGGCATAATCCGCGCCAAAGCCGGGTGCTGGAACGGCCTCGCGCGGGTAAGTACGTCTAAGCGACTCAGCTATCTGAGCCCCAACGGACCAATCATGGCAAATCGTAGCAACTGCAATCAACTTTTGTCAAACCGAGGAACTTACACACTAGCGCAGGCCGCGCGCCGAGCCCCAGTGGCGGCAACAATACCGAATTCAGCAGAGGAAACCGAATGACCGTCTTGTGTAAAATGCACAAGGGGCGGTCTCTTACTGAACGAATAGAGACCGCCCCGTCAAACGTGGCGGGTTATTTGTCTCGCGTGAGGGTAAAACCACTCATGAACTGCTTCTGCAGCAGGATGAAGATGATCACCGGTGGAAGGCTGGCGATGACGGCGCCGAGCATCAGCGGCCCGTACTGGGTCGAGGCATCTCCGGTGCGGAGCGCGTTAAGGCCCACCTGGACTACGTCCAGTTTTGGATCAGAGATGATCATGTTGGGCCACGTGTACATGTTCCAGGCGTAGATGGATTGCACCACCGCCAGCGCCCCGATCGTGTTCCAGCTCATCGGGACAAGCACGCGCATCAGAAACTGCAACGGGTTCGCGCCGTCAAGCTGCGCCGCTTCCGACAGCTCCGGTGGGATGCTGGCGAAATGTTGTCGAAACAGAAAGGCCCCCGTCGCGCTCGCCAGGAACGGCACGACCAGCGCCAGATAGGTGTTCGCCCACCCGATCCGATTGATGTAGCGGAACAGGGCGATAATAAACACCTCCGTCGGCATCATCAGCGTGATCAGCACAAAACCGAACACCAGCCACTTGCCCGGAAAGCGGAAGTAGACGAACGCCAGTCCGGCCAGCAGCGAGAACACCGTCTTGCCCACCGTGATTGCCACAGTCATGATCACACTGTTGAGCATGTAGGTGTGCAGGCCGCGCATCTCAAACGCCATCGTCCAATTATCGCGCAGCGAATCCCCGAAGGTGAACTGGTAGCTGTAAACGTCCGCGTTGTTCTGCGTGGCGACGATGATCGAATAGAACAGCGGGATGCCGAGCACCAGACATGAGATCGACAGAATGACGTGGGCATACCACCGCTTCGGAATCCAGCCACGCAGCGTGCGACGCAGCGAGAAGGCGTTGTCCCGAGTTGCGGTCGCGGGTTGAGTGAGTCTCGTCATGGCTTACGCTCCGTAGGTGACCTGGCGCCCGCCCGTGCGGAACGACATTATTGTGATGCCAATCACCATCAGGAACAACACCACCGACTGTGCCGCCGCTTTGCCGAGGTCGTTGTTATTCACGCCCACGCGGATGACCTGGTACATCATGGTCGTGGTGGATTGCAGCGGCCCGCCGCCCGGCGTCAAGTAGTCGATGGTAGCGAAAGTGTCAAAGAAGGCGTAGGTCAAGTTGGTGATAAGCAAAAAGAAAGTTGTCGGCGAAAGCAGCGGCCAAACGATATGCCAGAATCGCCTCAGCAAGCCCGCGCCGTCAATCGCTCCCGCCTCGATTAGATCGACCGGCACATTTTGCAACGCCGCGATGTAGAACAGAATATTGAACCCGATAGACTTCCAGACGCTCGAAATAATGATCGTCCACGGGGCCAGGTTAGGGTCATTGAGCCACCCCGGCCGCACGCCAAACCAGTCGTAAAGCAGGTAGTTGATGATGCCGCCCGTCGGGTTGAACATCAGCAGAAAGATAATACCGGCCACCGCTGGAGAGATGGCATAGGGCCAGACCAGCAGCGTGCGGTAGATCGACGCGCCCTTGACCGGCAGGTAGGCCATTGTCGCGATTAGCAGCCCGATCGCCATGCTCAGCACTACGATGAAGAAGGACATATAGACGGTGCGCGCCACCACGTCGAGATAGGCGCTGCCTTCAACCAGCCGCGTATAGTTGTCCACGCAGACAAACGCTTCGCGCCGCGCCCCCAGCCGCGACAGCATAGTCGAGAGCCGCAGCGTTTCGAGCGAGGGATAATACAGAAACACGAGGAGAATGGTAAGTGTTGGAGCGAGAAACGGAAGTGCGATCCACCAGTGGCGAAAGGTGCCCTGTGTGGGTTGGGCCGTGGCCGAGATCAGGCTCTCACGACGCAGCAGCTTCCAGCCCAGCCATGCGACCGGCGCCACCACCAACAGCACGCCCAGCCCGACCAGCACCCCGCCGAAGATCGCATCGATCGTCTTGCGCTCGGCCTCAAACGTGCAGTAGTCGAGCGGGACCATGAAGATCAGCGAGCCGAGCGCGCCCGCGCCCGCTCCGATCACGGCGCCTAACAGGCCGCGGTGGGCTGCGCGTGAGAAGATGTAGCCGACCACGACGGCCCCCACGATGGCACCAGCCAGGACCAAAAGTAGTGGAGCGATAATCATAACAAATCCCTCAAGTTCCGGTGAGATAGCAGAGGTGGGGGCAAGGGCTGCCCCCACCTGTATACTCCGAGGTGTACCACCACCGATTACGGGGCGCTGAGCAGATTGTACTCCTCGATGATCACGTTCGCTTCGGACGCGGCCTGATCGAGCAGCGCCGCCGGATCCTCGTCGGTCAACAACAGCCGGTCAGTCGCGCCCGTCACAGCGTTACGGATGGCCGGGAAGCCGCCCACCAACGCACCACTGGTCGCCGGCGTGACGGTGCTCTGCGCCAACTGCTGCATCGCCACCGTCTGGTTGGGCCACTCTTCGAACCAGCCCTCTTCCTCGAGCATCTGGTTCGAGCTCTCGCGGATGGCGATGTAGCCCGTCAGCTTGTGCCAGGCCATATCGTTCTCCGGCTGGCTGAGGTAGACCATGAACGCGAGCGCGCCCTCTTCCACCTCTGGGGCGAGGCCGTCGACTAGCCACAGCGACCCACCGCCGATCAGGTTACCGGTCCAACCGGTTTCCTGGTTGTAGGGCAGGAAGGACGCGACGGTCGTGAAGCCGTTCTCCAGGCCCATGTTGGTGTAGAGCGTGGTATCCGAACTGCTGTAGGCCGCCATCGCGACGCTCTGGGTCTGGTACGCCTGGTCGATAGTGCCCCAGGAATCGCCACCCTGCGCACCGCTGTAGTACAGGTAGCCCTTGTCGTACTGATCGTCCCACCAGTTAAAGATCGCCACCCCGGCGTCGCTGTTGAAGGCGACCTCGGTCGCACGGTCAGAGCGGCCATTGTCGTTGTTGACGAACAGCGCGTCTTGCTGCGCCAGCCACTGCTCGAAGAACCAGCCGTAGTTGGGGAAAGTCCAGCAGTACTGGGGCGCGTCCTCCAGCGCCATAATGGCGGCGCAGTATTCGTCAACTTCCGCCCAGGTTGTAGGCGGCGTGTCGAAGCCCGCCGCGTTGAGGAAGTTCATGTTCGAAAACCAGATCGCCGAGGACGTGTTCCACGGGAAACTGGTCCAATTGCCGTCAAGGGTGTAGTAAGCGGTCGTCGGTTCGATGATGTCATCGAAACCAACCGGCAGCCCGTTGACCTCAGTGCGGTCGCCCAACAACGCAGCGATCGGCTTGAAGTTCCCGCTGTCGCGGGCGTCCTGCGTGCTCGCCTCATTAAAGTGGATCACGCCGGGCAGCGCATTCTGCTCCGCTGCCACCGAGACCTGGGCAAACATCTCCTCGTAGCTCATGCCGCCAACGATGTTCACCTGGTATTCGGGGAACAAGGCGTTGAACTCTTCGGCAACTTCCTTGGTCCAGTCCAGGCGATAGTCGCTGAACGCGATCCAGACATCGATCGGAACCGGGTCCTGCGCCTTGGTAGCGCCCATAGGCACCGCCAGCGTCACGACCAGAGCCAGCATGACCGCAAGAAATACTAGTCTCTTCATTTCTGTCTCCTTCAAGAGAGTGGGTACAGTGCGCAGCGAGGGGATGCTCAAACATCACGCGAATAAGACTCCCCACGACTCTCGCGCAAAAACGACACGGCTACTCGCAACCTTCCGTTGACCAAAGGTTAGTCCTCAGTCAGTACGCCCTCCTTTCGAGTTGTCAACGGCCAATGCAGGGATTCAATTGCCATGCCTCTGCGAGCTTTTACCACACACGCGTAAAAACAAAACAAAATGCGCGTAAACTTTTGTTACTTGCTGGCCAAGAAACACGGCTGCGAAGAGGTGAATGAAGCGGCCAGCATCCCCATTGTATGACATAAAGAAACTTTGTGCTACCAACACGATCTGGGCGCGATTTCACCTGGTCAAAATGCGGCGCGCGCCCTAGTTCTACGCTACCATTAGCGCACACACTAGTCTTGCGCGCGACAGGCCACCGTTGTGCGCAGCGCCCGCGCGGAACTCCGCACGCCTGAAGGACACGATCGCTTTATGTCACCCAAATCACCCGTCGTTCTGATCGTCTTTGATGGCTGTCGCCCGGACGGTCTGGCGCAGGCGCGCACGCCGCACGCCGACTCCCTCTGGCAGCGCGGCGCCTACACCTGGCGCGCGCAGTCGGTCACGCCGAGTTACACGCTCCCCACACACAACACGATGTTTCGCAGCGTCGCGCCCGCCAAACATGGCGTGGTTGAGAACACGTTCAACCCTACCGCCAGCGCGTACCCTAGTATTTTGGATGCAGCGCACGCTGCCGGGTTGCACACGGCAATGTTTTACAGTTGGGAAGAGCTACGCGACCTCGCCGCGCCGGGCAGCCTGGAGATCAGCCTGTTGCGAGCGGCCCGCCCCGGCGAAAATGTCGACGCGATCCTGGCGGCAGCGGCGGCGGAAACCATCGTGCAAGAGCGTCCCGACCTCACGTTCCTCTACATGCAGCAAAGCGACATCGCCGGGCACGAGGCGGGTTGGATGTCCCGCCCCTATCTCGACGCGATCGAGGCGATGGATCGCGCGCTCGGCGTCTTGCTGGATCGGCTGGAAGCGGCCCGCCTGCGCGAACGCACGACCTTCCTGCTGCTGGCCGATCACGGCGGAAACGGGCGCACGCATTATGGCGACGCGCCGGAAGATACGATCATCCCGTGGATTATCTGCGGCCCAGCGATCAAGCGCGGGCACGCCCTGCAAGGACCGGTTCACCTGGCCGACACCGCCACGACAATCGCGCGCGTCCTCGACCTGACGCCACCCGCCGAGTGGGATGGGCAGCCGGTGCGCGAAGCGTTCCATGATTAGCCGCGCGCGGGGCCAGGACCGGCAGAGCTTTACGCACAACCGCGCGCTGACTCTGATCGGGCTGGGCGTCGCGATCTCGCTGCTCGGCGACCTGACGCTCTACGTCGTCCTGCCGACGCACACCAGCGCCGCCGGGATCGCGCTATCCGATGTCGGGCTGATGCTGTCCGCCAACCGCCTGATCCGCATCGCGCTCAACGGCCCGATTGGCGTGCTGATTGAGCGAATGCCACGCCGCCGCATCGTGATTCCGGCGCTCTTTATCGGCGCGATGTCGTCGCTGCTGTACACGATTCCCGGCTTCTGGACGCTACTGATCGGGCGCTTGCTGTGGGGCACGGCCTGGGCGGGCGTCTGGCTCGGCGCGAACACGATGGTGCTGGATCTCGCGCCTGCCGAGCGGCGCGGCACATATATCGGGCGCTTGCAGATGTGGTTCTTCATCGGCTCCGGCGGGTCCGCGCTGGTCGGCGGCGTGCTGACCGACTGGCTTGGCTACAGCCCGGCGCTGCGCATCTGCTCGCTGATCACGTTCGGCGCAGTGGCGATGTGGCTGCTGCTTCTGCCCGAGACCCGCCCCACCCGCTCCAGCACGCATGCAGGCGATCACCCGGCTGCGCCAGCGCACGCGACAGGGTCAGCGGGCACGTGGCGCGCGGCCCTGCTCCCGCTCGGGACCGCAGTCGCCCTGCTCGGCGTCAACTGGCTGATTTTCATCGGCTTTCTGGGCGCGACGCTGCCCTTACTGCTCGAACAGCGCATCGGGGAAACGATTCTGCTGCTCGGGCTGGTGATACCGCTCGCGTCGTTCACCGGCGGGCTGTCCGCCGCCAACCAGGTGCTCGGCCTGATCGCCTCGCCACTATCCGGCTGGATCTCGGACCGGACCGGCAACCGCTGGCTGCTGGCGGTTGGCGCGCTGGCGGTGGGAACGATCGCGCTGGCGCTGACGGCGATTGGCTATGGCGCGGTGATCGTGCTGGCGACCATGCTCGGCGCGGTGGCGACCAGTATCCTGCAAACGCAGGTGATCACGCTGGCGGGCGATTATGCGCCGCATGGCCAGCAGGGGCGCGTCCTGGGCGCGATCAACACAGTAGGCGACATCGGCAGCGCGGCGGGCCCATTGCTGGCGTACGCGTTGCTGCCAGTCATCGACCTGAGCGGTATCTTCTGGCTGGCGACCGGGTTGATCGCGTTCTGCCTGCCGTGGACCGCGTGGATCACCGCGCGCGAGGCGCGGCGCGTGGCAGCGATAAGCGTTTGAGCAGGCGAGTGGCAGCTAAGAAACGTCACAGAAACCAGATTTATTGGAGACAACAACGAGCGGAGCAAGCGCCGCCCCTACTCTCTACTCTCGATTCCCGATTCCCTGTCAAACGTCCTTACCGACCGCGCGCAGCAGGGCGCGCAATCGCTCAAGCTGCGCGTCATTCAGCGGGCGGATCGGGCGGCGCGGCGGCCCAACCGGCACGCCGAGCAAGTCCAGCCCGGCTTTGACCGGCGCGGGATATGAACCGACGCCTGCCATCGACTCGCGCAGCAGCGTGACGCGCTCTTGCAGCGCCCGCGCTTGCGTGTGGTCGCCCGCGCAAAACGCCTCGTAAACGCCGACCAGCAGGTCCGGGATCAGGTTCGCGGTGAGCGCGACGGTTCCGACCGCGCCGTAGCACAGCCCGCCATAGAGCAGCGAATCGCGCCCGACAAACACACGGAACTCCGGCGGGCAGGCGCGGATCAGCATGGACGTTTCCGCCAGATCGCCGCTCGAGTCTTTCACCCCGACGATATTCGGGAAGTCCGCCGCCAGCCGCGCGAGCGTCTCCGGCGCGAGGCGCACGCCGCCCGTCCGTCCAGGGTTAGAATACGCCAGCACCGGGACCGTTACCGCGCTGGCAACCTCGGCATAGTGCGCGTATAGCTCGTCTTGTGTGGGCGTCACGAAATAGGGCGTGATCACCGAGAGGCAGTCGGCGCCAGCCGCTTCCGCCGTCTGCGAGAGCGCGACCGCATCCCGCGTGGTGATGGCGCCGGTCCCGGCCATGACCGGCACGCGCCCATTGACCGCCGCCAGCACCGCGTCGAGCACCCGCCGCCGCTCGTCGGCAGACAGCGCGAACGCCTCGCCCTGGCTGCCGGTCGCGAACACGCCGTGCACACCTGCCGCCAGCACGTGCTCCACCAGCGCCGGGATCGCGCCCACGTTCAACGAGCCATCATCATGCAGCGGCGTCGCCAGTGGGGGAATCACGCCGCGCAACTGCGAAAGTTCCATCGTCGCCTCTCCGTTTCGAACACGAGCATCCGGCACTGGCACAATCGTAGCCCGCTGCGTGGCGCGCGCAAGCTGTGACGCTGGTTCGATTTGACAAAGCCCTGCCGGTGCGGTAGCAGTTAAGCAGTTCGCCACTAGCAGAACCAAGAGCAACTGCTAACCGCTAACTGCTATCCGCTCACTAAAAGAAAGGGGCAGCGCGATCGGCGCGTCACAAGCGCGCCGCGCGACACCGTATGGCAGCCAAACGACCTCTCGTGGAGTGCATCCCGAACTTTAGCGAAGGCCGCCGGCCCGATGTCATTGAGGCTATCGTCCGCGCCATGCAACAGGCCGCGCCGATCCACGTGCTCGACTCCAGCAGCGACGCCGACCACAACCGCACTGTCGTCACGTTCGTCGGGGATATCGCAGCGGTAGAGCGCGCCGCGTTCGCCGGAATTCAGACCGCCGCCCAGTTGATCGACCTGAACGAGCATACCGGCGAGCATCCCCGCCTGGGTGCCGCTGATGTCGTGCCATTCGTGCCGATCCGCGATGTGACGATGGACGAATGCGTCGCGATCGCGCAACGGCTAGGGCAGCGTGTCGGCGACGAACTGGGTATCCCGGTCTATCTCTACGAATCCGCTGCTACCCAGCCGAGCCGCCAGGACCTCGCCAAGCTGCGGTCCAGCAAGTTCCAGTATGAGCAGCTTCGCGACGTCATCGAGACCGATCCCGAGCGCGTGCCGGACTATGGCCCCGCAATGCTCGGCCCGGCTGGCGCGACGGTGATCGGCGCGCGTCCGGCGTTGGTCGCGTTCAACGTCTATCTGAACACAGACAACGTCGAGATCGCGAGCAAGATCGCGCGCGCGGTGCGCAACTCCAGTGGCGGCCTGCGCTACGTCAAGGCGGCGGGCTTCCTGGTCGAGGGGCAGGCGCAGGTCTCGATGAACCTGACAGACTTCAATAAGACACCGGTCGCCCGCGTCATCGAGATAATCCGTCGCGAGGCCGCGCGCTATGGCGCGACCGTGACCGCAAGCGAGCTGGTCGGCCTCGCACCGCAGGCGTTCTTCGTGGACGCAGCGCAGTGGTATCTGCAACTGGACGGCTTCGATCCGGACCAGATTCTAGAGGTGCGCGTGCAGCGCGCTGAGGCCGAGCCTTCGCCGCTGGACGAGGAAGAGCCGCCAATTCCCGAAGAAGCGACGCGACACGTCCCGGCAGTCGAACCAGAATCGATCACGCCAGCGCGCTTCGTTGACGCGGTCGCAGAAGGCTCCGCGACCCCTGGCGGCGGCGCAGTCGCGGCGCTGTCCGGGTCGTTGAGCGCGGCCCTGGCCGAAATGGTCGCGCGGCTCACCGCCGGAAAGAAGCGTTACGCCGAGGTCGAGCAAACGATGAACGCGGTCGCGGCGGCAGCCTCGGACCTGCGCACGCGCTTGATGGCGGCCATCGACGAGGACATTGCAGCGTTCGACGCGGTGATGGCGGCGTACCGGATCGACAAAGATGACCCCGCGCGCCCAGCAGCGATCCAGACCGCGATGATCGGCGCGGCGGACGTGCCGCTCAACGTGGCGCGCATGGCGGTCGAGGCGATGCAACTGGCGGAGCAGGTCGCCCGCCTGGGGAATCACACCGCCGCCAGCGACGCAGCGGTCGCCACGCTGATGGGCCTGGCAGCAGTCGAAGGCGCGGGATTGAACGTACGTGTCAACGCGGCCAGCTTCGAGGATCGAGCGCTTGCGACCCGCTATCAGGACGACGTCACCGCGTTGCTCAAGCAAGCGCGAACCCTGCGCGATTCGGCAATCAGCATCGCTGAGGAGCGCGCGGGCATTGCGTCGTGATCGACTGGGAATGGGTGGGGGATTGGGCGCTGTGATCAACCGGAGTGCTCGGCTTCTCGCGCTGCTGGCCGGGCTGGCAGCGCTCATTATGTTGTGGACCGGCGCGGTCCGGCAGGCCGAGGCCACACCGCCGCGCCAGGGCAACGCGCCAGCGCCCACATTCACCATTCCGCCCACCAACACGCCGCGCCCGACGTATACCCCAGCGCCAACCCCGGTCGCCAGCCCGACGCCGCACCTCGACACCCCGCGCAAGGTGGTCGATCACTACGTCTTCGGGCGGCCCTTCCCACGCGATCCGGACAATATCATCCACGATTTCGCGGCGCGCACCTACCCCTATGGCTCGACCAATTATGGCGGGCTGGCGACCCATCACGGCATCGATATCCAGAACCCACAGGGCACGCCGGTCCTGGCGATCGGCAGCGGAACGGTCTTCTACGCCGGGGAAGATGTTACGAAGGTGCTCGGCCCGCAGCCAGACTTCTACGGCAATGTCGTGGTGATCGAGCATGACGTGGTGCTGGCCGATGGGCGGGGCGTCTATTCGCTCTATGGGCATCTGCTCAAGGTCGGCGTGGAAACGGGGCAGCGCGTCGAGCAGGGCGAGCGGATCGCGTGGGTTGGCGGGACCGGTGTGGCGCTTGGCGCGCACCTGCACCTCGAAATCCGCGTTGGCGATCCGACCGACTATGGCAGCACGGTCAATCCAGAACTGTGGATCCGCCCCTGGCCGACCTACGGCACCATCGCCGGGCGGCTGGTCGACGCGAGCGGCGCGCGCGTGTACGAGGCGATGATCGAGTTTCAGATGAAGGATCGCTCCGGTCCGGTGCGCAACACGTTCAGCTATGCGGACACCTCGGTCAATCCGGATCCGATCTTTGGCGAGCATTACGCGCGCGGTGACCTGCCGGATGGGGAGTATGACGTCTCGGTGAAAGTGGGCGGGACAATCCGCTGGCGCGGCACCGCAATCGTCGAGCCGGGCAAAACTACATGGCTGGATATTCAGTTGAAGTAGGGATGTAGTAAGCCCCGCCCGCTGTCATCCCTCAAGTAAACGGGCGCAGCAAGCTGCGCCCCTACACCGGCCATCATCCTACTCACCGCTAGTCGCTCGCGCGCCAGCGCCACACCCCGCCGACCATCGTGCCGAGCACGCGTACCGTCAGGAGTTCGTCCGGCGGAAGCGCGAACAGATCGCGGTCGAGCATCACCAGATCGGCCAGGAACCCCGGCGCCAGCATCCCGAGGGCGCGCTCCAACCCCGCCGCGTACGCCGGCCCCTGTGTGTACGCGCGCAGCGTCGTGTCCACGTCCAGGCGCTGCTCCGGATACCAGCCATCCGGCCCCGGCGATCCATCCGGGCGGCGGCGCGTCACAGCCGCGTAGATGCCCATCAGCGGATCGAACGGCTCGACCGGCGCATCTGAGCCAAACGCGAGCACCGCGCCCGCCTCTTGCTGGAGCCGCGCGTTATAGCCCAGGCGCGCGCGCGCGCCCCAATAGCGATCGGCCATCTCCCAGTCGGACGTAGCGTGGATCGGCTGCATCGACGCGATGATTTGTAGCTCACCCAGGCGGCCCACGTCGTCGGGATGCACCAGTTGGACGTGTTCGATCCGGTGGCGGCGCGCCTGCGGTGGGATTCCGCGCGCGGCCTCTTCCTGGCGGACCGCTTCGTACACGTCGAGCACGTCATGCACCGCACGGTCACCGATGGCGTGAATGGTCGATGGCAGGCCCGCCGCGCTCGCCCGGCTCACCCATTCGTACATCTGCTCTTTGTCCGTGACGACGATGCCGGTGTTGTCCGGCTCGCCCTCATACGGCGCGATCATCGCTGCCGTGCGCGGGCCAAGCGCCCCATCCGCGAAGATCTTCAGCCCGCCGATCCGCAGCCACTCGTCGCCGAAACCCCAGCGGATGCCAAGCGCGTGCGCGTGCTCGATGTACGGATCGTTGATATTCTTCACCACGCGCAGCCCTAGCTCGCCCCGCTCGCGGAGCAGTTGCAGGGCGATCAGGCAGCTCGGATCATCGAAATCGTGGATGCCGGTCAGCCCTGCCGCCCACGCTTTCCGCTGCGCCTCGGCCATGAGGTCAGCCGTTTGCTCTGGCGTCATCGGGGGGATCTTGCGCTCGACCAGGACCATCGCGGGCGCTTCGAGCAGCAGCCCCGTCAGCCGCCCGGACGCGTCACGGTGCAAGCTGGCGCCGGGGGGATCGGGTGTGTTCGCTGTCAGGCCCGCCGCGCGCAATGCCGCCGAGTTCACCCAGGCGGCGTGCCCACTTTTCGCGGAGAGATAAACCGGGTGGTGCGGCGCGACCGTGTCGAGATCAGCGGCGGTCGGAAAGGACGAGTCCGCCCAGTACGCCTGCGACCAGCCCTGCCCCACGATCCACTCGCCGGGCGGCGTGCGCTGCGCGCGCTCCGCGACACGGCGCAACGCCTCGTCCTTGCTGGGCACTTCGAACACGTCCACATGCGCGAGACTGTGCGCGACGCCTTCCCAGTGAATGTGTGCATCGGTCAGGCCAGGGATGATCGGGCGGCCTTCGACATCTTCGAGAACGGTGTCCGCGCCCGCCAGCGCGCGGATCGTGTCGTCGTCACCCACTGCGAGAATCCGCCCGCCGCCTATCGCGAGCGCCGTGGCGCGCGGCTGCGCCGGGTTCAGCGTGACAATCTGGGCGTTGTAGAGGATGCGCTCGATCATCGGGATCGCTCCATCACCGGATAACCTGAGCGAGAAGTAGGGCGTTAGCGTTTAGGTGGGGCGCTGACGGCGTTGAGCGCCTGCGCAACCTCGTCGGGCGTCGGCGCGCCGGTGAACCCGCGCCGCGTGACCGAGTTCGCCGCCAGCCGCGCCGCGACATCCAGCGCGCGCCACAGATCGCCAAGCTGGTGGAGGACGATGTGCAGCGCCGTCGCGAAGACATCTCCCGCGCCGGTTGGATCGACCTGCTCCGCCGGATACGCGTCGTAGGTGTGCGGCTCGCCCTGAATGTAGACGGTCCCGCCTTGCTCAGCGCGCGTCATGACCATCACCGGCGCCAGTTCAGCAAACACCGCTTCCAGCCCTGGATCGTGGCGGATGTCCTCAATGCTGAGGACGGTCAGATCGGCGCGCGGCAGCACATGCTCGGCGGCGTCCCAATGCACCTGGCGCACGCGGCCATCCGGCTCGCGGTGACGCATCCAGCCCTGCGGCGTGACGCACAGCGGCGTCTGCGCGAAGAGGTCCGCGAAGGCCGGCTCGACTTCGTAGGCGATCGGCCCGAAATGCACCTGCCGCGCCCGACGCCACGCGGGTGGCAGCATCGAGACTTCGAGCGTGCGCGCGCGATGATACATATACTGCACGCGTCCATCTGGCGTGTAGATGTTCTCAAACGTGGTCGTATGCTCGGCGGGGATGTTGACGACCATCACCCCTTCGGGCAGCCGCTCCAACAGCGGTTCGTCCGGCGCGCAACTGGTCAGCAGCGCGACCTTCAGCCCGAAGCCGGACGCCGTATGCGCTGCGTAGGAGACGGTTCCCCCCAACTGCGGCCCGTAGGGCGTGACGTCGTGCGTGATGTGACCGATCAGCAGGTAATCCGGGACGATCTCGGTGGCTTTGGGCATCGGTTATCTCGCTCGAGTCGGCGAACCATTTGCTCGCGCATAGCCAGAGAGTCAGCGCGCACGTGCAGGCCGCTCAATATCAGATAAGTGACTAACAACATGCCGCCACCCGGTAGGTCGCGGCATAAGACAGCGAGCTAGTTTCCCTTTAGCGCTGGCGCGGGACGATCGTGACCTTGCGGTGCTCCCCCTCGCCCACGCTCTCGGTCGTGACATCTGGGTGATCGCGCAGCGTCAGGTGGACGATGCGGCGCTCGTACGGTGACATCGGCTCCATCGACACAGTGCGCCCGCTTTCTTGCGCCTGATCCGCGAGCCGCAGCGCGAGGCG
>Ga0079224_100001879_pt1 | contig 24838 bp, 37 predicted proteins | sample Stecom2015_FD_80414 | JGI IMG/M metagenome (GOLD analysis project Ga0079224, IMG submission 80414) | Agricultural soil microbial communities from Utah to study Nitrogen management - Steer compost 2015 | ecosystem: Environmental > Terrestrial > Soil > Agricultural land | place: USA: Utah... | reverse complement strand
TGAATATCGAATGTCCAATATGGCAAGGAAATGATTGCTCCTAAGTAAGAAGTTGATGACAGCGTTTTGTAATAAGTGTTGTCGAAATAAATATCACAATACACTACCGGTGGGAATGGTGGTGCAGGATTATTCCAACGAGGCTGGAACACTATTGGCCGGTATGCAGAAAGTACCGATGCTTGGTTGGGCCTTGAATTGAATGCTGTTAGTGCCATTTCTAAATAGTTTCAGATTTTGTTTTGTGATATGTCTTGTCAATTTCTTTGTCTAATCCCTCCAAAATAATCTTGTCAATTTCCTGATCAATAGCTTTACCAACAATCTTTATAAACCTCTTTCGATTACCTGTTTTACTGAATCGCCTAGATCCCTCAGTTGGCATACCTTCTTTCATCCACTTCATTATTGTTGCAGCTGCTGCTTGCTTTGCTTCCTTAGCTCCAAGGCCTCTGGCTATGAAGTACTTGATCATGAATGGTAATTGCCCCCAGTTGGCCGATTGTGCAGGGAATCCATCCTCTAAATACTTTGCATATCCTAATGCAGTTCCTTCTATTTTAGTGCCGTTTTCACCGAATAAAATGGTATCCTTCAAAGAGTTTTCAAGATTGCCCGATAGGTAATGCCCTTGTGCTTTAAGCTCCCTTTTTATAGCGGGCTTAATTTTGTTTGCAGCCTTCTGCATTACTGACCTGATGCTCATTAGTTTTCTATTTGCCTAACTATTGTATTAAGCGTTACCTTAATGAATTCTGAAATACCAACCCAAACCTTTAATGATGCCTCGCTTACCAGTTCATTAATTTGATTTGAATCTGCCTCGTCACACTTGTAGTATTCGCCAACAACTTCTGGGATTAAAGAATAATCCCCTTTACTGATTTTTTCAAATTTTGGAATTACACGGTGAGCAAATATTAAGTCACCATAGGAAACCCCGGCTTGATTAGTAAATGGTGGGTTAAACTTCAGATTAAACCCACCAACACTAAACTCTTTTATGATTTCCGATCCATTAATTTCGTCATCGGAAATCATTTTGTAAATAGAATATAAATTGAGCGCTTGCTGAATATCAACCTCTGACTCCACTTTGGCCAAGCCTATCCCGGTGAAATGTGAAATATGCCTACATGCCATCTGCATATGTAACAGGTAGGTTTCCACTTCTCGGGAAAGAAAATCTTCGTTAGCCTCCAGTGCCACGATCTCCTCTCGGATTGTTTCCCCATAAGTTTGCCAAAACCCTACATACTGGCCTATGGTTATATCCTCAATAGCGGTTGGTACCTGAAAGGCTTTGTTGTCAATTTTTATATTCATAGGTCTTCCAGTATTTTTTCATTCTTAGCTGCTTCAATTAAATATGGCTCAAGCACCTTAAAGCTGTCAAGGATGTTTTTAATACAATATGGACATCCTAAGTCATCACCTCCATTAGGGTCAACGAACGTAGTCCAGATTGTGAATAATATTTTCATGTGTCGGTCTGAACTGCTGGCAATTGCCTTGTAGATAACATTCTCTTCTAGAAGTTTATCACGGTATTCCTTAGGAATCAGTAAAGCTGTTTTCTGTAAACTCATGTTAGTGTGATATTGAATTTTTTTGAAACAATTCGTTTTAAACGCTCTGGTTTTGTACCCGGGTGACGATTTAAATACCGCTTGGCGTAAGCCTTCATCCTCTCAATTAGAATGGTGTTTTCTAAGGAGCTTGGTTTCTCTTCCTGTTCAGTTTTCAGTTTACCAACCATGGCCATTTTTCTCACTTTAGGTTTAAATTCATAGGCTTCCGGTTGCGGCATTGCTTCGCCTTCCTTTGCTCTTTTCAGCTTAGCAAGAAAAGCTACTTCTTCTTCAGGGGTCATTTCTTTGGAGTAACTATTCATTTATTTACATTTTTATTATAAACAATACAGTATTGCGTTTCGTATGGGTTTGCCCACCGGCCGGATAAAAACCTAATGCAGGTGCTCAGGGTGTATATCCGAAGGTTCCGGAAGAATTATTTTACTGGTATAATCTTCTGTGTAATCCTCCAATGCACATAGCTCATTTATGATTAAATTGAAGGTTATCATTACTCCACTTACATTGTCATTCCCTATAGTCGAAATAGGATCGATAACAGCCACCTGTCTATTCCCTATAAAGAACCTTTGGCCAATTGATAACTCGGATAAAACCTTTATGAAATTGACTGCACAACGTTTCATGTCATGCCAGTCAAATACAATCGGGTGTTGGCTTACAAGTGCATCGGTATTTGGAACCTTAATCTGATTCTTGGTCGTTCTGTATGTCGATGTAAGAAAGTAAAGGGTGATTTGATATTCATCTTTGAAATGATCAGAAGTATAATCACCCATAGAACGAGGAGGCAGCATTAAACAAAGTGGATACTCCTTTGATTTATAATTGCCGATTGCTCGTTCCAAAACCTGTTCAAGGTTGGAAGTATTAAGTTCTGACCCAAAGTGTGGTGATGAATAAAACCTTCCTTGCATTACAAAGCTTTGGGCTAATACGGACTTGAAAACCGATTCAATGTATGGGTATGATAACATTATGAATTGTTCTTTTTATGGGCCGCTTCCATGTCTAAGGAATAGGCCTCATTGTTAAGTTTACTTTCACTTGCATCAACAAGCACATCAAATGCCTTAGCTCTTCTAGCACAATCGATGCTGTTTAAACCACTATCCGGGATGTCATAAATTTTAGTCTTGGCAACTTCTTTTAAAAAGTTTACCCAGCCCCATTGTTCCATGTGGCGCCTCATGTTTGCTCCAGACTTCACTTCCGAATCATGGAACACCGGGAAGTAATCATATAGATATTGATTGAAGGAGTCATACCAGGCACCGATCTGAATAGCAATGTCCAGAGGCAATAACCGGTAAATATTTAATCGTCCGCTATCATCGAAAATAAATTCTTCAGAGTATGGCTCTCCTTCTCGACGTAAGAAAATAGCTGCCACATAAAGCAGCATTTCCCAACGGCTTTTCTTTTCTTCAACGATATTTTGAATCATTACCTTGGAGTCTATAATTTCACCAAATTCACACTTTGACTTTGGTGTGAGTGAAGGCTCTTGTAGAAATAAAGTTTCTCCCTTATGGGTAAATTGAAGCTTGAAGCCTTCATCGGTTGAATTTAGAAGATGCTCTAGCTTTTCCTTTGAAAAGGCCATTGCATGGTAGATACTTAAATGATTGTGGAGCGTTTCAATTGTATGGCCAGAAAATAATGATATTAAAGAAAAGGCTTGGTCAACTCCTATCCTGATGGCTTCAAGTTCCTTTGTTAACCCATCCTCCAATTCATCAATTTCCTTTGCTCTATTAGCTAGTTCAAGCCCATACTGATCATAAAAGGTAATAGCATCCTGAAGGGTAACTTCATGCTGCCCCTCAGGATAACTAATGGTTAGACCTTCTAATTTCTCGGTAATCATTTTAAATAGTTTGAAACAGTCTGAACACTTACCTTAAGCTCATGGGCAATATCCTTATTGGTAAAGCCTTCATCCCTCATACGCTTTGCTTCTTTCCTTCGAATCTCTGTTTCCGTTTCCTCCTTTAGTCCGGTAGTATCATCGCTCTTCTCTTCAGCAAGGCTGTCGCCAAAGTCAATACCCAATTTCTCTACTTCGTCTCCTCCCTGGACATCGCTCTCCTCCTCGGCAATAGATTGCTTAATTACTTCTTCATCAGTAGGCAATGAAGCGTTCTCCTCAACTTCTTCTAAAGCTTTTTTGATGTTGAATTGACTGGCATAGCCCAACTTAATTTCCTGAACAAACAAGATGTTTAACTCTCCCTCTCTCCAATTCTTCACATCAGCAAGTTTTGCCGCTCCTCTTAGCACGGCCACCCCATCAGGCTCATGTAACACTTCCAATACCTTATCGTCAAGCATTCCTTGCATCTCTTCATAAAAACTCATGATACGCTCCCGGAGCTTTTCTTTTTCTGTCTTGGTTGGTTGTAGATCTTCGTCCTTAATTGGCTTCCGAATGTCAACAGCTATCCCCATGATTTTTTGTAAAGGCTTAAACTCAAGATTAGATACTGGGTCGTTATCCATTTGTAGCCCAACAATCCCGTAAAGGCGTCGTTCAATCGTTCTAATTTGATCGCAAGTAAGATCAGACAAGTACTGCATGCCTTGTGCATCCTTAAGTATTTCCTTAATTTGAGTCTGTGTGCTTCGTAATAGCTCTGCAACTTTGCGGACTTCTGCAGCGTTGGGTATTTCGTTTTTTCTCATCACTATTTAGTTTTATCAAAATTAACTAAATTATTTATCAACTTAATTAAATATTAAATACCGGCTCAAAATTCATGATCTAACCAATCCAAATCAGATGAATTATCAGGCTCATCCCCGGCAACTACTAATCCTGAATTTTGAGCCAGGCGTTGTAAGGATTGAGTCAAAGCATCATTTAAATCGGTAAAAGGCCCTTTCGGGAAAAACAATATACCCTGCTTTGAGTCATTATACAGCTTGTCGACTAAGGACTTCCTGATATAAACCATTCCCGATTCTGCCCACGGAGTGGCCATATTAGCTCTTGCAACTTTATCCCCTCCTTTCACTGCTATCTCAATCGCTGGTATTCCAAGTTTGGTAAGAGTTTGTTTGGCGCTTTTCCCAGTCGCTTTAGCTTCAATATAATGTGGCCCCTTGATGCTTTTCATCCACTTGATTAATTCAGGAAATTCAAGCCATTTCCAATCTAAATCCTCAATGTATCGTTTTACTCCAATCCTGCCTGCAGAAACATAAGCACTTGCTGAATTTTCATCATCACTAGTGTAAGCCAAATCCCAATCTGTTCCATACTTATCCATCATTGATACCGGCGGAAAAACTTCATCCGGCACCTCTATAAACCATTTCTGCCACGTTAAACCTGCTGCAGGTACTGGTGACTGCCCAACCTGACCGGAGAAGCCGGACGACCCAAGATCTGTCTTTAACTCACCCAATACTTTCCTGCTTAACCTCAACGGGTCTAACAGTCCATCCTTGTAATACTTCTCATATTTGGATGGTTTAACTGTTCCCGACTCCAAAGAACCAGGTAAACAAACATGCCTTATTTTATTCCCACGTTTTTCAAGTAAATGCCCTGTAGGATCATCCGTTGCAAGCCGCTGCATTATTAGGATGGTAGGTGTTACATCCTTATCAACCTTACGAGTGGAAAGGGTTTTGTCAAACCAATTATTAGCTTCAAGCAATTGAACTGCAGAAGCTGCTTGCTTGGGGTTTAAAGGGTCATCAATGGTAATGATATGGGCGTGCACACCGGTTGCTGCCCCTCCGGTAGAGGTAACAAACCTCTGGCCATTATTGGTGGTCCTGAAATTGGTTTTATTATCCTCATCCTTTTTGATGATAACATTGGGAAAGTACCTACGATATTTGTCACTCTTGATGATATCTCTGCTTTTTACAGAGTGGTCCATGGATAGGTTTGCAGAGTAAGATCCGGTCATGTGCCGGAGCGAAGAATCCTTCCCCCAGCTCCAGGCCGGTGCCATTATGGTACAGATTGTAGACTTTGAAGTACCGGGAGGGATATTGATGATTAGGTCGTAAAGCTTTGGGAGGCGAACTCTTATTTTTTTTTCAGGATCATTAGGATCCTCAACTTCATACCCGATTACACGATCATAAACTACTTGTATTTCATTGCAAAGGATATCAAGGTGCCAATTCCAAACCAATTTATCCGGGATGATTACACTCCAAAACTCTTTTACAAAAAACGAAAGCCGTCTATTACACTTCTCACCTAATGCAAGGTTTGTGTCAATGAGAATCTTTGCTTCATCCTTTACGATCTGTCTAGCCTGCTCCCTTAGTATTTTGCGTGCCCTCATAATTCTTCATCAATTCGTGCTTTTATAATTTCATCTAATGCAGCGTCTGAAAGCTTTGAATAATCAATCGGTGATGGATCCACTTTAATAGCAATTGGCTCTCCTTCTTTGCCGGTAACCTCAAGCTTCCGGACATATAAACCTTCCAGCTTTGCCAAATCCTGAACAATGTCAAGCTGAGCCTTTACACCCTGAGGTGTCTTAAGGTATTCCCGGTCAATTTGACGAAGAAGCTTCATTCGTTTGTGGATATGATAATTAAGCCGACGAGCTGTGTCTTTCTCCGTAATCTCCTGCCAACTATCATAGGCTAAATAGTAATACCTGACTGCCTGAGACTTGGAAATGCCCCATTGGGTCATTGCCTGAGCTATAATGTCACTGCGGCTATAGTCCATCAAGACATATTCCTGAACCGCTCGAATCCGTTTGGATAGCTCTAATTTGTCACATTTATTATAACCTGCCATTACTTTGGAAACATCCGTTTGATGATTGATATGTGCCGGTTCAACTCATTAATCCGGTCACGTAGTTTAATTGCCTCAACCTCACGAAGACTCTTAGCTTGATCGCTCGTCTCTGTTTGGATAGGCATATCGTAAAATGATTTCAACGTTTCGGAATGAATCCTTAGTTCATCCGTGAAGTAGTCAATAATTTGATTTTTCATTTTCAAGTGGATTAGCAAATCGTGATCGTTCATCATTTTAGCATTTAGGAGCAGCGAATTTACTGTTCGTTATCCCATTATGCCATATAAACGCATATTTAAATTTTAACTATTTAATCAATGCTAAAAATCTTCAATTTTTAAATTTCCATTTAAGTGATTGAATTTCAAATCAATGCCCAGTCTATTGCAATAGGTTTTGAACCTAATGATATCAGATTGAATGTATTTTGGTTCAATCTCTGTGAACCTTCCTTTTCTTCCGGTCTGTTCACAAGCTATTAAACAGGTGCCACTACCAAGGAACCAGTCAATGACAATATCACCCGGGTTGGTGGTGTCTAGGATTGCATCTGCTATCATCGCTACTGGCTTCGGTGTTGGATGGTTTTTTAACTGATCGTAATCCGGGTTGGCTCTACTTGCTCCTGATGGATATTTCCAAACGTTCGTTCTAATTCTGTCTTTCAGATCTAGGTGAGAAAGGTGCTTTGCTCCGTCACCATTTTTGAAAATATAGCACAGTTCTTCCTCATCCTTGTAAAATCCTCCTTCATCAATGAGATCGTTTTGCCAAAGTGGTATTGCTTTTTCATCAGAGAAAATGAAACAAAGTTCTTTTTGTGAACGGTAGAAAGACCCATTAGCCATAATATCTTTATACCAGGTTATCTGCTGTTTTGGGATTGGGCTTCCGTAAATTGTTCTTGCTGCTTCGCACATATGCCAACCGTGCCGGAAATCCATAAATATGTAATGAATGGCTCCGGGAACTGTATTTTCCACTGATCGTTGCATTATCAGGGCCAGGAATTGAGAAAACTCCTCGTCTGTCATCTCACCAGCACCCATGGCAAAATCTTCATGGTTATTTGTTCGTTTGTTGTCTTTGAGAAAGAAGTCTGCCGGGAGGTTGTATGGCGGGTCGCAAATTACTATTCTGGCTTGCTCCCCTTTCATTAATTCATTAACGCTATTGACATCAGTGAATGAGCCACAAATTAGGCGATGTCCATTTATTTCAAAAATATCTCCTGGCTTTACAATGATATCGCTTTCCTCAATTTCATCCGGAAGAGGCTCTTCTTCTTCATCGATGTTATAAACATCAAACTTCTGTTCGAAACGCTCAATGGAAAAATCGGGTATTGCAATGATTCCCTTTAAATCGGGAATGTCCAAATTGAACTTTTCAACGAAATCAAATAACCCTTGCTGAGTAACCTTTGCATAGGCAGATGAATACACCAGGACCAATTCAGCTGCTTCGCTTCTATCCCTACAATCGATAAAAGTGGCATCCAGCTCATCCGGTACTTCAACTCCTGAAGCTTTTACCTTTGTAAGGTCTAAAACCCGGTGTTTCCCATCAAGGCAATAAAGCTTTCCATCGTGTTCCCAAACCTTAAATGGATCTATAAATTGGTACTTCAAAATTGACTGAAGGAGCTTCTGATCGCCACCATCAATCCACTCTTTAAAATTTTCATCCTGTAGGAATGTTAACTCCTGCCATTTTATCTTCTGAAGCTTTAGTACCCTTGATTTTACCATTATTTTGTGTTTGTACAAAGATAATAATTAATTAGGTTAATTAATGAATAATTATAGATTTGAAAAAAAGAAAAGGGCCACCTATTGGCAGCCCTCCTGTTATTAAAAAAACGAAGCAATTTATATCACTTCAATATGGTTGAATGCTATCAAATCATTGACAAAATCTTCTTCATTGGTGGCTCTAATGTCCTCATTGCTCACAAAACCCCTATCCACAAACTTCTGAATGGTATCCTCAATAAAGTGCATGGTATTGTCGCCAAACTGCGAAGTAAATGCCTTGTTCCAACCGCCATCGCTTAGCGTTGCTTCGGGTATCTTACACCCTCTCGATAAAAACAACGTCATCGCATCAAATACGTCATAAAAAAAACAATCCCAATCGTATTCCGTCCAACATGTTTCCACATTTGCTCCTCGCTCAAAATATCTGTTTTCAGGGAAAAATCCGGTAGGGTGGTTGTACTTTTCGGCAAAATATACGTCAACACCTTTGGATCGGGTAAAGAAATCGGTAAACTCTATCGTCCTACCTCTACGAGCCAAAGCACCATCCGTTATGTTGAACGAAAAGTTAGTGGAAAAGGCGAACTTGGGCATATCCTCCGGCTCAATAACTTGTATGTTAGACCATAGTTTTTTGTTTGTACCTGCTCCGGTTATCAATTCTTTTAAGAACATATAGTTAAATCGCTTGGGTACATCGCTTAAACTATACACCCTTTCTCCATCCCATTGCTGCAAAAATCTTTCGTCCAGCTTAACCTGCTCACCCGGTACGGACTTGATGCTAATTAGGTTGCCCAATAGGTTCATAAATAGGTTTTTACCCGCACCGCCTCCGTTCTTAGGGTTCTCGCACTCCTCCGTAAGACCAATAATATAGGACGTATCGGAACTTTTGAAATCGTGTATCAAATAGCTTGCGCACTCCATAGCACGCCCGTAACTGGTGCTGGCTAAACTTACAAATTCTATCCACTTGCCATCGTTCGATAATCTCTTTTTAAATCCAGACTTGAACTCGTAGTTTATAAATTTATAGTCGTGAAATAGCTTGTTATCATAGGAGGCATAATCCCTGACTGTTACTCCGTCTTTTGTCATGAACACGATGCAATTCTTAAAGAACTTGTAACAGGTGGACTTGTCATCATTTAAGAAATCACTACGCTTAATATCTCTTAGGTTCTCAACTATGTGCTTTAAATGCCGCTCCGAAAATGCATCAATGGCATTCCTTATCACGGTGTCTTTTGCCTCTTGGGTGTAGTTCTTTAGAACGTTTATAAGCTCCTTCCTTTGTGTCGGGAACACCCATTGGTTTGTGGAATTGACAACATGCTCATTCTCCTTTACTCTTACCAAATCACCTTTGTATAGCCTAAACCCTAAGTTGTCCATAACCTCATAAAGCCTTGTCCTATCTACATCAGCCACTATTTTACCACGATGTTCCCGCTGTTCCCAAAAGATACCATACGGATACATCTGTATCTGCTCGTCAAGATGCTCCTTAAACTCCTCATTGTCTATCTGACTGGGTATCGCATAGTTTTTACCCAACAGGATATTACTTGTGGTGAGCTGCGTTAACTTCTTCTTCTCGGCAGGTTTTAACTCCCCAAAACCCAATTCTATAACCCCCTGAAAGGCTTTTTTGAAATCACTATTGTACTCCAATATCCCAAACAAAGAAAACGGGGAATACCCTTTTTCGCTATCAAGCCCGGTGGATGACGTGTAAATCCATGTGTACCGTGTTTGGGTGTTAAAACTTGCACTTACACCTTTGTCCTTGCCCGGACGTGTGAAGTATATGTATTGCCCACGCTTTTCCGAACTGTAACTCCATCCGTGCTTATCTAAAAACGAAACTACATCGAACCGGTTATTAAAATCGGTAACGGGGTCTTTGTCGTATTTGGCATTGTAGTCCTTAAAGTTTGATGGTGCAGATTTTGGTATATCATTGACCTGATTAAAAGACGTTACGATAGACATCAAGGAGCAGCGTTCAAGCCATGTAAGTTTCGGTAGCCTAACGTTTGTTTCATCCATCATCTTAGGAAACTTAATAAAGTTGTACCCGTTTGATGGAGGAATGACTACCAATCCCCCCTTACCTCTTGTTTCTACGAAACATTTGTACTCCTCATTCGGCTTATCTATAAGTTCATCATTCGTTGCATGACGCTTACATAGCTTCTTATTACCGTCCGCTTCTCCTCCGTCTATCTTGTAGTATATATGGTATCCGTTGTTAAGGGTTTTCCCTATAAGTAGCTTGTCATATAGTTCTACGTCAACATCATGGATACGGCTTAGTATTTTTGCACCTATTCCGGGCAGGTATTTGTCATCAATATCTATGGTTTCTATTTGTTTTTCACCTCCGCATAGCAGGCAAATAGAATCCAAATCGTACTCCGCCATGGTGTATCTGATTTCACTAATACCCATAGGGTTGTCAACATACTTCTTCCATTGCCGCCTGAACGGGAATTTATCCTTTGCCGGCATGATACTGCACCCATCATCGCATAAGGATTCAATTACGTCATACATTATTTGCTCCATAGTGTTATTTTTTTTCTTTCTTTTGAAAGAGTTTGCCTGATATTGTTTAGCTTAGGTTTCATTTTGTCCTACATTATTTCGTCAAGCTGCGCTCCTTTCATTACAATCACTTCCTCAACTTCGCTGTACTCCCCCAGGGCATCCATTATGTCTTTAAGATACGGGGTTACCGACGTCCTATACCGTCCCGGCATCGCTGAGCTCTGGCTATCTAACATTCTATTCCGGTCTGACCACTCCGATACCGTCAATACCGGATCCGGCTTCAACCCTGCTTTTACTGCTATCTTCATTCTTTAATTAAATTGTTTTGTTTTTCAGACATTTTGTAGTTGTTGCGTGTATTTAGGTGTTAGCCGTAATTGCTACAGACATTTTCACAACATCTTTATTTTAGACATTGGTTCTTCGACAATCATCCAATGTGTTACCCTTTCAGCCAATACCGTTTTCCACTTGCCCTTTTCAAAATTAAGTACACATTGGTATTTCTTGAATTTCCCACATTCTTCTTTTCTAACAATATGACATAAGTACATGTCATCAAACTCAGGAATAAATCTATCAGCAGGTAGCCATATTTGCGGAGCTTTTATAACTCGTTCTTGAGTTATAATTCTTTTGCCGTTTCTCAATTCTGAAACCTCGCAGACTATCATTATATAATCCTTTGAGTTCAAATATTCGTATTTAGCTTCTTTTAATGTCTCATATCTGATTAATGGATTTGTATCAGATATTTTCCTATAAAGCGCATAGTCGATTTTGATGCTATTTTCTTGTTCTTTTAACCCGCCATCAATTTGGTCGGATATTCTATTTTCATCGTAACTCATAATTTTTGTTTTTAAATTTCGCAACTACATATATCTGCAAAACGTTACCTGCCATTTGAAGAAAGAAAGTCGTGTATTCTTTTTCTAAGCGGTTGCGGTAATAGTGGCCTTTCCCCTTCTACATACATTTGGATGTCTTTCTTTCTAACTTCCAAAAGTATTTCTAACACTTCTTGGTAGCTATCTTCTGCCCAAACTCGACAATCTACTTTTGGAGGAGTTGAGTCTTTCCCTAATAATACTCTTGTGTCTCCAGCTTTTATTAAATGTGGTACATTCATAATGATTTGAATAAAAACGGCAGGTAACAACGGCTATAAAAAATATCGGTGTTAGTGCTTACCGTAAGGTTAATAATTGTATTTAAGTTTGCTATCATTCGATAGTTAAGTGTTTCAACTCCGCTACTTTTCATAGCCAAAACGTTAGCTGCAATATAAAATTTTTGGAAGGCGACCATCAAATACAAATTTTGTAACGTGGCACAACCACACTTCAAATTCGTGCATATCGCTTTTCAAATCATACCATCCACCATCAGCTTCTTCTCTATTAAAAATCAGTGTAAATCTTGGGTTATCAAATTCCTTATCGCTTATCGTTAAGTAAGTGTGCCATTCACCTTGTGCCACTATATCAAGCATTACATCAGCACCACATACCATTTCAAGTTCTGCCTTGTCGCCTTCCCATTCGGGAAGCACCACATACCATCTATTGTCTTGTTCTTTTTCAAATTTAAATGTTCTCATAAAGTAAAAATTTTATACAGTCAGCTAACAATGTATAAACGCCATTAAAACGAGCGTTTATACTCAGCGTTATGCCTCATTGCCCGAACAACAGAGCTTTTGTGCTGGGAAACCCCAACGAACTAAAAGCCTTTGAACGTTATCAGAGAGCTTAATAACGAAAATCCGTAAAATGAATAATCGCCATAGGTTTGTCTGACCGAACTTTGAACCAGTCGCAAAAATCTTCAAAACTTAATCCGTCATTTTTTGCAACCAAATCCCAGTTTACTTTTTTACCTTCAATTGAAGCAAATACAAAATTGTTTGGTTGCTCTAATTTTTGTAAACCTATTCCGTGAGTTTTATCATACTTGAAAATCTCTTGTTGTTTACTTTGATATGGCTTACCTGACCAAATTCTAACTGATAAAATTGCCTCGCCTTTGTTTATTTTTTCAAAGCGTTTAGCCCACAAATCATAGTTGCCTCTGATAGTGTGTATTTTATCATAATGCTTAATTGACAAAGGAAAACCCGTTGCCTTACCTGATTTTTTGTGAGTTTTTGGAAAGAACTCTGAAACTGTTAAAACGTATGTTGTCATATTTTAAAATTTAAGAAAGCCATCTGATAACTTGTGTTTTGCGCCAATTTGCGAGTTAGTGGTCAGGCGGCGGAACGTTTTCAATGTAAGTTTCCAGTCTTATAAATCCATATCCTTTTTTGAAGCTAAACATTGTATGTCCGCAAGTTTTATGACGCAACCCAAAAAGCATTGTATCAAACGTTTTATTCTTTAATAAAGTTTTAAATGTATCAACAGAAAAGGGGAATGTCATTTTCTTTTTTGCGACCCCTAAAACATTTCCACAACAGCCACAATAAAACTTGCTGCCCTTTAAAACATCATTACCGTTTGTTTTTTCAACAATAATAGTATCTCTCATTTTGTCAATTATTACCTTTTCCATTTATTTTTAATTAAATTTAGTGCTGATAACCCGCCCAGCACATAACATCGGTTTGCCGTAATGGCGGGTGAAGTGTTACTATTAAGCTTTTGTGCTGTATTCATCTTTTTTCTTCTTATTAAACATTTGTACTAATTTGTACGCCACCGAACGGCAAGCCGCTGGGACGTTAGTGGCAATTTTAACGAAGAAAATGCCAATTAACTACGTGATGGTAGCTGTCGCCATTACCTTTCGCATCAAGTGAAAATATTGCATCAGTAGCGTGTTGTTGCACCTCTGCATAGCTACCATCTTCAAATATTACATCGAAATCGGCAGGTAAATGGTTGTTTAAAAAATCTTGCATTGTAAAAGCGTTGTCGTGGTGGTAATAATCGGTTCCCCAATAAAAACTGCCACTAACATCAGCTATATTCAATTGCGGAGTTTGTGCTAAATTTGACATTTGTTCTATTTATTTAAGTTTATACTAATTTGAAAGTTTTGTGCGTCTAAGTCGGCAACTTCGCCAAGCTGCCACAACGTTATATGCAATGGCTAAATCTCAGGTGCTTTAACATACCTTCCCTTTTCAATGTGTGCGAAATTTTCCCACAATTTTTGTAGCTTTTCAAACTTTTCCGAATCGCCTTCTCGCCATCCGTATTTAGCTTGTTTATCTCTCAAGTATTCTATTTCTCTTTTTACTTCTTCTTTACTCATAATATTTAGTATTTGTAACCGCCACTGCATATAACAAGCAGTTTGGCAAAATTGCCGTTGGGCGGTTAGGTTAATAATTTAAGTTTTATAGTCGGCAACTTCGCCAAGCCCGAACCGTTATGTGCAGTGCTTGTACAACGGACAAGCTGCATCCTTACATTTAATTTTCAGCAAACCATTTTCAGTCCGGTTGCTTTTTCGTACTCCGCAATACTGAAATACTTTGCTATTGCATTGCCACCGTTGCCTATGTTCACAAGTATTGCAGGTAAGGCCGGGACCTGCCCTAGCTAATTCCGAGGGCAGGTCGAAAAGATTTGCTTGAGTATTTTTTTTAAAATTATCCTTGGTCATAGCCCTATTTTTTCTAATACCCTGTTTAAAGTAACTTTTGTTTCGTAACTATTTTGGACAATTTTCATTTCTTCAGAATAAACTCCTATGATTTTGCCCTTGTTTTCTTCTACTTTATAATCAAGACAAAGTACATAGTAATTGTGCCGTCCTTCAAATCGTATTCGAGTTACACGAGTCTTAAGAAATTCCGTAAACTTATCCTCGTTTGCAAATTCATATCCGAGGTTTTTTAGGTTGTTTAAAAGGTAGGATTCTAATTTTCCTTCCCACTCCGATGTAGCTTTACTATAAAGCTCTTCCTGTTTCCTATAAAACTCTTCCTTAAAATTGGACCCTTTAATCTTTGAAAGGACCAAATCTTCAGCATAATAGCAGGCGCTACAAATCGTTTTTTCTTTATCAATCCAATAACATGGGTTACCTGTTTTCTTTATACACCCGGAGCAATCAGTATCAGTGCATCCGCAATATTTGCAAGTTGATTCTATCATTACTAAAATGTTTTCTTTCTCAGTTATTTAAAAATTCTTTTCCAGTAATGCACCTAATTTTAACACGAAATATTTCTTACCCTTTTCGGCTCCCCATTCAGGTTTGCCTTCCCTAATTTCAATCCCTCGTAACTCAAATATTATGGATGGTGCAGCTTTAGAGTATCCATTCTTAAACTCAACCAAGTCATACTTCTTAATTCTATGGGTGACGAAGTAGTCAATATTTGATAATATTGTTTTTACTACCTCATCCTCAATGTGGGCTACCCTTCTGTTGTATATGGAAAATGGATTATGATTAAACATTCTAATTATCCAGTATTGCTTTATCTCCCTGTATTCCTCCATCTTTTCGCCAGAAGCAACCATGTCAAACCACTTCTTCTTTAAGGTTAAGTGTAATGTCTTCCCCCTGAATGGGGGCTTAAATTCACTCTTCTCTCTCAACCATTCAGTTAGGGATTCGGGAGTTTCTTTTGCGAGAGCTTCGTCAAGTTGTCGCTCTAATTTGTTTAGGTTTAGCATATTGTTTTATTTTTAGGGGTGCCAATTGTTTAGTTATGATATATTTAAAATCAAGTCTTGGTCATTAGATTTATAAACAGGCATTAAACAAACTATACACTCACCAACGATGAACTTACGGGGGCTAGCTTGCCCTGAGCTATAAACTAATTTGATTTTCTCAACAGATAAAATTTCTGCTGTTTTCACGAGTTTTTCAAACAGCTCAACATCTATTAAAGAGTCCTTAATCCTAAATAATTTAAAGAAACGATCAACTTCCTCCCCGGTTTTTCTATTTATAATTTTAAGCCACTCATTTTCATTTTCGCAAGTCGGGCAAGTCATATCCTCTTTGTGAGTATTACCTTTGTAGTCTGAAAATTTATAATCGACAAAACCATACCCATCACAATCAGGGCATTTGCTTTCTGTAACCTCAAAGATTTCATCAGCAAGTTTTCGAGATTTTAAAATTTGCTTTCTCATTTCAATAGAATCAAACTCGATACTCATATTTTCTTCGGTAGGGATTACAGCTAATGCGTTTGGCGCTTTTTCATTGGCCTCTATTTTTGTTTCGCCTAATAATTCCTTTTTGAAACAAATAACAGCGTGTGCATCTGTTGCAATGGCGAAATTTTCTTGGATAAAAGGAGCCATTAGTTCAGGTTTCAGTTTATCCTTACTAACAAAAAGACTTAGTATTTGATGATAAACATCGCCTAATAAGACTTCCTGTTCCTGATTACTATTAAGATTCTGTTTCATGTTGAGTTGTTTAAAAGGGTGGTCAATTATATAATTAGCTGCTACTACGGTCGTTCATTCCACAGTCCGACAATATCAAACTGCGATTGTTCACCGGCTTTATACTGGCCAGCAGCATTGAATGAAGCAACTACTATATGCTTGTTTTCTTTTGTAACTATATCTCCAAAAAATGGCATTGAATAGTAATAATCAAGGTCTTTAATCGTGACCTTATCCCCACCCCTTGTTTTGTACGTTAGACCTAACGCAAGCGGCAGAAAGGGTTCAACCGCAGGCGCTATCAAGCTGTTACCGTCATTGCCGTTTTCGTGGTTTATTGAATTTTTATTTTCCATTTCAAAGTTTTTAAGGTTAAGAGTTGGGTCAATCTGCGAGTTGGGTGCCATTTGAGCAACCCTAAAATGGTAAATCATATACTCCATAAAATTTGAGTTCTAATTGTTGCCCTTGCCAATATTCCTGCTCATAGAATGCAATATTCATCATTGCATCTTCGTAACAAGATTTCAACTCAGGTAACCGCTTCAAATTAGCCTTATCTACATTGCCTTTTTCACATTCGTTATAGAACTCATTGAAGTCAAGTTTTTGACCAGTTCTTTTTTCGTAAATAGCTAATTCTTTGCTCCATTTTTCCTCTAATTTTTCATTCATTTTATTACATTCACACCCCAAACACAAACCCTCGTAACCCTCTAATTCGGACAAAGGCAACTCATCCGAATTACAAACGGCACATAACATGGGTTTTGCGTCAGGCGGGGCGACATGCTCCGAATGAACATTAGTGCTATGTTGAAGTTTTGTTTCCATATCAATCATTTCATGGTTTTAGAAGTTTATAGTGTGTGAAAATCAACTGCTAAGTCATTGTCTATTAGTCCGAAAATGTCTATGTGGTTTTCAAAACAAACCTGAGCTGCTTCATACGACATAGAATTGAATACTATTTTCTTATTTGCTAATTCGCATATTTCCATCTGAGTTTCTAAATCAATGTTTAGGTTAGACATCCCAAAACTGTTTATGTCCTTGTAATCTGATAAAGGTTTTAGGATTGGCCTTGCTGCTTCTAATGGAACATCAACAGTTCCGAATTTGGCTTTTACAATAACACCCCAACCAATCCAATCTCTTATTCCAATTACTTCTTTAATTTCATCGGCACCTAAGAAAATTCGAAACCCATAAGGCAAGTAAGGTGCAATGTGCTTCAGTTCTATTTTCATTTTGAATTATCTTTTAAAGGTTTAATTTTTAATTCGGCAATAGCTTTGGTAGCTATATTGGTTTCAAGCTGGTGGGTTGCCATAAGAAGTGCGTCAACCATGGGCGTGGTAAAAATGATTGCTGTATTAACATCAAGCTCTTCTACATTGTCCATAAATCGTTTAAACATGTAGTGCAATAATTCTAGTCGGCTTCTTTTTTCTGCGTTCAGCTTTAGTGTATCTAGGTCATTATATTTTTGTTCAGCCTCTTCTTTTAGTACAAATAGCTCTTCAGATTGGGTGGGTAAGCCTAGGTAATTAAACGCAAGTGCATGCCAGGTAGGTCCATTTGCTTGATAAAACCGAGCACCTCCAACGGCCTCATTATTTTCTTCGGGAAATGCTTCAAACAAAATTTTCCTTAATCTTTCCAGATTGCCATTGTTTTCTATTATAACCATGTTCTGTCTAAATTCTTCGATTGTGAATATCCTCATTGATTGAGATTTTAATTCGTTAATAAATAATTTGATTTGCCTCTAGGCCACCGATGCTTCACGCTCCATCCTAGCTGCTATTTTGGAAATATTTTTAGTAAATAATTTAAGTATCTGATGATGGTAATCACTTGGTTCGTTGTGGTATCCTCTGGATTGCATGACTACCATTTCAGTTAATGAAAACTCTATAGTTTCTATTGGTTCATCATTAATCCTCGCTGAAAAAATCAGGGAATCTTCTCTTTCATAATATTCGCTTGTAAAAACACAGTGGTTTAGGGTATCACCTTCAATCTCGAATTCCTTTACATGTTCTAGCACTTTAATTGTAATTTTCCCATCCGAAAAGATGATTCCCGAAAATTGTTTTATGCGCTGGCCATAACTTTCTTGGGCTGATTCAATCCTATTCCTTCTTTTTAATTCATCCATCCGACGTTCATACTGTCGTTTCTTTTTTACATACCGGTCATGTTCCTTTTTTAGGTTTTTTGGACATACATAAACTGCATTTCTTAGGTCTTTGTTGAAAAACCATAACATGTTGAGATAATCAAACCAGATTCCAACATCCTTGGGCCTGTAATTATTCCTTAGAGCTATTTTGATTGTAGGCCAATGCCTGTAACAAAGGTCTTCTGATAGACTTCTTGGTCTAAACAACAGATCATACCTTCTTGCTTTTATTAATGTTTCAGCTTTTGAGCAATTGGGCACCAATTTTATTGCCTCTAAAAATCCAATAGTTTTCAACCTGTAATCAATTCCGTATTTAAGGTATTCCGGCTTGAATACGGACTTTGGATGCCACAAATCAGGGACTATGTCAAATTTATCTTCATGGTTTTTATTACGGATTTCCCATCCCCCATTCCAACTATCAGAATACCAACCGGTAGTCCTATTGTTGCCAATAAATTCAAATTTACCATCTGGGGTAACCCAAATTTCTATAACTCCTGTGCTGAAAACTTTGGCAGCTCTTCCCATCTTATGTGATGTGCGAACCAGGAAGTGACGAATAACCTGAAACTCTTCTACAATTTCAGCAACAGCAAAAATTGACTCTTGTTTTAAGGTTGTTTTCTTTGTAACCTGTATAGTTAGTTTCGTTTCACAATGAGGACAAGTAGCTCGTTTACGGCTAACTAGGCTTGGTGAAAATAAGTTGCCACAATCCATGCAAACAACTCTATTCTTAGTTGCATACCCAAAATGGCCTATGCTTTTAAACTCCCCCCATTCTTGAAAACTTTTAGGGATGTTAGGGATCCTGAAACTTAAATCATGAACCCGTCTTTGAAGTATTGTTCTTGGTTTCATAATTTAATCGAATAAGGTTCCTACTGTAGTTTCTGATGCTTGGCTTTTCTTCTTTGAAATATTTGTTTTTTTGTTCAACAACTTCTTTCGTTCCTCTTCAATCAGTGACACAATTGCCTTTGCCTTTATGGCATCCTTCTCCTCTTCAGATAACTCTATATCCTGATTTACTACAATGTGGCCAGCGTCGTTTACCTCTTCCACATCCTTAATAGAATCCTCATCGTAATAATGAACTGCCATCCCAAATATTTCGGAATCGGTGAATCCGTTTTTGCCTGTGCTTTTCACTGTTGATAAAATATAATTGAGGCATTCCTCAATTGTTTTATTTTCTTTTTGAAGTGTTTTGGCAAATAATTGGTCGCGGGCAGCTAACCCATTTAGATGGTTTTCAATTACTGTTTTAAATTGTTCTGTGCCTTCCATAAAATGATGTTTTTGATTTTTTTAATTTGTTTTCCCCTCCTATTTGGTATCCCTTTCTTTTACAATCCGGTACAGGTAATTAAGGTCTGAGCAGATCCCAGCGATACTTCTTTTGTGCATGCCTTCCATAATCTGACTTAATGCCGAAACAAATGGACGAGAAGATGCATGTTTGGATGAATTACGGATCAACTCTTCTTCATTAATTATTTTTGGCTGAACCAGAAGCTTTGCAGTTTTAAACTGAATCTCCGAGAAATCGGTAATTATTTTTTCAATCTTCTTTGACTTCCTGGTTCCTACTTCAGGAAGCATTAAACCTGTAGTCTCAAAAATTACTTCCCGTAGATTGTTGTAAAATTTCTCCTCCTGTGTAAGAGTTTCCATTGGTGCTAATTCTGTTTCCGGGTCTTGAATCGTGTCTGTTTTCATGTTATTTGGTTTTTAATTTTTGAATGAATAATATTTTTTAAATCAACAGCTACATTTTTATAGGTAATAGCTGTGTACCGAAGTACCACCCACCCCAATCGTTGCGCTTCGTTGTATTTTGTAGAATCTCCGGAATAACCTTTTAAGGTTGTATGCCGGCTTTTTTTTGAGTTTAATCCTTCGTATTCAATGGCTGCTTTTAGTTCCGGGATTGCGAAATCAAACCTCCATTTACGTTCTGGGTGAAATTTAAATTCCTCCTCCACTTTATACTTTAAAACGTCTTGAAAGGGCAATAGCATCGCCCTGATTTCCTTGACTGCTTTAGCTTCCTCTTTGGGTTTTGGCACTTTTGATTCCTTTGTTAGAATCTTATAATGCTGAATTTTCCCCTCCTTCAATTTCCTTTTCAACATTGCCTCAGTCCACATTTGCTTTTGATTTTATCACTAAAAAAATTTCACTTCCATTTTCTAACTGATCAGGAACATGCTCTAACAGCTCTTTAATTTCTTCCCGGATGTATCCTATTCTCCTGAAAGGATGGTATAGATTCATTTCTTCGAATTCAAGATTCACGTGCGTTACATGACCGCCATTGTGATGAATTTCCAGTCTATAATCCGAATCAGAACGGGAACCCTTCGCCTTCTTCTGACGATACACCTGCATTTCCGATTGCTCCAAATCCTTGGTTACTGCCGAGCATTTTAAATCCGTTGTTTTCATATTCAATATCCATTACTGCTAATTCGCATTTCTCGAATCGCTGATAGGCCCCATTAAAGTCAAATACAAAATCTGCAAGACTGCCATTCCTATGCTTTGCCAATTTTAAATGCCGCTCCTTGAATTTGTAAGGGTTGCTTTTCAATTCTTCCTTGCTATTTGCATAGAGGAAATACACTGAATCTGCATCCTGTTCAATAGCGCCCGATTCTCTTAAGTCACTTAGCTTAGGTTGGTTATCTGACCGAGATTCTACCGCTCTCGATAATTGTGAAAGGGCAATGATTGGAATGTTTAACTCCTTAGCCAATCCTTTTAGACCTCTTGAAATTTGGCTGATTTCTTGCTCTCGATTCCCTTTACTACCTGGGCCACCGTGCATCAGTTGTAGATAATCGATTATGATTAATCCTACTCCATGTTTGATTTTCATTTTCCGGGCTTTTGATCTTAATTGAATAATCGTAAGCCCAGCTGTGTCATCAATATAAAGAGGCATTTTCTTAATCATTGCCCCTGAATCAAAAACCCTTTCTAACTCATCGGGTTGCATTTTCCCAGTTCTTATTGCCCTAAATTCAATCCCACTAACATTTGATGTAATCCGCTGCAGCAGTTGTTTTGAACTCATTTCAAGGGAGAAAATTCCTACAGTAGTTTGCTTTTGGTCGTTGGCAATCGCGCCTAATGCTATGTTTAATGCAAATGCTGTTTTCCCAACTGATGGCCTAGCTGCAAGTATGATTAAATCAGTATTTGAAAAACCTCCTGAAACTTTATCTAAGTCTTTAAATCCAGCTGGTACACCTGATACTCCTTCAGGAACTTGACTCATTTCCAAGACCTCGGCAAGCATTTCCTCCATCGGTACAGAAACATGCTCATAGTTTCGTTTAACCAGGTTGTCTGTCATGCTGATTGCGAACTCGCCAATCTCCTCTACAAGCTCGAAAGCATCTCTCCCATCATAAGCTGAGCCAATTAATTCAGAGCATTGCCTTATTACCTCCCTTGCGATAAATTTCTCCATCACGATCCGGGCATGGGCCTCCACATGAGCAGTAGATAAAACCTTCAGGGTTAGTGATGCAATGAATTGAGCTCCACCCACGTTTACCAGCAAATTCAACCGATCTAGCTCATTTGTAACGGTAAGCATATCAACATTACCCCCGGCTGAAAATATGGCCTGTATTGCCTTAAAAACAAGCTTATGGGCCTCATTGTAAAAACAATTTTCATCTGGAATTATGTCTAAAACATCATCCACTTTGCTATTTTCCAACAGCATGGCTCCTAGAATTGCAGCTTCTAAATCAACTGCATTAGGTGGTACCCTCCCGAATATTGCCTGTTGAATTTCTTGATTCGACTTCGCTCTTTCGAACGAGCCTCCGGGTTTCTGTTGGCTCTGTTGTCTGTTCACGTGTTACTGCTTTTTGATTTTTACACCAGTTATTCAATGTTAGGTTTGCCGAAACATACTTTTTCAAAAGATCGCCCCTGTTCTGCATGGCCATTAAAACTTCCATGATCACATCTATGTGATATTCTTTTTTAACTTTTAAGAACTGATCAATCGTTAATGGCTGTTTCATTTTATTCACCCGTGGAGCATTTGCTTCTACCCATATTTGAAACTTTTGAAAAGAATGAATTTCATCCTGTGTGTGTGTAGGCGATTTTTCGCCCTTCACTTTCTTTTCTGTTTCTACTTCTGTTTCTACTTCTATTCTATTCAAGGAAGCAGATGCTTGTCGTTTGCTTAGCATCTGCTTAGCAGATGTATTGCATTCGCCTGAAACGTCTTCTGGTAAAGGGAATTTCTTATTTTTCTGTCTCAGCACTTGCTTAAAATTGGTGATCTGCAAAAACCACTTGTTCGCGACCATGTATGTAACGATTAGTCCGGATTTTTCACACGCAGCAATCCATCGGGATACATCGGTTTCTCTTATGTCGGGTTTTAGTGGAAATAAATTTGCTTTCAGCAATCTTGAATCAGCATAGAAACAACCATAATCGTCAACTTTCATAATCAACCGTACAAAAAACCTTTCGGTATGAACATCAAGGTCATCTATAATGAAGCTATCGGTCCAGTCTCTTAGTATTCTGTTTGGCATATCTTAAAATAATTCCTGTTGTTTTGAATTTTTTACATACTCAGCAATGATGCTATCTACTTTCTTTTCGTATCGCTTTTTAGTCCTTAGGTCTTCACCTGCGTGATACATATGATAAGCTCGTTGGTAGCCTCGCATCCTGCGTACCATTTCAATTAGGGTGGCATACCTCTTTTCCAAATCTTGTTTTGCATATTCTTGTATCATTGGTAGTTTGTAATTAAATATTAAAATATTTACTGATTCATTAAATTAATTTTCAAAGTTTTGAAGTAAAAGTTTTGATACATGAACCGGGAATCGTTCTCCTTTTAATTCAACTATCATTACCGGATCACGGTCGGCGACAATCTTAACCTTACTACCTTTGCCACCATACAGAGCGGTGCCCTTACAGTTGCTCCTTATGTCTTCCTTCAAAATCGCCTCCTTCATGTGGATATAACCAGACTCGAACTGGTACCTTTCACAAATCCCGCTATGGCTCGGTAGTGTGACTGCTCTTCCTATTAAAGCTATATATCCAAGTGCCTGTCTTTCCAGGCTGTCAACCGGTGGTAGTCCTATCCATACAACAGCGCCACCTGTGCCGGCTGATTGTATTTCTGCTTAAATTCGGTTAAGCGCCTATCCCGAGTGTCTGTCAGGCCATATCCAGCACCTTCGTCCGGACTCTATTAAAGGTTGCGACCAGGGCAGGATTCGAACCTGCAACGATTTTTATCAAGGCATTTCCTCAATGTTCCCTATGCGTCTACCAATTCCGCCACCTGGTCATTTTGCCGGTTTTGCCCTTACCCGGCTGGGCTTCTTTTTAAGCTGCTTTCCTAAAAGGTACATTTGTAAGTTGTCGGCCATTATTCGAAATGTAAAACAACCCCCTGCTATCTTGATTAATTCTCATTGTTTCAATTTTCCCAAACAGATCGATATTTCCACCTAGATCCACAACCCAACCTGAAGCTTTAGATTTATGAGGCCTCATAACCCTACCAATAATTTGATAATAAAGAGCCAAAGACATGGTTGATCTTGATATTAAAACTGTTTCCAGTTCAGGGTAATCAAACCCGGTGGTTAACACTCCAACATTTACTACACACTTTATTTTGCCAGTCGTGAAGTCTTTAATTATTCTATCCCGCAAACTCCCCTCTGTTTCTCCCGAAATAACCACAGCACCTGGAATACCTTTTGCTACTTTATTTGCCTCATCGATAAGAGAACAAAATATTAATAGGTTCTTTCTCTTTTTAAGTAGCCTATTTGCATAGTGGATAGTTGTGCCTGGCATATCAATGGTTCTGTAGTAGGCTCTTAAAGAAGATTCCGTAAAGTCGGTGCCGGAACTATTCATATCAAGCATTGTTCTATCCACTACATTAAAGGAATAATATTCCAACTTTGCTAGGTGTCCTTTTTCAAACAGGATATCATTTTGGACAAAATAATTTACCTTATTGAAAAGCCTTGGGCTCGTTCTGGTTAGGAATCGAAGCTCTGCACCTTCACTACTTGTGGTAAGTCTATATGGAGTAGCGGTAAGGCCCAGGAACCTTGCATGCTTCATATAGTCAAAGAACTTCCGGTACATTCCATCTTGTGAGTTGACCAGATGGCACTCGTCAATAATTACATTTTGAAAGTTCATGAATAGATACATTTTCCTTGTTATGCTGCCAATGGTTGCAAACGTTACCTTTTCTAAATGCTTCTGGCCAACGGATGCCGAATAAACACCGGCATGGAACCCATAGCTCATATACTTACGGACATTCTGAATCAGGATCTCCTTAGATGGTTGCAGAACAAGTGTTTTACCCTCCAGACCTTTAGCAATATTTGCAATCACAACCGATTTACCGCTACCGGTCGGCAATATTTGGATAGAGTTAAACTTCCTCACCTGTTTGCTGGTAAAGAACTCTATACCGTTTGAAATCGCCTCTACTTGATATGATCTTGGTTCAAACATTATTTCTTGGCGTTTTCAAAATC
>Ga0079224_100001877_pt1 | contig 24843 bp, 22 predicted proteins | sample Stecom2015_FD_80414 | JGI IMG/M metagenome (GOLD analysis project Ga0079224, IMG submission 80414) | Agricultural soil microbial communities from Utah to study Nitrogen management - Steer compost 2015 | ecosystem: Environmental > Terrestrial > Soil > Agricultural land | place: USA: Utah... | reverse complement strand
GGAGAGGCCACCCAAAGCCGCGCCCACACCAACGTCAAAGGTTCTGCCCAATGGACGCAAACTCCCTAAAAGCATTCCTGACAATCGTCGACCAGGGTTCCTTCTCGGAAGCCGCCGAAACCCTGCACCTGACGCAGCCAGCCATCAGCAAACGCCTGGCCGCCCTCGAAACCCAACTAGGCACCCGACTGATCGACCGCAGCAACCGCGAAATCCGTCTGACCGAAGCCGGCACAAGACTCCTCCCCCATGCCCGCAAAATCCTCGACGAAATCCACAACGCCCGCATGGCCCTCACCACCAGCGCCGACAGCATCGAAGGCGAACTCCACGCCATCGCCAGTCACCACATCGGCCTACACCACCTGCCCAACTGGCTACGCCGCTATCGCCGGGAATACCCCCAGGTGGACCTGCACCTGCAATTCATGGAATCCGATGCTGCCTACGACCAGATGAACAAACGCAATGCTGAACTGGCCTTCGTCACCCTCAGCGACAGCATGAACCCGGAGTTCTCCATCCTCGCCCAGTGGCCAGACCCAATGGCCTTCGTGGTTGGCAGAGAACACCCTCTTGCAGCACTGGCGAGCCCTGCACTTTCTGACCTCGCGCCACACCCGGCGCTGTTACCGGACACCAGCACCGCCACCTACCGGGTAGTCAGCCGTCTTTTCCTGGAAGCCAACCTCACCCTGAAACCCCTGATGCCCACCAACTACCTGGAAACCATCAAAATGATGGTAAGCGTTGGCCTCGGGTGGAGCATTTTGCCGGTCAGCATGCTAGATAACAGCCTGAAGGTGCTTGAGGTGCCCCACCCTGTTACCCGGGTTCTGGGTGCCGTAGCACTGTCCCGACGACAACTGGGTAGTGCCGCGCAGGCATTGCTGCAGATAGTGGAAGAGGAAGAGGAAGAAACGCGACCGAAATCCAGTCAATGATCGTGCTGGGGCTGTGGTGGCGGCTGCAAACCCCGCCAAGTCACAATAATGGCAAAGGCCATGGCGGCAGCACCACCCCAGAACGCGGCAGAGGTACTGAAACCATCCACCAGGAAACCGGATAACCAGGCGCCGGTCGCGCCTCCGGCTCCGAAAGTCAGGCCACTGTAAAGAGCCTGACCCTGGCCATGATGGTGCTTCCCGAAAAAGCCCTGAATGTATTGGACCGATACTGCATGCAATGCGCCGTAAGAAGCCGCGTGCAGCAGCTGGGCGAAGATCAGTACCGGCAATACCGACGTAAGCTCGGCAATCAGGCCCCAGCGGATCATTGTCAGCACCAGCGCCCCCAGCACCACCTGCCGTACACTAAAACGCCGGGAGAGCCTGTGCATGATCAGAAACAAGCCGATCTCTGCGATGACTCCCAGTGACCACAGCAATCCGATGGCCAGTTTGCCGTATCCATGCTGTTCCAGGTGGATACTGAAAAAGGTGTAGTAAGCGCCGTGAGACACCTGCAACAGGAAGTTCATGGCGAAAAAAGTGACGACTGCCGGGTGGGTGACAATCGCTTTCAGGCTGCCAACCGGGGCAGATTGCTGCTTGCGCTCGCCACGCTCGGACGGTACCAGAAATGCCGAGACGGCAATCCCTGCAAATACCGGCAATAACAGCCACGGCAAGTACTGAATTTCCACCAGTTCCAGCAGTCCGCCCACCAGAGCCACCGCACCGATAAATCCGACAGAGCCCCATAGACGAACCTTGCCGTACTTGTCCCGATGTTTGCCGAGTACCCGCAAGGTAATGACTTCATACAAAGGCAAAATGGCGTTCCAGAAAAACGTGAACACCAGCATGACCAGCAACAGACCGTAGAATCCAGGCTCCAGAAACACACCGGCGAAAAACAGCGAGCCGAAAATGGCACCAAAGCGCACTAGGCGAACCCGCTGGCCGGTCCGGTCGCCGATGTAACCCCACACGCTGGGCGCCACAATCTTGGTAAGCTGGATAGTCGCCATCAGTGTGGCGATCTGAAGATAGGAATAGCCCTGCCCCTCAAGATAGAGGGACCAATAGGGCAACAGCCCTCCAAGGAGGGCGAAAAACCAGAAATAGAGGTTCGACAGCCGCCAGTAGATGGTAGCGCCTCCCCGAAATCAGAGCTGGCCGAGGACCGGCGTGGTGACTTCTACATCACCGTTCTGGCCGCGATGGCGCAGGTAGTGATCCATCAAGACGATGGCCATCATGGCCTCGGCGATGGGCGTTGCGCGGATACCTACACAGGGGTCGTGACGACCAGTGGTGATCACCTCCACCGGGTTGCCGTCTACATCAATGCCCTTGCCGGGCAGGCGCAAGCTTGATGTTGGCTTAAGTGCAATGCTGGCAACAATCGGCTGGCCAGAGGAAATGCCGCCCAGTACACCACCGGCATTGTTGGAAAGAAAGCCTTCCGGCGTCATCTCATCCCTGTGCTCCGTTCCTTTTTGCTCAATGCAATCGAAACCGGCACCGATCTCCACACCCTTGACCGCGTTGATGCTCATCAGAGCGTGGGCAAGATCGGCATCCAGACGATCGAAAATGGGCTCGCCGAGTCCTGGAGGAACCCCCTCCGCAACCACGTTGATACGGGCGCCAATGGAATCCCCTTCTTTGCGCAAAGCGTCCATGTAGGCTTCCATCTCAGAGACCTTGTCTGCATCCGGACAAAAGAAGGGATTCTGGTGAACCTGATCCCAATCCAGCTTGTCTGCCTTGATCGGTCCTAACTGGGAAAGATAACCCCGCACTTTGATCCCGAGACGCTGCTCAAGAAACTTCCGGGCGACAGCGCCAGCAGCAACCCGCATGGCGGTTTCCCTGGCGGAAGAGCGGCCACCACCACGATAATCCCGGGCACCATACTTGTGGTGATAGGTGTAGTCCGCGTGGGCCGGGCGGAACTGGGCAGCGATCTTGGAATAGTCCTTGGAGCGCTGATCCGTGTTCTCGATAATCAGACCAATCGGTGTGCCCGTGGTTTTGCCTTCAAACACGCCCGACAGAATCCTAACCTCGTCCGCCTCACGACGCTGTGTCGTATGCCGGGAAGTACCGGGTTTGCGGCGATCCAGATCCCGCTGCATATCTTCTTCTGACAGCTCCAGGCCCGGAGGGCAACCGTCGATAATGCAGCCCAGGGCCGCGCCGTGACTCTCACCAAAGGTGGTGACGGTAAACAGCTTTCCGAATGTATTTCCCGACATAATTCAGCACTTTATACAGGTTTTGTAATTTGAAATCTTAGCTTCTTCGGGCCTGCCATTCACGCAGATCCCGTGCAGTGACCAGGAATACCCCATCACCACCGTTCTCGAATTCCAGCCAGGTTAACGGCAAATCCGGATAGGCATCATCCATGGCACCCCAGGAATTGCCAACCTCCACAATCAGGAGTCCGTCGTCGGTGAGGTAATCGGCAGCCTGGGCAACTATGCGGTGCGCAATGTCCAGCCCGTCGTCTCCGGCGGCCAGCCCCAATTCGGGCTCATGGTGATACTCGGCCGGCATGTCTGCCAGATCTTCCGCATCAACATAAGGCGGATTACTGACGATCACGTCGTAGCGGCCCTCAATATTGTCGAAAACATCCGACTGAATCGCGCGCACGCGGCTCTCCAGTCCATGAAGTTCAATATTGGACTCTGCTACGGCGAGGGCATCCGCGGAAATATCAGACAGATCCACTTCCGCCTCGTCAAAAACGGTCGCCGCGCCAATACCGATACAGCCGCTGCCGGTACACAAATCCAGAATTCGTTGAACCTGCGTTGAGCCCAACCAGGGCTGGAGGCCGTTCTCCAGCAGTTCGCCGATTGGTGAACGGGGGACCAGAACGCGCTCATCAACGTTGAACGGCATTCCCATAAACCAGGCTTCACCAAGCAGGTAAGCAATCGGAATACGCTCGTTGACCCGACGCTCCACCCGCTCGAGAATCAGTTCCCGCTCTGAACGGGTCAGTCGCGCATCCAGAAACAGATTGTTGTTTTCCAGTGGTAGATGCAGGCTGCGCAATACCAGCTGAACGGCCTCATCCCAGACGTTGTCGGTGCCGTGACCAAAGTAAATCGGCGAAGCCGCAAAACGGGAGACCGTGAACCGGAGCAGGTCTCGGATGGTGTGCAGGTCGTCAACGGGACTGGTCAAAACTTCGCTTCCTGGTCTGGCTAATGGTGCGCGGCATTATACGCGCATTGCGGCGCGGGCTGCAGCTCTTGTATCTCAGAGCGCCAACGGGCCGGAGCTGCTGCGACTCTGCTCAAACCGGTCCAGGGCGGCTAACATCCGTTCCCGGCCCAGCTGTATCAGCTCGGGGGCCTTGTGATAGTCGTAGCTTCTGCAGGCATTCTTTGGAATATTAACCAACAGATCCGGCGGATAGCCGGCAATCTTGTACTGCACCAACGCGCTTTGCATGGTCTCGATGGTCAAGTTCATCACATCAAATTTGCCAATGCCCAGCTTGTCCCAGTCGATGGTTTCGTGCTCATCACGATGTCTGGATTGCCCCGGTTCGCCTTCACGCTTTTTCTCGGGTACCGCTTTTTTCGCCATTTCACGGCTGATTTTCTCTTCCGGGGACTCGCCACTTTCGGGTTTTCGCGAGCCGAGCGTTTTCAAGGTATCCCAATCAAACCAGCGGGAAGCCTTTTCACGAATGGCATCGACCCATTCTTCCATATCACTACCGGTTTCTTCAGGTGCAAATGCGGCATCAGGAATGCGCCTGGGCTGCTCATCCTCACCGCTCAGGTTAACGGCCATCACCAGATCTGCGTGGGCCGAGATGGTAGGAATAATGGGTAACGGATTGAGAAGCGCGCCATCTACCAGTACACGGCCGTTCAAAACCAGTGGCGTCACCACACTGGGTATGGCAATGGAGGCGCGGATGGCCTGGTCCAGCGGGCCTTCCTGAAACCAGATCTCCTTGTGGGCCAGCAGATCGGTTGCCACGGCGGTGTAAGCAATGGGTAGATCCTCAATGCGGGTATCACCCAGAATGTCCCGCACCACGGAAAAGACTTTTTCTCCTCGAATAGCACCCACGGAAGTGAAAGTCACATCCAGCAATCGCAAGACATCGAACTGACCGAGCCCGGTAACCCAGTCCTTGTAGTCTTTCATCTTGCCGGCACCATACATGCCGCCGATAAGCGCACCCATGGAGCAGCCGGAAATAGCAACAATCTCGTACCCCCGCTCCTGCAGGACTTCAATCGCGCCAATATGGGCGTACCCACGCGCCCCACCGCTCCCAAGAGTCAGCGCAACGGTTTTGCCCTTGCCCGGCAACGGCTCCATGCGTTCGGTGCTGGCCGGCGCTGATGCCGGAGAAATGCCAGAACTGCTCACCACCGACGTGACGCCGTCCTGTGCGGCTGCCGTGCTTCCGGAAGTTTCCTTTTCCGGGTTGTCCTTCTCTGCCATTTCCTTACCTCTTGATAACCAGCACTTCGACCCGGTTACCCTGCCGGGCCGGGTCATTCATCTGGACGGCCGGCCCAACCGGAACAATGCGTATCTGACTTCCCGAAATCCCCGATTTACCCAGCAAGGCAGCCAGGCTTTCCGCCGCAGCGCGGGAACGTTCCAAAGCTGCCTCGAGCGACTCACCCTGTTCGAGATCGGTGAACGAGGCCAGCACCACTTCGGCATCATCGCGAGCCCAGTCATTCAGGGTTCGCCGATCATCCGCTGACCACTCAAAACGAAACGTCACTCCGCCGGACCAGGGGATCACCAACGGCCCCTGAATCGGGCCAGCTCCAATGGTATACCCGGGAATGGCCGCACCGAAACCAACATTCAGATGCTCAACCCAGACATACTCCCTCAGGTTACCTCTTGTCACAGTGTAGACAAGGGTCAGCCATTGCTGTCCGTCCTCAGCCGTTGTCGCCGCAACCAGGTAATCCTGGGTGGCGTCCCGCCCCAGCAGTCGGGATTGCTGGAAAATCTGGTTGGCCCAGACATTACTGCGGCCACAGGCGATGCCTGCACACTCAAACAGAATCTTTGCACCACCGGCAGACAGCTGCTGGAAGTAATGGGCCCTCGCAGCCTGACGATTCGCATCCCTGGAGATTTCAAACAGCTGGCCCTGCCCCTGCACCGGCAGACGAGCCATGGTCTCGGAACGGATTTCATCGCGAATTTCCCGAACCGGGCTGAAGAGCACCAGATGGCCAGCAGACTGAATCTCGACGGTGGATTCAAGCGTTGACTGCGGGAACGGAGCTGGCGCTTCTTCCGGCCAGGCCGCCATTGCAGGATTGGTGAGACAAAACAACATGAGGCCGGCCAGCGCACCGACCGTCGAAGAAATACCACGATCAATCATGCAAGAAACCTGTTAATCGTTTCGGCAACGGGAGTGACCTCACCGTCAAGATGACAATGATGCCCACCGGGCACATCGACTGTTTCAAGGTTGGGAACCAGGTCGGCACGGCTGTCGAGCCCGCTGCGGGAAACCAGCAACCCTTCTTCTGCCCTTACGAATAAAGTGGGGGTCTGGATGGCAGACAAAGACGCCCTCACCTGTTCTTCGGTCATCATCAGCGGTGTCGGATGCCGTAATCTGGCATCCGTGCGCCATATGAACCCACCAGCTTCCGTGCGCATGTTCCTGGGCACCAGCGTTCTTGCCGCCTCGGGACTGAGAGGGCTCAGCCCACCCTCCCGGATTCGGGCCGCGCTCTGAACGTCCGGATAGACCGCCGGGGCAGCAGAACCGGCCCTGCGTTTCTGTAATGCCCGCCGCAACTGGGGGATAGTCTCACGGGCTGGCCGACTGAGAGCGCCCAGACTGTCAATCATCACCAATCTACGCACCCGTTCGGGGAATGCGGCGGCGTAGAGTGCGCAGACGATCCCGCCCAGAGAATGCCCCACAAGATCCAGAGGGTAACGTTCGCTTTCAGGAAAATGCCGTTCCACGAGTTCGGAAAGATCGCCGACGTAGTCCATCAGCCAATAGCTGTAGCCCGGCGGCCGGTGGCCCGAGTGTCCGTGCCCTGCCATATCCACCGCATGTACCGTGGTGTTCTCGGCCAACAACGGCGCCAGTCGGGCAAAGGACATGGCGTTGTCGAGCCAGCCGTGCAGAAGGATAGCCGGTGGTCGAGAGCTTTCCTCGCTGGAGTTCGGCCAGGTCAGACCCGAAAGAGTTATGTTATCCAGGGGCCAGTGCATTTCATGGCAACCGGCCTGTGGTTCTGGAACGCTACCGGGTAACGAGGTCTCCGTCATTCGGTAGCGGCCTTACATGGTGTGGGTGGGACGATCGGAACTCAGCGAGCCGGCCAGGTAGGATTCAATCTTGGTGCGGGCAGTTTCGTCATCGCCATTGAACTGCACGCCAATGCCTGCGGCCCGGTTTCCCTGAGCACCCTTGGGGGTAATCCAGATCACCTTGCCAGCCACCGGAATTTTCTCCGGCTCATCCATCAGGTTGAGCAGCAGAAACACCTCATCGCCCAGCTGATATTGCTTCTGGGTAGGAATAAACAGGCCTCCCTGGCGGATATAGGGCATGTACGCCGCATAGAGAACCGCCTTGTCCTTGATCGTCAGGGTTAGAATACCGCTGCGTGCTCCGAATCCGGGCCCCATATCAAATACCTTTTACGCAAATTTACTGATATTTCGCAATGATAGCAGTTGATCCTGAACAACGCTCACGTTGTCTGCCGCTTCCGGGGCATCAACTCCCGCCAGGCCAGTAGAAGCTGAGTGGCCTCAAGCTCCGGGCTTGCGTTATATACGCCCGCACTCCGGCTTTCCCGAACCCGCTCCAGCAATTGATGAGCGCGCCACGGCGGGTTGGACCTGGCCAGGTAACTCAACATGTCTGCTGCCTCCGGGTCCTGAACTTCGCCCCCGGCACCACACCGGGCCAGGTCCGCAGCCCAGCTTTCAAACAGCCATAATGTATCGTCCAGCCCGAGCGTTTTGAAGCGGCGGGCGGCATCTCCCACCGTCATCTGGCCTTTCATGAACTGTCGAAATGCTTCAAAAGCTTGATCCCTCTGAGGAAGATACTCACCGGTGGCATACTCCAGTGCCAGCCTGGGGGCATTACCCGCCAGCATCAGGCTTTTGGCCAGAGTGTCTGGCGACGGCCGGGCAGATTCCTCCAACTCGGATACCCGGGCAGACAGCCATCGCCCGGCATCCTCGGTATCAGGCAACGGTATGGTCAGGGCCTGGCAGCGGGATCGTATGGTGGGAAGTACCGGCCGCCCGCTTTCCTGAAGCAGCAACAGAGTCACATCCGGCAAGGGCTCTTCCAGGGTTTTCAGCAGGGCATTGGCGGCGTTTATGTTGAGCTGGTCCGCCCGGTCGACAATGGCCACCTTGCGGTGGGCAACCTGGGGCGACGCCACGGCAAACGTGGACAGCGCGCGGATCTGATCCACCTTCACCATCCGGGATTTCTCCGGTGCGTACACCCGGACATCGGGATGACTGGCCGCCGCAATCAGTTGACACTGACGGCACTGACCACAGGCTGCCGGTGCCCCGGTATCGAGTCCGATCGGCCGGTCACACAACAGCAACCCAGCAACGGCATCTGCCCACGCCCTTTTCCCGACACCCTGCTCACCAACCACCAGCAGAGCATGAGGCAGGCGGTCCTGGGCAAGGCGCTGTTGTACCGCTGTCCAGGCGCGGCCGAGCCAGGGCATGTCCTTCGCGATATCAGTCATGTCGGGGCATCCGTGAAGCGGGTTCAGATTTACGGCGAAGCTGTCGTTTCATCGTTTTCAATAGCCGGGTAAGCCTGCGCGCTTCGTGCGCGGAAGCTTCCTGAGTTGAGACCGTATAGTAATGGCTGTTTACCGCCCGGGCAAAGAGGCGGGCGGACGATTCAACTTCCGGGCGCGCCTCCGACAGGCGTTCTGCCAGTGTCGTCGGGGTTTCACCGGTACGGACTGGCACTCCCACCTGCTCACACAGCCGATGCCAGGCCACAACCACCCGTCCGAAAGCGTCCCTGCGGGCGCTCCGGCGAACCGACAGAGCAGAGACAACACCTGCGATCAGCAGTGCGACACCAACCACACCGGCCGTCAGGTAACCAAGTTCCTTGAGCCCAAAACCACCCAGCAATCGGGACATCAGATCCATCTGGCTCTGGCCCTGGTAACCCACCACCCAACGCTGCCAATTATAATTGATGCGATCGAGCTGGAGCGACGCCCATTGCAGAACCGCGATATCTCCGTAACGTTGGGGCGAAGTCAGATCATTTTCCAGGAAAGAGCCCTCATCGGCGACCGCATCCCGCAAGCCAGATTCGATGCGGCTTGGCGCAATGGCAGCTGTCGGGTCCACCCTCACCCAGCCCTGGCCTTCCAGCCAGACCTCCACCCAGGCGTGGGCATCGTACTGACGGACAATAAGGTAATCCCCACCAGCCCCGGCGTCGCCGCCCTGGTAACCAACAACAATTCGGGCCGGTATCCCGGCTGCCCGGAAGACAAAGGCTGCAGCGCCGGCATAGTGAGCACAAAAGCCCCGTTTTTCATCAAACAACAGCGCATCGATACCATCATCCGGCATGGTGGGGGGGCGCAACGTATAAAAGTAGGCTTGCTCCCGAAAACGCCGGAGCAACGTGTTGACGACCTCGGAATGGGACAGGCCTGCAGACATTTCGCGCGCCAGCTCCCTGGCCCGGGGGTTGCCGGACGAAGGAAGCTGGAGATAGCGCCGCGCTTCTGCCGGGGAAAGGGCCTCAGCCGGCGCTGGCTCAGAGGAAACCTGGGCCAGACGATAACGCACCGGGCTGTCGGCCGGGCGCTGAAACCGGAACAAATCCTCCGGCGTGCTTACCACGTTGCCCGAGACCGCTACCGAATTCTCCAGAGAGAACGCCCAGCGCTCATCTGTCGGCTCCATCAGGATATCGTATTCATTACTTTGCAACGGCCCGACGCCGCCATCGTTGTCTACTCTTGCGGGTCGCCGAAAACCATCGGAGTCCCTCTGACGCCAGGTTTCGTCGTCCAGATAGTCGAGGATCAAACCCCGCCAGTAACGCTCCCGATACGGCGGCGACTCGCCCCCGAAAGTTACCCTGAACGCCCTTTCACTGCTCTGGGCCAAATTGGAAATATCACCCGGGCGCATAGTGTCGGAAATGCCGCTGCGGGCCTCTCCAGAAACCAGTGGCACACTCCAGAGCGGCGCCATGCGCGGAAAAAACACGAAAAGCAGCACAACCACCGGAAGGGTTTTCAGCACCAGTAAACCCAGGCGCTTCCAGCCAGCCCTCAGGCTCCCGGGAAGATCAGGCGCGTTAAGAATCTGCAGGCCCACCATCAGGCAGCCAATAGCCGCGAAGGTCAGTAACGCCCAGGCAATGTCCTGCTTGAACAGGAAGTTCACGGCCGCGAGATAAACCTGAATAAAGAAAAGCACATAGAAATCCCGGGCGGAACGGGTTTCGAGCCATTTCAACCCAACGGCCAATACGAAGAACGAGGCGGCGGTATCCACTGTGAAGCGGCCCTGCACGGTGGCCACGTAGACGCCAATCAGAGCCACCATGATTCCGGTACGCAGCAACCGCCCTGGCAGTTTTACCCGGCCCTTTTGCGCCAACCAGCGCCAACCCGCCAGTACTGCACAGGCTGCAATGAGCCACCAGGGCAGCCGGTCCCACTGGGGAACCAGAAGCAGCGCAAAACTGGCAATCAACCACAATAGCGCGTTACCGGGGATGGCTTCGATCGGTGCCTGTTCTGCCGGTTTTGCGGAGAAAACTCTGGCCATGATCGTGCTCATGCCGACACTCCCGCTTTCCCATTCTCGGCCTGACGGGTACCAAAAGGCTGACCATCAGGATCCCTCGGCGGTTGCTCGCCCCACACCGCAAGCGCGCGCAGACAACGTTCTCCATGCAGTGAACCACTGTCCGGCTCAATGGTATCGCCGGGCAAACTGAGACCAAACCTTGCGTTCTTCTGAACCCGGTCTGCCACCATCCAGGCCAGATAACTCAGCCGCAACTCGGTATCAACACCCGGAAAGGCATGAAAATCCAGCCAGTGCGGACTGCCCTGCTCACCCTGCCAGTCAGCCACAATCATCTGACCCGTGCGTGCAAAGCGTTTCCACATAACCCGCTGGCTCATATCGCCTTCACGCCAGGGACGAAGATCGGCATTGTCCTGGCCGGACACGGGCGCAGACGAAGCGGCTTCGCTACCATCGTGAACAGTTCCGGCGGTATCCGGTGCGGGTAAGGGCCTGGGAAACGCTACTCCGGAAGACGCCGGACGCAACCAGGACCAGGCCTTTAACAGCCCGAACGGAAAACGGGTTTCGATACGGATCCGGTCCGGGCGAAGATAGCCGCGATAAGCTGAGGGCACCGGCAGTACCACATCCCGGGATTCACCGGGGGAAACGTGCACGCCCTCAACCGATGAATCCTCGACCGACAGGACAAGACCGAGGCCGGCATCCTTACCTGCGGTGACTCGCAGTAAAAACGGAACGTCATCGCCCGCGCGGCCCTCTCCGGGCCGGACCAGAGCAACAGAAAGTCCGGACAGATTTCTGTGGGTCTGGTGCATGGCCCCCACAAACACGGCGCCGAGAAGAAACGTGAGCAGATAGATAAGACTGTTCTGGTAGTTGATCCCGGTAATCAGCATGATCAACAGCAACAAGCCATAGACCACACCAGCCCCCGTGGGCAGAATAAAAATGTTCTTCTGGCTGAGAGCCTGGCTGTCGGCTCTTGGAATGCGACGATTGATCCATCGTCGCCAACGGGTGTTTAAAGAGTTTCGCATCATGCTCCTGCGACTGGATTCAGGCCTATAAGTTCACGGAATGTGGCTTCAAGCAACCCGAACATAAAACCATAAAAGTCATGGTTCCTTAAATATTTACCCCTGGGCACCGGATTCTGATCACACACCAGGCACTTTACGGTTGAAAAACTGTCGGACAAACCGAATACTCAAAAGTAATAGTATGAAGCGTATTGACTGAAGCAGTACACTCAGCAGCGCCTCTTTTGAACCGATTCAGCATGAGGCAATCTCAAATGCGTCGCAAACTGCTTGCAGCCGCAATCACGGCCACCACTCTCACACCGGCCTGGGCCGGCGTGCAAACCATGACCTCCGACGAGATGGTAGAAACCTACGTGGAGGATTCCGCCGTTATTGTTGTCCCGCGCCAACAACAGAAGTCAGAGGCGGATCGGGAAAAGATCATCCGCGCCCTCACCATCTCGCCGGGCGAGCCCGTTCTGAGCGAAGCGGAAGAGGAAGCGTATCGGGAAGCCCTTCAGCGCTATCTTGATGAGGGCAAGAAAGATGCGCTGTCCGATGCCGAAGAGGAGTTCCTGCGCAGAGCCCTGCTGCTTCCTGTCGACGAACTGGCCAGAGCACAGCCACCGGCGGACTTCACCCCAAGGACACTGCCCATTATCTTTGGTCAGCAACCGGAAATTCCGGATGAACCCTTCACCCAGACGTTCCTGAATGATCAATTGGGCATTGGCTTCGATGGCCAGAATCTGAATTTCAGTATCGGCAACCCGCCGGGTATTGATCAGATCCAGATTCCGGAAGCGATTAACGAAGGCCCAATTACATTGACTCCCCGCCCTGGCGGTGGGTTTGACCTTTCCATTCAGGTGCCCGATCAGTAATTGATCCAGCCCCTGGAATGAAAAACGGCGACCAGAGCGGTCGCCGTTTTTTGTCTGCTGATTCGGTCAGACAAAAACGCCCCGCAGTGCGGGGCGCTATCACCACGTTAGGTGTCAGGTCAACTTACTGGTGACCATAAACCTTCATAGTGGTGTTGGTTACAGCCAGGTTGTCGATGCGGAAGGAACCAATAGACTCACCGCCGATCTCAACCGCGCCAACGCCGATGTCAGCTACGAACTGAGGAATGGTGATCTCCAGCGCGTCGCCACCAGTAGCGGCAGAAGTGCCCTTGCCAACAGTGATCTGTGCCTGGGCAAACATGCTCGCTGCGTCAACAGCGCCGCCATTCTCATAGTAGGTAGCACCGTAAACGGTCAGGTCACGTACGTTGACACCCAAGAAGTCCACGTCCATGTCCATGTCAGTCACGTTGAAGCCAACGTTCATGATCAGGTTGTCAGTGGCGGTATCCACACGGATGTTCAGCAGGCCGAGGTTACCCTCGATACCGATGTTGCTGGCCAGCAGAGTAGAGTCGCCGCTGCCGTCAGTGGCGTTCAGGGAGGCAGAACCAACAGCCATCGCGAAGTCGATCGGAGCGCCAGAGATGCTGTGAACGTCGATGAACGCGTCACCGTCGGCTTCCACATCAATGTCGATAACCAGGTCGTCCAGCATGCCGGAAACGCCGGTTACAACACCGTTGGCATCACGCTCTACAGAGCCACCACCGATGAAGATATCGTTGACTGCCAGGTAACCTTCGTCAGTGTAGCGGAACTCACCGATGGAAACTTCGGTTTCCAGCTCGATGGTCACACCGGCCTGACCGGTAACGTTGCCCATAGTGGTGTCGTCAAGCGCCTTCAGGTCGGCTTGAGCGGCAAAAGGAGCTGCAGCAACGGCTGTTGCCAGTGCAATTTTTTTCAGGCCTTTCATAACGTTCTCCTAATTGGAACAGTTTGTTGTTATTTCCATGTCATGCAGACTGTTTGGTGTACTTTTGTATCTGCACGGATACAGAGTACTGCAGAGGTAACTGAATGTTCCGTGACCAACTTCACGTAATCGATACTTGGATTGTCGGACAAGTAGGCGCTATTCAGCCGACTCCTCATCAATATTGATATTGAAGATCTTGTTATCCATCTCCACAACAATCTGCTCGCCAAAACGGGCTTTTCCATCCTCAACGGTAAAAGGCACCAGCTGGGCCAGCGTCGGGCCAAAGATATGCTCCATCTCGACCACCAACACCCGATCAGCCTCTGATTCTTTATTGGGGTTGGCCGTGGTGTAGAAGACGGCCGTCGCACCAATTTTGCCCTTCTTGACCAGCGCAATCAGCGAGCGTCGGAGCACCTCCAATGCGACATCCGCCGGCATTTCCTCGATCTGCTTGATACGAATCGTCTTGGCCTTGTCTCCGGTGTCGGTCACTACGGCGAACGGCTTGACTCCGCCAGACACCACGATCCTGTCCTCCAGATCATCGACACCCTTCTGGTACATCCGCTCAAACTGCTCCTGGATCATCTTCTTGATTTCAGTTTCGGACGGCTGCTGCGCATTGGCGTATCCCGGCAACATCAGCACCGGAACAAGAAGCATCAGAAAGGTCATCAAACGGGATTTTAGCTGTGTCATACCTACTCCACTTTCCTCAAAAAGCTCGCGCAACAGGAGCGCACGGCTTTCACATTGTTTTTATGCTGGGGGTGTCCTGCTATCTCGGTTAGAATAGCCACCGGCTTTTTCTCCCCGTCCGAACAGGACGCTATTTCATTAGATCAGTGCCGCCGCAAACGCTACAACGCTGTTTTTGTGGCCTGTTTATCATTTCAGCAAGATTCCGGAGGACCCTTGGGCCGGGCAACAACGCGGGAACTTACCCGGGCGACCTACCACCAGCTTATGATGCATGCCTACCGGGCATCCGATTTCGTTTTTCTTGGTAGCACAGGCGATAGCTCCCGTCGCGGCACCTTATGTGGCTTCTCAGCCATGGCCGTGTGCTCGAAGGAACTCACTGGTGACAGTACGCCCCCCATTGATACCGCCAGTCTCGCTCGGGAAATGGAAGAGCTTGCCGCACCATTTCAGGTAGAGCGCGGTACCGCCCCGAATCTTCTCCCTGGCGGCTGGATCGGCTATCTGGGGTACGAACTGGGCTACGCCCGCGAACGGCGGCTGGCTCAACTGCACGACGCCTCCACCGTTCCGTTACTGCAAGCCGGCCTCTATCTCTGGACCGCAAGTTTTAACCGAAATAGCGGTCGCTACTGGCTCTGGATTCACCCGGCATGCCCTGCTTCGATTCAGGATCAGATTGAACAATGGCTGTCGGCTCCGGCAAACCGCCAGATGCACTGGCACATGGAAGGCCCGTTTGCTCCGGCGCAAACGCCGGAAGAATTCAAGTCGGGTGTCGAAGCCGTCAAGCGCTACATAGAAGCTGGCGATTGTTATCAGGCCAACCTGTCCCAGGCATTCTCTAGCAAATACTGCGGCCATCCATGGCTCGCCTTCGAGAAGCTCACGGAAGCCAACCCGACGCCCTACAGCGCCTTCCTGAGAGCCGGAGACGACTCGATTCTCTCCATATCGCCCGAGCGGTTTCTGAAAATAGATCAGGGTGTAGTCGAGACCAGCCCCATCAAAGGTACACGCCCCCGGGGCTCGTCGCCGGAATCCGATATCAATTTGGCGAATGAACTTCAGGCATCCGAGAAAGACCGTGCCGAGAACCTGATGATTGTGGATCTGTTGCGGAACGATCTCAGCCTCCACGCTGAGGCCGGAAGCGTGCAGGTTGAGCAGCTGTTTGCCCTGGAGTCCTACGCCAACGTCCACCACCTGGTCAGCCATATCAAGGCCAGGTTAAAACCGGGAATCAGCCCACTTCAAGCGTTGTTCGATGCCTTTCCTGGCGGCTCCATCACGGGTGCTCCGAAAATCCGGGCGATGGAAATCATTCGGGAGCTAGAGCCGCACTGGCGCGGGCCCTATTGCGGGTCTGTCTTCTATTACGGACTTGATGGCCGGCTGGACAGCAACATCGCAATACGAACCCTGCTGTGCGAGTCCAACGGTACGATTCGTTGTTGGGGGGGCGGAGGCATTGTGGCGGATTCGGACCCGGAGGCCGAGTATCAGGAGACACTTACCAAGGTCAAACCACTGATGGATTTTCTGGAAAAGCTGAAGCTCTGATCTGCACCACAGCCGCACAGCCGCGGCACAGATCAGCGATTCGAAAGATCAGGCGCTGTGAATCGCGCTCGCCTTCAAAAATTCCTGTTTCAGATCGTCAAAATTGTGCACCGCCGGGAACTGCGGGAACTCATCAATAACGTTCTGGGGCGCGTGGAACAGAATGCCCGCCTCTGCCTGGCCCAGCATAGTGGTATCGTTATAGGAGTCACCAGCGGCAATCACCCGGTAGTTCAACAACTGGAATGCACGCACAGACTGGCGTTTCGGATCCCGCTGACGCAGCAGATAGTTGGTGATCTGGCCGCTCTCCGCTACCTCCAGCTTGTGACACAGCAACGCCGGATAGCCGAGTTTCTTCATCAGCGGCATGGCGAACTCGTAAAAGGTATCGGAGAGAATCACCACCTGGAAGCGCTCACGCAGCCAGTCGAGGAATTCCCGGGCGCCCGGAAGCGGGTCCAGAGTACCAATCACTTCCTGAATCTCCGGCAAGCCATAGCCGTGTTGATCCAGAATGCCCAGGCGCTGCTTCATCAAGACATCGTAATCAGGAATATCCCGGGTGGTTGCCTTGAGTTCTTCAATACCGGTTTTTTCTGCAAAGGCGATCCAGATTTCCGGGATGAGTACGCCCTCAAGGTCAAGACATGCGAGTTCCACAACGGTCTCCTGAACGATAAGTAAAAAGGCGGGGCAGCTGCTCCCCGGTTGGTGGGCGTATGATATGAAAAAGCGCGGCCAAATGCATCGTGTGTCCGGTTTTGCCTCGATCTGAAGGCATAAAGATATAGATCCTCATTCCTTCAGGGTATTAAAGGTTTGCTGCTAAGCTAGCCGCACAAGCTATTGATACAGACTGGATGATTATGACTGACATCGATTCTCTCCGGGCAGAACTGGACGGCCAAAGCCCCAGGGCGATTCTGAAAGCCGCCCTCTCCCACTATGGCAACATCGCCATTTCCTTCAGTGGCGCCGAGGATGTCGTACTGATCGAAATGGCTCACAAACTGACCGACAACCTCCGGGTGTTTACCCTGGATACCGGCCGACTGCACCCGGAAACCTACGAGTTTGTAGACCGGGTGCGCAAACACTACGGCATCGATATTGAAGTTCTGTTCCCGGATGCCAAAGAAGTGCAGGACATGGTCAACCGCAAAGGCCTGTTCAGTTTTTACGAAGAGGGTCATTCTGAGTGCTGCGGTATCCGCAAGGTTAACCCGTTGCGCCGGAAGCTCGCCACGCTTGATGCCTGGGTCACGGGCCAGCGTCGGGACCAGAGCCCTGGTACCCGGAATGAGGTGCCGGTGGTCCAGCTGGATACCGCCTTCTCAACCAATGAAAAGCCACTGATAAAATTTAACCCGCTGGCAAACTGGAGCTCCAAAGAAGTCTGGGATTACATCCGCATGTCTGAGGCGCCCTATAACCGGTTGCACGAGCAGGGCTTTGTCAGTATTGGATGCCAGCCCTGCACCCGACCGGTGCTTCCTGGCCAGCATGAGCGCGAAGGACGCTGGTGGTGGGAAGAAGCCACACACAAGGAATGCGGTCTGCATGCCGGCAACCTGATTGGCAAGTCTGGCTGAACTGCCCGAAGCTGTGCCCATAAAAAAGCCCGCGTCGCCTTAACGGCCCGCGGGCTTTTCATTGGCCCCAACCTCAGTAGGTAGGCAGCTCGATATCCTTGAACAGCTCCTGGATTTCGGAACGGCTTCCCTGATGGGCCACGGCTTCATCCACCTTCTCCTTGGTGAGATGGGGTGCGAACCTTTCCATGAAGTCGTACATGTAGCCCCGCAAGAAGGTTCCTTTGCGGAAACCAATACGGGTGACCGATGCCCTGAACAGCTTGCTGGCATCCAGCGCCACGAGATCAGTATCCACCTTGGGATCGAACGCCATACTGGCGATAATGCCGACGCCCAGACCCAGTCGCACATAAGTTTTGATAACGTCGGCATCCGCTGCGGTAAACACCACTTTCGGGGTCAGCCCCCGTGACTGGAATGCCTCATCCAGCTTGGACCGCCCGGTAAAACCGAATACGTAGGTTACCAGGGAATACTCCGCCAATTCTTCAAGCGTCAGTTCCTGAGCTTTTGCCAGAGGGTGATCCTTGGGAACGATCACGCAGCGGTTCCACTTGTAGCAGGGCATCATGATCAGGTCGTTGAACAGGTCCATGCCTTCCGTGGCGATGGCAAAGTCCACCGCACCGTTGGCGGCCATCTCTGAGATCTGCATCGGCGTGCCCTGATGCATATGCAGGGACACATCCGGATATTCCTCGATAAAGCCCCGGATAACCGGCGGCAAGGCGTAACGCGCCTGGGTGTGGGTGGTCGCGATGCTCAGGTCGCCTTTGCGCTGATTACTGAATTCCTGGGCAATCTTCTTGATGCCTTCCACCCGACGCAGGATCTCCCCTGCCTCCCGGATGATGATCTCGCCGCCGGGAGTAATGCGGGTCAGGTGCTTGCCGCTGCGGGCAAACACCTCAAGCCCCAGCTCGTCCTCAAGCAAACGAATCTGTTTGGAGATGCCCGGTTGTGAGGTGAACAGGCTCTGGGCGGTGGCGGACACATTCAGGTCGTGGTGCGCAACTTCCCAGATATAACGCAGCTGTTGTAATTTCATTAATTCTGTCGCTCCCTGGATTTCCGGCCCTGAGTCAGTGCCTCAGGCTCAACTCGTGAACGCTGGTGGATTCATAACCGGATAATACGCATAAAGGATCAATTTTTCATTCTTTTTTGGTATACAAAGCAGTCTGTATTCAGTGTAGACCAAATCTCTGGTTTCGCTGGCCCGACAACACCTTGCGTCAACACAGCCCTTGACTTGTGTGTGACAAAGCACACAATCGCTAGTCAAACGTGCCCAGATCCCGGGAAGCCATGCTGCTGACAACCAAATTCCTCCGGCCAACACCCGATTCCAGAGCCGTTCAACGTCAACGGCTGGATACCCTGCTGCAACCGGACTCCGGCAAACGACTGAATCTGGTTATTGCTCCGGCGGGTTATGGCAAGACCACACTGGTCAGCCAGTGGTGCGCCGGCAACAGCATGCCCACCGCCTGGCTCTCACTGGACGAGCAGGACGACAAGCCAAGGCAGTTCTGGCAGTACGTGATTGGCGCCTTCGAGCATGCCGGCCTGATCGGGCTGGAGGACTGCAAGAAACTGCTGGCAAGGCAGGATGACGACGAACTCACACCCGCCATTACCGCCCTTTTGAATGTTCTCGCGGCAGATGGCAATGCCTGGTCACTGGTGGTGGATGACTACCACGTTATCAGTAACGACACCCTCCACCGCCAGCTCGCGTGGTTTCTGGACTATCTGCCACCCGGTATTCTGGTGACCCTGGCGTCGCGAACGGAGCCACCTCTGCCACTGGCCCGCTGGCGCGTTCGCCGCCAGGTTCAGGACATCCACCCCGGTCTGCTCGCGTTTTCCGAAGAGGAATGTCAGGAATTCTTCCGCAGCACCATGGCCATGGAGCTGTCTGAGGACGACATTCGATCGATATGCCGTAAAACCGAAGGCTGGGTCGCCGCCATGCAACTGTCAGCACTGGCCGGCAAGAAGGAAGCCGTCGTGCCCGGCCAGGCCATGGGCTCACCGGATAGTCGCCTGATTTCCGATTATGTCCTGACCGAAGTGCTTGAGCAGCTTCCCGAAGAACTGACAGACTTCCTGCTGGAAACGGCCTGTTGTCCTCGCTTGTGCGCCCCTTTGTGCAATGCCGTCAGACAGCGCCAGGACAGCCAGGAAAAGCTGTCCAGCCTATTGTCCCAGAATCTCTTTCTGATCCCGCTGGACAACAGCAACGAGTGGTTCCGTTACCACGACCTGTTTCGGGAAGCCCTGTTACAGCGAATCCAGAATGCCGACCCGTCCCGGGCCTCGGAACTTCAGTCCCGTGCCATTGACTGGCTACTGCGCCATGGCCATGTGCAGGAAGGGATTGCCCAGATAGTCCGGCGCAACGATACAGACCACCTGGCGGCTGTTCTGGCGGAACAAGGCAACAATCTGATTCATGGCGGCTATCACCTTCCGGTACTTGAATGGCTGGATGCGATCCCCGCCCACAAGATTCAGGACAGCCCGCAACTGCAGATGCTCAGGATCTGGGGTCTGTTTTTCGCAAACCGGGTGGAAAGCCTGGACCCGCTTCTGCTGGAAGTTGAGGACCTGCTGGACCGCCGCGTTGCCGATTCGCACCCGGATGCTGAAGGCGCATTGGCGTTGCACAGCGAGATTTCCCTGGTGAGATCCTATCTGGCCCGCACCCGAAACGACGAAAAAAACGCCTCGGATCTTACCCGGCAGGTACTGAAGGACATTGATCAGATCAGTATTCCCCTGAAGTCAGTCACCTATTACGGCCTCGGCCTGGATTATTTCGGCAAGGGCGAACTGAATGACGCCGAGGAGGCTCTGGAGTCTGCCGTTCATTATGGCCAGGTAGAGCGCAAAGCCAGTACCGTTCTGTCATCCGGCGGCCTGCTCGCCTGGATTCAATACCACCGTGGCGATACCGATCTTGCTCTTGAGACGACGGGGCGAGTACGACAATGGGTGGACGAACACTATGCGGACCCCAGCCAGCCGAGATTGATCTCCTGCTGGCAAAACAGTGCATTGACAGAAATCTATCGCGAGCGAAACCAGATCAGCACCGCCGACGGATACCTGGCCCCCCTGCTCGATCATGTACGAAAGGGTACCGAACCGGGCCAGCATGTGGTGATCCAGTATGTACGCGGGCACCTGGCCTTTACCCGGGGTGACCTGGAAACCGCAGTTGAGGCATTGGAAGATGCCGTGACTACCGGCAGGCGCCGGAGGGAACACATCGTCTTCGAGCCGCCTGCCGCGTCCGCCTTGTTGGCACGCTGCTACCTGGCCTTTGGCCACGCCGACAAGGCCCGCGCCTGTTTGCAACCCGCTCTGGACCAACCAGCCACCAACCCGCTTAACCGGGAGCAGAACCAGATTGCCCTGGCGCGGGTGCAGAATGCACTGGGCGAGTATCAGCAAGCCCAGGACACCCTGTCCGCTCTGATACCAACGGCGGAACGCAACGCCCACAACCGGCATTTGGTGGAGATTCTTCTGGTGTACGCCGAGGCGCTCGCCCACGAGGGCCGTGCCGACGAGTCTGATGCCATGCTGGAGAAGGCATTGGACCGGGCCGAAAACGCGGGCTTTCTGCGCCTGTTCGCGGAAGAGAGCACTGCCCTGCGGGACATGCTTCTGGATTTTCCCAGACTACGCACCCCGGGCCGGTGGAACCGGGAGCTGCTCGCAATGCTCAGGGATCTTGCCGCCGGGCAACCTGACGAACCGTCTTCCAATGGTGCCCAGGAAACCAGTCGTACCAACGAGACTGCCCGTCCTGGGGTCGAGGCTGCAAATGTTCTGGCAGAACCGTTGAGCCAGCGTGAGCAGGAAGTGCTTGTGCTGATCCATCAGGGACTGGCCAACAAAGAAATTGCTGAACGCATGTCCGTTGCCCCGGCCACCGTGAAGGCGCACATCAGGAATCTATACGGCAAGCTCGGAGTAAGCCGGCGCACCGAGGCGCTGGCGAAAGCACGGGAGGTGGGTTTGCTGGAGGATGTCACCAAAACGTGACACACCGCACACTTGACCTCAATTAAGCCTGGTCACTACGCCCTTTGGACGATCCGCTTACGCCCCCTTAAGCCCTATCATTTAACCATGGTGAGGTTAACGCCTTACCTCGAAATCTGAAATTCAGGCCTTCAGACTTCTTGTTCCGCGTTGTTTCGACGCCCGGGTTCGTTAAGAACCCCTTCCATGAGAGCCACCCCTTGCGGGCTGGCTCTTTTTTTATGGGTCGATTAAAAGGTCTGGGACACTAGTGTTCAATGATGCGGCGAAACGGCGGGAGTGCATCCAACAGCAACTGGCCGTAGCGCCGGGCCACAATCCTGCGGTCCAGAATAGTCACCCGTCCCGTGTCCTGTTCCGTTCGCAGCAGGCGGCCAACGGCCTGCACCAGCTTGACCGAAGCATCCGGCACCGTGATTTCCATGAAGGGATTGCCCCCGCGCTGGGTCACCCACTCTGCCAGGCTGGCTTCAATAGGGTCATCCGGTACCGAAAAGGGCAATCGGGTGATGACCACGTGGTGCAGATAGCGCCCCGGCAGATCAATACCCTCCGCGAAACTGGCCACACCAAACAGTACACTGGGCTTACCTTCGTCAACCCGGCTGCAATGTACCCTGAGCACCTCATTCTTGGCCATATCGTCCTGGGTCAGGATCAGTTCCGGGTACTCAGGCGCCAGCGCATCACGAACCTGCTGCATCTGTCGGCGCGACGTAAACAGCACCAGCGTCGCCTTTTCGCCGGCCCAGAGCTCCGGTAAACGCTTCACCAGGGCATCGGCAAACCCATCGTCGGTAGGCATCGCGACCATGGCCGGCACTTCCACCGTCGCCATTTCGGCATACCGGAACGAACTGGGTACGACCAGATAGCGGCTGGCTTCAGGCAATCCGGCCCGCGAACGCAGGCGATCAAAGCGTCCGAGCGCCGTCAGAGTGGCACTGGTCAGCACCGCCCCATAAGCCCTCGACCACAATCTCGAATACAGCAGGTTATCGGCCAGTACCGGTGAGCTGAACAGAGTGATGTCCTCAGCATGGTCCCAGCGCTGGCGCACCGCCCATCGTGCCGCAGGCGGGCCTTTACGGGCGGGGGCTTCGACCACAGGCTCCTGTTCATCGCTGACGGTGGCGACGCCTTCGCTCCAGGCGATCCATAACCGCAACTGATCCTCGGCCCTGGCGTGAAAGGAACCTACTACCGGCTACCAGGAATCCGCTGTGTCCCGGTCCAGCTCCGGATCCTTGCGCTCATCGAAGGCACTCTGCAGCTCATCTACCAGAGTCCCGAGGTGTCGACACAGCCCTGCCGTGGCGATTCGTGTTTCACCGGCCAGTTCGGCAAGTTGCTCGGGCAAGGCACCATCCGGGTACCGCCACTGGGCACTGCGCCTTTCTTCATTGAATTCCCAGCCGGTATTCTGCTCAACTTCCTCGTACACGCGAGTGAGGGCCAGGTCCAGATCGCGGCCCGCGGTACTGATCTTTTCAACCGCTTTGGCGGCCTGGGAACCCGCTGGAAGCCAGGGCTGCATCTTGACCAGCGCCTGGGACAGCTGCTTGAGCCATTGCCGGGTGGAATTCAAAGGTACCGACGCAGCGAAATGATTCAGGGCCTTGTCGGGCAGGTGATGAGCCTCATCGAAGATGAACAGCGCGTTTTCCGGCTCCGGAAGAATGGCGCCACCGCCCAGCGCCAGATCCGCCAGCACCAGGTCGTGATTGGCCACCACCACATCAGCATCGTCCAGATCCTTGCGGGCATCAAAGAACGCGCAACTGTCAAAGTAGGCGCAATGCCGGTTGGTGCACTGGCGATGATCGGTTGTCACCTGACGCCAGATTTCATCGGGAATCTGTTCCGGCCAGTGGTCCCGGTCGCCGTCCCACTCCCGGGAGCCATAACTGGCAAGCATGTTCTCGAAGGTAGCCCGGCTACGGGCCTCGTCGTCGACCGGCTGATCCAGCAGAAACAGGGGCATGGTATCGCTGTCGCCGTGGCCTTCATCGTGCAGCCGCGCTTCCAGTCTGGACATACACAGATAACGCCCACGGCCCTTGGCCAGGGTCCAGCTGAAATCCAGCTTGCTGTGTTTACGCAGGTCCGGAAGGTCTTTCAGAACGATCTGATCCTGAAGCGCCACCGTGGCGGTGGAGATCACCAGAGTCTTGCCAAGGGCTTTGGCCACCGGAATGGCGGCGATGAGGTAAGCCAGCGTTTTACCGGTACCGGTACCAGCCTCCACCACGCAGGTGGCCGGCGGGGAAGTGCGCTGGCCATCGTTATCGGTGATCTCACCCATGTAACGGGCAATTTCCGCAATCATCAGCCGCTGGCCATAACGGGCACGGATATCCTTGCCCGCCAACACATCCCGATAGGCTTTCTGAATCTGCTGTTTAACGTCCTCGGTCAGCGCCATTATCTCGGGCTCACCCAGTCACGCACGGTACCTACACGGAAAAACTGGCCGTTCTTGCTAAGCACCACGCCGTCTTCGGTAATACGTTCCACCAACAGCGGCCCAAAGCCATCTCCCGGTTTCAGGTAATGACCATTAATCATCACCCGACTGGCGGAAGGATCAGATGCAAAAATATGACTGTTAAAGGTCAAATCAGGGACACTCTTCTGAAAAGAAAGGGGCAGTTCCACGAGATGAGGCACCCTGCCCTGCGGCACCCGTTCCGTCAAGGCCGATTGCGGCACAGGTTCAACCTCAGACCGGCGGGGAACAATCACCACCGGTGCCTCCCAGGGCTGCGGCTTGACGTCCGCCTCACGTGCCCTGGCATCATCAGGCGCCTCAGCAACCACACCAGTGTCTCGCGCCTCAGACAGATCCTGCCCTCCGGACTCACGCACCGGGTCGGCAATGTCAGCCTGAGCTACAGGCTCAGGCATCGGCGCAGGTTCAACCGGCCTCGGTTCGGGCCTTTCATTGGCCACAGCCGGGGCCTCCTGCGGGGTCACTACCGTTGCGTTTCGCTCCGGCCAGAACAACCAGACAAGCACACCCGCGTTCACCAGCAACGCCAGCGCAACCCACACCACAGCCGATACCGGCTTACGTTTGGGGCGGTAGACCATCTGTACCGGCTGCCCGAGATCCGGCGCTTTGCCCTGTCGGCGCTCAGCTTCGGATTTTCGGAGCGCATCGAGAATATACGACATACGCTACCCGCTCCTGGCCATCTCTGCTGACACCAGCCGTGGAATATTGTCGGCCAGATCGTTGTTCATCTGAATAATGGTCATGGCGCCGGCAATACCATCCACGGT
>Ga0079224_100001876_pt1 | contig 24844 bp, 23 predicted proteins | sample Stecom2015_FD_80414 | JGI IMG/M metagenome (GOLD analysis project Ga0079224, IMG submission 80414) | Agricultural soil microbial communities from Utah to study Nitrogen management - Steer compost 2015 | ecosystem: Environmental > Terrestrial > Soil > Agricultural land | place: USA: Utah... | reverse complement strand
TGTAGCACCGGTATCCGTGTTTTTTGTTGTATTTATCGGTGCCATTGAATTGTTAGTAGCCTTTATTCAAGCTTTTATCTTTACCATTTTATCTGCGCTTTTTATTGGAATGGCTATAGAAGAGCATGCTGACCACTAGAAAATTATTAAACATTATTGTTAAACTAAATATATAAATTAAATCAAAATGACTGGAACATTAGCTGCAATTGGAGCAGGTCTAGCTGCGATAGGCGCTGGATTAGGTATTGGTAAAATCGGTGGTTCTGCAATGGAAAGCATCGCTCGCCAACCTGAGGCTGCTTCAAAAATTCAAACTGCGATGTTGATCGCTGCTGCCTTCATTGAGGCTGTTGCGTTATTCGCTGTGGTTGTTTCTTTAATTGCAAAATAAGGAAACCCCGAATGAAAAAAGGGAGCCTATCCTCGGGATTGCCGTTTATAGGCTCTTTTCACAGACATTAAAGCACCGTTTATATATAAAAGCACTTAATTAATACACAATATGGATTTACTCATCCCTGAGATTGGCTTAATTTTTTGGCATACCCTTTCGTTTTTGCTATTGTTGTTTTTACTGGCAAAATTTGCATGGAAGCCGGTGATGAAAGCGATTGGAGATCGCGAACGCTCAATTGAAAATGCGTTAGATGCAGCGGAAAAAGCGAAACAGGAAATGGCACGCTTAACAAATGAAAATGAACAATTGTTAAAAGACGCCAGAGCCGAGCGCGATCTTATTTTAAAAGAGGCTCGCGAAATAAAAGAGCAGCTATTGAAAGATGCAAAAGAGCAAGCGCAGTTGGAAGGAAACAGAATGATTGAAAAGGCACGTATTGAAATTAACAATCAAAAGGCCATCGCAATGGCTGATGTTAAAAACCAAGTGTCTAAGCTTTCATTGGAAATTGCCCGTAAAGTTTTACAACAAGAGTTAGCGGATAAGAACAAGCAAGAAGCTTTAGTCGGTGAGTTGTTGAAAGAGGTGAAATTAAACTAATCAGCTAATTCCTATTAAAGATATGTCAGAATTTAAGGTTTCATCTAGATACGCTAAAGCACTGTTGGATTTATCCATCGAGCAAGGTGCGCTTGATCAGGTACGAGCGGAAATAGGGCAGCTAATCGCCGTAGTTAAAGACCACGTGGAATTGCAGGCGGTATTGAAGAATCCGATTATCAAACACGATAAGAAAATCAACATACTTACTGCACTTTTTGGAGCGAAGTTTAGCTCGGTTGTGATCGGATTTTTTAAAATTATGATCAACAAAGGACGAGGAGATATTCTGTATGCAACTGCACAGGAGTTTGTCCGCGAATACAATGAATACAAAGGCATTGTTACCGCCAAGGTAAGCTCAGCTGCTCCATTATCAGCTGAGAATGTGGCTCAATTGAAGCAGCTTATTGCCTCTTCAACAGGCAAGGAAGTAATCCTTGAGAACTCGGTTGATGCCGATTTAATAGGCGGTTTTGTGGTAACTGTAGGCGACAGGCAGGTTGATGCGAGTTTAGCAGGTCGTCTTAATAAATTAGATAGGGCTTTTCATGCCTAATAATTGTAAGGTTTAAAAGAGAAATATATAAAATAAAGATAAAATGGTAGAGGTAAGACCAGATGAAGTATCGGCAATCTTAAGAGAACAATTGTCGAACTTTAAATCAGAAGCCGAACTAGAAGAAGTTGGTACCGTACTCCAGGTAGGGGATGGTATTGCTCGGGTTTACGGCCTAACCAAAGTCCAATCAGGTGAATTGGTTGAATTTGAAAACGGATTACAAGGAATTGTACTTAATCTTGAAGAAGATAATGTAGGGGTGGTGTTGCTAGGATCTTCAGATGAAATCAAGGAAGGTGATATCATTAAACGGACCAATAAAATTGCTTCAATCAACGTTGGTGAAGGAATGCTTGGACGTGTTGTAAATACGCTGGGACAGCCGATAGACGGAAAAGGTCCGATTACCGGTAAAACTTATGAGATGCCAATTGAGCGAAAAGCTCCAGGTGTTATCTATCGTCAACCAGTAAATGAACCGCTTCAAACGGGAATTAAAGCTATCGACGCAATGATTCCGATCGGTCGTGGACAACGGGAGTTGGTGATCGGCGATCGTCAGGTGGGTAAAACGGCAGTTTGTATCGATACCATTCTTAATCAAAAGGAATTTTACGATGCAGGTGAACCCGTATATTGTATTTATGTGGCTGTGGGACAAAAGAATTCAACCGTTGCCAATATCGTTCGTACTTTAGAAGAAAGGGGAGCATTGGCTTATACGATCGTAGTTTCAGCTTCTGCTTCCGAACCGGCACCTATGCAATTCTATGCGCCCATGGCAGGTGCTGCAATTGGTGAATTTTTCCGCGATACAGGTCGCCCGGCCCTGATTGTATATGATGACTTGTCTAAACAGGCTGTGGCTTATCGCGAAGTATCTTTGTTACTTCGTCGCCCTCCCGGACGTGAGGCTTATCCTGGGGATGTGTTTTACCTTCACAGCCGCCTTTTAGAGCGCGCTGCAAAGATCAATGCGTCTGATGAAATTGCACGCAACATGAACGACCTTCCGGAATCATTGAAAGGCATTGTTAAGGGAGGAGGATCGTTGACAGCGTTGCCTATTATAGAAACACAGGCAGGCGATGTATCTGCTTATATTCCAACAAATGTAATTTCAATTACTGATGGTCAGATATTCCTAGAGTCTAACTTGTTCAATGCTGGTGTAAGACCTGCTATTAACGTTGGTATTTCGGTGTCTCGTGTTGGAGGTAATGCGCAAATAAAGTCGATGAAGAAAGTTGCCGGAACTCTCAAATTAGATCAGGCACAATATCGCGAATTGGAAGCTTTTGCCAAGTTTGGATCGGATCTGGATGCTGCAACAAAGGGCGTGCTTGACAAAGGTGTGAGAAACGTTGAGATTTTGAAGCAAGGCCAGCTTGCACCGGTGCCTGTGGAGAAACAAGTTGCTATTATCTACGCAGGTGTCAAGGGCTTGTTCCGTAGTGTTCCTGTAAATAAGGTGAAGGAGTTTGAGTCTAACTATCTGCAACAGTTGGAATTACGTCATCCTGAAGTGCTTAAGGACTTGAAGGCTGGTAAATTCACGGATGATATTACCGCTGTTTTAGATAAGGTAGCTAAAGAGATAGCTGCGAGTTATTAGAATGGTTGCGAGTTGCCAGTTGCGAGTTGCCGGTTTTCTTAAAACGTACAACTTACGCGCAACCCATAACTAACAACGCACAACTTTTATAAGTATATGGCTAATTTAAAAGAAGTTAGAAATCGAATTGCATCTGTAAGCTCTACACAGCAGATTACAAGAGCCATGAAAATGGTGTCAGCTGCGAAGTTAAAGCGCGCTACCAATGCGATTGTACAATTAAGACCTTACGCTGAAAAGTTGAAAGACATTTTAGCTAATTTATCAGCTTCAGTGGAAGGTACTTCTTCTCCGTTTATGGCTGTTCGGAAACCAAAAAAGATTTTACTGGTTGTAGTAACTTCTAACCGTGGTTTAGCGGGCGCTTTTAACGCAAATGTGATAAAGGCAACCAATCTGTTGATTACCGAGAAATATCAAGAGCAACATCGCAAAGGAAACGTAAAGATTATTGCTATTGGAAAGAAGGGACAGGATTATTACCGAAAGAATAAATATGAGGTTTTAGGTAACCATACCGAGCTGTTTTCGAAACTGAATTTTGAGAATACCTCAAAGATCACCGAAGAAATCATGGATGGTTTTATAAACGGTGAATTCGATCGAGTTGAACTTATCTATAATCAGTTTAAAAATGCTGCTGTCCAATTCTTAAAGACCGAGCAACTTTTACCTTTGCTTCCTGCTGAAAAGGATGAAGCAAAGACTTCTCAGAATGTAGTCGATTATATTTTGGAGCCGTCGAAAGAAGAGATTATTCAGGAGTTAATACCAAAGTCCATAAAAATACAGTTATATAAGGCGGTTCTGGATTCGCATGCTTCTGAGCATGGGGCCCGGATGACTGCAATGGATAAAGCTACCGACAATGCGGGGGAATTGCTTAAATCACTTAAGCTTTCTTATAACCAAGCACGTCAGGCGGCTATTACTACTGAGCTTACTGAAATTGTCAGTGGCGCAGCGGCTTTGTCCAACGGCTAGTAAGCTACGACTATTTAAAAAAGGCCTCCACAATACACTGTGGAGGCCTTTTTTTATTTGAAGGGCAGACCCGTCTTATCTATCCGTTAACAATGGTTATGCGACCGTAGGAAACCATGAAAGTCTATTATAAAGAGAACGTTTATGAATAACACCGTATTGACTAGCTAACAAGCGTCCCTGCTATTTTTCTACTTAAATACGTAACAAAGCACCAAATATTTTTATTCCATCAAAAAAAGTTTATTTTTGCATACAAAGAAATTATTATGGCAAATTCAGCAGAGCAGAGACCTCACGTCAGTACCGATAATAATGCAAATCAGACTCATTATTACGTAACCTTGGTTGTGGCTATAGCCTTTGGCTTAGCCGGTACCTTTTTCCGTTTCATACAGGATTCTTTTTTGTTCACTTCCATTTCTAATATTCTATTGATTATCGGTAGTTTTATAGCTTTCCGTACGGTTTTCAGAATAATGAAATAAAGCAACCGAATCTTAAAATATAAGAAGGCGTGAAAGTTTTTCGCGCCTTTTTTATTGCCGGTAATTTCAAAAAAATCTTATAAACAAATGGTTAGCAAATATCTATTTACAGTGAGTGTTCTCTTTGCCATAGCAAGCGCCCATGGGCAGGAGTTCCATCGGGATTATACCAATGCGGTTTTATGGCAACAACAATCGGGAGAATATCGGGCTTTATGTTTTCAGGCCTATAATTACGCGCATAGTAGTCTTGATAAGGCCTTAAAAGAGTACTCGAAGTTACCTAAATGTGTTATTGTAGACATCGATGAAACGTTATTGGATAATTCTCCGCAAAGCGGTCAGGCTGTTCTATCGAAGAAAGCCTTTGATTTGGCTGAATGGAAGCGTTGGACCGGAATGGCCATTGCTGACACGGTTCCTGGAGCGTGCTCATTTCTCCAATATGCCGCTTCAAAAAAAGTCGCAATTTTTTATATCAGTAATCGGGATCAAAGCGAAATTCCCGCCACCATGCAGAATTTGAAGCAATTTGGATTTCCTTATGTCGATACGGACCACCTATTGTTTAGAGATAGTACCTCTAATAAACAATCAAGAAGAAACCAAGTGGCTAAAACGCATCATATAGCCATGTTGGTCGGTGACAATTTAAGTGATTTTTCTACCATTTTCTATCAAGAAGGTAAGGATACAAAGAAAGTGGTGGATCAACATGCGGGGAAGTTCGGAACCACGTTTATTATGCTTCCAAACCCAATGTATGGGGATTGGGAACAATCTTTATATCCAAAAGGGAATTTAACAGAAGCAGAGAAGGCAGCTATTCGATTGGAAAAAATAAAAGGCTATTAAAGGTCGCTGTTTTGCTTAAACCTATTAACGGATTTTCTGTCTAATTAGCAGCTGAACAAGTTAGGTGATAGAAATAGCTATGTGTTTTTGGCGAACAATTGACAAAAACCGAGGTTATCATCTATATCAAATTAGATATGGTTATGAAGGGTAAAATGATTTTGACACTCCTATTACTTTTGGTAGGTAGTACATGGGGATTTGCCGGTTCTCAGGATTCGGTGCAACATATTCAAAAACTAGAGATTGGGCATAAAAAGAAAAAGAGCTTCACTACAAAACGTCAAGATTCTACTTTGGTGCTAACTATCGATACATTGATTATGCAAGACAAATCTTCCCTTGAATTCTTCGGAAAGAAAAAGGTGAAGCTAAAAATTCACTATGCGGAAATTCCAAAGCAAGCTTATATTATTGGTACCGATAGTAAGAACAATGGGTCGGATATGGATATTCAAATCCATTTTGCAAAACTTGGAGCACTTTACGTATTAGCAGGAGGACGTGATGCCAACAATGGGACACGTACTTACCCTAACGGGAACGGGGGAAATGTTACATTCCGCTACGATAAGTCGGGCATTAACCCCCAGCAGGAAGATAAAGAGCAAACTGCTTACTTACGAATAGATACCCAGGCCGGTGGTTATCGAGTAAATCCCCAATCCGATCTATACAATATTTACACACAGATCGGAATGGGAATTCGGGCTGGCGGCGGCCGGTTAGGCGGTGTGCCTCAAGGACAAATCTATTCCGGATCCCCGGGTAAGGATGGTAAAGTTACTGTAGAAAGCTTCTAACTGAAATCGGATAGCGATTAGTTAATGCCTTTATAGCGAGCATCTCGCAGTAGTTGTTGAGCATCTTCAATACGGAGTAAGTCCATTAAAGACGTTTGAGGATGCGCTTCCATATATTTTTTTACTATTTGCCAGCCTAAATAAATACCTAACTTCGGCGCTGACTCGTTGTGACTGCCAAGTTCGGGTGTAAAAGGAGCTTCGCCAAAGTGTTTCTGAATTTTATAGTAGTCAGTTTCGTACAGCAAATTCTCCTCTAAAAACCAGGCCCATATATCTTTTTCGTAAGTGTTAGCCCAATTTATCTGCGCGGCGGTATAGCCGATTTTTAAACTATCAGCTAGGAGAGGCATCGACCTGTCCATGAGGTACATGATTTTTCCATTGTACAGCATTAGATCCAGCATACTTGGATTTCCTTTATCCGGTTTCGGAAATAGCTCTTCCCGCAGGTAAGTTTCAACCGTACGAGGCACGATATTCTCCTGCGTAAATCTTCGCGATATATAGAGTGGGATGCTTTTAATTAAAGCTGGATAAAACGGCGAGTTGGCACCTAAGAACATGTCTAGTCCAATACCAATATAATGCTCGTTAATGGGGGATTGGACGGTGAAGCCTGAGAAAAAGGCGATGAATTTTGGAATCTCTATGTTTGGGAAATAATACTTTAGATGTTTAAAGGCAATCGTTAGCTGCTCTTCTTGTGCGTTTAAAGTTGGATAAGTTTGTGAAATACTTTTTTTCAGCGCTATAAAATCACGACTCTGTAATATTTTTCTATAATTGTTGAAAAGCTCCGAGGTGTCTTGTAGATTTCCTGCTTGGAGCATATGCGTTATAAAGTCGCTATAAAATTGATCGTATTTTTTTTGCCATTGCGAATGCTTTTCAGATAGGTTATACGCGGTAAGGCTATCCAAGGATTGGTCGAAACGTTCGATTTTAATGTCAAGTTGGATGTTGCTTACATCAGGCTCTTGCCTATGCTTACATGCCATCAAAGTAATAGTCAAAAAAAAGAGGTAGATTTGTGCGCCTTTCAAATTAAGTGCCTTCATGCTTGTGATGATAGGCCGCTAAATTAATAATATAAAAAGTAAAAAGTGGAAAGGAAAGTTTATTTCGAGGTACGTGGAATAGGGAAATGGTTAAGTAGAGGAATAGTTGAGTAGTTAATGAGCCGATTAGCCAATGTGATGATGGGCTTATGCGGGCTTAAAGCATACTGCTTAGAGCTGATAAAATGGTTGAGTAGTTAATTAGAGCCGGTTAGCCAATGTGATGATGGGCTTATGCGAGCTTAAAGCATACTGCTTATGGCTTAGAGCCTTAGTACAGTAACTGTAATACATCAAAGCACTCGACACTCAACGTCTCAACTACTTAACGTCTTGACCATTCAGCATTTTAACGACTAACTTTTTTTAATAATTTCAACGAATAACAAAAGATCAATGAAAATAAACATACCATTTAAAAAATTGGCGCTTATTACAAGCATATTTTTTTTCATGTTATCAAGTGCTAATAGCCAGGATTACTATGCATCAAAGTATGATAATAAGCGTATCAGTTTAGGAATTATGTTGTCGCCCAACATTAACTGGTTGCGGTACGGCGACTTTGATGTGAAGTCAAATACAGCTAAAATAGGTTACAATTACGGCTTAGTCGCCGATTTTGCGTTTTCAGAGAATTATTATTTTTCAAGTGGTTTGTTGATTGATAACTTGCGCGCTCAATCAGAAACCTATCAGAATGGACCTGAAGGGAACGATTTTGTGATCAATAACTATCGATTACAATATGCCCAAATTCCCTTAGGCGTAAAACTAAAAAGCACCCAAAAATATTATAGAAGTTATTATGGCCAGTTCGGCTTTACTTTAGGCGTTAAATTAAGTGCGAAGCAAGAAATATTAAACAGTAACAGGGTCGTAGTCCAAGAATCCAATAATATGAAAGGTAGCGCCGATATTTTCAGATTAGGTCTCCAAATAGGAGGGGGGGTCGAATGGCTGTTAGATCATAATTTGCGGCTTATGACGGGACTAAGCTTTAATAACGGATTTACACGTGTCATTAAACACGGAGGGGCTAATAATTCTTATTTTGCCTTTAATCTTGGTATACTTTTTTAATAAACGGATAGGTTCAGTAACATATGATTATAGCGATTGCGCAGACAAACTACCATATTGGTAATTTTGAGAGAAACACAGAAAAAATTATAGCAACAATAGCTGAGGCTAAAAGGAAAGGCGCTGATCTGGTGGTGTTTCCTGAAATCACAATAGGCGGCTATTTAGCTAAAGATTTATTTCGATATCGTTCTTTTCTGGATGCCTGCGAGACAAGTATTGAACAGATTGCAGCATCTTGTGTTGGGATCGCCTGTATTATTGGTGCTCCTGTAAGGAGTAAGCTGACCAAAGGAAAGCAGCTATATAATGCTGCGCTTTTTATCGTAGACGGAGCGGTAAAGGACACGGTTCACAAAACCCTTTTGCCGGATTATGATGTATTTGACGAATACCGGTATTTTGAACCAAATAATACCTTTAAGTGTGTCGATTATAAAGGGAACCGCATTGCACTTACTATATGCGAAGATTTATGGAATGAGCATTTCCCTTCCCTTTATCCGCAAGATCCCATGATCGAACTGGCAAAGCAACAGCCGAACATTATGATCAATGTCGCCGCTTCTCCATTTTCTGAAAGCCATTTTGAAGCTCGCTGCGCCGTTGTAACCGCCCATAGCAAGCGGCATGCATTGCCTGCGCTGTATGTCAATACCATAGGTGCTCATGCAGACATCATCTTTGATGGACGTTCGTTAGTGTTTGATGAGAAAGCTAAATTGATAGATGTGCTGAATCCTTTCGCCGAGGATCTTCGTTATTACCAACTCAACGGGAAAGAGCTTGTTGCACGACAGTTGACCACTGTTTATAAAGAACCTGAGTCAATTGTTAATATTCATGAAGCTTTGGTTCTCGGAATCAAAGATTTTTTTGCAAAATCGGGCTTTAAAAAAGCCATATTAGGATTGTCTGGAGGCATCGATTCTGCAGTGGTTGCGGCTTTAGCCTGTGAGGCATTGGGATCTACGAATGTTATGGGAGTGTTGATGCCTTCCATTTATTCAACCGGGCATTCCGTAGACGATGCCATGGATTTAGTAGGGAATCTAGGGTGTTTACATGAAGTGATTCCGATTAAAGAGGCGACGGAAGCTTTCGATAATATGATGGCGAAGGCCTTCAAAGGAAAGGAAAACGATATTACCGAAGAAAACATACAAGCACGTGTACGTGCAATCGTTTTGATGGCTATGTCTAATAAGCATGGCTATATTTTATTGAACACTTCTAATAAAAGCGAGGCAGCCGTTGGTTATGGAACCCTCTATGGAGATATGGCCGGTTCCTTGGGTGTTATCGGCGATGTACTCAAAACGAAAGTCTATCAGCTTGCCCATTATATTAACCGTAACGGCATTGTTATTCCGGAAAATACTATTACTAAAGCACCGTCGGCTGAATTACGACCCGATCAAAAGGATTCGGATTCGTTGCCTGAGTATAACGTGCTCGACGCGATACTGCATCGTTATGTAGAACTTGAGATGAGCAGCAAAGAAATTATAGCTGATGGTTTCGATGAAGCTTTGGTACAACGTGTTATTAAGTTAGTAGTAGGTTCAGAATTTAAGCGATTTCAGTCGCCTCCCATTTTACGTGTTACACGAAAAGCATTTGGCGTAGGTCGGGCGATGCCTTTGGTAGCTAAACATCCTTTTTAATGTAAAATATTGTTACAATGCATTAAATTTTTCTAATCTGTAGCAACTTGGCATTAAATTCGTTATTTTTATAACACAATTGGGAGGTAAGTAAAATGAAAACAAAGTGGTTCCTGTTGGTTGTGGCAGTCGTGATGATAGCTGCCTGCTCACCATATAAATACTATACAACACAGAGTAAAAACGGGGCTTTTTCTCAGTATAAAACCTATGCTTGGTTACCGGGATTAGATTCGCTTTCTAAATCGTACTACAATAACTCAATAGCTGAGGAGAATATTTACGAAGCAGCGGATGCTGCGCTGAAAGCGAGGGGTTTGACTTATGATAAAAGCAATCCTGATTTGCTCTTTAGATATAAAGCGATCGTAAACAACACCAGTAGAACTATCTATGCGCCAATGTATGGCGGATGGGGTTGGGGCTGGGGTTGGGGTCCTTACTGGGGTTGGGGCATGGGAGGTGCTGTCGGTAGAGAGCGCTATCGTGCCGGTCATATTATCATAGAGGCAATCGATGCCAAAACAAAGAAGATTGTATGGCAAGGACGAGGTACGGGTGAAGTTAGAAATCCTGAAAAAGCAGTAAATGACCTGCCGGTAGTTGTGCAAAATATTATGAAACAATATCCGGTAATGGCCCAGAACTAAGAATTTTTTAAGTGATGATTTGAAAAGGGGTTCTTCTGTTAGATTGAGCCCCTTTTTTAGTTTATAGTTGTGGTCTATACCGTCATGCTATTCTTTATTTGTTTATTCCAGTACTTATGAACTGACTTCGTTCATTATCACATGCGCTAATTATCTACTGAGTGATCTTCTACACAACAACGCAACCTCATGGGCTAATTAACTCATACCTCATCGACTAACCACTCCACGACCAAACCGTTTAAAAAAAGTTCCCAAAAGTAAAACCAAGTAGATTGCACATCCAAAGCAAGCTGCATAAGCAAAATAGTCGCCCGTTGCTGTATAGAACGTTATTTCTTCATTCAGATTAATATCTGCTTTAAGCGCAGTTGGTACCCACCATTCGCTCTGGCTAACGATATCCCCCCGTTGGTTGATAAAGGCTGAAATACCCGTATTAGCTGCCCGCGCCACCCATCGTCGGTTTTCTATAGCTCTCAATTTAGCGTAAGCCAAATGTTGGCTTTTACCGGAGGTGTTGCCCCACCAGCCGTCGTTTGTGATTACAGCGATAAACTGAGCGCCCTGTCGTACGTATTCAGCGACATAATTTCCCCAAATGGATTCATAACAAATGACGGGGGCAGCTCCAATGCCGCTTTGCGAGTAGAAGACCGAAGGTTTTTCTTGCGAACCATAACTCCCGGTGCTACCGCCGAATGCGGCAAATAAAGGTTTTAAAAAGGATAGATACGAAAATGGTGTTTGTTCAACACCTGGTACCAATTTCGATTTATGATAGAATTGCACTTTTGAGGAATTGTCAATTAGTACGGCAGCATTAAAAACGTCATAGTATTTGGATACGTTACTGAATTGACGAGCAGATGGTGTTTGAAGCGAATCGTACAACTGCATTGATTCAATCCCGGATAATACATTTCCGTTTTTATAATTATACAGAAAATCCCGTATGCGAAGATAGCTGTCGTTATTCCTTATTTCCTCTTCATTTACTCCGGGCGGTCTTTCAGGAATTGCTGATTCGGGCCAAATAAAAAATTCGGTATTTGTTTGTGCTTTATCTCTTGATAGTCGAATAAGGTTCTCAACTTGAGTGGCGACAGGTATATTGCCGAATTTGCCATAGGGGTCAATATTTGGTTGTACTACCACCACATTAGAGGGATTTTCATGCTCCTCATACGAGAAATATTGTACTAACGAAATAATAGATGGAATTAGAACTGCTAAGGCAAAACGTATAAATTGTTTGAAGTTTAGCGTGGAAGTTTTCTCATAAATTCGTTTACGTAGTACAAGAAATAAAGCAATGTTGCACAACCAGATCCAAGCCGTTCCGCCATAAACTCCGGTGTAGGCATACCATTGAATTAATTGATGTGTATTGGAAAAACCGTTTCCCAAGGTCATCCAAGGAAATGCGAGATCCCAGCTTTGATGGAGATATTCATAACCGATCCACAAGCACACAAGTCCAACGAGGCTACCGGATACACTATATCGTTTTCTGAGTTGATAGTAGAGCCTAAATACGATAGCTATCATTAAGGCGGCCAAGCCAAAAGGTATTAAGCTAATAAAAATAGCGATATAGGCTGGCATTACTGCACTTATTGCATTATATACCCAGTAAATTGAAGTTGTATTCCATATCAGCGCTGTAAAACCGGCTAAAAGAAATATTTTTTGTCCTTTCTTTGTTGTGTCATCTAAAATAACACGTTCAATAGCCATTAATAAAGGGACGAAAGCTATCAAAAGAAATAGAGCAGAATAAGGAACGGGCGGCCAGCCCAGCCATAATAAAAAGGCACTTATTAGGGCCCAAATGTAATTGTTCTTCACCTTAAAATTGAGATAGGATTTCGTTTTTCTTATTTTCGTATTCGGCTTGTGTAATTAGCTGCTTTTCAAATAGCGTTTTCAGCTTCTTCAATTTGATGGTTACTTCGTCCTCCTGTTCGGCGGGTGTTTTAAGGACCGGCTCTTCTTCCGGTTTCAGTGGTGGTTCAATAGGTAATTCCTCCGGTAATGATTTTAACATAACAGGAGGTGTCGCGGCCTTTTTTAATTCTATTTCTCGTAGACGTTGCTCTTCCCGCTTCCTTTCGAGTGCTTCATTAGCTAGTTGATAAAGTTTTCTAGCTTGCACTTTCGGAATATATTCTACCGTTAAGTTCTCGCCACTTTGCGGAATTACCGTAAATTTTGCTCCAAAGAATTCCTCTTTAAACGTCACATCTTTTACATCCTGCCAAGTAAATATCTCAAAATTGGTAGTAAGACCTAGTTTAGCAGACTCACAAAGAATGATTCGCTTGCTGGTAATTACAACACAATCAGGTAGCAGTGTAACCGCTGGTTTTTTTTGTACAGCAATATAAGTGATCACTTCACCGGAAGTAAGCATGTCTTTTAACTTGCTTACGAGTTTTTCTACCACTTTAGGGTCTTGTTCCTCGTTTAGATATTGTTCTATGTACATCTTTTAAGTAAAATTCAAAATTCAAAATAAAGAATATAGGGTAAGTCGTTGAGACGTTAAGTCGTACATTCGACCATTCCCATTTCCTAATCAACTTACTCACAGCTAAGCCATGCTAATTTACGATTTTCCTGCCACACAAATTACAAACTCCCCTTTTATCGGATTGTTTTTAAAATGTGTCAATACAGTTTCGATGGTGCCCCTTACATTTTCCTCGTATATTTTACTGATCTCTCGTGATACAGAAATGAAGCGGTCTTTCCCGAAATATATACTAAATTCCTCCAAGGTTTTTAGAATGCGGTGGGGCGACTCGTAAAAAATAGTAGTTCTTTCTTCGTCAATGAGCGATTTGAGTTTTGTTTGTCGGCCTTTTTTTATCGGTAGAAAGCCTTCAAAGACAAAGCTGTCCGTAGGTAATCCCGAATTTACCAATGCCGGAACAAAAGCTGTTGCGCCGGGAAGGCAAGAAACTTCCAGTCCATTTTTTATAGCTTCTCGGACTAACAGAAAACCAGGGTCAGAAATGGCGGGTGTTCCCGCATCGGATATGAGTGCTACTTTTTTACCTTCTTTTAAAAAGCGAATAATCTCGTTCAAGGCCTTATGCTCGTTATGTTGATGGTGAGCATAAGCCTTTTTATCAATCCCAAAATGCTTGAGAAGAGGCGCACTTGTACGTGTGTCCTCAGCCAAAATGATATCAGCCTCTTTTAGAATACGTATGGCACGGAATGTCATGTCTTCTAAATTGCCGACGGGTGTTGGAACGATATAAAGCATTTGTCTGTTATTAAGATCAAGTCATGGGTGTGAGGTGTCAAGAGATACCTGGATGCTACCGATGGCTTTTTATGAACATATCTTACTTACTTTTAAAGATATCAATGAGCTCGCTTTTTGCCATCCCTACAGGAGGGCAGGCCATCCCTACGGGAGCCAAGTTTTTGAATTTTTACTTTTTACTTTTTACTTTTAATATCTTTGTCTGCAAAAATAAGAATATATGTTGCAAATTAGCTATATCCGCGAGAATAGAGAGGATGTGATTAAGCGCTTACAAGTGCGCAATTTCGGTCAATTGGAATTGGTAGATGAAGTCATTCGTTTAGATGAAGACATTCGTTCCATCAAAACCCGATCAGAGTCCATTGCAGCGGAAGGTAATGCAGCAGCGAAACAAATTGGCGAATTAATGCGTCAGGGGAAAAGAGAAGAAGCGGAAGAAATCAAAACCCGGTCAGGAGAATACAAAGAACAGCTAAAAGTATTAAACGAAGAGTTAGGCTCTTTGGAAGAGCAGTTTTTTCAGAAAATTGTTCAATTACCCAATCTCCCCTACAAAGATGTACCCATGGGTAAAACAGCGGAAGACAATGAAATTGTATTGGAGCACGGTGAAAAGCCTGTTTTACCTGAAAATGCGTTGCCACATTGGGAATTGGCAGCCAAATATGATATCATTGATTTTGAGTTAGGAGTTAAGGTTAGTGGGGCTGGTTTTCCTGTTTATAAAGGAAAAGGAGCTAAACTTCAACGCGCTTTGATCAATTTCTTTTTGGATCAAGCAATTGAAAATGGTTATCGGGAAGTACAGGTGCCTATTTTAATCAATGGGGATTCGGGTTTTGGAACAGGACAATTACCGGACAAAGAAGGGCAAATGTATTATGTAACCGATGATGACTTATACCTTATTCCTACAGCGGAGGTGCCGGTAACCAATATGTATAGAGGGGAGATTCTCAAGGAGGAGGATTTTCCTATAAAAAATACGGCATATACACCTTGTTTTAGACGAGAAGCCGGATCCTATGGAGCACACGTTCGAGGATTGAACCGGTTACATCAGTTTGATAAAGTAGAATTGGTTCAGATCGTTCACCCCGAAAAATCGTATGACGTATTGGAGGAAATGAGCAAGTATGTGCAATCACTGTTGCAAAAGCTAGAACTACCGTACCGAGTGTTACGCTTATGTGGCGGGGATATGGGCTTTGCCTCTGCTATGACCTATGATATGGAAGTATGGAGTGGCGCACAGCAACGATGGTTGGAGGTTTCTTCTGTTTCTAATTTTGAAACTTTTCAAAGTAACCGTTTAAAGGCACGATTTAAAGGACAGGATGGGAAAATGCATTTAGCCCATACACTCAATGGAAGTGCTTTGGCGCTTCCGAGGATTGTTGCTTGTATTTTGGAGGAAAACCAAACAGATCAAGGAATCAAAGTTCCATCGGTACTTGTGCCCTATACAGGTTTCGAATGGATTGATTAAGAAAAGTGGAATAGTTGAGTGGTTAATTAGCCGATTAGCCAATGGGATGATGGGTTTATGTGGGTTTAAAGCATTACTGTTTATGGCTTAGAGCTGGTAAATGGTTGAGTGGTTAATTAGCCGATTAGCCAATGTGATAATGAGCTTATATGGGTTTAAAGCGTTACTGGTTATAGCTTCTTGGTACTGTAACTGTAATACATCAACCACTAACCACTAAACATCTTAACTAGTTTACCACTCAACAACTTAAGATATATGCTTCATCAATGTGCGCTTGGCCAGCGGTAACAAGGTCTGATCGAGTGGAAAAGTAATATCGCTTTCCACATGGTAAACCGCCGGATTGGGTAGCTTTTTCCGTTTGTGTATAAGATCTTTACGAATCGACTCCGGTGTTCCGTAAAGAAAATGCCGATCGTATTTGGTAACGTAATGCATATGAACGCCACGATATTTTTCGTCTTTTCCTTCAAACAAAGTCACTTGATATTCATATACTAAAATGCCTTTCTCATCTCCGTTTTTTAATAGCATATATCCATTATATGGGTAAAGCGGCATTACTCCAATCGACTCAATGGTCAAACGGCTCTCTACAAAATCATAGATCTCTTTTCCTTCTTTTAAGACGCTACCTAACTTTACGATAGCGTAACTGATAATGCGTTCGATCTCCATCATTAATTCATCGTCGTTCACTAGCTTTTCATAGGTTAATTTTACTGCTTCCGTATCGGCATGGGTTAAACGCACCGGAAAAGAATCTTGCAGTGTTGTCTTATCCTTCTTGAACTTTTGTAAATTATTATAATGAAAGACCAAATCATTTAAGTTAGGATATAGCCTGTTTTTGTGGAAATGATGGTTGATTTCTTTAAGATAGGCTAAAAGGTGATATTTCTTGTATTCAAAATCCAAGGGAATTTCGATAAACCAATCGGCATTTAATTTAGACATATTAACCTCCGGTTTTATATGTTTAAGTTATGAAAAATTTATCGAATATACAAATCAGCTATCCATCAGCTTTTTTACCTGTATTAAAAGCAACTAACTACTCAACCATTGCCGATGCTCTAGGCCATAAGCAGTACGCTTTAAGCCCGCAATAAGCCCATCATCACATTGGCTCATCGGCTAATCAACTACTTAACAATTTCCTACTCAACCATTGCCGATGCTCTAAGCCATAAGCAGTACGCTTTAAGCCCGCAATAAGCTCATTATCACATTGGCTCATCGGCTAATCAACTACTTAACAATTTCCCTACCAACTATTTCCTACTATTTCCTAAACCAGTACCTTTACAAGCTAAATTAGAACCACAATATGATGAAGAAAAAAAATCGGAGCATTTGGCTCTTTAGTGTACTAGCAGTCGCACTTTTACCCGCTTGCAATACTTCTGAAAAGCAAACTTCAGTTAAGGACACGTTTAAAGTTTCCGTCGATTCCTTCGCAGACCTCGAAATCTTACGTTATCAGGTACCGGGCTGGGAACAACTTACATTAAAACAAAAGACTTTCGCGTATTATCTCTATCAAGCGGCACTTTCGGGTCGTGATATTATCTATGATCAAAGAGGAAAGTATAATTTAACAATTAGGAAGACGTTAGAAGCCATTTGGCATAACCCTAAAACGGAGCAATCCGGAGATGAATGGGAGAAATTTAAGGTTTATTCAGGACAATTTTGGTTCAGTAACGGGAATCATCATCATTATTCAAACGATAAATTTGTGCCTACTTGCACTTTTGACTACTTTGCTAAATTGGTAAAGGCTTGCGACGAAAAGTCGCTCCCGTTAAATGAAGGCGAGACTGTAGAAGCCTTTTTGGCAAAAATGAAAGAGATCATCTTTGATCCGTCGTTTGAGTCTAAAATGGTTAACTTGACAGAGGGTATTGATCACGTCGCGCAGTCGTCTAACAATTTTTATGAAGGTGTTACACAACAGGAAGTCGAAAATTTTTACAATTCATTTCCACATACAGGGCAAGATCCGGAATGGGGCCTGAATAGTAAAGTTACCAAAGAATCGGGCAAGTTGATTGAACGTGTTTGGAAAATGGGCGGCATGTATGATGCAGCCATCAAGCAGATGGTGCATTGGATTGAGAAAGCTATTCCATTAGCGGAAAATGACCAACAGAAAAAATCGCTGTCGTTGCTCGTAGATTATTATAGAACGGGCGACTTAAAAAAATGGGATGAATACAATATTGCATGGGTGCAAGATACCACCGCTACCATTGATTTTGCGAATGGTTTTATCGAAGTTTATAACGATGCCATCGGCATGAAAGGTAGCTATGAAGCCGTTCTTTCCCTAAAGGATTTCGAAAGTACCAAACGAATTAAAGCCATCGCGGATCAGGCGCAATGGTTCGAAGACAATTCACCATTGATAGCAGAGCACAAGAAGAAAAAAGTAAAAGGAATCAGTGCCAAAGCTATCACGGCAATTGTAGAAGCAGGTGATGCCGCTCCTAGTACTCCTATCGGAATTAATTTACCGAACTCTGACTGGTTACGCAAAGAGTATGGCTCAAAGTCAGTGTCTTTGAGCAATATCATACATGCTTATAATGAAAGTAGTGCCAGCAGCGGGTTCTTGGATGAGTTTGTTAATAATCCGAAAAAATTGGAGCGTATGAAACAATTTGGGAACCTGGGAAGCGATTTGCATACCGATATGCATGAATGTATAGGTCACGCTTCGGGCCAGATAAATTCGGGCGTTGGAACTCCGGATAAAACCTTGAAAAGCTATGCTTCGTGCTTAGAAGAAGCTCGCGCTGATCTCGTTGCCTTGTACTATGTGATGGATCCTAAATTAGTTGAAATAGGCGTTATGCCTTCTTTAGAGGTCGGGAAAGCCGAATACGATAACTATATGATGAACGGTTTAATGACGCAGTTGACACGGCTAAAGTTAGGTGATAATATAGAAGAAGCCCACATGCGCAATCGCGCGTTGAATGCTTACTGGGTATATGAGTGCGGGAAGAATGATAAAGTTGTTGAATTCATCAAAGCTAACGGTAAAACCTATGTGCAGATCAATGATTATGAAAAATTGCGTACTTTGTTTGGCGAGCTGCTAAGAGAAATCCAACGTATTAAATCCGAAGGTGATTATGAAGCGGGTAAAAATCTCGTTGAAAACTACGGCGTGAAGGTTGATCAAGCGCTGCATAAAGAAGTGTTGGAGCGGTATGCGAAATTAAATCTCAAGCCGTATAAGGGCTTCATACAGCCAAAATTGATTGCAATAGAAGAAGATGGACGAATAACGGATGTTAAAATCGAATATCCCACTTCTTTTTACGAACAAATGTTGGAATATGGGAAAACGTATGGCTTCTTACCGATAAAGAATTAGAACGGTGCGAGAAGTACGGTATAGGGTGTAAGGATTAGGCTTTTCACCTTATACCTTTATCACTATCTTTGCGGCATGAATCATCGAGCCGTAATTTTCGATATGGATGGAGTCATTTGTCATACCAACCCATATCATGCAGAAGCGTTTAAGCAATTTTTTGATAAAAGATCAATTCCGTATACCGAACAGGAATTCATAGATCATATGTATGGTAAGCATAATAGCTATATCATGAAGTATTTTCTAAAAAAAGAGCTTAGTGATGAGGAGGTGAAGGAACTGGAGGACGAAAAGGAATTGTTATTCAGAACCATTTATGCCAATCATATTGACCCTATACCAGGATTTCTGAGTTTTTTGTCGAGCTTGAAAGATGCAGGATATAAAACCGGGGTGGCTACTTCGGCGCCTTACTTAAATCTCGAGCTTATTTTGGACAAGTTAGCATTCGCGCCTCAAATGGAATCGGTATTAAGCAGCGAGGATGTAGAAAAGCATAAGCCTAATCCCGAAGTATATTTAAAATCGGCGAAAAATTTGCAGGTATTACCAACGGGCTGTGTTGTTTTTGAAGATTCATTTTCGGGCGTGACGGCAGCGGTCAATGCAGGCATGAAGGTTGTTGGAGTTCTTTCTTCTCATACCAAAGAAGAACTACCACCCTGTGACTACTATATCCGCAATTACCACGATATTGACCTCGAGACTCTCGATCGGTTATTTCGCTAGCTTGTTAAATAGTAACAGTGGCAGCAGCACGAGCACGCTCTCTCTTATTGATGTTGCTACAGTTCGTGCCGCTGCTATATTTAACTACACTTCTTCCTCACTGCTGATCCACTTGCCTACAGCGGGAGCTTCATACGAATACATCTGCTCAATCAGCGTATCAATATCCTGATTAACCAACAACATATTACGATTGCTTTCCTTTAAGAGGCCGTTATTGACCATTTGATCGAGCAATAAGACGAGGTGGTCATAAAAGCTATCTGTGTTGAGCAGCCCGATGGGCTTTTTATGTAGGCCAAGTTGGGCCCAGGTAATAATTTCAAACAGCTCTTCCATGGTTCCAAAACCTCCAGGCAACGCTATAAAACCATCAGACAGATCATGCATCTTTGTTTTACGTTGATGCATGGTTTCAACGATATGCAGTTCGGTAATACCTCCATGTGCCAACTCCTTCTTTTTTAGAAAATCAGGTATGATACCGACGACTCTGCCCTTCTTGCTCAACGCGCCATCCGCAACGGCTCCCATTAAGCCTACTTTAGCGCCACCATATACAAGTTGAATACCCTTTTGCGCTAACGTTTCGCCAAGTAAAAAGGCTTGTTCCATGTAACTGCTTTTCAGTCCGTTACTAGATCCGCAAAATACGGTAATACTCTTAATGTTGTTCTTCATATAATTTTTCCAATTCTGCTTTCACAAATTGTATCAGCTCTTTTATGTAAGTTTGGCTGAAATCGAAGGCAATTCCAGCCGTTTGATAAATTTCGGGAATTGTTTTCGTGTACCCCAGTTTAAGGGCATCTATGTATTGCCTTAAACCTAATTCAGGGTTTTCCTTATAATTTTTCCATACAGCAATCGCTCCCAATTGAGCCATACCATATTCAATATAATAGAACGGTACCTCGTAGATATGCAGCTGCTTTTGCCAAAGGAACGATTTTGCCTCCTCTTGGCCGTCCCAGTTCGCGAAATTATGGCCAAAGCGATCAAAAATCTCATTCCATGCGATAGCCCGTTGTTCCTCCGTATGGTCGGGATTAGTATAGAGCCAATGCTGGAATTGATCAACGGTAGCCACCCAAGGTAAGGTTTTCAATACATCTTCCAGTTGTTCTCGTTTGGCGCGTACGAGATCCTCATGGTTTTCGAAGAACGAATCCCAGTAATCCATCGAAATGAGCTCCATGCTCATGGATGCTAGTTCGGCAATCTCACTGGTAAGGTGCTTGAAGTCGTTCAGTTCTAAGTCGGCAGTTAGAAAGGTATGCAAAGCATGCCCCCCCTCATGGACCATAGTTGTTAAATCTCTAAATGTGTTGGCCGAATTCATAAAAATAAACGGAGCACCGCTTTCCGCTAAGGGATAGTTATAGCCACCGGGAGCTTTCCCTTTTCTGCTTTCCACATCAAAAAGTTCACGTGCTTGCATAATTTCGATGTATTTGCCGATAGATGGATCTAATCGGTTGAAACAAGCAGCGGTTTTTTCGATCAGTTCTTGTCCGTTATCAAAAGGTTTAAGCGCTGGTTTTCCCGTAATATCCACTTCCAGATCCCACGGCTTTAGCTCGTTAATCTGAAGCGCATTTCTACGTATTTCTGCTTTTTCTAGCAAAAGCGGAACCACTTCTTTTTCGATTGCTGCATGGAAGGCATAACAGTCTTGAGGAGTATAGTCAAAACGACCTAGGGATTGAAACATATAATCGCGATAATTTTCAAAACCGGCATTCAGCGCTACTTGGTGTCTTAGCTTCAGTAAACGGTTAAAAAGACTATTCAACTGATCTTTATCTTGTAGGCGCCTGTTGTTTATACGCTGCCAAACCTCTACCCGTTTTTGCCGGTTAGTAGCCTTTAAAAATGTGGCCGCTTGGGGAAGCGTATAACTTTTACCATCAACTTCCACCTCCATATTTCCGGTGATGGATTGATATTTTTGCTGTTCCACCTGCAATTCGGTTAAAAGTGGGATGTTTTCCTCTCTAAATATTTCCAACGCTTTCTTAACCCCCCTCAAATAGATAAAATACTTTTCTTGATCCAATTCCTTTACAAAGGGGGATTCTATAAGTTTTTTATTTAATAAATTGGCAATGGGTGCTATTTTCGGCTCAATCTCGGTAGCGAAATATTGAAAATCTTGAAGTAATTTCTCATCTGTTGTATCGCATGTCATACGGATATAACGCCAAGCGAAATCTTCTTCCAAAACTGCTTCTAATTCACTACGGTCAAGCATCCATTGTTCCAATGCCTCTTTGGAATCAATGGATCGATTTTGTAAGTCTTGAAACAAAGGATTCAGATTTTCCCATAAGATGGGCAAATCTTGTGATACAAATCGACGGTTAATTTTATTTGGTGTCTGCATATATCTTTTTATGAATAACGTTTGAAGTGGAAAGGACATTAATTTCTTTGTCCCTTATTCCCATTTTATAGCGATTGTATTAAGCGGTACGCCCTTATTGGCTAAAGGCTTAGCTTCATGTTGATTAAATGGAGGATAGGAGACAAAAGCTCCGTTTTTAATGTATTCAATGGCTGTAATCGCTGCAGCGACCAACTTTTTATTGTTTGAATAAGAATGGCAGTCTGCATTGCCATAATATCTAAGTTGTGTACAACACATTAACAGTTTATTATCCACTGATCCTAGGTGTACACTTCCCTGTATTTTCGCAAAGTGCGATTGATTTAACGGGATTATGATCTCCTGTGTTTGATGGTGGGTATGAGATGGTTTTTCTAAGTCAATGATTAAAAAAAGAAATCTGATTGAAGCTGCATACATCTTTAAATGGTTCGGAAAAACCTCCGTTGGATTATGCTCATTTACCATGATCTTTATTTCTCCTGTAGGGCTATAAAGGAGTTCTAACGGGTTTTTATATATCAGTGATTCAATAGCTGTGTGCCTGTTTAAGTTCAAACCGAGCAGCATTTTAATATTATAGTCTTCGAATCTTTTAGTTTCTGATGGATGTATCGGCCCCTTTCTGAAAATTTGTTTGCAAACCTCAGTTAATCTATTGTGTATACCATCATATTTATATTCATCTAAAACAGGCTTTAAAGCTATTTTTAACTGCTTCCCTACGGCGCTGCCCAAACCGAAAGTTTCTTGGGCCGCAACACTTCTTGGTGAAAAATTATGGGGCTTAGTGGAGGCCCTTTTTGTAAAGTGCTTGCCGTTACGATGATAATGAACATGATCACCTAATTTTCCGCTAAGGGTAATATCACTTGTTTGTTTTGCCATAGTATTACCAATTAGCCGGCATTTTACAATATTTTTCGTAAATTTGCAAAGTATTCCTACCAACACCTAAAAGCTTCCTGATTTCAATTATTACATCAGATTTTTTCAATGTTTGAATCCACGTCAAGTCCACGTGAAATCCACCTTTAGTCCACGTCATATCCACCTATCATTCGGTATACCTCCGCTATCCATCCGTATTTCATTGCTTTTCTATAGAACGTATATAGTACGGATGTTACAGGAATATCATAGGAATGGAAGACGGATGAAAAAGGGATCTCCCAGGACATCTATTTAAGCAGGGCTTTTATTTGCTTTTGACTGGAAAAGCATCGAGTAGTGCAAACACTTACTCTTTTTCCATTGTGTCTACTGTCATATTAATAATAGCACCTTTTTAGTAAAGGCTTAACCAAAGAAATAAATATCCAATAAAAAGAACATAGCAAAAATAACGGAGGCAATCCCATTGGTGGTCATAAACGCCCGATTAACTCGTCGTAAGTCGGTAGGACTTACGATAAGATGTTGATAGACGAGTAGCGAACAATAAAAAAGAACACCTATAATATAGAACCAACTTAAATGTAGATAAAACATAGGGATGATTACGCAACAAGCCGATAGTATATGTAAAACTTCGGATATACGTAATGCACCCTTCTTGCCAAAGTAAGCCGGTATCGAGTTTAAATGATGGCTTCGATCAAATTCTTCATCCTGTAAAGCGTAGATAATGTCAAAACCACTTACCCAGAAGAGTACAGAGAACGCATATAACACCGGTACGATATTGAAGCTGCCCGTTACAACCAAATAAGCACCGAGAGGAGCTAAACCTAGACCTAATCCCAATACCAAATGGCACAGAGGCGTTATACGTTTGGTATAGCTATAAAACAATACAACAAATAGTGCTACAGGCGAGAGGTAAAAGCAAACAGGATTAATAAAATAGGTGGCTATTACAAAAATAATGCAGTTTATGGTGGTGAAAATTAGTGCGCTCTTTGCACTTATACGGCCTGCTGGAATATCACGCATAGCTGTGCGGGGATTAAGCGCATCAATATCCCTGTCTAGATAACGATTAAAGGCCATAGCGGCATTACGCGCTGAAACCATACAGATCAACATCAGTAACAGTAACAACCAATTGAACGTATAATTGGTTGTGTGAATGGCTAAAAAGAAACCAATAAAAGCAAAGGGCATCGCAAAAATGCTATGTGCAAAAAGAACAAGCGATAGATATTTTTTCATTTGTGTAATTGTAACGGCGTGCTACGCACCGGCTGATGTCAGCTTATGTTTATATCGATGATATTAAACGGTGAATCTCTGATTAACTTCGTCAATTAAACCAAGTACTTCGTCGCACCCATTTCGGGTTTCGGACGAGGTGAGTATATGTGGTGGAACTTCTTCAAACCAAGTTAAAAGAGCCTTACGAAACAGTTCTATATTATGTTCCGATTTTATTTTAGACTGTTTATCAGCCTTGGTAAAAATAAGAATAAAAGGAATGCCTTTTTCTCCCAACAAACAGCAAAAATCCAAATCATTTTTTTGTGGTGTTAATCTGCTGTCTATCAGTACGAACACACATTGTAGATTCTCCCGGTTAAATAGGTATTTTTTTATAAATTTTTCCCATTCGCTGCGATTTGTTTTAGAGGTTTTTGCATAACCGTACCCCGGTAAATCTACCAAAAACCACTCCTTGTTAACTAAAAAATGGTTTATTAACTGCGTTTTTCCGGGTGTTTGCGAAGTTTTTGCTAAACCTTTATGCTGAGTTAACGCATTGATCAATGAAGATTTTCCCACATTTGAACGTCCTATAAAGGCGTATTCAGGAATCGTAGGAGGAGGAAGCTTATCTATCCTTGTGTTGCTAC
>Ga0079224_100001875_pt1 | contig 24846 bp, 19 predicted proteins | sample Stecom2015_FD_80414 | JGI IMG/M metagenome (GOLD analysis project Ga0079224, IMG submission 80414) | Agricultural soil microbial communities from Utah to study Nitrogen management - Steer compost 2015 | ecosystem: Environmental > Terrestrial > Soil > Agricultural land | place: USA: Utah... | reverse complement strand
TATAGTAACCAATGCACTCCAGGATCAAAGCGAAAATGGGAACTGCCAGTACGAATGCCGCAAAAAGCAGATGCAGCTGAGCTACGACCCATACGGCGACTCTGCTTCCCACGATAGGAAATTCTCGATATTCCTCCTCGACATAGGGTCTTTCCATGGCCTCTTGCTGAGCCTGTTGTTGCTGGTCGAGAAGAGCGACGTCCCGAGGAGTTTCTAGCTCTTCGGTTCGGAAGAGGGGGCTCTGATATGAGTAGGAATCAGAAAACCATACTGCGAAGCGGAGTGCAAGAAAGACCAGGATAACGGCGATTAAGAGGACACCGATGCTCTTTCGATTCAACCCAACCTCCCGCAATCACTCGGGTTTGAGCAGTAAATGACACGGTCGCCCGGGGTCCGACAACCTAGTCATTCGGACTTGATTCAGACGCTGGTCTTTCGTTGGGAACCCGCAGGGGCCTCGTACCCTGCCTGGCCTCTATATCAAATTGAGTGTGGCCTAACGTCTGGTGCTATAGCACTTCTTTCGAAGCGCGAAATCGAACAATATCGATGTCAGTGTGCAATCACGGAATCTATTTTGCGGAAGGATAGCTTGCCGACTGTAGGCTGTCAAGGAGCATTTAGTCCCCTGAGAAACTGATTGACACAGCAGCCAAAAAACCTAACAATAAAAACAACTTCCTTCCTAGCTTACAAAGGAGATGCAGATGTCAACAATTGCATTCGTCCTCACTGTGGTCGCTCTTGCCCTACTGTGCGCCACTCTGGTCTTCACCATGATCGAGTTCCGGCTGCGCAAAACCGATCCGACCCACACACGTCGCCTAATCGACGTCGTCAGACGAAAGCGGGCCCTATAGAATAATTCAGGAGTGCAAAACAGCGCGTCAGTATCCCCCTTCATTGCTCGATACCGAATCTCGATACTGGGTATGAAAAGATATCATTGTCCGAAATCTTAACACTCCTTAAGACAATTCAACTCTATGTGAATCAATGCTTTACACACTTGCCAAGGGTTCTCCTCCCAGCCCTGTAAGTGAACACTTACACAATGCAGCCTTGTGAGCAGTCTGGCTCGAATCCTCGTCGCCAGTTCGACCAATAACACTCCTCCTAAAGTATTATATTTAAATCACTTATGCTTATCCCCGCCGAGCAAAGAGAGGTTCTGGTACGAATCTTGCTAATCGACACAATGCTAGCGCTTTGCGCAGCACGCAAGAGTAAACATGGGGATAAGGAGATAGAGAAATGCGAAAGAAAGTGAAAACTGTACTGCTGGCCGCGGTTGTTCTATTTCTGGCCGGGCACCTTGGCATGGCTGACCCGGTTTTCGTGGATTCGGCTGATTTCACCGGCAGTCGCTCCACCGGGGGGGGTGGTTTGGTCGGAACCGCCAATTGGGACAACGGCAATTTTACGCTGAGTTGGCAAATCACTGACAATCTTGACGGAACGTTCACCTACAATTACATCATCAGCGGCGAAGGCGAACGCCATAAGAACCTGAGCCACTGGATTTTAGAACTGTCGCAGGGACCTGACTGGAGTGGCGTCTTCGCTAACATCACCGGCCCGGTCGAAGTGAAAACTCATTCCCAAGACGCGGGCAACCCTGGATTGCCAGGAAGCGTCTACGGAGTCAAATTCGACTTCAGAGGCCTTGACATTACTTTTACCACTAGCCAGGCTCCGGTCTGGGGTGATTTTTACGCCAAAGACGGGAAAACTGGTGGGCCTGGCGGCGGGTCCGACATTATCGCCTATAATGCCAATTTTGGTAAAGATCCAGCCAATTACACGGACTTTACCGGCTTTATTGCCCGGCCTGACGGAGAAAGAACGGCTGTGCCAGAACCTGGTACCCTGGTATTGCTCGGTTCGGGTTTGCTGCTGAGCGGACTTTTGAGGAAAAGAAGCCGCTAAGCAGTTTCTTCAGCGGGAGTTAGGTCGGTGAGGGCTTCTCACCCTCACCGGCTTTTTTTCATTTAATCACTGATTCTGGCTGGAATTCTCCTTCAAGGTCCCTTCCGACTTGAAATCGTCACAGTCGTAAACCCGGCGCAAGGTAGGCGCTTCTCGGTCCTGCTCCTCCATCTGCTTCAGGTTCTCTTCGAGTGCCTTCTTAATCTCTTGAAACTCATCCGTGTCTCGTATCGGATCTTCCTGCTGTGGTAGATAAAGCATTTCCGAATAAGTAGTTTCCATTCTTTCGTAGAAAGGCGGGTGAGTTCGAAACCAACTCAGCCCTGTGACATAGCCTTCTTCTTGAGCCATTCGCCCAAAGAAACTCATAAATCCTTCGGTGTCATAATTGGACGCCCACAAGTACTGGGTTCCAAGGATGTCAGCCTCGATTTCGTAGTCGCGATTGACGCCTAGCAGCGACAGATTCAGCACCAATCCGAGACCGAAAAAGCCGTACTGGAGTAAATAGTAAGTCGCAATCGACGAAACTCCGCCGGTCAAAAGTAAGGCGGCGAGTTGAGCGGCCTGATAGATAATGTTCGCGATGTTCGCCTTACCCATAAGGCGGTCGCTGTGGCGTGCGGCGACGTGCGAAATCTCATGTGCCATGACCCCGGCCAGCTCTGATTCGTTTTCAGCCTTCAGAATCAGCCCTGAGTTCACAAAGAGGAAGCCTCCCGGTAGTGCGAAAGCATTGATCTCTTCCGATTTCAAAATGGTTACATCCAGGGGAACCTTGAGATCGGAATGGCGCGCAATTCGAGAAGCCAGGTTTGTCACATAAGATCGAATCTTTTCATCTTCGACTTCCGGAGGAAAGATATTTTGCCGGTGCATCTGTTCGATGGCTTCCCTTCCCGTCTGGATGTCTTCCTCCTGACCTTCGAAGGGACCACCTCGGAATCCGATATCACGAAAGTCCCCGAACTTTCCTACCGGATTCTCGTTGTTCTGAACCATTTCGATCACTTGGTGGTATCGCTCCGGCCATAGCTCCAGAACATCAAGCTTCGCCTGCAAATTCTCGTACTTCGTATCAAGTCCGGTCTCCAGTATTACTTCCAACTCTTGGAGCTGCTGCCGACTGGTCTGAATCTGGCAGTGTAGATTGTGCCGCTTTTCTTCCACTTCTGGCGAGCGTGAAGAGTCTCTGTTCAGAGCCTCGAGCTGATCCTGAGCTTCGCTCACCCGGTCTTCCAGAGTGTCCTCTTCGGCCTCAAGCTCCGATTCTTCCCGATCCTGTTCTTCCTTGAGACGGTCACGATGTTTTTTGATTACGTCCGAGGGCAGATTGAGTTCAGGAGCGACTCGGAACAGCTCGAGGTAAGTGCTCTCGAGCAACTTAGGAACGGGGTCTTGTTCGCCTTCTTGCGCCGCCGGGCTTGACCCGATCAGCCAGACCGGAGCACTGTAGAAAACCATCGCCAGTGCGAGCAAACAACTCATCATTTGTTTCATATGACATTCCTCTTATCCTTGGCTGACCCTTCCTCAGCAGGGTGTCGCGATCACTTCGGTATCACGTAATACCGTCGGTAACTCAAATCGAGCTGGTCATTGTCGGGAGCACCATCACCGTCGATGTCCACTTCAACCTCGATCTCTCGCTTTTCGCCCCCTTTTCCACCCTTGGGGGGCCGGTAGCCGATCATGTATTGAAAGCGCATCATCTTGGCGATGGAATCGAGCACTCCTCCCAGGGCGCCTGCAAAACGGACGCTGTAGAAACGACCGCCGGACTCCTGGGCGAATGTACGGAGTTGGTTCTGTGCCTGCAGGAAGCTCAACCGTTGCAAGCCGCTGAGGTAGGGTTCGGCTCGAATGAAGGCAAGTTCACCGACGCCTATCGAGTAGATAGGCACGCCGGAATTTGCCACCGCTCTGCGGGCTTCGTCGTAGGTATGGCGACTGAAGGTATTCAGACCGGTTGCGACCAGAAGAACAGCCGTCCTTCCCTCGACCTCGCCCAAACCCTTGTATTCGATATCCTCGATTTTCCCGCCGGCAACGGTAAAAACAACGGCGTCAAAGAGGCTGCTGTCGGAAAAGGCAGGGACGCTGTAAAGAAGGCTGTTAACAGCGCTCATTAGCTCCTGCCTGTTTCGGGTAAAGTCGACGAGCACTTCAGGGCTCGTATCGAACGCCACAATCGAGGCGTAATCTTCCGGTTTCAAGATTTGGGAAATAAATAGACCAGCGGGACGCAAAACTTCCGAGCGTATGTAGGTCACTATTCGACTGTATTCGAGAAGCAGAACGATGGTTAATGGAGACTCACCGCCTGCAAAGGAGACGATTTCCTGCAGAGCTCCCTGCTCCTTTACGCGAAAATTGTCTCGCGTCAACTCGGTGTAAAGTTGACCATCCTCTCCAACGACCGAGATGGGCACTCTGACCACTTCCGTCTCCACACCGAAACGTGGAAGTTCCTGATCCTGCTGGGCTTGCTGGGCACGGGTCTGGCAGGAAGTGTACAGTGCCAGAAAAAGAGCGAAACCGAGAATTAGGCGAGTCATATTGGTTCCTCGTATACTTGAAACAGGCGCTCATACAGGAGGCAGGGCTAATTTCAGTATACGTTTCGCTGATGGCGATCACAAATAAGGGGAAGCAAGGGTGGCCGTTGGAGTTTACAAGAAAGCTCCCTACATCGCTGACCAGTCGAGTTAACGAAAGCCCGCAAATGTTATAAGCTGAGGAGCCATTCGCTGGTAAGACTTAGCGTGTAACGGAAAGGACACCACCTGATGGCAGCTAAGAAGGACGCTTTCGAGATCGTTGTAGTCGGCTCTGGACCTGGCGGCTATGTGGCCGCGATCCGCGCCGCTCAACTCGGCCTGAAGACGGCAATCGTGGAACGAGACCGCCTCGGGGGCGTCTGCCTCAACTGGGGCTGCATCCCTTCCAAAGCTTTACTGACGAATGCTCGGATTTATAACCATTTCCTGGAAGCCGATGAATGGGGAATTCAAGTTGAAAAGGTCAGTTTTGACATAGACCACATCATTGGCCGAAGTCGTAAAGTCGCTGACTCTCTTTCAAAGGGCGTAGCTTATTTGATGAAAAAGAATCAGATCGAAGTCATCAATGGCACAGCCCAATTCGACTCTGAAGGTCTTCTGGTCGTGGAAAACGATACGGATGGAAAACAGAAGATCCAGGCCGATCATGTCGTCATTGCAACCGGGGCCCGCGCCCGAAAGATCCCCGGGATCGAGGTGGATGGCAAAACAGTACTTACTTCTCGACACGCACTGGAACTCCGGAAGATCCCCAAATCAGTCGTGGTAATCGGCGGAGGTGCCATTGGTTGTGAATTTGCTTACTTTTACAATAGCTTTGGCGCCGATGTCACAATAGTCGAAATGATGGACCAACTTCTCCCCCTGGAGGATCATGAGGTCGGTGCTGAATTACAGAAGTCCTTCAAGAAGCAAGGGATCGAGATCTTACTTGGGAGCAAAGTATCAAAGAGCAAAAGCACAAACTCGGGCGTTACGCTAACTCTGGAAGATAAGAGCGGCAACTCGACCGCCGTCAAGGCAGAAATGGCTCTCAATGCCGTGGGGGTTTCCGCTAACGTGGAGAACCTCAACCTCGAGGAAATCGGAATTGAACTGGAGAACGGCCATATTAAAGTAGATCACTGGTACCGGACAGCTCGACCGGGAGTGTACGCTATCGGTGACGTCATTGGCCCCCCTTGGTTAGCACACGTCGCATCTCATGAAGGAATAGTCTGTGTCGAGAAGATTGCTGGAGTGAATACCCATCCGGTAGATTACCTGACGATTCCGTCCTGTACTTACTGTCAACCTCAGGTTGCCAGCGTGGGTCTCACCGAACGTAAGGCACGCGAGCAGGGCTACAGTGTCAAGATCGGCAAGTTTCCTTTCCAGGTCCTCGGGAAGGCCAGGGCCAGCCGTGCGACAGAAGGATTTGTCAAGCTCATCTTTGATGAAAAATACGGCGAATTGCTTGGGGCACACATCATCGGAGAGGAAGCGACCGAAATGATAGCCGAGTTGGTCACCGCCAAGGCGCTGGAGACGACGTATCTCGAGCTTCTTAAGACCGTCCATGCACATCCCACGCTTTCAGAAGCGGTGATGGAAGCAGCGGGGGCCGCATATGGCGAACAGATTCACCTGTGATGGGAATGAAAAAGCCGATTCATTAGAGAGGTTGATATGAAAGTCGACGTGGTGATGCCACAGATGGGCGAGAGTATAACCGAGGGAACGATTGCAAAGTGGTTGAAAAAGCCCGGCGATAAAATCGAACGAGACGAATCGATCCTGGAAATCACAACCGACAAGATCGACAGTGAGATCCCTTCTCCTGAAAGTGGGATTCTGTCTGAAATACTGGTGGAAGAAGGAGAGACAGTCGAAGTTGGAGCCGTCCTTGCCAGGATAGAAACTGAAGGCGTTGAGGGAAAGGTCGAAACAGCTAGAAAAGAAGGCAAGCCCAAGAAGGAGGAGAAGAAAGCAGAACCGCCGGTGCAAGAGCCGGAACCGGAAGAGGTAGCAGCTGAGGAAGAAGAGGAAGAAATTGCCATTTCTCCCGTAGCTCGCAATGTTGCCAGGGAACACGGATTGAGTAAATCCCAGTTGTCTCGCATTCAAGGCACGGGGCATGGTGGCCGGATCACGAAAAGTGACGTCCTTCAGTTTATCGAAAACCAGCAAGTGGAAGAAGCAGCTCCTGTCGAGAAAAAAGAAGCTCCCACTCTTCGCCTTGAAATCCCTCGCATGAAGTTCACATATGACCCCGACCGTGTCGAGATCATCGAGATGAGCACTATGCGCAAGACGATCGCGGAGCACATGGTCTACAGCAAACACGTTTCGCCCCACACCTATAACGCAGCGGAAGTGGACATGACTCGTATTGTCCACTTTCGGGAACGGGTGAAGGGACAATTCGAACGGGAAGAGCAGTTCAAGCTCACCTACACACCATTTATTCTTCATGCGACGGTTCAGGCCTTGAAGAGCTATCCATTGATGAACAGCTCAGTCGAGGAGCATCGAATCATCCGCAAGGAATACATCAATCTGGGCGTTGCAGTAGCGATTGATGACGGGCTCCTGGTGCCGGTTATCAAAGAGGCCGATGAAAAGAATCTCCTTGGGTTGGCGCGAGCCTCCTGGGAACTGGCGGAGAAGGCTCGTCAGAAAAAGTTAAAACCGGATGATGTACAGGGAGGCACCTTCACGGTCACCAATCCTGGCGTATTCGGAAACATTTTTGGATTCCCGATTATCAATCAGCCTCAGGTCGGGATCCTCGGTGTGGGGGCCGTGAAAAAGCGACCGGTAGTCGTCGACGATGCGATTGCTATTCGCTCCATCATGTACATCACGTTGAGTTATGATCACCGGGTGATCGATGGAGCTCTGGCAGCCCGCTTTATTCAGACGGTGCGAGAGAATCTGGAAACTTACGACGTCGATAAGGCTCTCTAAATCGCGACCGTGAGACCTCAGCAGCGAGATTTAGCCAAAACAATCGTCCCTTCCTCAAGCCTGCTGAGCGGCTGCTTGGCAATCATCTTTTGCGACAACGATAGGGTCGCCGGGCCTGATCTCTCCCTCGCGAGTCACTCGGGCGTACCAGCCTCGCCGCCCCTGAAGCGTCGCCATGAAGTCGCGCAGGCGATCGGAACCCACTGAAGGCAAAACTCGAAGATTCTGACAGGGCTTACATTCACGAGAAATCTCGAGCTCAACCCGCTCGCCCACAAATAGCCGATTCCCGGGTCTGAGTTCCTCGTGAGAGATTCCTCGCATAGTTACGTTTTCGCCCAGATCACCCGCCTTAATATCCCATCCTTCCGCCCGCAACTCCTCGACTACTTCGATTGGGAGGAGAAGAACGGCCGAGTCCGGATCGCCATCGAGTTTCTCCTGGCGGTATCGGTTAAAATCACCTGTCAGACCTGTACGGCGAACTTCCGCTCGAGCCACCGGATGCTTGGGAATTCCGCGAGCCCCGTTTTCGCAAGCCTTGATATTGACCTGGATGACCGTACCTTTGATCGATTCGGGTGAATGCCTCATAGACCCTTATCTTAACCCGAAGCGGGAAGGAAGACGGTACGGGAATTTCTACCTATTTGCTTCTACCTTGGAGAGGAATAATTTCCGTCCGTGCAAGCTATTTCCGTTGGCAAGAGCTCATGGAACCCGAGGTGAATCGCTTGAGTAATGAGCCTATCTTATTGTTTTGTAAGGATTTTTTCAAAGAACTGAGCTTACTTCTCCGATTGGGAACACTCCTTGCGTAATGCGTACTGACTTGTTGTTGTAGGTCAAGTGCGATCACTTGTCAAAGTACGTAAAAAAGCACACCAGCAGCTCGGGAGGGAAAACGGAATGAAAGGGATAGTGATAGTAGGAATAGCACTGATCGTCCTGGGCGCGTTGGGGCTTGCGTATCAGGGGCTGAGCTACACAACAGAAGAAAAGGTTGCAGAAATTGGTCCGATAGAGGTAACGGCCGAAGATGAGGAAACGATACCTTTGCCTCCGATTCTCGGAGTTGTTTCGTTAATAGGGGGCATCATCCTCGTAGTAGTGGGGACCCGGAAATAACATTGCTCCGCAGCAAAGGAGCGTACTGGTTTTTAGAGTTGGCTCCAGGCTGATTCCCGCCCTGACTGGAGCCATCTGCCGTCTGTCGGATTCGGACACGGGGTACCAGATGCTCAGGCATCTCCTCAGAACGGGCAAGACCTCGGAACAGAATCCGGCAGGCGGTCAATTTCTTGATAGGATCCTTCACAGGATCAGTCGGAATTCTCATCGTTGCAATCGTAAACACGCCTCAGAGTGGGCGCTTCTCGATCCTCTTTCTTCATTTCTTCCAGATACTCTTCAAGGCGCTTTTTGATGTCGTGAAACTCCTTTGTGTCTGTGATCGGGTCTTCCTGAGCGGGGAGATAAAGGATTGTAGAGTAGGTTATCTCCATCCTCTCGTAAAAAGGTGGATGGGTACGAAACCAGCTCAGGCCGGTGACGTAGCCTGCTTCCTGTGCCATCTTGCCAAAGAAGCTTATAAAGCCTCTGGTATCGTAATTTGCCGCCCATAAATACTGGGTCCCGAGTATGTCGGCCTCTATCTCGTAATCGCGACTAACTCCAAGGAGAGAGAGATTCAATACGAGCCCAAGGCCAAAAAACCCGTATTGAAGCAGATAGTAAGTTGCAAGAGACGCGACTCCCCCGGTTAAGATGAGGGCAGCCAGTTGCGCCACCTGGAAGATGATATTGGCGATATTAGCTTTGCCCATCAGTCGATTCCCATGACGGGCCGCAATGTGCGCAATCTCGTGAGCCAGGACGCCTGCCAGCTCGGCCTCGTTCTCTGCTTTTTCGATGAGGCCGGTATTGACGAAAAGAAAGCCCCCTGGGAAAGCAAATGCGTTAATTTCTTCTGATCTGAGAATGATTACGTCCAGTGGAACGCGTAAGTCGGAGTGTCGAGCGATTCTGGATGCCAGGTCGACAACATAACGTTTGATTTGCTCGTCCTCGACTTCAGGAGGAAGGATATTCTGGCGGCGCATTTCTTCGATAGCTTCCCGACCGACTCGCACATCCTGTTCCTGGCCTTCGAAAGGCCCCCCACGGAAGCCAATGTCCCGAAAGTCACCGAATTTCCCTACGGGATTCTCCCCTTTTGCAATCATCTCCTGAACTTGATTGTGACGTTCGGGCCATTTCTCCAGGACATCCAGTTTGGCGAGAAGGTTCTCGTATCGAGTGTCGAGCCCTCGTTCCAGGACGAGTTCAACTTCTTGTAGCTCCTTCCGACTATTCTGGATTTCACAGTGTAGTTCATGGCGTTTTGCTTCGATTTCCGGTGAACGGGAAGGGTCGCGATTCAGCCTTTTCAGGTCATCCTGAGCTCGACTTATTCGCTGTTCGATTGCCTTTTTTCGAGCTTTAAGCTCAGATTCCTCCTTTCTCTTTTCTTCCTCCAACATTCGCCGTTGCTGCTGAAGCAAGGGTTTCGAGATGGTGACCTCGGAAGCCAGATCGAATAACTCCAGATACGAACGCTCGAGCAGTTGCTGAACCGTCTGCTGCGGCTGGTGGGTACGAACCGCTCCGGCGGCCCACAGGGGTGCCCCGTAAAGGGCGATAGCAAACATCAGCACGGAACTAATGATCTGTTTCATCGTCATCTCCTTCTCAGATCTGGTCAAATGATCGAGCCGGGTCTCTGCAATTGGCACTTCCACCTGTCGTCATGAATAATGACGATTCTTTGAATCGGAACGGTCATCGCCAACCTGCAGGAAAAGCAAAACTCCTGGAGCAGCTCTCCTGGCGACATCGCAGACGCACTTGACAGCCTCACTTACCAATCTATGCGGCTGTCCCTTTCTCCGCAAGAGTGTTTCAAGACTGAACTGGACATGGTGTCTCGGTTTGACAACACAGCGATCTGGATCTGACTTTTGTAAGGTAAGAGGTATTGGAGCGGAAAAGGCGAGTTGATAGTATAAGCGACCATGAATGCTTATCGAAGAGTGCTGTCAATTTTACCGGCTATCTGGCTTAGCCTGGCTCTTTTCCTTCCGGCCCAGGATCTCACCACCGCTAGCCCCCGCGAGGTCGGGCTGTCGACCGAGCGTTTGCAGCGGATTGATGAGGTGATGACCCAAATGGTCGATGAAGGGAAGGTGCCCGGCGTCGTCGCCCTGATCGCACGCCAAGGTAAGGTCGCTTATCTCAAGAGTTTCGGAACGCTCGACGGAAATCGCCCTATGCCGACCGATGCGATTTTTCGAATAGCATCGCAGAGCAAGGCAATCACCACTGCCGCGATAATGATTTTGCTGGAAGAAGGCAAGTTGCTTCTCTCTGACCCGGTTTCCCTCTACATACCTGAGTTCAAGAATTCAAAGGTGGCTATACGAGAAGGGAATTCCGGTTACAGGGTGGAATCGGCAAAGCGAGAGATTACGATTAAGCACCTTCTGACCCATACGTCCGGCATCTCATACGGAAATAACGCTCCTGCCGAAGAAGAATACCGAAAAGCGGGAACACACGGGTGGTTTTTCGCCGACCAGGATCGTCCAATCGGCGAGGCGATCCGTGCTCTGGCTAAAGTTCCCTTCGACGCACACCCTGGCGAAAAATACATTTACGGATTCAACACCGACATCCTCGGACATGTCGTTGAAAAGGTCTCCGGGATGACGCTGGAGGAATTCTTTGAGGAACGAATTTTCAAGCCCCTCGGTATGGAAGACACACATTTCTATCTCCCCGAAGAGAAGAAGAACCGATTCACGGCAGTATTCGGAGCGAAGGAGAACGGCACCATTGAGCTAATCGAAAGCGCCACTGATAACAGCTATGTCAAAGGGCCGCGGCGTGCCTTCTCGGGTGGCGCAGGTCTTCTCTCAACTGCCATGGACTATGCGCGGTTCTTACAAATGCTTTTAAACGGCGGCCGTTTCAACGGATCCCAGATTCTGAGCCCGAAGACCGTCGAACTGATGACTGCCGATCATGTTGGGGAATTGTACGGCAGTCGGGGTTTCGGCTTTGGTTTCTGGGTCAACGAAAGACTGGGACAACTTGACAGATTGGGCAGTGTGGGAGCATACGGCTGGGGAGGAGCCTATTACACAACCTACTGGGTTGACCCGGCCGAAGAACTGGTGGCGGTCATGATGACACAACTGAGACCGGCCGGAGGTGTTGGCCTTCAAGAGCGTTTTAACAATTTGGTCTATCAGTCGATCGTCAGGTCGGGGCAGGAGCCAGAATAAAGAAAGGCTCACGGGAAACAAGCAAAACCACGATCCTTCCCCGAAGCGATGGTCGGTTGGTGTTTGGCAGGAGATCCCGTTGGCAAACTCGAAAGAGCTTCAGGAGCGGAAAAAGGAAACGAGATGCTCACGGGCTTTTTCGCTAAGCTTTTCTGGCCCCACAGGAATCGCTTCGAGATCGATCACGAAAGAGTAAAGATTTTGTGGAACCGGAGCGGCCGGTTGCGAGTGTCCCGTGTCAAGAGCGATCATTCGAGGTCGCATTTGTTCCATGGGCGTCGATGTTGCTTCTCGCATACACGAGGCTTATCGGCGCGAGATGGACTCGACTTTAGTCCCGTTCTCTTAATTAGATGGAAATCTCCAGTGAACGAACATCAATTCCCGACGGGCCGAGCAGAGTAGTTAGCTGGCAGCCGGCAGTCTTGATGCGAAGTCCATAGAGCCCGGGACCCCGTAAAAAGAAAGAGATCTCCTCAATGGGCTGATCTTTTAAGACCTTCAGAGCCTGATTGGCCTCTTCGACTTGGCGGTTGAGTTGTTGCCCCTGAGGTGTCTTCTGAAAAAGCCGCACGGCAGCCATTTCAGTATGGGCGCCATAAACGGCACGGATTCTTCCGCTGGCCAGGCCTAGTTGCAACAGCTCGCCCGCGGCCGTGAGAAGGTCATCAGGGATAATACCTTCTCCGCCTTTTTCAGCGAGCTGCTGATAGATATCGCGAGTAGAGGGCTTCTCCGTCCGCATGGCAAAAGCCGAAGCCTCATTCTCGATCAACTCTTGTTCCGCTGCACTTAGTTCGACAGGCATAAGTCGACGGATCAGCTGCGAAAAGAATCCGCCGCTTCACCTAAAATGGCCTCGACTTCGTGCTCGAAGCCTCCGGTCTCGATTGGGCAATGCATACCACACTCCTTGGGAGCGCCCGTTTCCCACCACCACCGTCCGTTGCGGGCATCTTCACCTTCCTTTACGGGCCGCGTGCAGGGAGCGCAACCGATGCTGGAATACCCCTGATCATAAAGCGGATGGTAGGGCACATTATTGTCCCGGATGTAATCCCAGACCTCCTGCTCATCCCAGTTAGCCAGTGGACTAATCTTGACGATGCCACCATGATCGTGGTCGATATCAATCTTCCGAATATTTCCGCGAGTCGCCCACTGGTCACGACGCAAACCGGTTGCCCAGGCATCGAGGCCGTCCAGAACCCCAATCAGCGGCAGTACCTTCCTTATGTGGCAGCAGAGTAACCGATGATCAACCTTCTGGTAGAAAAGATTAACTCCATGTCGATTAACCATCTTTTCCACCATCTGATGATCGGGAACGACTATCTCGATAGGAATCTGATAGTGGTCTCGAACTCGATCGATCAATTCATAAGTCTCTTGTGGGAGACGCCCGGTATCGATAGTGACGACACGGAACCGGTCTGACACACGCCAGGCCATGTCGATCAGAACCATAGCTTCGATCTGGAAACTCGAAATCAAGGCGAACCGTTCGGTTCCGAATCTTTCGAATGCCCATTCTAGAAGCTCCTCCGGCTCTTCATCCTCGTATAAAGTCGCGAGTTCTCCCGCTTCATAGTCATCCATCACGGGATAGTCATCGTCTACTAGCTGCAATCGCCCGGTATTACTGCTCATCTATTCACTCCTCATTCAGCAGTCAGCGCGAGGTCTCCTTGTGTCATCTGATGCAATTGCTCATCGGTTTGCCCGATACAGAAGTCTTGAAACGATCCCCACCCAGCCCGCTCATTCAAATATGCGCGAACCAGGTTTTCGACCCGCAAATTGAGTTCATCGTGGGGGATTCGTCGGATCACCGGCAGGCCAATCGCTGCTTTGGCACCGAGCCCTCCACGAAGATACAGGTCGTAGGCCTGAATTTTCTCGCCGTCGCGACGAACGGTCGTTCCTTGAATTCCGATATCCCCTACCCAGTGCTGTCCACAGGCGTGAGGACAACCATCGAGATGGAACCGAAAATCGGCGATTTCGTTTCCGAAACGTTGCTCCAGGTGTTCAATCAGGGCCGCCAAGCGAGGCTTGGTATCTCCCACAGCGAAATTACATTGGGGATTGCCTGTACAGGCCATACTGTGACCGCGTACGGGGTTTACCTCAAGGGAAAAACCAAGGCCCTCCATTCGCTTCACTACTTCGTCGACACGCTCTTCGGGAACCCCGGCAAGGATTAGATTCTGTTCACGAGTGAAACGAATGTCTTCCGCATGCTCCTGGGCAATCTCAGCCACCTGGATCATTTGCTCACCGTTAATCAACCCCGGGAAGACTGGAAATCCAATATAGAAAAGACCAGCCTGCTTCTGAGGATGCACCCCCATGTGATCGGTGCGGCCAACCGACCGCGGCAATTCCTTTAGGGGTGTAAGAGATCTCCCCAGGTGCTTCTCGACGCGCTCACGGATCGCCTCCGGTCCATGATCATCGATCATAAATTTGAAGCGGGCTTTGACTCTACTCTTACGGTAATTGAGGTCAGAACTCCAGACGTCGAGGATGGCACGCAGAACCTCCTTCGCCTCGTCAGGGCGGACAAACACACCGAAGGATTGCCCGATTCGAGGAACGGTCGACAGTCCTCCCCCCACCGTCACCGCAAAGCCCGGCTCACCATCCTGGAAGGTTCCAATCAAAGCAACATCATGAATTTCGGGTGCGTTGCAGTGGTAAGGGCAAGCCGAAACCGTCCACTTATGTTTACGGGGCAAATCGGAGTATTCGCGGTTGCCATAAAAGAAGTTAGCCAGTTCCTGGACCACCGGACGCGGGTCGAAGAGTTCCTCCTGGTCGATCCCTGCAACCGGGCATCCCGTAATGTTTCGAAGGATGTCTCCGCAGGCACCCGCGGTCGTCAAGCCGGCATTCGAAAGGATCTGAAAAATTTCCGGGACGACCGGCAGCCGAATATAGTGGATCTGAATATCCTGTCGGGTGGTAATTTCTCCGGAATTCTCGCCGAATCTCTGTGAGATCTCACCCATGGTACGCAGCTGTGCCGGAGTGACGATTCCACCGGGAATCTTGACCCGCATCATAAAGTTGCCGATTTTCGGCTTATCGTGATACAAACCCCACCACTGAAGCCGCAGAATGTCATCTTCATCGATGGCTTCATACTCGGTCTTTACCAGCTCAGGGAGTTCTTCGAGCAAGTCGTAGGGCTGCTTCTCGTTCTTGATACGCTCTACTGAATTGCGCCGGCGCACAAAATCCCACGTCAGGGGCTCTTTCGCACGAACGGCACGAGATCGGTTCCTCGAGTCCAAACTTCCTCCTCAGTTCAATAACATACTAATTCCATAGGAATTATAGGAAATACTTTATATCATTTTGTGTAAATGGTCAAGGAAGGGCCTGTGATGAAGCGCACGATTCTCGAAACAAATCGAGGACGGGCTGGAACTTGTGAGATAATGACCGGCCAGTCGGAAAGACGCAGAGCCGGTAAATCGTGCACCGACCAGTCTCGAAACTCTGGCCCTGATAAGATGGGCAAACACGGATGCCGTCGGCCCTTGCTGGTCGGCTATAAGAAATTACCTTCGCGTGGATGAGAAAACCTTATTTACTCTTGACCGGCACAGCCATCATCGTGCTTGCTGGAGCGATTGTCTGGCTGACCAGAGAAAGAGATGCCAGTACCGAACAGCCAGGATCTGACTCGGCGGCTGCGACATATGCAGGCTCACAGAGTTGCCGCGAGTGTCACCAGTCGGAATTCGAATTGTGGCAAGAATCTCATCACGCTCTGGCTGAACGCCTGATCAACCCCGACCGGGATCGCTTTGCCTTCCAACCTGAACACTCTATTGAATCGGCTAGCCACGTTTATCAAATGAAAGTCGACGGAACACACTTTGAGATGCGTCTTCAGGGACCGGACGGGAACCTGACAACCTTCCGGCCGACCAGGGTGCTGGGGGAAACTCCGTTGCGCCAGTTCTTGATCCCCCTCGACAGGGGTCGGGTCCAGGTCACCGAATTGGCCGTGGACTCTGAAACCGGACAGTGGTTTAACGTTTTCGGTTCAGAGAATCGTCGGGCGGGAGAATGGGGCCACTGGACCGGTCGCGGAATGAACTGGAATTCGATGTGCGGGTACTGCCACAACACCGGCTACCACAAAAACTATGACCCGGGTAGCGACAGCTATGCGACCTCAATGGCGGAGATGGCAGTCGGCTGCGAAGCTTGCCATGGGCCGATGTCAGAGCACGTGACGTGGCAGCGGAAATATCCGGAGGGCAAAACCGATCCAACTGTGTCGCTTCTTTCCAGAAGGCAGATTCTGGATACCTGCGGAACCTGTCATGCCCGGCGGACCGAGTTGACCGGACGTTTTCTGCCGGGAGACGACTTCCTCGATCATTTTGCACCGGTCATCCCGGACGCGACAGACATATACTACCCAGATGGTCAGGTACGAGAAGAGGTTTATGAATATGTTTCCTTCCTCGGCAGCCGGATGCACGGAGCCGGCGTTACCTGTACAGACTGCCACAATCCGCATTCAGGCGAGCTGATCACGACCGGTAACGCTCTCTGCATGAGTTGTCACGGGGAAGGCCAACTTGCTGCTCCCATCATCAAAGAACCGGAACATTCTCACCATCCGGAAGGAACCTCCGGTAGCAGCTGTGTGGAGTGCCACATGCCTGTCACCGTGTACATGCAAAAGGACGCTCGACGCGATCACGGCTTCACCATTCCCGACCCGCTTTTGACCCGTGAATACGGAATCCCCAATGCCTGTAATCGGTGCCACACGGATGAGTCTACAGACTGGACTCTGGAGGCGGTACATCGGTGGTATGGAGAACGGATGGAGCGCCACACACGACAGCGGGCAAGATGGATTGCCCAGGCCCGCCTCGAGCACCCGGACGCGATTTCTGGTCTTCTCCACATGTTGAAGAGCGAATCGCTTCCCGTCTGGCGTGCTTCTGCCGCACTGCTCCTGCGTGACTGGTTATCACGATCCGGGGTTCGTGAGGCTCTTCTTGAAAGTCTCTCCGATCCCGACCCGCTCGTTCGGGGTATGAGTTCCAGAACCCTGGAGCCACTGGCTCATGTGGATGATCCCGTAGTGCGTCAGGCGCTAACCCGGCAACTGGATTCCGATACGCGGATGGAAAGAATTGAAGCAGCCTGGGCGCTTCGAGATACCGTCAGCCTCGAATCGAGACACGGGAATGAGCTGCTTCACTATTTGAATCTTAATCTTGACCAGCCGACCGGAGCTTTGCAAATGGCTGCTTTCTTACTGGACCGAGGCGATCCGAGCGAAGCTTTGCGGTACTGCAGGATGGCAGTGGAACGAGACCCCTATTCAGCGCCCCTTCGACATGAGCTGGCCATTGTTCTTAGCCAGAACGGACAGTCCGGTGAGGCTTTGAAGGAACTTGAAGAGGCTGTGAAACTGGCCCCTCGAGAGGCTCTTTATCGCTTCAAACTGGGACTAGCTTGGAACGAACTGGGCACCCTGACGAGGGCGATCGAAGCCTTGCAGTCGGCCGTCAGATTGGAACCGAGATATGGCCGGGCCTGGTATAACCTAGGCCTCGCCTATTCCACGGCGGGAAACCTCTCGCAGTCAATCGAAGCCTTGCGTCGAGCCGAACGGCTCCTTCCAGAAGATCCGGAGGTTCCGTATGCACTTGCTACAGTGCTGGCCCGGCAAGGTTCCCCTGAGATGGCCCTCGAAGCGGCCGAGAGGGCACTGGCGATCGATTCCTCATACGCTCCGGCGCAACATCTTGTCCAGATGCTTCGCCCGCAATAAGATATCGAACCAGTGGAATTGACTGACGAGATGCTTCGACTCGACGCTCGGACGACGACAATGACAATAAAGAAGCAAAACTGGTAGGAGTCTGGAGGAGGACAATGAATAGACGTGATTTTCTTGCCACCGCCGCTGCGGTTCCAGCCATTTTAAATGTGCAAACCGAAACCGGGTTCACTTCACTTTTTGACGGAGAAACTCTCAACGGCTGGCACATCGAAAGAGGGCCTGAATCGGCATTTTACGTGGACGACGGTTGTATTGTCGGTTCGCCGTCCGCCGAGTTTCCCGCCTGGCTACGAACAGATCGTCAATATGAAAATTTCGATTTTCGATGCGAGTTCTTTGTTCAAGGTTGGACTTCCGGAGGTGTTTACTTCCACGCTCCCCAACATGGTCGCACCATGTGGGTTGGTAAACAGGTGAAGATCTTTCACCAGCAAGAAGATACCCCAATGTCGAATTCGATGGGATCCATCTTCCCGGTGATTGCCCCACGACAGGTAGAAGTTCGAAACCGCGGCCAGTGGAATCAAATGAGAATTCTCTCCGACTGGCCGTCACTCAGAGTCTGGGTCAACGACGTCCTAGTACAGGACATCAATATGGAGACCCATCCCGAATTGAAGCACCGTCTCCGGAGCGGATTCATCGGTCTCAGCACTCTCAACTATCCTCTTCGATTCCGCAATTTGCGAATACAGGAACTGAAAGGTAAGGAGAAGTGGGAGATTCTTTATCAGAACCCCTCTGACATGGAGAAATGGTTCATCTCAGAGAGCAGCGAGCGGGCCCCCGCCCGGTTTGACGCTCTTGGACCCGTAATCCGTGCAGACGGGTCAGGGCATCTGGCGACTAAGGAAAAATATCGCGACTTTCAGCTGCACCTCTATGTTCGAGGCGATCGTCACCACAATGGAGGAATCCTGGTGCGTTCGGCAGGACAAGGGTTGGGCGGCCCCTCTCACTATGAGATACAGCTACATGACGTAGAAGAAGCACACTACCCTACCGGTTCACTCTACCATTTCAAGCGAGCAGATTATCCCCGAATTGAAGCCGGTGAGTGGTTCCTAATGCAGATCATCTTCCAGGGGAAGGAATGCCTGGTGCGCGCTAACGGTGACACCATTCTTGAGTATGACAAACTGGAAAATCTCAATGAAGGCCATATCGAATTGCAGGCCCATCGTCCCGGCAAATGGATGGAATTCAAGGATATCCGTATTAAGCGTCTTTAAGTGCATCGAAAAGCCGGAAGCCCCGCCCTGTCCCGAAGAACTGAGCGGGGCTTGCCGGTGGAGGGGACCGTAATAAACTTAACTCTTCAAAATTGCCCTGCGTCCCACTGCGTGAGTGACTATGCTTAAGGGGACTTCAATTAAGCAAAAACCTGAAGAAATGCTCCCCAAAAGCTATTCCACAAGAGCAATCCTTATTTAATAAGACGCATTTATGCTACGAATGTTTCCAAAATATTAGCGAAACAGAAACTTTACGAACAGGACTGGTTTTTCTACCCGACATCGGATCAGCTCGGAAGCGCAAAGATTTGATTTGTATCGAGGCTATACAAAAAAGAATATCATATTCAAGATCTTTTGGGAATCTGAAAAGGAACTTCCTTTCAGGACTTTACAATAAATCAAAACGAGCCCTATAGTGTGGAACAGAATGACGGGATTACCGACGGAAAAAGTCAACGAAGCTGAAACCGAAAACCAGTGGATGATCGAGCGAGGGGTCGAAGGAAATCTGGCGGACCGAGTCTTTATCTCGCTGAAAGAAAGCATTGTCACATGTGCGCTAAAGCCCGGCGACCCCTTCAATGAGCTGGAATGGGCTAGGCGCTTTCAGACCAGCCGGACACCGATTCGTGAAGCCTGCGCCCGACTTGTCAAAGAGAAGCTCCTGACCTCAATCCCGAATAAAGGGTGCTTTGTGGCACCGATTACCATCCAGGGCCTGGTCGACATTTACCAGCTCAGATTCATTGTAGAGATGGCAAACGCCGAAATGGCCGCGCAAAGGATGACCCGCCACCAGATCGACTATCTTGATTCTTTGTTGAATCTCGAGAGAAGGGATACCCGTGAAGTAAACGTTCGAGACCTGATTAAAATGAACCGGGAGTTCCACCTGCAGCTTGCGGAAGCAACCCGCAACCAACGAATTGTCGATCTCGTCGATTCATTGCTTCTCGAGAGTGCCCGCCACGATTATTTCTTAATGGACCTTGCTCCTAGTGATTGGACACGCCACGAAGAGATATTGAAAGCTATCCGCGAACACGATGCTGAAGGAGCACGTGCAGCCATGCATCGGCACCTGAAAACCTCACAGGAACGAATGTCTAAGATCTTCCTGGCGCCAAGTCTCTGAGTGCTGCATCGTTCGAGTTCCGATCCGGAAACAATGAGTCGACCTGGCTGTTTGTCTCGAGCCGACGACTAGGTTTTGAAATCTCTCCTTGAGTAAGTCGGACGCAAAATACCTGCATGTGGTAAGCTATGCGCAAAGTTTCTAACCTATCAGGCGAAATCTATGAGACTTGCAAAAGCTGTCAGCACTGTTTCTGCTCTAGTAATCGTCTCCGGGTTGATGGCAGCCTTCCTTGTCGGAGCCGAAGATCAGAAATTCGACTTCGACTCAAAGACTGATTTCAGTCGATTCAAGACCTACAGCTGGATGCCCGATATGCAGGTGATTCCGCCCTATCCTGAAGTCGACCGCAGCCAGGTTGAGAGCGCTTTCAAAGAGGTACTGGAAGACACACTGGCAGCTCGTGGCATGACCAGAATCGACAGCGGAACGCCCGACGTTTACGTCAAATTTACCGCAATGCTTTACTACGGCTACCAGGCAGGCATCTTCGAATCAGGAGCCGGTTCGGACGGTCCCTTCGTTCAGACGGACTCTTCCCTCAGCATTGAACAAGACAGCCAGGTGATCATCAGTTTTGTCGAGCCTACGACGCAGGAGACTCTCTGGCGTGGGACTTCTGTCGAGAAAATCGACAAGCCGCGAGATTTGCCCCGGAAGGTTCGTAAACAGGCAGAAAAGCTGTTGGAGAAATATCCACCCCGACAGTAGAATCCGCACAGCACGTAACTCATTCAGAATCGGAAATGAAACGAGAGAATCTGTGCAAGGCATTGGTCGTGTGTCTTGCTGCGCTGGCAAGTTGCTCCTCTGATCGTACTCCAACCAGGGGGGATCAACCCTCTTCTCAAGTCCTATACCGACAGGGAGAAGCCGGCTATCACACATTCCGTATACCAGCTCTGATTGCGACCGCCAACGGGACCATTCTGGCATTCAGCGAGGGCCGTCGAGACGGCTCAGGAGATTCGGGGGATATCGACCTCGTCTTGAAGCGTTCTCAGGATGGAGGTCAATCATGGGGACCAATCGAAGTTGTCTGGGATGACGGACCGCACGTTTGCGGTAATCCGTGTCCGGTATGGGATGCTGAGACCGGTACTCTTTGGCTTTTAATGACCCGGAATCATGGACAGGACACCGAAGCCGAAATTGTCGAGGGAACGAGCCGGGACACGCGTCGCGTATTCGTTACATCTACTAGAGATGATGGAAGAACCTGGACCACGCCCAGGGAAATCACCGATCAAGTCAAGCTGCCACATTGGAACTGGTATGCTACCGGACCCGGCGTCGGAATCCAATTACGGAACGGGCCGCATCGTGGCAGGCTCGTCATTCCGTGCGACCACAAGGCCAGAGAAGACGGACAGTTTCAGTTTCGCTCGCATGTTATCTATTCAGATGATCACGGAATAACGTGGCAGCTCGGAGGGATGACTGCAGACGGGACAAACGAATCTCAGATCGTTGAATTGGAAAACGGCGATTTGCTGCTGAATATGCGAAGAGCGTCAAAAGTAGAGGAACCGTATCGAATCGTATCTCGTAGCACAGACGCAGGACTCTCCTGGTCCGAATGGTGGTTCGAGGAACAACTGCCTGGCCCCAGATGCCAGGCCAGTCTGATCACTTACCCAGGACTCGCAAATTATCTTTTATTTTCCAATCCGGCCTCTACTCGCCGTGAGAACTTAACGGTCAGAAGCAGCAAGGACGGCGGCGACACCTGGTCGCACCAGCGCCTGCTCCATTCAGGTCCGTCTGCTTATTCCTGCCTCGCGGTCTTGCCGGACGGACAAATCGGTTGTCTTTACGAAGCCGGAACAGCGAGCCCCTACGAACAGATTGTCTTCAGCCGTGTTTCACGCGAGTGGCTGGAAGCAGGCAATTAGACCGAAGGTCGCATTCGTATCTCCGTGCGATCTGGCCAAGATCGGTGTTCAGTTTTGGATCTAATACTGCGATAATCCTGTGTCCATGAATGATCAAGACTGCCAGGGACTGGTTCCACTTCGACACCGATCGTATACAACTGTCGTGATTTTGCTTTTCTTTCACACCTTCTTTTTTCTTCTGTCAGCAGCACCGTCGCAATCAACCGAACGAGTCTTCCAAGCCGGAGCGGCAACAGCTGATATCACCCCGCCGCTGGGAAGCCTCATCGTGGGCGGCTGGAGGCCGGTTCCCGCCGCCCATATCCATGATCCCTTGATGGCTCGCTGTCTGGTGCTGGATGACGGACAAACCCGCGTCGCAATTGTCGTGGTGGATAGTGTGGCTGTCCCCCGCCACGTTTTCGACCGAGCCAAACGGTTGATCAACGAAGCAACCGGTCTCTCTACCAAGAACATGTTGATGTCAGCCACTCACACGCATTCTGGACCGAATCCGTGGAGCGAACCGGAACGAGCTGACCTGTTCTGGGGTTACCTCAGCCTCAGCACAGAACTCACGGATTACCAGAAGTTCATGGCAGAACGAATCGCCGACGGAGTTCGCTCTGCTCTTAATAATCTGGAGCCGGCCAAAATCGGCTGGGGAGTCGCCAGGGCACCCGAACATGTTTTCAGTCGCCGCTGGTTTTTGAGATCAGGAGTCCTCCTTCCGAATCCTCATGGAGGCTACGATGAGGTGCAGATGAATCCGGGGGTTGGTAATGCCGATCTGGTGAGGGCAGCGGGCCCGACCGACCCGGAGGTCTCCTTCATATCGGTTCAGTCCCGCCAGGGCCGTCCGATTGCACTCCTGGCGAATTACTCTCTTCATTATGTCGGGGGTGTTTCCCAGGGCGAGATCTCCGCCGACTATTTCGGCATCTTTGCGTCGAAGATCGCCGAGATAATCGGCGCCCGAAAACTTGATCCTCCATTTGTGGGCATCATGTCTAACGGGACTAGCGGTGACATCAACAACATCAACTGGGGCTCGAAAGCAGAACCGCGTCGCTATCCTCCTTATCGAAAAATGGAGATTGTGGCGAGCTCGGTAGCGGCTGATGTTTATCAGGAATATCTTACACTGGAGTACCAGGAATGGGTGCCTTTGCGCATGGTGGAGAGGGAGATCGAGATGAAAATGCGGGTTCCCAGCCCGGAGCAGTTAGAGTATGCGCGGCAGATCATGAACAAGCCCGACTCCGAACCTAAGCACCACTCGCAAGAGCAAACTTACGCTGAAATGGTGCTGGGGATTGCAGATTATCCGGAAAGCATTCCCTTTCCTTTGCAGGCCGTTGCTATCGGGGACCTGGGCATTGCAGCTATACCGGGCGAGGTCTTCGCAGAAACCGGATTGGAATTGAAAAGAAGAAGCCCCTTCCTGCAAACATTTACCATCTCCCTGGCGAATGGCTCCTATGGTTATATTCCGACTCCTGAGCAACACCAGTTGGGTGGATATGAGACTTGGCTCGGTGTCAATCGAATTGAGATCAGAGCCACCAACAAAATCGTGGCCACTTTACTGGACATGTTTCAGGAACTCTCGTCGCTTGTCAGGGAGTAGATCGAAGACCGTGTTCAACTTGGTCCGGCTCACTTTTTCAATCGAAGGCAAGTGTTTCGCTCAATTGCGGTTCCCTGAAATATCCCATGGAGGCGGCAACTACCCCCAGCCGGTACTGGCGATCCTCCATCAACCAGACTCGACGGCGCTCCGAGGGCTGAGCCGATATATAAATCCTGAGCTCGCCCGGCAATGACGTTACGATTTCTTCACGCCAGTCGCCCAGCAAGTCTGCGATCATTAATACCCGACCTTCAAGTTCCATGATCTGGTGATCGGGATATTTCATGAGGTTACGCCTGATGACGAGCTCTTTCAGCGGGTCATCGTCCCACCACACTGCAAAAGGCGACAGAGTGTTGAATCCTGGATCGGGAAGACGCTTCCCATCTGCGCTATACAGCCAATACTGACTGCCGTCTTGTTCTCCCCCGTATACCTCCATTCCGGGATAGTTTGGATCGATATCTCCCACCATACCTTTGGAATGCACGTGGCGCGTGGGCCCGTTATATTGCCAGATCATCTCACCCGTTCGGGCATCGGCAAGGGAAATCCCTCCTTCAGACCGCCTGGGTTCAATGCCAAAGAACACCTCGAGTCCAGGACGATCAGGATCGATATCCGCGACAAAGCAGGGATCAGGATGTCCCAGGCCGGTAGCCCAGAGAACTGTACCATCATCGTCTAAAGCCGTCGCTCCAAGGACCAGCTCATCTTTGCCGTCCTGGTCGACATCAGCCGTAATCAACCCGTGTGTCCCGGGGCCCACCAGTTCATGAGGGTTCTCCGCTTCACGGTTCCATATAATATTAAGGTGTCTGTCGAGAGCAGCCGTCTTCATCAGGTCATAAGTCCCTCGCTGCATGATCAAAGACGGACGGATGCCGTCCAGATAAGCAATTGCGAGCATGTTTCGCATCGAGCGGTTGTAGTGATTCCATCCCTTTCGTGAATGCCAGTCCCGTCGGGCAATCACTTCCCCCGTCTCACCATCGATCTTGACCAGATACTCAGGTCCTTCCACCACTCTTCCGTCAATCTCACGCGGGTCCCCTTCCCCTGCCTTGGTATAAACTTCAGCTTTGCCATCACCGTCCAGGTCGTAGACCACGTAGGGTGAGTACCAGGTTCCGGTTTCAATTGCCCAGCCCATGTCGTACCGCCACATCGGCCGACCGTTCGAACCGTCGTAGGCCTCCAACTTGTAGGGCTCCGGACTCCGCTTCCAGTAGCCGGGCCGGTGATAGGGATCGGTATTAAAATCGGGCTGCTTGATCACGTAATCGAGGACTCCGTCACCATTCAGATCTCCAACTCCCACTGATCGAACCGAATCATCACCTCCCAGAGCAACCGAGATATAAGG
>Ga0079224_100001874_pt1 | contig 24848 bp, 18 predicted proteins | sample Stecom2015_FD_80414 | JGI IMG/M metagenome (GOLD analysis project Ga0079224, IMG submission 80414) | Agricultural soil microbial communities from Utah to study Nitrogen management - Steer compost 2015 | ecosystem: Environmental > Terrestrial > Soil > Agricultural land | place: USA: Utah... | reverse complement strand
GCGGAGAATCCGAACGCGTTGCTCGAGGAGCCCTCGACGTTCGTGATCCGCTGCCGTAGGTCCCGCTGGAACTCCTGTTCGCCCTCGCCGGTCAGCGTGTAGGCGAGCCGGTCGGGGCCCTTGCCCTGCTCGATCTCGACCTGCTCCAGCAGGCCCTCGGCAGCCAACCGCTTCAGTGCGTGATAGATCGAGCCCGGCTGCACGTTGGCCCACTGGTCGGCCGACCAGGACAACAGCTCCCTGCGTACCTGGTAGCCGTGGGCACGGCCGTACATCCGCACCACCCCGAGCACGAGCAACCGCGTCGCCGACACCGCTACCGGCCTCCCCTTCTTTCAGCCCCGACTGTCGCGGCGGGCCGCCCGCCCCAGGGGCGCTCCGCGCCACGGTGTTCGCCCACCCGTCGCCCGACCAACCGCCCCCCAACGTGGCGCTACGCGCCGCAGTGTTCAATTTCTAGTATGAGCACCTCTGTGTTGACCGCGGTGGCCTGGCCTTACGCCAACGGTCCCCGCCACATCGGTCATGTGTCCGGCTTCGGCGTCCCCTCCGACGTCTTCTCGCGCTACCAGCGAATGGCCGGCAACCGGGTGCTCATGGTGTCCGGGACCGACGAACACGGCACCCCCATCCTCGTGCAGGCCGACAAGGAAGGCCTCACCCCGCAGGAGACCGCCGACAAGTACACCCGGCAGATCAGCCAGGACCTGCGTGGCCTCGGCCTGTCCTACGACCTGTTCACCCGAACCACCACCGGCAACCACGCCGAGGTGGTGCAGCAGATCTTCCTCGCGCTGCACCGCAACGGCTACGTCGTGCCGAAGACCACCACCGGTGCGGTCAGCCCGTCCACCGGGCGCACCCTGCCCGACCGCTACATCGAGGGCACCTGCCCGATCTGCGGCTACGACGGCGCGCGCGGCGACCAGTGCGACAACTGCGGCAACCAGCTCGACGCCGCCGAGCTGAAGAACCCGCGCTCGCGCATCAACGGTGAGACGCCGAAATTCGTCGAGACCGAGCACCTGTTCCTCGACCTGCCCGCCTTCACCGAGTCGCTCGGCGCGTGGCTGTCGACGAAGACCGACTGGCGGTCCAACGTCCTCAACTTCACGAAGAACCTCGTCGACGACATGCGCCCGCGGCCGATCACGCGCGACCTCGACTGGGGCGTGAAGGTGCCGCTCGACGGCTGGCGCGACCAGCCGCTCAAGCGGTTCTACGTGTGGTTCGACGCCGTCATCGGATACTTCTCGGCCAGCGTCGAATGGGCACGCCGCAGTGGTGACCCGGATGCGTGGATGCCGTTCTGGACCGACCCGGATGCGCAGTCCTTCTACTTCATGGGCAAGGACAACATCACCTTCCACGCCCAGCTGTGGCCCGCGTTCCTGCTCGGCCACAACGGTCGCGGCGACAAGGGCGGCGAGGTCGGTCCGTACGGGGCGCTGAACCTGCCCGGCGAGATCGTCTCGAGCGAGTTCCTCACCATGAGCGGCTCGAAGTTCTCGACCTCGCGCGGCACCGTCATCTACGTGGAGGACTTCCTCCGCGAGTTCGGTCCCGACACGCTGCGCTACTTCATCAGTGTCGCTGGCCCCGAGACGCAGGACACCGACTTCACGTGGGACGAGTTCGTGCGCCGCACCAACTTCGAACTCGCCAACGAATGGGGCAACCTCGTCAACCGCGCCATCTCGATGGCGCACAAGAACAACGGCGGCGTGCCCGCGCCGACCGCACCCGCGCAGGCCGACGAGGAACTCAAGGCACTGGCGCGCGGCGCGTTCGACACCGTGGGAGAGCACCTGCGCCGGTCGCGGTTCAAGCAGGCGGCGGGCGAGGCCATGCGCGTCGTGTCGGCGGCCAACAAGTACCTGTCCGACCAGGAGCCGTGGAAGCTCAAGGAGGACCCGGACCGCAGGGACGCGGTGCTGCACACGGCCCTGCAGGTCGTCTCCGACGCCAACGCGCTCCTGACGCCGTTCCTGCCGCACGCGGCGCAGAAGGTCCACGAGGCGCTCGGCGGCACGGGTGTGTGGGCGGCGCAGCCGGAACTGCACGACGTCGAGGACCTGGACATCCCCGGCCGGACCAATCCCATCCTCACCGGTGACTACTCGGCCGAGCAGGCCGTGTGGGAGTCGAAGCCGATCGAGGTGGGCCGTCCGCTGTCGAAGCCGTCGCCGCTGTTCGCCAAGCTCGACGCGAAGCTGGGCGAGACGGGTCCGGAGTGGGCACCGGTACAGAGCTGACGTCGACGCCACCACGTTGAATGCAACCGAGGGCCCCATGGCTGCGCTCAACGCGACCATGGGGCCCTCGGGAGCATGCACCCGGGTGCATTCAGGAGGGGTTATGAGCCGGAAGAAGGACCGTGACACCCCGCCGCCGGTGCCGGAGCGATTGCCGGCGTCCGTGGTGGACGCGCACACCCATCTCGATGCTTGCGGGGCGGACACCGCGGCCGACGTCGCCGCGATCCTCGACCGTGCGGCGGCGGCCGGTGTCGAACGGGTCGTGACGGTCGCCGACGACCTCACAGCGGCACGCTGGGCCGCCGACGCGGCCACGTGGGACGAACGCGTGTACGCCGCGGTGGCGATCCACCCGACGCGGACCGCCGACTTCGGCGACCAGGAGAAGGCCGAGATCGAACGGCTCGCCGCAGGCGACCGCGTCGTCGCCGTCGGCGAGACCGGCCTCGACTACTACTGGGACTACTCACCGCCGGCAGCACAGCAGGACGCGTTCCGGTGGCACATCGACCTCGCCAAGCGCGTGGGCAAACCGCTGATGATCCACGACCGCGAGGCGCACGAGGACATCCTGCGCATCCTCGAGGAGGAAGGGGCGCCCGAGACGGTCGTCTTCCACTGCTTCTCGGGAGACGCCGACATGGCGCGCCGATGCGTCGACGCGGGCTACGTGCTCTCGTTCGCGGGCACGGTGACCTTCCGCAACGCGGCGGATCTTCAGGCCGCGGCGAAGCTCGTGCCGCCGGAGCAGTATCTGGTCGAGACCGACGCGCCGTTCCTGACGCCCCACCCGTATCGGGGACGCCCGAACGAGCCGTTCTGCGCCGCTTACACCGTCCACGGACTCGCCGAGCTGCGTGGTGAGCCGGTCGCCGTCGTCGCCGACGCCGTTCGGAGCAATGCCGAGCGTGTCTTCGGTCTCCCGTCGTCGCCGACAGTCACATCGGCGTGAACGGACTGCGACAAAGGTGCGCCCCCGAACGTCGTTCGAACCAGTGAGGCAGGTCACAAGATTGCGTGGCGTGTTTGCGCAACCCCCCGGCACCCGTTACGGTCCCGTGACCGTGCCGGTTGAGATCGACTGTCTCCGATCGGCATGCCCACAGTCACGTCGGTGTTCGTCGGGGACGACGCGACTCGCGCGGCAGCAGTCGTGCGGGATGCGTCAGGGGACGACGCTGACTGCGGGTGTCCTGGCCATGCGTGAAAGGGATAGACCCTGTGACTGGTAGCTACGGGCGCGCGGACGCGAGCTCGTCGTCGGCTTCGGCCGGCTCGACGGCTCTGCTCGACCGACCGAGCGATCCGGAGTTCTCGTCCGACCCCCGGATCACCCGGGAGGACATCCTCGCCGTTCTCGGCCCCGACGCCGACGCGATGATGGCCGAGGCCAATGTCGGTGTGGACGAACTCATCCAGCTGATCAACGCCGAGACCACGATGCTCCCGCCGATCGTGGACACCGGTGCCGCCACCGCGGCCACCGCTTCCGCGGACGCGGGCAGCGACGACACGGACGACAGCCTCGGCAGCGCCGTCAGGACCTGGAAGAAGCGCTTCCTCAAGGGGTCCGTTCTCGCCATGCTGATCACGCTCACCGGTGGCGGTGCGGCGGCGCTGGCGATGAACAAGAGCGTCACGCTCGACGTCGACGGCGAACAGCAGACCATCCGCAGCTACGGCGACACCGTCGGCGAGATCCTCGACGACGCGGACATCAACGTCGGCAAGCACGACGCGCTGTCCCCGTCGCCGCAGGCGGCCGTGGGTGACGGCGGCGTCATCAAGCTCGAGCGCGGACGCCACCTGACCGTGAAGGTCGACGGCGAGGAGCGGCAGCACTGGGTGCGTGCCACCAACGTCGGCGAGGCGCTCAACCAGCTCGGACTGGCCGACCTGCAGGAGAAGGGCGCCAAGCTCTCGGCTCCGCTCGGCAGTGACGTGCCGCTCAAGGGCATGACCCTCGAGGTCAAGACCCAGAAGAACGTCACCGTCTACGACGGCGGCAAGAAGCCGCAGAAGGTCACGACCAACGCGGTCACGGCCGAGGAGCTGCTCGACGAGCTCGGCCTGCAGCTCGGGCCGAAGGACCAGGTCGAGAGTGGCCTGAAGATGAAGCTGACGGACGACGCCGAGGTCTACGTGGCCCGCACCGGCGTCTCCGTGGTGAACGAGAAGGAGCCCATCGAACCCGAGGTTCGCACCATCGAGGACCCGGAACTCGAGCAGGGCAAGGAGATCGTCGAGAAGGCCGGCAAGGCCGGCGAGAAGCTCGTCACCTACCGCGTCACCAAGGAGAACGGCGAGGAGGTCTCCCGCAAGGAGATCGACTCCAAGATCCTCAAGAAGGCCAAGGACAAGGTCGTTCGCGTCGGCACCAAGGAGCCGCCGCAGCCGCAGATCGCCGACGGCGCCGTGTGGGACCAGCTCGCCGAGTGCGAGTCCGGCGGCGACTGGTCGATCGACACGGGCAACGGCTACTACGGCGGCCTGCAGTTCGACAAGAGCACCTGGGACGCCTACGGCGGCGACCAGTACGCGGCCTACCCGAACGAGGCGAGCCGCGAGCAGCAGATCGCCATCGCGACGAAGGTGCGCGACGCCCGCGGTGGCAGCTACAGCGCCTGGCCCGCCTGCTCGTCGAAGCTCGGCCTGCCGTAACGAGGCACCGAAAGCACTCCTGCGCCGCCCGGTACCCCTCGCGGGGTGCCGGGCGGCGCTTGTGCTGAACTCGTCATCGTGACCGCTGAACCACCGGGCCTGCTCGGGCCCGCCGAGATCCGGGAGCTCGCGGCCGAGCTCGACGTCCGCCCGACCAAGAAGCTCGGGCAGAACTTCGTGCACGATGCCAACACGGTGCGCCGGATCGTCGAGCTGGCCGGTGTCGACTCCGGAGACCTCGTACTCGAGGTCGGCCCCGGTCTCGGTTCGCTCACGCTGGGCCTGCTGGGCACGGGTGCCGATGTGGTGGCCGTGGAGATCGATCCCGTGCTCGCGGGCAGGCTGGAACGCACCGCGCGGATGCACGCGCCGGAGGCGGCCTCCCGGCTCACCGTGGTCACCGACGACGCCCTGCGGGTCGGGCCGGATCAGGTGGGCTCGCCCGGCGCGCTCGTGGCGAACCTGCCGTACAACGTGGCGGTTCCGGTCGTGCTGCACCTGCTGGCACAGTTGCCCTCGTTGCGCCGAGTGCTCGTGATGGTTCAGACCGAGGTGGCCGACCGGATGGCGGCGGGCCCCGGCAGCCGGGTCTACGGGGTGCCCAGTGTCAAGCTCGCCTGGTACGGGACGGCGAAGAAGGTCGCTGCCGTGCCGCGCGCGGTGTTCTGGCCGGTGCCGAACGTCGACTCGTCCCTCGTGGCGTTCGACCGAGGCCCCGAGCGCTCCGATGCGGACCGGGACACGGTGTTCGCGGTCGTCGACGCCGCGTTCGCCCAGCGCCGCAAGACACTGCGCTCGGCGCTCGCCTCGTGGGCGGGATCGGCCGAGCGGGCGGGCGAGATCCTCACCGCCGCCGGCATCGATCCGCGGACGCGAGGCGAACAGCTGGGTATCGACGCCTACGTCGCCATCGCCGCCGCGAGCGCAGGGAGCACTGGGACAGACCGGTGACGTCGGTGCGGCCGGCGGTGTGATCTACGCCCAGCAGCTTGCTATCACGTCGCCACATCATGTCTACTAGGTGGGAATTCCATCCCGAGCGACCGAGAGACCTGGCTCGTCGACGTCGCAGCAACCTCCCTCGAGGACGGTGCTAACGCCAGGAGCGATGGAGGATCCACGATGTTCATCTCCGAGCTGCTCACTCAGCGCCGGGTAGTCGATCAGGGCCGCCGCACGGTATCCGCGTGTCGTCGCTGCCACTTCATGGCCTGACGGCCACCGCCTGACCGACCTTCCCCTTCCTCCCGACACACGGCGAGCCCGATCGCCGCGTGTGCCGGTGAGCCCTGAGCTGCTTTGGAGCTGTCTTGATCACCGTCGAGAACGTCAGCAAGTCGTTCCCCGCCTCCGCGTCCGACGCCGCATCCGCCGCGCCCGTGCAGGCCCTGCGGGAGGTGAACCTGGACGTCGACGCGGGTGCGCTGTTCGGCGTCGTCGGTGCCTCCGGTTCGGGCAAGTCGACGCTCGCCAGGTGCGTCGCGCTGCGGGAGCGGCCCGACCGCGGCGCCGTGCGCTACGACGGGCTCAACACCACGACGCTGGACGGCCGGAAGCTGCGCGAGGCGCAGAGTCAGGTCGCGGTCGTCGACTCGCGGCTGCGCCCCGAGCGGACTGTGGCCGGCAACATCGCCGCACCGCTCGAGCGGGTCGGCGTGGACGGCGCGCGGCGTCGGCAGCGCGTCGGCACGCTGCTGGACGTCATCGGACTGACCCGCGCGGCCGCGCAGGTGCCCGCGGACCTCACGCCGGGTCAGCAGCGGCGCGTCGCGGTGGCGCGTGCATTGGCCGGTGGTCCCGCCGTGTTGCTGGCCGACGACCCGACCGCCGGTATCGACGTCGAGGAGACCGGCGCCGTGCTGTCGGTGCTCGACCGCGCGCGCTCCGAACTGGGCGCGACCGTGCTGCTGACGACGCCGGACACGTCGGTGGTGCGCAGGGTGTGCGACGACGTCGCCCTGCTCGACCACGGATCGGTCGTCGAGAGCGGCAACCTGCTCGGCCTCGCGGGCAAGCGGGGCAGCCGGATCGCCGACGAGCTGCTGCCCGCGGTCGAGACGTCTCCTGGCGAGGCGGCCCGGTTCGACGTGGTGGTCGACGTCGTGCTGGTCGGCTTCGCGTCGGTGGGCGCGTTGCTGCCGGAGGCGGCGAGTCGGTTCGACGTCGAGATCGGCACGATCGGTGGCGGGCTGACCCGCTTCGGCGACACGCCCGTCGCGCGGTTCCGGATCGGCGTCCGCGGCCAGCGTGCCGACGCGGCGCTGGCGTGGATCGCCGAGCGCGGCGCCCACGTCACCCACACCCTGTACGGCCTGCGGGGCGTCGCGGCCTGACCCAGGGGTCGCACAGGGCCCGGCGCCGGGCCCTGTCACGTGGGGTAGCGGTCAGGTCGCGTACGGCGCGGGTGCGGAGCGATTCGCCGCGCGCCTGACAGCGTCGGCGCGGGGCGCAAGTACCCTGGGCACGTGCTTGCCGTCGTACCGACTCCCGTGACCGTCACGGTGCCGTCCAAGATCAACGTGCACCTGTCGGTGGGCCCCGTGCGCGACGACGGTTACCACGAGCTGACGACGATCTTCCAGGCGTTGTCCCTGACCGACAGCGTCACCGTGTCGGCCGCGGAAACGCCGTCCCTGCACGTCACGGGCGAGGGCTCGAAGATCGTGCCGCGCGACGAACGCAACCTCGCGTGGCGCGCCGTGGACGTGTTGGCCGAACACACCGGCCGCTCCGCGGAGGAGCTGGGCAGCGTCAGTATCACCCTGGACAAGGGCATTCCCGTCGCGGGCGGCATGGCCGGTGGCAGTGCCGACGCGGCGGGCGCGCTGCTCGCGCTGGCGACGCTGTGGAAGCTGGATCTGTCCCGCGAGGAGCTCACGAGCCTGGCCGCACAGCTGGGCAGCGACGTTCCGTTCGCGCTGCACGGCGGGACGGCGCTCGGCACGGGACGCGGCGAGGAGCTCGTGCCGGTGCTGTCCCGGCACACGTTCCACTGGGTGCTGGCGTTCGCGCAGCGGGGACTGTCGACGCCGCGGGTGTATCGCGAACTGGACCGGCTCCGCGAGGTCGGCGATCCGCCGCCGGTGGGCGACCACGCGCCGCTGGTCGAGGCGATGGCGTGGGGTGACCCGCACCGGCTCGCGGAGCTGCTCGGCAACGACCTGCAGGCCGCCGCGGTGTCGCTGCGCCCGAACCTGCGGCGGACGCTGCGTGCCGGTGTCGAGGCCGGTGCTCTGGCCGGGATCGTCTCCGGTTCGGGACCGACGTGCGCGTTCCTGTGCGCGGACGGCGACGCGGCGGTGCAGGTCTCGGCGCGGCTGTCGGGTGCGGGCGTGTGCCGCACGGTGCGCGTCGCCAGCGGGCCGGTGCCGGGCGCGCGGGTCGTTGACCCGGACGACGGGGGCGACGACTCCCCGTGGCATCCGAGTCCCCCGCAGGCACACGCATGAGGATCGCCGAGTTCGCGTTCCCGGGGCCGCTGAGGGACGCGCTCGTGGCAGCCGTGCTCAGTGGCAGGAAGACGACCACCACGGCACTGCTCGAGGAATACCGCGTCGAGGGTGAGGCGTTGCCCCGACGCGGTGAGCGGCAGCGGGTCGTCGACTCGGACGGTGCGGTGGTCGCGGTGATCGAGACGACCGACGTGCGGGTCCTTCCGCTGTCGGAGGTCGATGATCGGCACGCCGTCGACGAGGGCGAGGGGCACGCGGACGTCGCCGAGTGGCGCGCCGCCCACGAGCAGTTCTGGAACAGCGACGAGCTGCGTGCCGCGCTGGGGCGTCCTGTCACCATCGACGACGCGACCCCCGTGGTCGCCGAACGGTTCCACGTCGTGGAGAGGTTTGTCTGACGCATGGCCAATCTGGTCAATCTCGAATCGGTGAGCAAGTCCTACGGCGTCCGGCCGCTCCTGGACGAGGTGTCCCTGGGCGTCGGTGAAGGCCAGCGCATCGGCGTGGTCGGCCTCAACGGCGGAGGCAAGACGACGCTGCTCGAGGTGCTCGCCGGGATCACCGAGCCCGACTCGGGGCGCGTGAGCCGCGTGCGCGACCTGCGCATGGGCGTGGTCACGCAGCGAACCGACCTGCCGGAGGGAAGCACGGTCGGGGACGTCGTGCTCGCCGGGTTCGAGGCCGAGCACGAATGGGCCTCCGACGCCCGCGTGCGTTCCATTGTGGACGGACTGGGGATCGCCGCCATCGGACTCGACACGGCCACGGCCAACCTGTCCGGCGGGGAACGCAGGCGGGTCGCGCTCGCCGCGACGCTCGTCGGCGAACTGGACCTGCTGGTGCTCGACGAGCCCACGAACCACCTCGACGTCGAAGGTGTGCGGTGGTTGGCCGACCACCTGCTGGCGCGCAGGTCGGCGCTCGTGGTCGTCACGCACGACCGGTGGTTCCTCGACACCGTGTGCGGGCGCACCTGGGAGGTCACCGGCGGCCGGGTCGAACAGTACGAGGGTGGCTACGCCGACTGGGTGTACGCCCGTGCGGAACGGGCCCGGCTGGCGCAGGCGGCCGAGGAGAAGCGGCAGAACCTCGCGCGCAAGGAGCTGGCGTGGTTGCAGCGTGGCGCCAAGGCGCGCACGTCCAAGCCGCGCTACCGCATCGAGGCCGCCGAGGCGCTGATCGCCGACGTGCCGCCCCCGCGCGACACCGTCGAGCTGATGAACTTCGCCAAACGCCGCCTCGGCAAGACCGTGCTCGAACTCGAGGACGTCTCGCTCAGCGTGGGCGACCGGGTGCTGCTGGACCACGTCACCTGGCGCATCGGACCCGGTGACCGCATCGGCCTCGTCGGTGTCAACGGTTCGGGCAAGACGACGTTGCTGAAGCTGCTCGCCGGCGAACGCGAACCCGAGACGGGCAGGCGGATCGAGGGCAAGACCGTCCACTTGGCACACCTGAAGCAGGAACTGGACGACCTTCCTGCCGACCTGCGGGTGCTGCAGGCCGTCGAACGGGTGGCCGCGCGGGTGCAGCTCGGCAAGCACGAACTGTCGGCCTCGCAGCTGGCGGAGAAGCTCGGGTTCCCTCCGAAACGCCAGTGGACGCCGGTCGGTGATCTGTCCGGCGGGGAGCGCCGCAGGCTGCAGCTGGTGCGGTTGCTGATGGCCGAGCCGAACGTGCTGCTGCTCGACGAGCCGACCAACGACCTGGACATCGACACCCTCCAACAGCTCGAGGATCTCCTCGACGGCTGGCCGGGCACGCTGATCGTCGTCTCCCACGACCGGTATCTCACCGAGCGGGTGTGCGACACGGTCGTGGCCCTGTTCGGTGACGGCGGCATCACCGACCTGCCCGGCGGCATCGACGAGTACCTCCAGCGCAGGCAGAGCATCGCGTCGGCGCGTCCCGCAGCCGAGCCCGCCGGTCGCCCCGCCACGGGGGAGCGAGCCGAGGCCGCGTCGTCGGGAACGGCGGAGGCTCCGAAGCTGTCCAACGCCGAGTGGCGGGCCATCACGAAGGAGCTGGGCAAACTCGAACGCAAACTCGACACCCTCGCCGAGAAGGAGTCGACGTTGCACGCCGAGCTCGCCGAGGCCGCGACCGAACCGGACCGCCTGGTGGAGCTCACGGCCAGGTTGAAGGAGCTGCAGGCCGAGAAGGACGAACTCGAGCAGAAGTGGCTCGAGGCCTCCGAGGCGGTCGAGTGAACCGCGACGGCCGGTTCCCCCTCGGGTGTGACCCGCGGTTACAGTCACTGGCATGAGCCGGTTCGTGGACACGATGGTCGCCACCGCCGAAGCCGGTGGGCGGCAGCGGGGCATGGTCACGGGTGAGCCTTCGGAGCCCGTGCGCAGGACGTGGGCGGAGGTGCACGAGCGTGCGCGGTGCCTCGCGGGAGGACTCGCCGGAGGCGGGTTCCGTGCCGGCGGGGCGGTGGCCGTGCTCGCCGCGGCGCCGGAGCTGATCGCACCGACCGTGCAGGGCGTGTGGCTGGCTGGTGGCAGCGTGACGATGCTGCACCAGCCGACGCCGCGAACGGACCTGGCTCGGTGGGCCGAGGACACGTTGCAGGTGCTGCGGATGATCGGTTCCGACCTGGTACTGCTCGGCGAGCCGTTCGGCCAGTTGGCGCCCGTGCTCGAGCAGAACGGCATCCAGTACCGGACGATCGAGGACCTTCTGGATTCGGAGCCGATCGCCGAACCGGTCGCCGTCGACGAGGACGCGATGGCGTTGCTGCAGCTCACCAGTGGTTCCACGGCCGAGCCGAAGGCCGTTCGCATCACGCACGGCAACCTGTACACCAACATCGGCGCCATGGCGCGGCGGTCGAACCTCGACCCCGACAGCGACGTGATGGTGTCGTGGCTGCCGACCTTCCACGACATGGGCATGGTCGGGTTCCTCACCGTGCCCATGACCTTCGGGGTGGAACTGGTGAAGGTCACGCCGGTCGAGTTCCTGAGCTCGCCGCTGCTGTGGCCGGACCTGATCACGCGCTACCGCGGCACGATCACCGCCGCGCCGAACTTCGCCTACGCCATCGTGGGCCGCAGGCTGGCCAGAGTGGACGACGACGAGGCCTACGACCTGTCGACGATGCGGATCGCGCTGAACGGCGCCGAGCCGATCGACGAGACGGCGGTGCGGACGTTCACCGACGCGGGCGCACGGTTCGGCATGCCCGCCGAGTGCGTGTTCCCCGCCTACGGTCTCGCGGAGGCGACGCTGGCGGTGTCGTTCGCGCCGTTGTTCTCGGGGTTGACGGTCGACGTCGTCGAGGCCGACCCGCTGGAGAGCGAGAACCGGGCGGTGCCGGTGCCCGAGGGCGACGAGCGCCGCGGTACCGAGCAGGTGCGCGGATTCGCCGTGTTGGGCAGGCCGCTCGACGGTATCGAGGCGCGCATCGTCGGCGAGGGCGGTGCGGTGCTGGCCGAGCGCGAGGTCGGCGAGATCCAGCTGCGCGGTGAGGCGATCACGCCGGGGTACCTGACGGTCGATGGGCCGCTCGACACCCAGGACGCCGAGGGCTGGTTCGCCACGGGCGACATCGGCTACCTGGTCGACGGGCAGATCATCATCTGCGGCCGGAGCAAGGACGTCATCATCCTCGGTGGGCGCAACGTCTACCCGACCGATGTCGAGCGGGCCGCGGGAGCGGTCGAGGGCGTGCGCGCAGGCAACGCCGTGGCCGTGCGGATCGACGCGGGCACGCGCAGGGAGCGGTTCGCCGTCGTGCTGGAATCCAAGTCGGCGGGCGACGAGGCCGAGGAGGCCCGCATCGTCAAGGAGGTGACGGCCCGCGTGCGCGACGCGGTCGACGCGCGTCCCTACGCCGTCGTCGTCCTGCCGACGGGAAGTCTGCCGAAGACGCCCTCCGGCAAGGTCCAGCGCGCCGCCACGGCCGAGCAGTACCGCGACCGCATGGACGCACAGGCGTAGGCGACGTCAGCTGCGCTCGGCCCGCTGCGGCATCTCCGTGTCGGCTGGCCGGGTGTCGGCTGCCTCCGCGACGGCTGCGTCGGTGACTGCAGGGGACGTCTCGCGGGCCGCCGGTACCTCGTGCGCACCCCTGGTGACGCCGGTGCGGGTCAGCAGTGTGTCCTCGACCTTGTCGAGGAAGTCGTCGACATGCTTCTCGTCGTACCCGCGCTTGCCGATCGGCGGCCGTCCGAACTGGACGTGATGCACCTCCGCGGCCGTCAGGTCGTCCTCGTCGGACAGTGTGCGGACCACTCGGTCGAGCAGCGCGTCGACCTCGTGCTTGGCGTAGCCGCGCCTGCCGAATCCCGAGTCCGGGAACTCGGCGCCTCGCACGTCGTCTGCCGTGATCGCCATGACCTGCACCTCCACGTCGGTGTCCCTCGCGGCTATCCGTGATAGCCGGGGCGGCGACGTGGGGGAAGCGTCCCGACCGGATGCGACTCGATCAGGCGTATCCATCCGACCCCGTCGGGGGAGTGTCGGTGGTCTTAGTGACGCTGTGTGTGCAGCGAAGGCGGGGTGCGCGCAGGGGGTGCCGCTTGCGCGCGTCAGGATGCGTGGAACGTGTTCTGCGCGGCGGTCAGACCGCTTGCCAGCAGCTCCTCGACCGCGTCGGCGCAACGGTCGACGTTCAGTGCCAGCTCGCGGCGCTCGGTCGTGGCGAAATCCTTGAGGACGAAGTCGGCCGCGTCCATTCGGCCGGGCGGTCTGCCGACACCGAACCGCACGCGGTAGTAGTCCTTGGTGCCGAACGACTTCGTGATGGATCGCAGTCCATTGTGGCCGTTGTCGCCACCGCCGAGTTTCAACCGCAACGACCCGTACGGCACGTCCAACTCGTCGTGGACGACCACCAGGCCGCTCGCGTCGATCTTGTAGAACCGCGCCGCCGCGACGAGCGGACCGCCGGAGAGATTCATGTACGAGCGGGGTTTCGCGAGCACGACCTTGCGCCCGCCGATCCGTCCTTCCAGGACTTCCGCACCGCTCTTGTGGGCCTTGAACTTGCCGCCCACGCGGGACGCCAGTTCGTCGAGGACCATGAAGCCCACGTTGTGCCGGTTGCCCGCGTACCGGGGCCCGGGATTGCCGAGGCCGGCGAGCAGCACCTGCTCGCCGGCCCCGGGAAACTCGTTCGCCATGTCGTATCCGGACGACTCAGCGGGTCAGCTCTCGTCGCCACCCTCGGCGGAGTCCGACTCCTCCTCGACCACACCGGCGCCCTCGGCGTCGACCTCGGCCTCCATGGCCTCCTCGGTCGGCGCCTCGTTCACGGCGACGACCAGGGCCTCCGGGTCGGTGGTCAGCTCGGCGCCACGCGGCAGCGTGATCTGCGAGGCCTGAACCGAGTGGCCGGCCTCGGCGCCGTCGATGTCCACCTCGACCTGCTCCGGGATGTGGGTCGCCTCGACCTCGACCTGCACGGTGTCGAGGTCCTGGGTGACCAGCGTGCCGGGCGCGGCCGTACCGGTGACGACGACCGGGATGTCGACCGTGACCTTCTCGCCGCGACGCACGACCAGCAGGTCGACGTGCTCGATGTAGTTCTTCAGCGGGTGGACCGTGATGGTCTTCGTCAGCGCCAGGTCGGTCGACTTGGTGGTCGTGCCGGCGATGTCCAGCGTGATGACGGCGTTCTGGCCGTTGTCGCGCACGACGCGGGCGAAGTCCACGGCCGGCAGCGCCAGGTGCTTCGGGTCCTCGCCGTGGCCGTACAGCACCGCGGGGATCTTGCCGGCGCGGCGGGTGCGGCGAGCCGCTCCCTTACCGAACTCGGTACGGGGTTCGACGGTCAGGCGTACCTCGGACACGGTGATGCACTCCTCGCGGTGGGGCCCTGGTGGAATGGGGCGTTCTTCTGGTCGAGCATTGCTGGCGGACCAGCGTTGGTCTCTTGTGGCTGTCCGGCGGCGAGTACCACGACGTGCGCACACGGGTGGCCTTCTCAAGCCGCCGCGTCGATCACGTCGGGCGCCGAAGAGTCCCTTCGGCCCCGCCTCGCCGAGACAACTCGCCCAGTGTAATGCAGCCGGATAGCGAGCTCTTGACCCCCTGCCCGGTCTGTGCAAGATGCCGGCCGCGAACGCGGAAGGGCCCCGCGAACAGCGGTCGTCGCCGTCGCGGGGCCCTCCTGTCGTCGGGTCAGGCAGGCGTCACGCGCTGCCGTCGAACAGGCTCGTCACCGAGCCGTCCTCGAAGACCTCCTGGATCGCCCGTGCCAGCAGCGGAGCGATCGACAGCACGGTCATCGTCGGGAAGCGCTTCTCCTCCGGGATCGGCAGCGTGTTGGTAACGATCACCTCGCGCGCCTTGGAGTTGGACAGCCGCTCGGTCGCCGGGTCCGAAAGGATGCCGTGGGTCGTGGCGATCACGACGTCCGACGCGCCCTGGTCGAGCAGCGCGTCGACGGCCTTGGTGATCGTGCCGCCCGTGTCGATCATGTCGTCGATCAGCACGCACAGCCTGCCCTTGACGTCACCCACGACGCGGTTGGCGACCGCCTGGTTCGGCTTGTCCGGGTCCCGCGTCTTGTGGATGAACGCGATCGGACGGTCACCGAGCTGCTGGGCCCACTTCTCCGCGAGCCGCACCCGGCCGGAATCCGGCGAGACGACCGTGATGTTGTGGTCGCTGTAGTGCTCGTTGATGTAGTCGGCGAGCACGTTCTGCCCGTGCAGGTGGTCGACGGGGCCGTCGAAGAAGCCCTGGATCTGCGCCGTGTGCAGGTCGACGGTCAGGATGCGGTCGGCACCGGCCGTCTTGAGCAGGTCCGCCACCAGGCGCGCGGAGATCGGCTCGCGTCCCTTGTGCTTCTTGTCCTGCCGCGAGTACGGGTAGAACGGGACGATGGCGGTGATCCGCTTCGCGCTGCCCCGCTTGAGTGCGTCGATCATGATCAGCTGTTCCATCAGCCATTCGTTGATCGGCGGCGAGAAGCTCTGGATGACGAAGGCGTCGGTCCCGCGAACGGACTCCTCGTACCGGACGTAGATCTCACCGTTCGCGAACGTGTGCACCGTCTGCGGGGTGATCGTCACGTTGAGGCTCTTCGCGACCTCTTCGGCGAGCTCGACGTGTGAACGCCCCGAGAAGAGCATCAGATTCTTCTTGGGTGTTCCGGACTTCGGACTCATGCTGGCGACTCCCCGTCGGTGTCGGTTTTCTCCTGGTCGGCGAGGGCCTGCTCGGCGGCCTTCGCCGCTGGGGTACCCGGCCTACGCCGTGGCACCCAGCCTTCGATGTTGCGCTGCGGAGCCCCCGACACCGCCAGCGCACCCGGGGGCACGTCCTCCCTGATCACCGTGCCCGCACCGCTGTACGCACCGTCCCCCACGTTCACCGGCGCGACGAACATCGTGTCCGACCCCGTGCGCACGTGCGAACCGATCGTGGTGTGGTGCTTGGCGATGCCGTCGTAGTTGACGAACACGCTCGACGCGCCGATGTTGCTCTGCTCGCCGATCGTCGCGTCACCGACGTAGGTCAGGTGCGGCACCTTCGTCCCGCGGCCGATGTCGGCCTTCTTCGTCTCGACGAACGTGCCGATCTTGCCCGCCTCGCCGAGTTTCGTCCCCGGCCGCAGATAGGCGAACGGCCCGACCGACGCGTCGTCTCCGACGACCGACTCGCTCCCGTGGGTGCGCACGACGCTCGCCCGCTCGCCGACCCGGACGTCGGTCAACGTCGTGTCCGGCCCGATCCGCGCCCCGGCGCCGACGACCGTCGCGCCGTAGAGCTGCACGCCCGGCTCGATGACCACGTCGCGGGAGAGCGTGACGTCGAGGTCGATCCGCGTGGAGGCCGGGTCCACGACCGTGACGCCCTCGCGCTGCCACCCGGTCACGATCCGCCGGTTCAGCTCCGTGCCCAACGTCGACAACTGCACCCGGTCGTTGACGCCCTCGGTCAGCCACGGGTCCGACACCGGCAGGCCGCCGACCGCACGTCCGTCGCCACGGGCGATGCCGAGAATGTCGGTCAGGTACAGCTCGCCCTGGGAGTTGTCGGTGGACAGGCGGGAGAGACCGTTGGCGAGCACCGCGGCGTCGAAGGCGTAGACACCCGAGTTGATCTCGGTGATGGCCCGCTGGGTCTCGTCGGCGTCCTTGTGCTCGACGATGCCGGTGACGGCGCCCCCGGCGTCGCGCACGATGCGGCCGTAACCGGTCGGGTCGTCGACCACCGAGGTGAGCACCGTGACGGCGTTGCCCTCGCGCTCGTGCTCGGCGAGGAACTCCGCGAGCGTCGCGGTGTCGAGGAGCGGCACGTCGCCGTAGGTGACCAGGACCGTGCCGGAGTCGCCTGCGGGCAGTGCCTCGAGCGCGCACTGCACCGCGTGGCCGGTGCCGCGGCGTTCGGACTGGACGGCCGTCTTCACGGTGCGCCCGATGGCGTCGGCCACGCCGTCGAGATGCGCGCCGACCGCCTCCCTGCCGTGTCCGACGACGACCACGAGTTCGTCCGGATCCAGGCCCGCCGCGGCGCGGACCGCGTGCTCGACGAGCGGCCGTCCCGCCAGGGTGTGCAGCACCTTGGGAAGGTCCGAACGCATACGGGTGCCCTCGCCGGCGGCGAGTATCACTGTGCTCAGCGGCCCGGTCACGGCACTCCTTGGATTCACCGGGGATTAATCTCGACCGGTCAACGATCCTACGTCGGTTCGTCGGCGTCCGACGTGGGGTCGTTCTTGGGTTCGGTTTGTGCCTCGTCACCGATTTGGGCGGATGTGGCGATCTGGTTTCCGCCACGGCGTTTCGCCTGGTACATCGAGGCGTCGGCGCGGGAGAGGACCTCCTCGGCACGCTCTCCGGCCCGCAGCGCGACGAGTCCGACGGACAGGGTGACCCCGTGTGACAGATGTCGCGGTAGTTCGTCGACCGCCGTTACCGCACGGTTCATCGCCTGGGTCGCGGCGTGCAGCGGAGCGCCGGGCAGGAGTGCGACGAACTCGTCGCCTCCGTAGCGGGCCACGATGTCGTCGCCGCGGAGCGAATCGCGCAGCGTGCTCGCCACGATCCGTAGCACGTCGTCCCCGTCCGCGTGGGAGCGCTGGTCGTTGACGCCCTTGAAGCCGTCCAGGTCGATGAGTGCCACCGCGAGTGGCTCGCTCGCCGAGGACGTGGCGTACCCGCGCAGTCGCTCGTCGAGTGCGCGGCGGTTCGGCAACCCAGTGAGCGGGTCCTGCAAGGCCTGCTGGGTGATCGCACCGTGCATCGCCGACAGGCGTTCGTGCTCGCGGCGGGTGTCGAGTGCGGCACTCTGCGACTCCCGCATGGACCACAGCTCCGCCTCGAGGGCTCCGGCGTAGTCGGCGAGCTGGGCCCGCGGGTCTCCGAGGTCGTAGCGGTCGGCGAAGCGGGCCAGCTCGTGGATGATGCCGATGCGCATCGACGGCTGGGGGTACTCCTCGGGAAAGTGCTCACGGTCCTCGAGGAGCAGCTCGAACGCTTCCTCCTGTTTGCCCACCGACTCCAGACACCGCGCCAGCGCGATGGACAGCAGCGGATTGTCGAAGGGGAACAACGGTGTCGCGCGCAACCGGCGCAGCCGATCGATGTGCGCCTCGCTGGGCGCGGCGAGGGCGAGCGCCGCGGCCAGCGACGCGACCTGTTCCACGGCCGCGACACCCGCCTTGCGGGGAAAGAGCGACTCGGCGAACGGTGCCTCGACCGCGATGGCCATCGATGCCGCGGTGCGGAACTTCTCGCTCGCCTCGTCGCTGCGTCCGATGCGCTCGAGCCGCAGACCCCAGCCGAGCAGCATCTTGACGCGGTTCATGAGCTGCATCGTGATCTCGTGGGGACCCGCGCTGTCGCGGACGGCCTGGTGAGCGCGAGTGATGACCTCTTCGGCGGCCTCGTAGACGCCGATCTGGTTCAACACGATCCAGCAGTCGTTGAGTGCGGTGGACAGCAGACGGTCCCATGCACGCCTGCCCAGTCCGAGTTCCTGCGACGGCGGGTCGTCGAGGAGCGCCAGGGCGCGGGCGATCTCGGTGAGTGCGGCGTCCTCGTGGCCTGCGAGGACGAGCCTGCGGCCGCGCAGGGCGTGGGCATCGGCCCTGAGCAGCGTGGCGCCGTGCCTGCGGGTGTGCGCCAGCATCTCGTCGAGCTGCTGCTCGGCCTCGTCGGTCTTGCTTGCCGTGATGAGCCGGGACAGGGCGGACGCACGCAGCATCTGCGCCACCAGAATCGGTTCCCCGCGCCGCTGTGTCTCCTCGAGCAGACTGTCGAGCGTCCGGATGATCTCGACCTGTTCGGGCTTACCGCTCCGTTGGACGCTGGCGATCAGTTCGCGAGCGCGTCCGAGCAGCCAGGCGTCGGACTTGTCGCCGAGTGCCGGGTCGGATATCTCGTGCTCCGTCACCCTCCCGGCGTGGAGCTCTTCGCCGTGCAGCGGACACACACCCCCTGGGCTGCTGGAATCCCGCTCTGCTCCGCCGCCAGGGCTCGAACCTGGACTGTCAGAACCAAAATCTGAAGTGCTGCCAATTACACTACGGCGGATCGCGCCTGGTCAGGATATCCACTGCAGGTTGCAGTTCGCGGGCAGGTCCGTCACGGGGGTTTTCGACTCTCCCCAGAGGGGAAACCTTCCTGTACCGTAACTTACGGTCTCGTAGGTGAGGTGACCCTTTGGGCGCGTTCGCCGTCCATGGCGTGCGGCGCCGGGGGTCCTCGTGGAAAGAAGTGACGTGCATGACGGCAACCCTGGATACGGACGAGACGCCGAGATCCGGTCGTAAACCCGTGCTCGACGGGCAGCGGACAGCCGGCGTCCAGTTCGCGGTCTACCTCGGTGTCCTGGCCCCGTTGGTGGCCTTGATCGCCGCGGTCCCCTTCGCGTGGGGCTGGGGCCTGTCCTGGGTCGACGTGGGCCTGTTCGTGGTGTTCTACGCCTTCTCCGGGCTCGGCATCACCGTCGGTTTCCACCGCTACTTCACGCACGGTTCGTTCAAGGCGAAGCCGTGGCTGCGCGTGCTGCTGGCCATCGCGGGCAGCTCGGCGGTCCAAGGTCCGGTGATCACCTGGGTCGCCGACCACCGCAGGCACCACGCCTTCTCCGACCGTGAGGGAGACCCGCACTCGCCGTGGCTGTTCGGCACCACACCGCTCGCGGTGGCGAAGGGCTTCTGGCACGCCCACATGGGCTGGCTGTTCGAACGGGACAAGAGCAATCACGAACGGTTCGCTCCCGACCTGCTCAAGGACAAGGCCATCAGCAAGGTCGACCAGCTGTTCTGGTTGTGGACGCTGTTGAGCCTGGTGGTGCCGGGCATCGTCGGTGGGCTGCTGACCTGGTCCCTGTGGGGCTTCGTCACCGCCTTCTTCTGGGCGGGTCTGGTGCGTGTCTGCGTGCTGCACCACGTGACGTGGTCGGTCAACTCGATCTGTCACATGCTCGGTGAGCGTCCGTTCAGTGCCCGCGACAAGTCGGCCAACTTCTGGCCGCTGGCGATCGCCTCGTTCGGCGAGTCCTGGCACAACCTGCACCATGCGGACCCGACGTCGGCCCGGCACGGCGTGAAGCGCGGTCAGATCGACATCTCGGCCCGGGTGATCTGGGCTTTCGAGAAGCTCGGATGGGCGCACAAGGTCCGGTGGCCAACGGCCAAGCGGCTGGAGAAGCTCTCGGCCGCGTGAGCGTGGCCGGGTGCCTGTACGGTTCGGCGAATGGCAGGTCGACGGCGCGCTAAGCGGGAAGCGGCTGCCGCGGGGGCCCAGGCTGACGCCTCCGCGGTGCCGCGCGTGAGGATGACGGGAACGGAACGCAGGCAGCAGCTGCTGAACGTGGCCCGCACCCTCTTCGCGGAGAAGGGCTACGACGGCACGTCGGTGGAGGAGATCGCCCGGCGGGCGAACGTGTCGAAGCCGGTCGTGTACGAGCACTTCGGCGGCAAAGAAGGCGTGTACGCCGTCGTGGTCGACCGTGAGGCCCAGACGATCCTCGACCGGATGGTCTCCAGCCTCCACGGCGGCCATCCGCGGGTGATGCTCGAACAGGCCGCGATCGCGTTGCTCAGTTACGTCGACGAATCGCACGAGGGTTTTCGCATCCTTGTGCGCGATTCGCCGGTGGCGAGCTCGACGGGCACCTTCTCCACCCTGCTCAACGACATCGCCAGTCAGGTGGAGCACATCTTCGGCGAGGAGTTCTCCGCGCGCGGCTACGACGGGAAGCTGGCTCCGCTGTACGCCCAGGCGCTCGTCGGCATGGTGGCGCTGACCGGGCAGTGGTGGCTCGACGCCCACAAACCCAAGCGCGACGAGGTCGCCGCGCATCTGGTCAATCTGGCGTGGAACGGCCTGTCCCACCTCGAGCACAAGCCGAAACTGCGCGTCGCCGAATGACGCCGCGCGGCCCGTGCCGTCGCCGCCGAGGTGGCGGCGGATGCGGGCAACCGCGCTGACGCTCCCGGCGCCGACGACACCGCGTCTCCGAGCACGACGTAGGCTGGTCGGGAGAACCCAAGAGCCTGAGAACCCAACACCCTGTGCTCCACTTTTCGTGGGCACAGGTGTGTCCGCGTGTTCGCGTACAGGGGGAGTCTTTCCGTGTCCCAGCCGACGTTGGCCGGTCTCCTGTCGGCCGTCCTGCCCGATCCTGCGCTGCGTTCGGTCGTGGAGCGTGCGGGAGCACCGTTCGTCGACCTCGACGGCGCCCCGGCGACCCGGCAACTCGTACTCGCCGCGTTGGCCTCCGACCAGGGTGCGGGAAGACCGGTCCTCGCGGTCACCGCAACGGGGCGTGAGGCCGAGGAGCTGACGGCCGCGCTCGGCAGCCTCATCGGTGACGACGCAGTGGCGGATTTCCCTTCGTGGGAGACCCTGCCGCACGAACGGTTGTCCCCGCGCGCCGACACCGTCGGCAAACGGCTCGCGGTGTTGCACCGGCTCTCGCAGCCCGGTCAGGGCGGCCTGCGGGTCGTCGTGTCGACGGTGCGGAGCCTGATCCAGCCGATGGCTCCCGGGCTCGGCGACCTCGCGCCGATCGATCTGCGGGTCGGCGAGGAGCTGGACTTCGAGGGAGTGCTCGAGCGGCTTGTCGAACTCGCGTACACGCGCGTGGACATGGTCGAGAAGCGTGGCGAGTTCGCCGTGCGCGGCGGCATCCTCGACGTCTTCGCCCCGACGGACGAACATCCCCACCGCGTCGAGTTCTGGGGCGACGAGGTCAGCGAGATCCGCGCGTTCTCGGTCTCGGACCAGCGTTCGCTTCCCGGCGAGATCCCCGAGATCGTCGCACCGCCGTGCCGCGAGCTGCTGTTGACCGACGACGTCAAGGCCTGCGCCGCCGAACTCGCCGAAGAACACGCCGCGGACGCGCAGCTGGCCGAGATCCTCACCAAGCTCTCCGACGGCATTCCCTCCGAGGGAATGGAAGCGCTGATCCCGGTGCTGTGCGACGGCGAGTTGGAACTGCTCACCGACGCAATGCCCGAGGGCACCCACGTCGTACTCAGCGATCCGGAGAAGATCCGTGCGCGGGCCGCCGACCTCGTGCGCACCGGTCAGGAGTTCCTGGAGGCGTCGTGGACCTCGGCCGCGGACGGCGGGCGCGCCCCGATCGATCTCGGTGCCTCGGCGTATCGCGCACTCGGTGAGGTGCGCACGCACACGACCGACTCCGGCCGCTGCTGGTGGACCCTGTCCCAGCTGACGAGCGAAGACGACGTGGTGCACATCGGGATCGACAGTGCGCCCGGCTACCACGGGGAGATTGAACGGGTCGTCACCGATCTGCGCGCGCACACCGCGTCGGGTGGCGCGGCGGTCGTCGTCGTCGCGGGAAGCGGTACGGCCCAGCGTGCCGTCGAGCAGTTGTCGTCGGGCGACGTGCCCGCGACCCATGCGGAGACCCTCGACGAGCAGCCGAAGCCCGGTGTCGTCACGGTCACCTGCGGCGCGGTCACCGACGGCTTCGTCGCTCCCGACAGCGCCCTCGTGGTCCTCAGCGAGTCGGACATCACGGGGAGCGGCGCGACCGTCGCGCGATCGGGACGCGACCTGAACACCAAGATGCCCTCGCGGCGTAGGAATGCCGTCGACCCGCTGGCGCTGAAGGCCGGCGACTACGTGGTGCACGACCAGCACGGCATCGGCAAGTTCGTCGAGATGGTGCAGCGCACCATCGGCGGAGCCACCCGCGAGTACCTCGTTCTCGAGTACGCCGCGTCGAAGCGTGGCCACCCGGGCGACCGGCTTTTCGTGCCGACCGACCAGCTCGACGAGGTCTCCCGGTACGTCGGCGGTGAGCCGCCCACGCTGAACAAGCTCGGCGGATCCGACTGGAAGAACACGAAGGCCAAGGCGCGCAAGGCCGTCAAGGAGATCGCCGCCGAGCTGGTTCAGCTCTACGCCGCCCGTCAGGCCGCGCCCGGACACGCCTTCGGCCCGGACACCCCGTGGCAGCGAGAGCTGGAGGACGCCTTCCCGTTCGTCGAGACGAACGATCAGCTCGCCGCGATCGACGAGGTCAAGGCCGACATGGAGCGCAGCGTTCCCATGGACCGCGTGATCTGCGGCGACGTCGGTTACGGCAAGACGGAGATCGCGGTGCGCGCCGCGTTCAAGGCCGTCCAGGACGGCAAACAGGTCGTGGTGCTCGTTCCCACCACGCTGTTGGCGCAGCAGCACCTGAACACCTTCACCGAGCGGATGAGCACCTTCCCGGTGACGATCCGCGGCATGTCGCGGTTCACCGAGCAGGCCGACGCGGACAAGACCTTGGAGGAGCTGGCCGCGGGCGAGGTCGACATCGTGATCGGCACCCACCGCCTGCTGCAGACCGGTGTTCGGTACAAGGACCTGGGCCTGGTGATCGTCGACGAGGAGCAACGGTTCGGCGTCGAGCACAAGGAGCACATCAAGGCGCTCCGCACCCACGTCGACGTGTTGACGATGTCCGCCACGCCGATTCCGCGCACGCTCGAGATGAGCATGGCGGGAATCCGCGAGATGTCGACGATCCTGACCCCGCCCGAGGACCGGCATCCCATCCTCACCTACGTCGGCGCCTACGAGGACAAGCAGGTCGCCGCTGCGATTCGCCGTGAGTTGCTGCGGGACGGGCAGGTCTTCTTCGTCCACAATCGGGTGTCGTCGATCGAGAAGGCGGCCAAGCGGTTGCGGGAGCTCGTGCCGGAGGCGCGGGTCGTCACGGCCCACGGGCAGATGCCCGAGCACCGGCTCGAGCAGATCATCGAGGGCTTCTGGCGGCGGGACTTCGACGTCCTGGTGTGCACGACGATCGTCGAGACCGGTCTGGACATCTCGAACGCCAACACCCTGATCGTGGAGCGCGGCGACATGCTCGGCCTGGCACAGCTGCACCAGCTGCGCGGGCGTGTCGGACGTGGCCGGGAACGCGGCTATGCCTACTTCCTCTATCCGCCGGAGAAACCGCTGACGGAGACGGCTCACGACCGCCTCGCCACCATTGCCCAGAACACCGAACTCGGTGCCGGTATGGCGGTGGCGATGAAGGACCTGGAGATCCGCGGAGCAGGCAACATCCTCGGTGCGGAGCAGTCCGGGCACATCGCGGGCGTCGGTTTCGACCTGTACGTCCGACTGGTGGGCGAGGCCGTCGACGTCTTCCGCCGGAGCGCAGGGGCCGAGCCCGTCGAGGACGAGGCGCCGACAGAGGTGCGGGTGGACCTTCCCGTCGATGCGCACCTCCCGCACGACTACGTGCCGGGGGAGCGGCTGCGACTGGAGGCGTATCGCAAGATCGCGGCGGCGACGGATCAGTCCGAACTGGACGGTGTGCTGGACGAGCTCGTGGACCGTTACGGCCAACCGCCGGAACCGGTTCGACGGTTGCTCGCCGTCGCTGCGTTCCGGCAGACGTGCCGCAAGGCGGGCGTGACGGAGGTGACCGTGCAGGGCAACACGATCCGGTTCACGCCGCTTCCGCTGTCGGATTCGCAGATGGTCCGCCTCAAGCGGCTTTACCCCAAGGCGACGTACAAGGCGGTCACGCACACGGTCTCGGTGCCGAAGCCGACCGAAGGACCCGCCGGTGGCCGTATCGGCGCGCCGCCGCTGCGGGACGAGGCGCTGATCGACTGGTGCGCAAACCTCCTGACGTCGATGACCCAGCAGCCCGCAGCGGTCTGAGGCTGCGCGCGGCCCTCGTGCACCCGCACGGGGGCCGCGTGTCGTTCGACGTAGAAGCGTTTCGAACGTGTGCTCAGGGTGTGTGCTCGATTCGGTTCCGGACATGAATCGACCCTAGCTGGGAATAGGTCAGGAAAAAATCGCCACATGTGGGGACCCGATCGCGTTGCGAATGGACCGTTCACACCGGGTTCGCTCACCACTCCCCGAGGTCTCAATGGCCCGGAAACCGTTGTGCCCCAACGGGGTTCAGCATGAACGTCGATTGTCAACACAGGGTCTCGGGTGTCATTTCAACCCTTTCTTCGCGACTTCCAGGGCTGCGATGATGAGGACTGCGCCCGCTATCACCGCGATCGGAGCCACGT
>Ga0079224_100001873_pt1 | contig 24851 bp, 26 predicted proteins | sample Stecom2015_FD_80414 | JGI IMG/M metagenome (GOLD analysis project Ga0079224, IMG submission 80414) | Agricultural soil microbial communities from Utah to study Nitrogen management - Steer compost 2015 | ecosystem: Environmental > Terrestrial > Soil > Agricultural land | place: USA: Utah... | reverse complement strand
GCCCAGGTCGTCCACGGGCGCGTCCAGCGCGCCCACGCCTTGTCGAGATCGCCGCTGATCATGGCGGCGACCGCGAACGCGAACGCGACCGCGAAACCGACGTACCCCGTGTACAGCACCGGCGGGTGGTAGGCGAGACCGGGATCCTGCAGCAGCGGGTTCAGGTCGGCGCCGTCGCTCGGTGCGGGGAACAGGCGCTCGAACGGGGTCGACGTGAGCAGCATGAACAGCAGGAAACCGCAGCTCAGAAGCCCGAGCACCGCGAGCACGCGCGCCACGAACGGCTCGGCGAGCTCGCGGCTGAAGCGCGCGACGGCGACCGTCCAGATCGACAGGATGAGGGTCCACAGGAGCAGCGAGCCCTCGTGCGCACCCCAGATCGCGGAGAACTTGTAGATGTCGGGCAACGCGAGCTGCGAGTTGCGCGCCACGTACAGCACGGAGAAATCGTCCGTGAGGAACGCGGTCGCGAGGCATGCGAAGGCGATCGCCACGAACACGAGCTGCCCGGTGGCCGCGGGGCGCGCGACGCCCATCAGCGCAGCATCCCCGCGGTGCGCGCCGACGAGCGGCAGGATGCCCTGGCAGACCGCGAGCGACAGCGCCAGCGTCAGCGCGAAATGGCCGAGCTCCGGGATCATGGTGTCGCTTCCGCGGCTTCCGCCGCCGCACGCGCCTTCTCCGCCGCGTGCTTCTCGAGCGTCTTCGCCACCTCGGGTGGCATGTAGGTCTCGTCGTGCTTCGCGAGCACGGTGTCGGCGACGAACGTGCCGTCGTCGTTCAGCCGGCCGTGCGCGATGATGCCCTGCCCTTCGCGGAACAGGTCGGGAAGGATCCCGCTGTAGGTCACCGGCAGCTCTTCCACGGTGTCGGTCAGCCTGAATTCGACGTCGAGCGAGCCCGGCGACTGCCGTACGCTGCCGTCGACCACGAGGCCCCCGACCCTGAAGTTGCGGTCCTCGGGCACCTTGCCGGCCAGCACGTCCGATATCTCGACGTAGAACATCATGTTCTCCTGGAACGCCCTGAGCGTCAGCGCAGTGGCGACCGCGAGTCCCGCCGCGGCGAGGCCGAGTGCAAGCAGGCGTTGGTGTCGGGGTTTCACTTTCCGCTCTCCGCGGCTTTCAGCCGGATCCTGATGTCACGGACGATGCGCCGGTGACGACGCCGCGCCTGCACCGCACACAGCACGAGGACGCCGAAGGTCAGCCCGTACGCAGTCCACACGTACGCACCGTACCCACCCATCGACAGTATTTCCATCACGGCGTTTCGACCTCAGGATACATCAGCCGTCGCACCCACCGGGCGCGGCGCTCGCGCACCAGCACCTCGCCGCGCACGCGGCCGAGCAGCAGCGCGCCGAACACGAGCGCGAACCCGGCGATCATCGCGAGCAGCGGCCACAGCATCTCCGTGCTGATTGCCGGCCCGCCGGCGCGGACGAGGGTCGGCCCCTGGTGTATGGAAGCCCACCATTCCACCGAGAAATGGATCACCGGGACGTTCACCAGCCCGACCAGCGCGAGCACCGCGCTCGCCCGGTCCGCCCTCGCGGTGTCGTCGATCGCCGAGCGCAGCGCCATGTAGCCGAAATACAGGAACAGGAGCACGAGCTCGGAGGTCAGCCGCGGATCGCCCCACTCCCACCACGTGCCCCACATCGGCCGCCCCCAGATCGAGCCCGTGAGCAGCGCGAGGAAGGTGAACCACGCGCCGAGCGGCGCCGCGCTCGCGGCGACCGCGTGCGCGAGCTTCATGCGCCAGACGAGGCCTATGCCGGCCGCCACGGCCATGATCACGTAGGCGAGCAGGGACAGGTACGCCGCCGGCACGTGCACGTAGATGATGCGGAACGCGTCACCCTGCTGGTAATCCGGGGGCGCGAGAAACAGGCCCGCGAACGTTCCGTACAGGATCGCGATCGCGCCGGCGCCCGCGAGCCACGGAATCAGGCGTGCGGCGAGCGCGTAGAAATGCGGCGGCGAGGCAAGTTTGTGCAGGAAAGTCCACATGATCACTCGGCCGCGACTTTCAGCGCCGCGGCGGCCGCAAATGGTGCTAGTGCGAGCGCAAGGGTGCAATAGGCACCCAGGAAATACAGCCCCGCGCCCGCCGCGTCGCCCGCCGCGGCCAGCGCGACGGTGCGTGCGCCGAAGATGAGGAGCGGAATCGCGAGCGGCAGCACGAGGAGCCCGAGCAGCGCGCTCGCGCGGTTGAGGCCGACCGTGAGCGCCGCGCCGATCGAGCCCAGGAGGCTCAGGCTCGCGGTGCCGAGCGCCAGCGTCGCGAGCAGCACCCGGATCGTGCCGGCCGGCAGGCCGTAGGCGTAGGCCGCCACCGGCGAGACGATGACGAGCGGCAGGCCGCCCAAAAGCCAGTGCGCCACCGCCTTGGCGAGCGCGAGCAAGGGCAGCGGCTGCGCGGAAGTCAAAAGCTGCTCCAGGCTGCCGTCCTCGTGATCGGCGAGATACAGGCTGTTCAGCGACAGGAGCGTCGCGAGCAGCGCGGCGACCCACAGCACGCCGGGACCGATCAGCGCGAGCCGCGCGGCATCGGGCCCGAGCGCGAACGGGAACAGCGTCGCGACGATCACATAAAAGAAAAGCGGGTTGAGGACGTCACCCGGCCGGCGCCAGCCGAGCAGCAGGTCGCGGCGCACCACCGCGAGGAAGCCCGGCAGGAGCGCCGGCAGGCGGGGATCCGCGGCGCTCACGACAGCCGGATCCGCCGGGTGCGCCCGGCAATGCCGGGGTCCTGGTGCGAGGCGACGACGGCGAGGCCCCCGCCCGCCAGGTGCTCGCCGAGGAGCGCGACGACCAGGTCGCGGCCGGCCGCATCGAGGTTCGTGAACGGCTCGTCCATCAGCCACAGCGTTGCGCCGGCCAGCACGAGGCGCGCGAGCGCGGCGCGCCGCTGCTGGCCTGCGGACAGGAGGCGCAGCGGCAGCCGCTCCAGCCCTTCGAGCCCGACCCGCCCGACGACCTCGTCCGGCGCGCGCCCGACATCGCGAAGGCTCGCTTCGAAGCGCAGGTTCTCGCCGAGCGTCAGGTCCCCCTTGAAACCCGGCTTGTGCCCCAGCCAGGCCATCTCGGCATGGAACGCCTGGCGGGCGGCGCGCGTGCTCACGCCGCGCCAGGTCACCTCCCCCTCGTCCGGCGGCAGGAGCCCCGCGAGCGTGCGCAACAGGCTCGTCTTGCCGCTGCCGTTCGGCCCCTCGACGAGCAAGAGCTCGCCGGCCGCCAGCGCGAGGTCGAGGCCGCTGAACAGGCAGCGCTCGCCGCGCAGCAGCATGAGGTCGCGGCCCGCGAGCAGCGCGCTCACCCGGCCGTCACTCGCGGCACGATTCGACATAAGGTGTTTACAGCGGCAGAGGCCGGCCCGTAGACTAATGCCCGCAGGTGGTTCCGAACTTTAAGAACCATCGAAAAGTCCCTGTAAGTCAAACACTCTTCTTGAGGAGTCTGGCGGCATCATGCCCTTGAGTGCGCTGGGGCTCAATCACGCGCCGTTCCGGACCGAGGGGGAACCGCACACCCACGTCTCCTACGAGGGCGAGCGCGCCGCGCTCGCGTTCCTCTCGGACGCCGTCGCGCGGGATTCCGCCCTCGCCCTGTTCCAGGGACCTCCCCGTTCCGGCAAGACCACGATCCTCGAGGCCTTCGGCCGCTCCCTCGGCGAGCATACTGCATTTGCGCGCGCGGACGGCGGCGGTGCCGAGACGCGCACGCTGTTCGAGGAGGTGCTCGGCCGCTTCGGCTACGAGTTCGAGTACTCGAGCGTCAACGAGCTCGTCAACATGCTGCGGGTGTTCGTGCTGCAGCAGGCGGGCTCCGGGCGGCCGCCCGTCCTCGTCGTCGAGAACGTGCACGCCATGCTGCCGGCGGCGCTCGATCGCCTGTGCGAGCTCATGGCCCTGCGCGTGCGCCACGCCTCCGCGCTGCGGCTCGTGTTCGCGAGCGACCGTTCCCTGGAGCCGATGATGCGGGCGCCCGCGATGGCGGCGGCGGTCGCCTCGCGCGAGGTCCTGTCCTTCCACCTCGAGCCGATGTCCGGGTTCGAGACGCGGCAGTACGTCTACGCGAAGCTGAAAGCGGCCGGTTGCCGCGAGCCCGCGCAGGTCTTCCCGGAGGACGTGTGCCTCGAGCTGCACGAAGCCGCGGGCGGGTGGCCGGGATGGGTCGACCGGCTTGCGCAGCTCGCGCTCGGCCGCGCCACGAAGCTGCCCCTCACCGCCGACCTCATCGAGCGTTCGGAGACGCTGGACAACCTGCCCGCGCTCGTGGATGCCGCGATCGACTGGACCGCGGACGCGCCCGAGCCGCCGAAGCTCATCGTCACCCGCGACGGCGAAACGCTGGAGGAGCTGGTGATGCAGGGCCCGCGGTTTTTGATCGGGCGGGCGGAGCACAACGACCTGCGCATCAACAGCCGCTTCGTGAGCCGCCATCACGTGCTGCTCGTGCGTCACGGGACGGCGACTTTCCTCATGGACCTGAACAGCACGAACGGCACGTTCGTGAACTCGCGCCGGGTGTCGAACCTGATGCTCCGGCACGAGGACATCGTCCAGCTCGGTCACTACCGGATCAAGTTCCTCGATCCGCAGGCGACCGGGCGCGCCGCGCCGGACGATGCATCGTTCAGCGAAACGGTCGTGATGCAGAGCTTCGAGGACGTGCGGCGCCTGCTCGCACGGCAACGCGCGGAAGCGGCGGCGCTCGCCAGGCGTGCGTAAGCGCGCGCCGCGCGCGATCACACCGGGAAGCCGAACTAGCTGGTCGCCTGCACGAGGCGCTCGACACGCGCCCGGTGGGTCTTCTCCGCCGCTTCGCGGTAGAAGTTGCGCTTGAAGTGCTTGCGGCACATCGACACGTAACGGTCGTTGCCGCCGATCTCGACCTGTGCGCCTTCCGTCACCGCGTTGCCGTTCTCGTCGAGGCGCACCACCATCGTCGCCTTGCGGCCGCAGTAGCAGATCGCTTTCAGCTCGATGAGGTTGTCGGCCCACGCGAGCAGGTACTTGCTGCCTTCGAAGGGCTCACCCTGGAAGTCCGTGCGAATGCCGTACGCGAGCACCGGTATCTCGAGCTCGTCGCAGACCTGCCCGAGCTGGAACACCTGCTGGCGCGTGAGAAACTGCGCTTCGTCGACCAGCACGCAATGCAGGGGATCCTCGCGGCGGCAGGCTTCGACGATGTCGAACAGGTTGTCGGCCGCGGCGAACGTCGTTGCCGGAGCGTCGAGGCCGATGCGCGAAGTGATGCGCCCTACTCCGTACCGATCGTCGAAATGCGGCGCAAGCAGCAGCGTGTTCATACCGCGCTCGCGGTAGTTGTAGCTCGACTGCAGAAGCGAGGTCGACTTGCCCGCGTTCATCGAGGAGTAATAGAAGTAGAGCTTCGCCATTGCGCTGGATTTCGTCTCGCCCGCGCGCTCCGCGCGAGGTGAATTCGGAGGGCCAGGGACTATTTTGACATATTCAGCGATCGGCGGGTGCGATTCCTCGCAAGCGCCCTGCGAATTCCGCGACTTCGCCGCGTGTCCATCGCGTGTGGCGTCGCTCGCTGCCCGCGGGCTGGTGCCGCAGGCTCACGCCATCCCGCCATGCGCGTGACGGACGGATCGGCCGCGGGACGAGGTTGCCGCCGCAGTTCGGGCACACGCCCTCGAGAACCTGCTCGGCACAGTCGGCGCACCACGTGCACTCGTAGCTGCAGATGCGCGCGTCCGCGCTCGACGGCGGCAGGTCGCGGTCACACCATTCGCAGTTCGGGCGAAGCTCCAGCATGGCGGGTAGTTCCTGGTGCCCGGGGCCGGACTCGAACCGGCACGGCCTTGCGGCCAGCGGATTTTAAGTCCGCAGCGTCTACCGATTCCGCCACCCGGGCGGGTGCGGCCCCGGAGAAAAGCGTACTGGAGGCCAGGGTCGGAATCGAACCGGCGTACACGGCTTTGCAGGCCGCTGCATAACCACTCTGCCACCTGGCCAAAGCGAGCGCCTCCTTCGGCGGGCGCAAACCATACCACAGACGCCCGTTGCGCGCGCAGCCGCGGCGTTCGCGGCCGCGACGCGCGGACTGCATAATGCCCTCATGCAATTGGACCTTCTGCGCCACCTCCCGCTCCCGTGGCTGCTCTTCGCGCTGCTCGCGGGTTGCGCCCCCGAGGCCGCTCCCGGCGAGCCTGCGGCGTGGCACCCGCTCGAGGTTCCCGCGGTCGCCGGGAGCACCGGGGCGCACCTCGCCGCCGGCGACGGCACCCTCGTGCTGAGCTGGGTCGAGCCGCACGGCGGGGGGCACGCGCTCCGTTACGCGCGCCTCGGCGCGTCCGGCTGGAGCGAGCCCCGCACCGCGGCTTCCGGGACGGACTGGTTCGTCAACTGGGCGGATTTCCCGTCCGTGGTGCCGCTGTCGGCGGAGCTCTGGGCCGCGCACTGGCTCGTGCGGCACCCGGCGGGCGGCTACGCCTACGACGTGCTCGTGTCGCTGTCCGCGGATCGCGGCGCGAGCTGGTCGGCGCCCGTCAGGCCGCACGACGACGGCACGGCCACGGAGCACGGTTTCGTCAGCCTGTTCCCGCGGCCGCAGGGCGCCGGGGTCCTGTGGCTCGACGGGCGCAACCTGGCGCAGCCGGCGGCGGCGGAAGCCGGCGTTCCGCGCGGCACGACGCTGCGGACGGCGACCGTGACGCCGCGAGGCGCGCTCGTGGAAGCCCGGGAGATCGATTCGCTGACCTGCGACTGCTGCCGGACCGACGTCGCCCGCGCCGGCGATGCGACGGTCGCCGTGTACCGCGGCCGTACCGCCGACGAGATCCGCGACATCTTCGCCGTGCGCCTCGCCGGCGACGGCTGGGAGCGCCCGCGGCCGGTGGCCGACGACGGCTGGCAGGTGGACGGCTGCCCCGTGAACGGGCCTGCGATCGCGTCCGACGGCGACCGGCTCGCGGCCGCGTGGTTCACGGGCGCCGACGGGGCGCCGCGGGTGCGGCTCGCCCGGTCCGACGACGCAGGCAGGACGTGGTCTGCGCCGGTCGACGTCGCGAGCGGCAGCGTCCGCGGCCACGCCGGGATCGAGTTCCTCCCCGGCGCACGCGTCGCCGTGAGCTGGATCTGCGAGCGCGAGGCGGGAGCGTCCGTGTGCCTCGGGACCGTGTCCCCCGACGGCACCGCCGGCCCGGTCCAGGTCGTGAGCGGCGAGGCGAAGGTGCCGCCGCTCAGCGTGCCGCAGCTCGCCCGCGACGGCGACCGCCTGGTCGTCGCCTGGACGGAGGAGTCCGCCGGCACGACCCGCCTCGCGAGCGCCGCGATCGACGTCGCCGCCCTGCCGTGAAGACGCCGCGCTCCACGTTTCGCGACGCGATCCGCCGCGAGGACTTCGTGCTCACGGCGGAGCTGCCCCTCGGTTCGGGCACCGTCGGCGAGGACGTCCGGGCCGCGGTCGCCGTGCTCAGGGAGGCGTTCGACGCGGTGCAGGTCGCCGACAACCCGGCCGGCCATCCGCACATCTCGCCGATCGCGGCGGCGAGCCTGGTGCTGGACGAAGGCATGGACCCCATCGTGCACCTCGGCTGCCGCGACCGGAATCGCATCGCGCTGCAGAGCGACCTGATGGGCGCGGCCGCCATCGGCGTGACCAGCCTCGTGCTCACGCGCGGCGAGAAGATGCCGCCCGCGCTCAAGGCGAAAGTGAAAGGCGTGTTCGACATCGGCGCGCAGCGGCTCGTCGCGACGGCGCAGGCCCTCGCGGCGAACGAGCGCCTGGTGCCGCCGCCGGGATTCTTCATCGGCTCGAACGTCACCGCGCTCGATCCGCCCCCCGACTGGACCGCGGACGGCGTCGACGGCAAGGCGGACGCGGGCATCAAGTTCGTGCAGACACAGGCGTGCCTCGACGTCGACGTGTTGCGGCGTTACATGGCAGCGCTCGTCGCGCGCAAGCTCATCGAGCGGTTGTCCGTGATCGTGCAGGTGCCGCTCGTCGATTCGATGGAGATGGTGCACGACCTGCGCCAGGCGCGCCGGCCGCTGCTCGTCTCCGACGCCTGCGCGCAGCGCCTCCGCGAGGCCGTGGACGTGGCCGCGGAAGGCGAAGCGCTCTGCCGGGAAGTGCTGCTCGAGGTGGCGACGGTGCCGGGCGTGAGCGGGGTGAACATCCTCTACCGCGGCGCGCCGGAGGCGGCGGTGCGCCTCGCCTCCTGGTTCCGCGCCGAGACCCGCCAGGCGCACGCGTCGCCGGGCGCCTGAGGCGCGTACGTCCTCAACTGCCGTCGGCGCGATCGACGAGGCCTTCGAGGAGCAGCACGATGCGCTGCCGGCGCTGCTCCAGGCTGCGGCGCGCCCAGGGAATGCCGAGGGCGGCGGCGACGAGCGCCGCCCCGAGGCCCGCGGCGACGCCGGCCGCCCACGAGCCGTCCTCGCCGACGAGCACGGCCGCCACGGCCGCGAGCACCAGCACTCCCCCCGCGAGGCCGCCCAGCACCTCGTCGCGCTTGTTGCCGACGTCCCCGGCGAGCGTCACGAGCGACCACCCGGGCTCGATCTCCGCGACGGCGAGGTCCACCTGCCGGATCTCCGCGAGCGCGTATTCCCGGCCCGAGAAATTCAGGAACCGCTCCAGGCGCGCCATCGTCCCGGTCGAGGCTTCCCACACCGAGCGACCGAGGCGGCGCCGCAACGGCTGCAGCTTCTCGCGGTCCCGCAACAGGAGCTCCACCTGCTGCTGGATGCGCGCCGGCTCGCCGGCCACGACCCGGCGGACTTCCACGCGTCCTTCGCCGACCAGGGCGTCGAACAGCCGGTTGCCGGCCGGCGGCCGCGGCGCCAGCGATTCGGCACGCACCTCGGCGATCGCGCGCCGCACGCTGTCGGGCTCGAGCCCGACCTGGCGCCCGATCTCGATCACCTCGGCCTCGGTCAGCGACGCCGCGCCCGGGCTGCCGCGCCGGTTCTGGATCTCCGCCGCACGGCGCACGATCGCCTCGAGGTCCTCGGTGGCGATCCGTCGCTCGGCCCTGGCCTCCTGCGCCAGCCGGGGACCGTCCAGGGATTCCACCGTGCGCGCTGCCTCCGCGACACGGGCATCGTCACGTGCGTGCTCCGTCATGGCCCTTCTCCTTCCCGCCGCAAATGCCGATCCAGCCAGACGCCCACCGCCTCGTGCCACTGGATCGAGTTCCCCGGCGCGAGCACCCAGTGGTTCTCGTCGGGGAAGACCAGGAGCTCCGAGGGGATGCCGCGGCGCTGCAGCGCCGTGAACGCGGCGAGCCCCTGCTCCGGCGGCACGCGGAAATCGTGGAGGCCGTGGATCACGAGCATCGGTGTCCGCCATTGCGCCACGTGGTTCGCGGGATTCCAGCGCTCGTACTCCTCCGGCGCCTCCCAGTACGGTGCACCGAAGTCCCATTCCGGGAACCAGAGTTCCTCCGTCGAATAATAGAAGCTGCGCAGGTCGAAAATGCCGTCGTGGTTGACGAGGCAGCGGAACCGCTCCGGCCACTGCCCGGCGATCCAGTTGATCATGTAGCCGCCGTAGGAGGCGCCGAGCGCGCAGGCGTTGTCGCCGTCGAGCCAGGGGTAGCGCTCGACCGCGGCGGCGAGCCCGAGCTTCAGGTCCTCGAGCGGCTTCCCGCCCCAGTCGCGGTTGATCGAATCGGTGAACGCCTGGCCGTAGCCCGTCGATCCGTGGAAGTCGATCATCACCACGCCGTATCCGCGCGCGGCGTACGTCTGCGGATTCCAGCGGTAGCTCCAGCCTTCGCCGAAGCTGCCCTGCGGCCCGCCGTGCACGAGGAACGCGATCGGGTAACGCCGGCCCGCCTCGAAGCCGACCGGGCGGAACGCGTAGCCGTACACGGTATCGCCTTCCGCGCCTTCGAAGCTGAACTGCTCGTAGCCGGCCATCTCGACGTCGTACAACGCCTGTGCGTTGATCGACGTCAGCCGCAGCGGCTCCCCGCCGGCGAGCGGGAGCGCGTACAGGTCGGCCGGCGCCGCGAACGACGCCCTGACGAACACCAGCCTGTCGCCCGCGACGCTCGCGTCCGAGTCCGCCGCGCCTTCGGTCAGGGCGGTCACGCTCCCGTCGTCGAGATCGATGCGGAAGAGCCGGGTCGTGCCGACGTCGGCCGCGCTCGCATACAGGCTCGTGCCGTCGGGAGCGAACGCGATGTGCTCGACCGAGCGGTCCCAGTCCGCCGTCACGTTGCGGGTCTCGCCGCTCGCGAGGTCGCGGAGCATCACGTCGAGCTGGTCGGCTTCGTAACCGGGGCGGCGCATCGCGAGCCACGCGAGCTTGCTGCCGTCCGGCGAGACCAGCGGGTTGCGGTCGGTCGCCCGGTTCGCGCGCGTCAGGTTCACGGGCGGTGCCGAGCCGTCGGCCGGCGCGCGGAACACGTCGAGGTTGGTCGACCACGGTTCGCTGCGCCCCGCTTCCCGCAACGTGAAGAACAGCGTCTCCCCGTCCGGGGAGAACACGAATTCCTCGCGGCCGCCGAAAGGCACCGGCGGCACGTCGCCGTCGAGCCGGCCCGAAACCGCGACGGGCTCGCCCGCCGCCTTGCCGTCGGGGCCTATCGCGACCGAGAACAGCACCGAGCGCCGCCCGTCCTCCCACGTGTCCCAGTGGCGCACGAACAGCCGCTCGTAGTGCCGCCCGGTGCCGTAGTCCGTCCCCTTCTCCCGCAAGCGGCCGGCGGTGCACGCGAGCGTGCCGCAGTCCGGGAACACCTCCGCCGTGAAGGCGATGCGCCCGCCTTGCGGGCCCACCCGCAGGTTGGCGACGCCGACCGGGTAATCGGTCACCTGGTGCGCCCGCCCGCCGTCCGGGCGGACCCGCCACACCTGGCGGGAGCCGGAGCGCGAGGAGAGGAACCACAGCCATTTGCCGTCCGGGCTCCATTGCGGCTCGTTGTCGTTCCCGGGGTGATCCGTCAGGCGCCGCGGCCGCGCCTCCGGGCGCGTGAGGTCGAGCAGCCACACGTCGCTCTGCCGGTTATTCGTTTCGAGGTTCGTTTCCGTGACGACGAAGGCCACTGCCGTCCCGTCCGGCGCGACCTGCGGGTCCGACAGCCGGGCCAGCGAGGCGAGGTCGGACGGCTCGAGCCCGCGACCGAACGCGGGCACGGCGAGAAGCGCGGCGGCGGCGAAGGCGAGTCCCCTGTTCATCATCGTGGGTGGCTCCCGTATGCTGAAAGCGGCGAAGGCCGTGCGGCCGGCTCCCGTTCCTGCCGGCAGGCGGTTCGAGCCGCGAGTATACCTGCCGGTCCCGCGACCGGCCCGTGCTCCCGAGGAACGCCATGGAAGCGAAAGCGGTAATGATCATGACCACCGTGGACGGCGAGGACGCTGCGGCGCGGCTCGCCACCACGCTCGTGGAGCGACGCGAGGCCGCCTGCGTGCAGCAGCTCGACATCAGAAGCCGCTACCGCTGGCGGGGGGAGGTGAAGTGCGACCCCGAGATCCTCCTGCTCGTGAAGACGACGCAGGCGGCGGCGCCGGCGGCAATGCGCACGATCCGCGACGAGCACCCCTACGACGTGCCCGAGATCCTCGCGCTGCCCGTCACCGACGGCCTGCCCGCGTACCTCGAGTGGCTGCAGGCGGAAACGCGCTGACCGGGCGCGTCACAAGAGCTTGTACATGACGTGAGCGTCGACGAGCCCCAGCCGTGCGTGCCGGAACGCCTTCGGCAGCGTACCGACGATGTGGAAACCCTCCCTGGACCACAGGTGCACCGCGGCCTCGTTCGTCGCGACGACGAGGTTGAACTGCATCGCGAGGAAGCCGCGCGCCCGCGCTTCCTCCTGCGAGTGGCGGCACATCGCCGTCGCCACGCCCCGGCCGCGTGCGGCCGTGGCGACGATGTAGCCCGCGTTCGCCACGTGCGCACCGAGCGCCGGCTGGTTGGGCTTGAGGTAGTAGAAACCGACGAGACCGCCGGGTTCGGTTTCCGCCACCCACGCCGCGGCCGGCAGCTCCACGAGGAACCGGCGCGCCTCCTCCTCGCTCACGTCGGTGGCCAGCGGCCACGTCTCGCCGGCCCGGAAGACGGGCTCGACGATGCGCCATACGGCGGGCCAGTCGGCCTCCTCGTACGGGCGGATGCGAATGGCGTCCGTTGCGCTCATGCCTGCGCCGATTCTATACCCTCGACGGCGACGGGCTGTGGCCCTGCCGCGGCAGGGCGTATCCTGAGCCGGTGAGCGGGCGACGTTTTCCACATCGGTTGCTGGCGGCGGTCATGCTCGTCGCCGGTGCCTGGCTTGCCGCGCCGGCGGCGGCGGAAGACCGGGCGTCGATGGAGGAGATGGAATCGCTCCTCTTGCGGCAACCGCTGCGCATCAGTGCCGCGGTGAGCAGGATCGCGCGGCCGGAGAGCGACGCCCCGGCAATGTTCTTCCTCGGGTTCGCGGGGTTCGGCGAGGAGAAAGTGTTCGCCGAGGAGATCCGCTTCGCCGCGGACGTCATCGCCGCACGCTACGGCACCGCCGGGCGCAGCCTGTTGCTCGTCAACGACCGGCGCGACGCAGGCGCCCTGCCGCTCGCGACGGTCAGCTCCCTGCGCTACGCGCTCCGGGCCCTCGCCCGCCGCATGGACGTGGAGCAGGACGTGCTCTTCCTCGCGATCTCCTCGCACGGCGGCGAGCATCACGTCGTCGTATCGCACGAGCCGCTTGCGCTCGGCGATCTCACCGACGAAGCGCTCGCCGCCGCGCTCGACGACTCGGGCATCAAGTGGCGCGTCATCGTCATCTCTGCCTGCTTCTCGGGCAGCTTCATCGAAGCGCTCAGCGACCCGCACAGCATCGTCATCACCGCGGCCGCGGCGGACCGGAGCTCCTTCGGCTGCGCGGACGACCGGGATCTCACCTGGTTCGGCGAAGCGTTCTACCGCGACGCGCTGCCCGCCGCGAGCTCGCTCCGGGACGCCTTCGAGCGCGCCGTGTCCCTGATTGCCGCGCGCGAGCACATCGAGGACGTCGAGCCTTCCCTGCCGCAAGCACACTTCGGCGCGGCAATCGAGTCCCGCCTCGCGGAGCTCGAGAGCGCGCGACGCTGAACGACCTCACGGGCGCGCGAACGACAGGCGCCCGCGCTCGTCGCGCTCCAGGCGGAAGAGGTCCGGGTTCCGCAGGCCGCTCCAGCCGGCGAAGCCGAAGCCCGGGTCGATGGAATGCAGGACGAGGGCGAGCAGGTGCCCGTGGGTCACCGCGACCGGGAGGCGATGCGGCCCGTCGAGCAGCTCGTGGAGCACCGCGAGACCGCGCGCCAGCGCCTCCTGGCCCGACTCGCCGCCCGGCAGGGCGAAATCCGGATCGTCGAATGCGCGCCGCACGAGCTCGCGCCAGTGCGCCACCGGCTGCGGCGAGATACGGCGTTCCGCCAGCCGCTCGTCCCGCTCGATCGCGAGCCCCGAGCGCCGCGCGCACGGCTCGATCGTGGCGACCGCCCGCGCGTACGGGCTGGAGACCACGCGATCGACCGGCAGCGCGGACAGCCGGTCGGCCAGCTCGAGGGCCTGGCGGCAACCGGCTTCCGTGAGCGGCGCGTCGGGCTCCTGCCCAGAGGTCGCGCAGTGCCGGACGACGAGGACGGCCGTCATCGCCGGGCACGCGTCAGCGCGCTTCTTCGACCCACTCGACCCAGTACGCGCGAAGCTGGCCCGCCTTCATCGGCGGCAGCGATGCGAGCAACCGGTCCCTGAGCGCGCCGGCCGTCTGCGCGTCGCCCAGCTTGTGCCGCTCGCGCGCTTCCTCGAGCAGCGCGCGCTCGCGAATCGTCAGGTTGCCGAAGGGATCGGCGAAGGTATCGAGCCGCGCGCGGTCCAGCGCGCCGGTCCAGGTGAAGCCGGCGTCCTCCGCCACGCTGTCGCGGATGGCACGGTAGCGTTCCGCGGCGGCGCCGCTGTCGATCTCGCCGGTGAGGACGCCGAGGCGCGTACGGGACGGCGATGTGCTGGATCTCGTAGGTGAAGTCGTAATGGCTGTTGCGCGCGAACTCCTCCGGCGGCCGCTCGATGCAGATGGCGTCCGGCTGCACTCGCTCGAACCAGGCCCGGAACACGGCAGGCTGGTAGGTTTCCGCCACCAGCATGGCCGAATGGGCGACACCGAGCACGACGACCTCGGTACGCTCGCCTTCATCCGGGTTGGCGAGCGCCGCGAGCGGCAACAGGCAGCCGAGCAGGAGCGGCGCGACGAGCCGCGTGCCGGGCCTCACCAGCCTCACTCGTTTTCGGGATTCTCGCCTTCGGGAGTCGCGCTTTCGCGGCTCGCCGGCTCGTAGACGATCGGCGCCCGCACCGGGGCGACGCCGGGATTCTCGACGTAGAACGTCACCGCGAGGCTGTCCTGCGGCACGTAGAAGTCGAACCGGTCGCCGGGCCGCAGCTCGCGGATGCCGGTCCTGCGCCCGTTCACGAACACGGAGACCTGCCGGGGCGGCGTCATGGTCATGAGGTCGCCCCCGGCCAGCCGCAGCGTGACCTGGCGACCCGAATCGGACACGCGTATCACCTCGCCCTCGAGGCGCGCGTAGTACTGCCCTTCGCGCGCGACGACGGCGCGGCAGGCGCTCTTGATGTTCGGGAAAAGCGTGAGCGTCCTCCGGGCCCAGGTGACGTTGTCGCAGGACTTCCCGCTCGCGACGAACGCACGCTCGGGCGCGCCCTCCTGCGCCAGTGCCCCGACTGCCGGTATCGCCACCGTGCAGGCCACGGCGGCGAGCGAAATGCCCTTCCAGAATCCCGTCATGCCGTCCCTCGTGCCGGACACCCCGGCTTCCCTCGTGATCGCGGGATAGCTTATCACGGGCGGCTACCGGGGCCCGCCGGCCTAAAGCCTGCCGCCGTCCGGCCGATATACAGGCCAGTCCGTCCTGAAGGGAAGGAAAACATCGTGACGACGACCCCGCACAAGGTGGCTTATGGATTCGTCGAGCGCCTGGCGCAGGACCTCAAGGATGCGCAGCTCGAGCTGCCGGCGTTCCCGGAAGCGGTGCTGCGGGTCCAGCGGGCGCTGCAGTCGCCCGATACCGGCGCCTCCGACATCGTGTCGATCTTGAGCTCGGATCCGGGCCTCGCGGCCAACGTGCTCCGGATCGCCAATTCGGCGGCGTTCCGGCCGGCCGCGGGCGAGGTGACCGACCTGCGCAACGCCGTCAGCCGGCTCGGCTTCAACATGGTCCGCACCATCTCCGTGGAGTTCGCGATGCGCCAGCTCCGCCGCAACGAGGACCGCTCCCCGGCCGCCCGCGCCGAGCTCGAGGAGATCTGGCGCGACAGCCTGAGCGTCGCCTCGCTGTGCCACGTGCTCGCGCGGCATTACACGCCGATCAACGCCGACCAGGCATTGCTGACCGGCCTGCTGCACGCGCTGGGACGCCTGTACGTCGTCATGCGCGCAGAGGATCGCAGCGACGTGACCCCGGCCGAGATTCGCGAGATCGCGTACGGGTGGCAGGCCGTCATCGGCAAGGCGATCCTGGAAAGCTGGGGCTTGCCGGAGGCGCTGCAGCACGCCGTCGAGTTCCAGGACGACACCGAGTGCGAGCGCGACACCGTGTCCGAGATCGGCGAGCGCGCCGGCGGCCCGGCGTCGCTCACCGACGTGCTGATCACGGCGAAGGTGCTGCATTCGGACGAGCAGCGTGCGAAGGCGGCCGAACTGCCCGCCGTCCAGTGGCTCAGCGCCATCAAGGACGGCAACCCGGCAGCCGTCCTCGAGGAGCATGCCGCCGAGTTGCAGGCGCTCAAGGATTCGTTCTCCGCCTGATCGCGTACCGCCGCGCTAAAGCTGCAGCCCGCCGCGCGCACGCAGCGCGGCCAGCGTCGGGTCGCGGCGGGCGAGCCACGCGGCGCGCCAGCCGTCGGCGCGGGCGCGCTCGATGGCGCGCGCAGCGCCGTCGTGGTCCTCGCGCATCGCGAGCACCATCGCACGTTCGTAGTCCAGCTCGGGATTGACGAGGCCCTCCTCCACGAGCCGCGCGAACAGGCGCTCGGCATCGGCCAGGAGCGCGAGCGCGGGCTCGCGGGCCTCGGTCGCGAGCAGCGCCTGCGCGTAGTACAGCGCGTGCGGGAAGCGCCACGTCCACAGCAGGGAATCGGAGACCCATTGCCGCAGGTCGCCGCGCACCCGCCGGTAGTAGCCGAGCGCATCTTTCGGGTGACCTGCGACGAGCTGCGCGAGCGCGGCATTGGCCAGCGCTTCGTCGCTCGAGCGCTCGCCCTGCAGCCGGCCTTCCGTGTACCCGCAGAGCTCGGCGTCGCGCCCGGTGGCGACGAGCAGCGCCACGCGCGTACGCACCACCTGCACGTCGTTGGGCGCGAGCGACTCCGCCTGCCGCAGCGCCCGCTCCGCGGCATCGATGTCGTCCTCGTCGAGCTCGAGCAGCGCGACTCCCGCGGGGTAGTAAGCCCGCTTCGGGTTGATGCGCATCGCCCGCTGCCACCATTCCCGCGCTTCCTCGATATGTCCCGCACGGCGCTCGACCTGGGCCATCCCGGAATGCGCGACGGTGAATTCCGGCGAGATCTCGAGCACCTGGCGGAAGCGCTCGCGCGCCGCCTCGACCTCGCCCGCCTTGAGCAGCACGAAGCCCAGGTTGCTGCCGACGATGGGCGACAGCGGATCCGCCTCCCACGCGCGCTGGAAGCGCGTTCTCGCCTCGCGCAGCCGCCCGAGATCGGTGAGCGTAAGCCCGAGCCACGTGTGCGCCATGGAATAATCCGGCTTGAGCTCCAGCGAGCGGCGCAGCGATTTCTCCGACGCCGCGAAATCCCCGCGCAGGCGCTCGATGAACCCGCGCGAGGCGTGCGCCTCCGCGAGCCGCGGATCGAGCGCGAGCGCGCGCTCGACGAGCGGCGTGGCCTGGGCGAGCGCTTCCTCGACCGGCATCTGGCCGTAGCCTTCACCGCTGGCGCTCAACAGCGAGTACGCGTCCGCGAGACCCGTGTAAGGCAACGCGAACTCCGGGTCGCGCTCGATCGCCTGCTCGAAGAACCGCACGGCGCTGCGCAACGAGTCCTCAGTGCGCTTGTGGAACTGGTGGCGGCCCATGAGGTACAGGTTGTAGGCCTCGATGTTGCGCGTGCCGGGCACGACGCGCGGCGGCCTGCCGCCGTAGACCTCGACGTGGAGCGCTTCGAACACGTCGCGGGAGATCTCGTCCTGGATGCGGAAGATGTCGCCCTGCTCCCGGTCGAACACGCGGCTCCAGCGCTGGTAACCGTCGGCGGTGTCCAGCAGCCGCACCACGATGCGCAGGTGGCCGTCGCTCTTGCGCACGCTGCCTTCCAGCACGTTGGCGACGTTCAGCGTCTCGCCGATCGTGCGCACGTCGCTCGCGCCGTCGCGGAACGCGAACGCCGAGCTGCGGGCGGCGACGCGCAGGCCGTCGACCCGTGACAGCACGTTGAGCAGGTCTTCCGCGAGGCCCTCGCAGAAATAGTCGTTCTCGCGATCGCCGCCGATGTTGCGGAACGGCAGGACCGCCAGCGACCGCACCGGCGGCGGCCGCGACGGCGCCGGGAGCGCAGGACGCGGCGCCGGCTCGAGCGCCGGCAGGTCCGGCGTGCGCTGGACGCCGCCCGGCGTGAGGTCGAACACCCAGGCCAGCACGAGCACGAACGGGAACGCCACGATGGCGAGCAGGATGACGAGGCGGACGGTCCACGCCGGCAGCAGCAGCTCCGGGAAGATGACGGATGAGACCTCGATCGCGACCCATGCCGCAACGATGTAGAGCGCGGCGACGCGAATGACCTTGCGCCGCCGAAGCTCGCGGAAGAAGCGCTCGATCCTGGCTGCGGCCGGAGGGCGAACCATGACCGATTCTCGCACATCGCGACCCGGGGTGGCGGAGCTGCCATACTGCTCCGCGCCATGACGACGACGGCAAGCCGGCGGCAACTCGTGAGCATCGCGGCGATCCTGTTCGCGGTCAGCACGGCGTCCATCACCTGGACCATGTTCGTTCCGCTGGTCGTCGTGCACCTCGAACGGATGCAGGCGAGCGCATTCCTGACCGGGGTGGCCGCGAGCATCTGGGCGCTGCCGATCCTCCTGTTCGGTCCCGTTTACCCGCGACTGATCGCGCGGCTCGGTGCGATACCGGCACTGACCGGGGGCATGGTCGTCTCTGCCGCGGTCATCGTCCTGTTCCCGGTGTTCCGGAACGTCTGGGCGTGGATCGCGTTGAGCATCGTGTCCGGTGCCGCCCAGGGGCACCTGTGGGTGCTGACCGAAGCCTGGATCAACCACGTGGCCTCGGACGGCATTCGCGGGCGGGTGACGGCGCTCTATTCGGCCTTGCCGGCCGGCGCGTCCACGCTCGGACCGGTGATCCTGCTGTGGGTCGGCTTCGAGGGCATGCTGCCCTTCGTCGTTGCGGCCGCGTTTCTCGTCGTCTCGGTCGTTCCGCTGTACCTGTTCAGGGACATCGAGCCGCGAACCGGGAATGCTCCCGTCCCTGCCCTGCGCCACCTGCTCTTGCCCACCGCGGGGCTCATGGTCGTCGCGTTCATCGCGGGCGTGTTCGAGGACGGGGCCGTGGGCCTGCTGCCGATGTACGGCCTGAGCCACGGGCTGGGCGAGGACCTCGCCGTCACGCTGGTGACCGCGTTCCTGCTCGGGCGCTTCGCGCTGATCTACCCGATCGGCCACCTGGCCGACCGCTACGACCGCAAGGGCGTCCTGCTCGTCACCTCGACGCTGACCCTGGCCTGCATCCTGCTCATGCCGCTCGTCGTCGGCAACGAGCTTCTCCTGCTCTGCATCGTGTTCCTGTGCGGCGCAGTCAGCGGCGCGTTCTATTCGCTCGGGCTGGCGTTGCTGGGAGCTCGTTTCCGCGCCCACGCGCTCACCTCGGCCAACACGCTGTTCATCATCGCCTACAGCCTGGGGCTGGTCATCGGCTTCCCGGCCACCGGCCTCGCGATGGACGCGTGGGGCGCGTCCGGGTTCACGTACGCCCTGTCCGCGGGCGTGCTGGCCGTGATCGTCGTGATACTGCTGGACCGGTGGCGCGCCGGCCGTTGAAAGCGGATCAGCCGAGCACGAGGAGCGGCCGTCCGCCGAGCGCCTGCAGGAACACTGCCGCCGTGAACGCGAGCCATGCCAGCGTGGCGGCCACGACGGCGATCGAGCCGGCTTGCCCGCGCCGGCGCAGCGCGTAACCGAGGAGCGGCAGGAACTGCATCCCGTGGCTCGAGAAGAAGTGCGCAACGCGCAGGTCGCCGCCCCGCTGCGACCAGCCGACGAGCGGCAGCCCGCCGGCATCCGTCGTCACGTTCCCCACCCAGTGGCTGCCCGCGATGCTGGACATGTAGCCGGCAACGACCAAGGTCGCGACCGCCGACAGGGCGAGCCCGAGCGCCGCGGCCAGGCGGAGCGGATCCCGGCGCAGTCCCGGGCCGAAGTCCCGCCACAGCCAGTAGCCCATGAGGAACGGTGCCGCGACGAGGACCAGCGCACCGACGCCCATCAGCGCGTACATGACCTGCTCGAGCACGGTCTCTTCGTTGAAGTGCGAGGCACGCCCGCGTGCGGCCTGCAGCACGATCCAGGCGATCTCCAGCAGGCCGGCACACGTGCTCCAGGCGACGGCGGCACGGAAGCCCCGTGCGTGCCGGCGCGCCTCGGGCAGGAGGCGTGCGAGCAACGCGAGAGTCGCGAAATGCAGGGCAAGCGAGGCCTGGAACTTGAGCGGCTTGCTCCACACGGAGACGCCGTTCAGCAGCCTCTCGTCCACCGCCAGGGCGCCCAGCGTCACGAGGAACAGCGCCGCCATCACCCATGACGCGTCCACCCAGGGCTGCGCGGGCGAAGCCGGCGCACGCGCCGCCAACGGCCGCTGCGCGGTGCCGGAGAGAACCGCGCTCATTGGAGGGCTCCCGCGGGCACCGGCCGGCGCCGGCCGGCCCCGGCCTGGAGCGCCAGGAACAGGAGCAGGCCGACCGGTCCGAACAGGAAAGTGGCGGCGAGTATCGGCGCCTGGACCACCCGGGCGATGCCGAACCGGTCGGCGCGGCGCGCGATCCACGCGCCCACGAACAGGTCGAACGCGAGGTAATGGATCCAGCCGGCGAGGCGCACGGGCTCGCTCTCGAACAGCTTGCCGACGCCGGCGAGCGACGAGTAGTCGCCCTCCGCACCCGCGAACCAGGCGGCGACCAGCACGAAATAGCCGGCGCTCAGGATTCCGGGGATGACGTACGCGGGCACGGCCTGCAGCAGCGGCCGGCGCGGCCCGAAGATCAGCAGCACCCACCCGGCCATGGCGGCGAGGTTGGCGAACCGGAACAGGCTTTCCCAGTCCACGAGACCTCCGTCGTGAAGTTGACAATGGCAACATTGGACAGCCTAGGGGCCAATGTGGACATTGTCAACATCTTCGTGCGATCATTCCGCCCGATGACGAGGGCCGCCTACCATCACGGGGACCTGCGCCGCGCGCTGCTCGCGGCCGGCGAGCGCCTGCTGCGGCAGGACGGCGTCGCCGGGCTGAGCCTGCGGTCGGTCGCCAAGGCGGCGGGCGTGAGCCACACCGCGCCCTACCGCCACTTCGCGGACAAGCAGGCACTCCTGGCCGCGCTCGCGGAAATCGGCTTCACGCGGCTGCGCGACGGCATGGCCGCCGCGGCCGCGAAACATCCCGGCGACCCGCGGCGCCAGCTCGTCGAGGCCGGAGTCGTCTACGTGCGCCTCGCCACCGCCCACCCGGAGATGACGCATCTCATGTTCGGGGGCGTGCTGCCGGACAGTGCCGTCGACGAGGACCAGCGGCGAACGGCGCAACAGGCGTTCCAGGGCCTCGTCGGGATCATCGAGGAAGGGATTCGCGCAGGAGCGTTCGTCGATCGCCCGCCGCTCGAGCTTGCCGCGTCCGCCTGGTCGCTCATGCACGGGCTCGCGATGCTGCTCACCACCGGCCGCCTCGGCCGGACCGGCGCGGCGAAGCTCCGGCCGGAGACCCTCGCCCGCCGCGTCGCGGAGCACCTGGTCGACGGCATCGCGGCCCGCTGAGCCGCCTACCAGTACGAATCCCAGCGCAGCTTGACGATCACGGCGTTGCCGGTGGGCGGCTCGCGTCCCAGGTCCGCGAGCTGCGGCTGGATGCCGTGGTTGAAGACGACGAACAGCTCGCGCCCCGGCTCGATGATCCAGCGCAGGCGTGCGTTGATGCCGGTCTCGTCGGACAGCGAGTCGTGCTGCACGAAGGTCGAGACCGTGAGGTCCGGCGTGAACGAGTACGCCGCTTCGAGCTGGGTGAGGCGGATGATGAAATCGCCCTGCGGCAGGTAGCCGAAGTTGTTCTCGTTCTCGATCTCGAACCGGAGCTTCCCGTCGGGCGACGTCCACGCGATCTCCAGCGACGTCGTCCTCAGCGTGCCGCTGAAGAAATCGCCGGTGCTCACCTCCCCTTCCAGGACCCACGGCCGCGATTCCGGGGTATTGCCGCGCACGATGAGGCGGTTGAAGCGGTACTCCCCGGCGGGGATCGTGACGCCGGGCACGATCGTGAACGGCTCGGTGAGGCGCTCGTAATCCGCGAGCAGCACGGGATCGAAGTAGTAGCCGGTCTCCGTCGTCATGCGGAATGGCAAAAGCGCGAGCTCCTTGCTCTGCGGCTTGCCATCGAGGTCCTCGACCTGGATGTACTCGCCCCCGAACTGGAACCGGCGCACCCAGTGGAACGTGCCGCCCTGCGGGCGCAGGCGGTACAGCAGGATGCCGAGGTACTGGCGCGTCCCCGGCCGCGGCAGGAAGCCGAGCGCCGGATCGAGCGCCTCGCCGAACTCGTTCGCCTTCGCGAACGCGTACCAGGAATCGTTCGGGTACTCGACGCTGACGCCGTAGCCGTCCGCCTTTCCCGGCGCGAGATCGCCGGACGAGCGGCCGTACCAGCCCGCCACGGTCAGGTTCCGGTTGCCCCTGAACTCCGACGTGCGCCACACGCCGTCGAAGCCCGCGTAGGCGTTGTCGCCGACGCCGGTCGGGTCGCCGTGCGTCAGCAGCGTGCCGAGGCGCAACTCGTCGTTCACGTCGTAGGCCGCGCGCGCAACCGCGAGGCTCGCGGAAGGCGCAACGTCCGTGTCGCCCGTCTCCACGGCGAGCGCACCGATCGAGAACCTGCCCGCGTGGCCGAGCAGCTTCGCGCCCACGTCGATCGGCACGATCTCGCCTTCCACGAGGCCGATGCGCCGCGAGAAATACGGCACGAACTGCGTGCTCAGGTTGCCGTCGTCGCCGATGTTCAGGCCGTGGCCGAACTCGAACAGGTTGGAGCCCTCGAGGAAGAACGGGCGCTTCTCCGGCAGGAACAGCGAGAAGCGGTCGAGGTTCACCTGGCCTTCCTCGACGTCCGCCTCGGCGAAGTCCGGGTTGAAGGTCAGGATCCCTTCGAGCTCGGGCGTGAACCGGTACTGGATGCCCAGGCCGGCGTCGCCGGAGCGGTCGCCGCCGGACGCGCTCTCGTAGCGGGCGAGCGCGTACGGCTGGATCGCGAGGCCGACGCCCTGCTTCATGTCCTCGATGCCCGCCAGGGATCCGGCGCGGCGCAGGTCGAAGATGTCCGAATCGAGCGTGATGCCGGCCCAGCGCAGCGAGTGCTGGTCGCGTGCGACGTAGCGGCCGACGTTCAGGCCCCAGGCGCCGAGCCGCTCGCTGAACTGGAGGCTGCGGATGGAGATCGCGATCTCCGCGGTCCAGCCGTGCGGCGTGCGCTGCACGGCCGCCTCCCAGACGCCGTTCCAGTTGTCCTCCGTGACGCCGTTGACGTTGAGGCCGTCCGTGCGCGCGCCGCCGGCGTTGACCTGGAACCAGTAGCCGAGGCGGCGCGCCCCGAAGGTGTCGAGCACGATCGTGACGTGATCGTCGTCCTCCAGGTCGTCGTCGCGCTGCAGCGTGTGCACGGCAATCCGTTCGGGAGCGGGGTCCTCGTTCACGAAGGCGAACCAGAGGTTCTCGCCGTCCGCGAGCACCCGCACCTCGGTGGCGTACGGCGTCGGCGCGCCGGGACGCGGCTCCTGCTGGGTGAGCCGGATCGCCTCGGCTGCCTGCCACGCCGGCTCGTCGAAGCGCCCGTCCAGCGTCATCTCGCCGGCGGCCACGCGCCCGGCGACCGCTTCCGTCGCCGCCGTCGCGGGAAGCGCGGCCCACGACGCGAGCACGACGGACGCCACGCGCACCCATCCGCGATCGACCGCCATTGCGCTCATGCACCTCGCCTGCAAACGGACGTGCCTCCCCGGCCGCAAGCCCATCGGGCCTTTGCTTCCTCGTTGAGATGCACCTGCGGGGGCTTTGGTTTGGGAGGCGCCGTCAGGCGAGGGCGACGTCGAGGCACATCATGACGACGAAGCCCGCCATCAGGCCGCCGGTGCCTTCCGCTTCCGCACCGTGGCGGTGCGTCTCCGGGATCACTTCGTCGCTGATCACGAAGATCATCGCGCCCGCCGCGAACGCGAGGCCCCACGGCAGCAGGAACTCGGCGAAGCTGACGGCCGTGATGCCCACGAGCCCGGCCAGCGGCTCGACCAGCCCGGTGGCGGACGTGACCAGGAAAGCCGCAGGCCTCGAGTAGCCGATCGTCAGCAGCGCGAGCGCGGTCGCCGTGCCTTCCGGCACGTTCTGCAAACCGATGCCGATCGCGAGCGCAATGCCGTTGCCGACGTCGCCGCCGCCGAAGCCGACGCCGACGGCGAGCCCTTCAGGGACGTTGTGCAGCGTGATCGCGATGACGAACAGCCAGATGCGACGGATGCGATCGGTGTCCGGACCTTCGCGACCGATGATGAAGTGCTCGTGCGGCAGGCCGGAATGGATGAACCACAGCGCGGCCGCGCCGAGCAGGATGCCCAGGCTCACGATGACCACGGCCTGCAGGTCGTTCCCCTCCGGCCCCGCGGCCGCCCCCAGCGCCGGCAGGATCAGGGAGAAGAACGAGGCCGCCAGCATGACGCCGGCGGCAAACCCCAGCATCACGTCGCGCAGGCGGCCTTCGAGACGCCGGACCGCGAGCGCCGGCAGCGCGCCCAGCGTGGTGGCGAGACCGGCCAGCAGGCTGCCGACCCCGCCGAGCGCGATCGGGGACCACTCAGCCGGCGACAACACGGCCCCCGCCAGGCCCGTGCCGCGTGGGTGCCCTACTCCCCACGAACATCCTCCGCGTCGACGCTTCCCGTGAAGCCATTGCGGGATGATGTCACGGTTGCCCGCAACATGCCGAGGCCCGGGGCGCGACGGCCGGTAACACGACCTCCGCCGACACCGGGTAATGATCCGAGGGATAGCGCCCCTCGTCGTGGTCGTAGAGGATGCGGGCGTCCGTGACGCGGGTGCCCGGCTCGACGAACACGTAGTCGATCTTCGGGCCGTCGCGCCTGCCGGTGAACTCGTGGAACGTGCCGGCCGGGTGCGCCTCCGGGTGCACGGCACGGAACGTGTCGACCAGCCGCACGGGCGCTTGCGGTTGCTCGCCCTGGAGGTAGAGGATCGCCGGGTTGTCCTCGCCGGCGTTGAAGTCGCCGGTGACGATGACAGGATCGCGCGGCTCGCGCGCGGCGATGCGTTCGGCGAGCAGCTCCGCGCTGCGCATGCGCGACGGCTGCGACTCGTGATCGAAATGGGTGTTGAACACCTGGAGCGCCCTGCCCGTTCCGGCCTCGACGAAGCGTCCCCAGGTGACGATGCGCGCGATCTGGTTGCCCCAGCTCTTCGAGCCCGGCACGTCCGGCGTGTCCGACAGCCAGAACGTGCTGCCGTCGACGACACGCCAGCGATCGGCCCGGTACAGGATCGCCGAGTATTCGCCGCCTTCGGCGCCGTCCTCGCGCCCGACGCCGATCTCG
>Ga0079224_100001872_pt1 | contig 24854 bp, 32 predicted proteins | sample Stecom2015_FD_80414 | JGI IMG/M metagenome (GOLD analysis project Ga0079224, IMG submission 80414) | Agricultural soil microbial communities from Utah to study Nitrogen management - Steer compost 2015 | ecosystem: Environmental > Terrestrial > Soil > Agricultural land | place: USA: Utah... | reverse complement strand
TACGACGGGGCGTGCGTGTGGGTCGCCGATGGCAGCCACTGGCTAACCCAGCGTCACATCACGTACCGAGACTGGACGGTCCCGGCGGTGACGACCGACCCGGAGGTGTGGTCGGCGGCCGGGGAGGTGTCGCTGCGCGTGCGGCTGCGGTGGACCTGGTACGACGTGACGGCGGACTTCACCGGCGTCGAGGACCTGGACGAGGCGGCGGAGCGTCTGGAGGAGGCGATCAATGCCGCGATCGACGCTCGCACCTACGGCGGCACGCCCAACCCCGCCAGCCCCTGGAGCTGGATCCGGGAGCATCCGGGGACGGTCAGCGTCGCGTGGAACGGCACGGCGATGGTCTGCAACGTCTCGGTGGGCGGCGGCGACGCCGGCGCGCCGCACTGGACGGAAATCCTCACGCGGATGGAGTTCGCCGCGCCGGCGTCGGGGGAGGCGGCGGCGGTGTCCTCGCTGATGAACCTCGCATCGGTCGGCCACAGCTACGACCTGATCGACGTGGACCCGTGGACCGGGGGCTGGGTGTTCAGCGGCGGCGAGCCGGTGGACTGGGCGCGGGAGCTGATCGAGGCGGCGGCGGAGACGGGGGGAGGAGGTAGCGACGTGAGCACGATCACCGGGAGGCATGCGAACTTCGTGAGCCTCGGGGGCGTCTACTCGTGGTTCAACCCGGGGGAGGCCTCGGACCTGGACGGGCTGCCGGCGGTGTGCGAGCTCGACCCCGGCTATGAGAGCGATGTGCTGCGGGGGAGCGCTGCGGTGGTGTGGGATGAGCCGATCCCGGCGGACGCCGAGCTGCTGGGGGTCACCGTCTCCATGCACGCCGCCTCGCGGGACTTGGGTGCAGGCGTCGCGGCCATGCTCGCCTCGGTGCGGCTCTACGACGGCGTCACGCCGGTCGGCGACGCGCGGCAGGTGGCGATGCCCGCCGGCTCGCTGGCGTTGGTGGAGGTCGGCGGGGCGGCGGACGCCTGGGGGGTGACGCTCACCAAGGCGCTGCTCGACAACCTCCGCATCGGGATCGTGGTGAGCAACACCGACGACGCGGTCATCGGGGAGGCGGCGATCGACGGGGTGGAGGTCACGCTGCACCTCAACTACGCCCCGGAGGTGGCGATCACCAGCCCCACCGACGGCGACACCATCTACGTCGGCGAGGAGGCGACGCTGACTGCCACGGCGACCGACGTTGAGGACGGGGACCTGTCGGACTCGATCGAGTGGGGCCTGCGGGCCGCCGGGAGCGCGGACCCGTTCTTCATCATCGGCACCGGCGCGAGCGTCGGGTGGACGCCGCCGCGGACGGGGCAGTACGAGGTGCGGGCGGCGGCGACGGACTCGGGGGGGCTGACGGGCTCGCATATCGTGACGGTGACGGTGACGGAGCGGGCGGTGGAGCCGGGGCCGGTCGTGGGCATGGGCTTCCGCGCCCGCGCCCTGGGGAGGGGGAGGGGACGATGATGGAAAAGCATGCTAACAATCCAGTACCCGCACAGGGAGGGGCGGCCCTGCGCCTCGACTACATCGCGGAGCCGCTTCGGCACCTGGCTGTTCCCATCGCCGATCTGACCCCGGACGCGTCCAACGCCCGCAGGCACGACCAGCGCAACCTCGACGCCATCGCCGCGTCGCTGTCCCGGTGGGGGCAGCGGCTGCCCATCGTGGTGCAGCGGGAAGGGATGGTGGTCCGGGCCGGAAACGGCCGGCTGGCGGCGGCCAAGAGCCTGGGCTGGACGCACATCGCCGCCGTGGTGGTGGACGACACGTCGGTGGAGGCGGTGGCGTTCGCCATCGCGGACAACCGGACGGCGGAACTGGCGACATGGGACGACGAGACGCTGGCGAGCCTTCTGGACACGCTGCCGAAGGACGTCCTGCCCGATACGGGGTTCACGGACGCGGAGTTGGCGGACCTGCTGGACGGGCTGACGCCGGCTGAGCCGGAGGAGGGGCGTCAGCTCACCGAACAGCTGGGTGTGCTTATCGAGTGCGAGACGGAAACGCAGCAGCGAGAGATTTATGAAGAGATGGAGCAGAGGGGGCTCAAATGCCACGTGTTGACGTTGTAAACACCACCCCAATTGTCAACAGTTTTCGGGTGCAGCAGGTTGCCGGCCTGTTCGATCTTCGCATCGGCAGCGAAAGCCGCGAGGCGTTCACGGTTGACGTGCCATCGGCGGACGAGGAATGGAGCATCGGCGCCATTGTGGGACCAAGCGGGTCGGGAAAGTCTACCGTTGCCCGGGCGGCGTATGGCGACGTGCTCTACGCAGGGGATGAGTGGCCAGCAGACCGGGCGGTAGTCGATGCCTTCCCGTCGGACCTCTCTGCCAAGACCATCACCGACACCCTGGCCGCAGTCGGCTTTGCGAGCCCGCCGGCGTGGTTGCGTCCGTACGCCGCACTGAGCAATGGCGAGCGGTTCCGTTGTGACCTGGCCAAGTGCCTGCTCCGGCCCGCACCCATAGCAGTGTTCGATGAGTTCACAAGCGTGGTTGATCGGCAGGTGGCCAAGATCGCGTCGATGTGCGTGGCCCGAATGGTCCGATCCGCCGGAAAGAAATTCGTCGCCGTCACCTGTCACTACGACGTGCTTGAGTGGTTGGAGCCGGATTGGGTGGTGGACATGGCGACCGGCGAAACGTCATGGGGGCGTCTTCAACGTCCGCCGATCAACTTCGAGGTCTCAAGGTGCGACCGGAGTCTGTGGCGAGTGTTTGGGCGTCATCACTATCTAGACGCGGACCTGCACCCGTCCGCGATGTGCTACGCGGCATGCCACGACGGTCGCCCAGTCGCCTTCTGCGCCACGATGCCATCCTTCGGTTGGAAAGGCAGGAGGCGGATACACCGCCTGGTGGTGCTGCCGGACTATCAGGGGGTGGGGCTTGGGCTGCGGCTGTTGAACGCGGTCGCGGCGCGTGAAGCCGAGTCGCATCGCATATCCATCGTGACCAGCCACCCGCGCCTCATCCGGGGGCTGGCTAAATCGCCTCTGTGGCGGATGCAATGGCAACGGCTGACCGGCCGCGCTCCGCACTCCTGTGGATACCGAGGCTCGGCCGGACGAAGCACCGCGTCGTTCGAGTTCATGCCGGCAGAACGACGAACTCAATCCAGCATATCGGTCCTGAGTCAATCCCGAGAGCCTGCAACTCAGACCGCTTTGCCGGGGACAGCTCGTCCCACTCTCGCGTCTCGACCGAGGTCACCCGAGCACGAGCGAATGGGGGGCGCGGACCAACACTCAGAGCGACAGTCTCTCCCGCTCGCGGCAGGCGCGACGATGGGCGTCGCGCCGTGTGGGTCTTTGTCCCGGCGATGATCTGCGGTACGTACACCTGGCGGAACCAGAGGGTTTTCATGGCGGACAGTAGGACGACGGGGACTCATTGTCGGGTGCTGGCCTAAACACTGGCCTCGCAAGGAGTTAGGAACGATGACAGGGCCGGTCGCCCCTCTACCCGAGAAGCCAGCAGACGCCCGCGTCGGCCATCTGGACATGACCGACGAGCGCGACCGCGGCCTGGTCCGACGCCAGTACGGGGCCGGGGGCCACCGCCGATGGTCAGTGGACGACGACACCAAGGCCCGGTTCGTGGACGCCCTCAAGGTCGCACTCCGATGGGCGCTGGAGCGGCAAGACCACCGGGCCGTGAACGGGTGCGTCAAGACCCTCGCCACGCTTGAGGCCCAGAACCAGGCCGACGAGCACCTGGCCGAGAAGAACGCGAGGATAGACGGCGGCAAGCCGACCGATGTTGTGGTGTTCAACATCCCTGCGCCGAAGGTCATCGGGGAGGGCTCGGGTGAGTGACGGTCTTCCGGTTCAACCTGCCACCGGTCGCGGCCTACCAGAGAGAGGCCATCTTCTGCGAAGAGCGGGCGGCGATCATCGAGGCCACGACCAAGGCGGGAAAGACCGTCGGGTGCCTGTGGTGGCAGCTCCGGGAGGCGGGGATGTGCCCGGCTCCGGCGTCGGAGCACTGGTGGATCGCTCCCATCTACGACCAGACCCGCATCGCCTACCGCCGCATGGTCCGGCTGCTCATGACGGTGGACCCGTCGAAGCGGTCGTGGGACACGAACAAGCAAGAACTAAGCGTCACGCTGGGGGGCCGGGCAGTCATCCGCTACCGATCCGGCGACGACCCGGACAGCCTCTACGGCGAGGACGTGTACTCGGCGGTGATCGACGAGGCGAGCCGGTGCAAGGAGGATGCTTGGTTCGCCGTCCGCTCCACCCTGACGGCCACGCGGGGGCGGCTGCGGATCATCGGCAACGTCAAGGGCCGGAAGAACTGGGCGTACCATCTCGCCCGGCGGGTGGAGAGCGGCGGGCTCCCCGGCTGGCGCTACGCCAAGATCACGGCCTACGACGCGGTGAAGGCCGGGATTCTCGACGCCGAGGAAGTGGAGCAGGCGCGGCGGGAACTCCCCGAGGCGGTGTTCAACGAGCTGTACCTTGGCATCCCCACCGAGGACGGGTCCAACCCCTTCGGCATCGCCCACATCAACCGATGCGTGCGGCCGGGCCTGTCGGGCCTGGAGCCGGAGTGGTTCGGGGTGGACCTCGCAAAGAGCCACGACTGGACGGTGGTGATCGGGCTCGACTCCAACGGGGATGTGGCGTACTTCGACCGCTGGCAGGGCGTGCCGTGGCCGGAGACGACGGCGCGGGTGCTGCGGGCCGTTGGGCAGAAGCGGGCGTACGTCGATTCCACGGGCGTCGGGGACGCCGTGGTGGACGAACTGCGGCGGACGGCCCCGTGGATCGAGGGGTACAAGTTTACGCAGACGAGCAAGCAGCAACTCATGGAGGGGCTTGCGACCAGCATACAGGGGGGCACCATCGGCTACCCGGACGGGCCGATCCGGTCGGAGTTGGAGTCGTTCGAGTACCAGTTCACCCGGACCGGGGGGGTGCGGTACACCGCCCCGGAGGGGATGCACGACGACTGCGTGTGCGCGCTGGCGCTGGCGGATATGCGGCGGCGTCACTCCAACGTGGGTGTTATGATTCGCGTGGGCGGTGAGCAGGTGCGCGACCAGGCGAAGTCCGGCCGCATCCGGCGCGAGGTGGTGTCGGCATGGGACGATGACACGTTTCGGTGAGAGGGGCGGATATGGGGCAATCGCAACCGGCATCCACGAAGCTCGCCAGCATCGTGCTGTGGGTGACGCTGCTCGCGTTCGGCGTAGGCCGCGCGGCCCTGTGCGTCGGCTGGCCCGGCATGGCCGCGTGGGCGTTCGCCGCCGCGTGGCTGGTCGGGTGCGGTGGACTGCCGCTGGTGGTCGTGGGGGTGATCGACGGGTTGATGGCTGAGAGGCGGGCGGGGGCTGAGTCCGGTCAGTAACGGGGACACGGGGGCGCGGGGTGAACCTGAACATCATCGGCAAACTCGGAACCCTCTCTCGTCTCAAGCGCGCCACCGACATCGGCGGGTGGGTACACTCCACCGTCCGCGTCGCCGACTACGCGCAGGGGCGGTGGTCGGCCCAGACCATCGAGGCCGCGCAGCTCGCCGCCCGCGCCGCGCAGTACCCGATGATCCTCGCCCGCCTCCGAGCTAGGGTGGAGTCCAGCCACGCCCTCCGCCTGTACCGGGCCGCCAACAGCCGCACCAAGGCGCACGACAAGTCCCTGAGCGTCAAGGCTAGGCCGCTGAGCCTGCGCGAGAACCGGGCCGTGCTCAAGTACCTCCGCGACCCCGTGCGGGGGCCGGGGGGCAAGGCAGTGATGTACGCCGAGCGGGCCGGGGACATCGAGGAGGTCATCGACCACCCCATCCTCGACCTGCTGGCCAACCCCAACCCCTGGTCGTCCGGGACCGAGCACGAGTGGCTGCTGCGGCTGTACCGGCTGCTGTGGGGCAACTCATACTGCCACTACGCATACGACCCGGAGTTCAGGCGGGGCCGCGGCGGCACGAAGTTCCCGACGATCATGGTGCCGATGGCCGCGCAGCACACAAGGCCGATTCCCGACCCCGATACGTTCATCCGCGGCTACGTCTACGGGCGGGACGGGACGATCGAGGCGGCGTTCGCGCCCGACGAGGTGTGGCACCAGAAGTACGAGCCGAGCCCGTGGAGCCCGTACCTGGGGATGAGCCCGCTGCACGACATCCTGATGGAGTGCGACGCATACGCGGCGGCGCTGGTGGCGGACAACGCCGCGTGGGAGAACGGGGCGCGGCCGAGTCACATCTTCATGGTGCCGCCCGAGACGACGCCGGATCAGATCGAACAGTTCGAGGCGAAGCTGAACGGCCAGCACCGCGGGCCGCGCAACTTCGGCCGCTTCTACATCGCCGCCCTGACGGACGTGAAGGCCCTCCAGTTTACTCCGAGGGAGATGGAGTACCTCGCGGGCAAGCACGACCACCGGAAGGTGATGCGCAACGCCTACGGCATCCCCGAGAGCGTGACCGATATGAACGACGCGAACCTCGCGTCGAGCGTGACCGGGCACCGGCAGTTCGCGGAGATGACCATCCGCCCCGCGCTGTGCGCCGACGCGGAGTTCAAGACCCACGCGATGCTCCCGGCCTTCGACATCGAGCCGGGGGAGATGTGGTTCGCCTACGACAACCCGGTGCCGCAGGATGAGGCGGCGCTGACGCACAGAGTGCAGGTGCTCACCGCGTCGGCGAACTGGACGATCGACGAGGCCCGCGCGGAACTCGGGTACGAGCCGCTGCCGGACGGGGCGGGGGCGGTGCCGCGGTTCAACGGCGTACCCCTGGACCGCGTGGGCGTGATGCAACTGCCGCCGGGGTTCGGGGGCGGAGGAGGAAGGGGCGATGACGACGACAACAGGACGCCGGAAGATCCACCCACCGGGGAGGACGACCCCAACGCGAAGGCGGAGGACGATCCTGCTGAGCCAGACACGAAGGCCGCTGGTGGTGCTGGTGATCGTGCCGGCGGAGGTGGTGATGGCGGCTGCTGCGGAGCGGGCGAGGTTAGCGATGCTCGCCCGGTTGAACTGAAGGTCTCGGAACTCACCCACCGCGATGGGGTGGTGACGAAGGACGACGACCGGCTCGACGGGGAAGAGGACCTGCGCCGGGCGCTGCGGCTGTGGTTCGATGCCATCCGGCCCGGCCTGCTGTCGGCCATGAACTCGACGGACGAGACGGTGCTGCGGCGGGAGCTGGGGGGCTACCTGCGTTCGTCCGAGGTCCGCCGGACGTTCATGGAGGCGGTGGCCGGGCCGACGATGACGATGTTCGCCCGTGGCTACGACGCCGGGGCGGGCGAACTCGGGGCGGCGAAACCAACGGTCATGGGCGTGTTCGATGTCCGCAACGAGGCGGCGGCGAGGTTCCTCGACGAGTACCGCTTCCGGCTCGCCCGGGAGGTCGCGGACACCACGGTGGACCGGCTCGTGGCGGCCGTGCGGCGCGGCATCGAGCAGGGGGCGTCGCTGCCGGAGATCCAGGCGAGCATCGCCGCCGAGTGGCCGGAGGAGAGCGAGAGCCGGGCGGCGAACATCGCGGCCACCGAGACGAGCCGGGCGCTCAACGAGGGCAAGTTGACGGCGTGGCAACAGTCGGGGGTGGTCGAGGGGAAGGAACTGCTGCTGTCGGGGAACCCCTGCGAACTGTGCGTGGCGATCGTCCAGCGGTCGCGGACGACGGGGCTTGATACGTCGGTGTTCCCGCTGGGGGCCACCCTGAGCGTGGGGGGCAGGACGTACCGCAACGACTACCGGGACATCAAGGTGCCGCCGTTCCATCCGGGATGCCGGTGCGGCGTGGCGGCGGTGCTGAGGCCGGTGGAGGGGGCTGGGCGATGACCCCCACCCCCCGCAACAAGATGCTCCGCAGGTGCAAGCGGTGCAAGACCCGCGCGGCGTTGCCACTGGACGTCTACTGCCAGCACTGCAAGCCGACGCCGCCGGGGTACGAGACGCTCCACGCCTTCCCCGAGGACCGGCGGCTGGGGGCGAACGGGAAGGTGAGGAAGGCCGGCGGACGGGGATGGGAGCTAGACCAATGAACGCAACCGAAGTCCTGCGCCGCATGCGCGAGAAGAACGGGCTCGCCGACGACGCCCCGGTGGGGATCGTGTCGAGCTTCGGCACCGTCGAGGAGGTCACCGATGACCGGAACCTCGTGCTGGTCGCCACCACCGACGACATCGACCTCGACAACGAGGTGGTGGTGCCCGCGGGGCTTCGCGGCGAGGGGTACTTCTTCCGCAACCGCAAGATCTTTGTGGACCACCGCTACGACCTTGGATCGGCCGTCGGCAAGCTCCGGTCGGCCGTCCCCTTCCCCTCGCCCAAGAACCAGCGGGGGTGGCGCATCCGCGTCCACATCGCCAAGGGGCCGCTCGGGGACGACGTGCTGACCGTCGCCCGGGAGATCGGCATCGGAGCCTCCATCGGCTTCACACCCATCGACTACGGCAAGCCCACGGCCGACGAGGTGAAGCGGTACGGGCGGGATGGCAAGACCCCCAAGTCCATCGTCCGCTCCGCCGAGTGGCTGGAGACCAGCGTCACGGCCATGCCCTGCAACGTCGCCTGCCAGGGCGGGGCCGCGGTGACGGACGACCGCAAGGCCGCCGAACTCGACGCACTGGTGGTCAAGGGCCGCATCGCCCGAGCGTCCGCCGTGGCTCTGGGGCTGCCGGCCACCCCCGTTCGGAAGTTCCACGGCACCACGGCTTGTCCTCCGCCGGGTAGCACGAGGAAGGTATTGCGGGTACACTTGTGGTAAGAGCCCTCGGGAGGGGTCAAGACGGGGCGGGTCGGGGTACACCCACACGCTCCATTCCGTCCTCCTGTCGCCCGGCGCGGACTGATCCCCCCACGCCGGGCTTTCGGACAACCAGCGTTTCGGCAACCGACGTTTCAGACGGTCGGAGCCTGACGCGACTCGCCCGCCGCAACCTATGCGGCCAGCCTGTCGCGCCTCGCAGCCACCCGAGACACGCGGTGCTTTCCACAAGCAACCACGTTTCTGTGGGGGTACGGGGCTATGAATCCCTGGCTCAAGTTCCTGAAGCAGCTCCGCGAGACGTACGCCTATGACGGCGACGACACCCTCGCGGCGGTCAAGGCGTTCATCGCCGAGAACAACATCGAGATCAAGGAGGGCGACTCCGAAGACGCCCTTGACATCGACGCGCTGTACGCGCAGAAGGACGCCAAGCCCAACAAGGGCAAGGCCGACGCGGACCCGGACGGGGGCGACGCCGCCGAGCAGGACGACCGCGCGCCGGGCGTCAAGCGCGTCCTCCGCGTCAACGCCGCCCTGCACGACGACGACCACGGCGTCTCGCCCAAGGTCCACCGGCTGCACATGGCCCGCAAGGCGTACAACGCCAGGGCCGCCCGCGGCGAGACCCGGTTCTCCTGCGCCGACGAGGCGGAGCTGATGGGCGCGTACTTCCGCCAGCTCGTCGCCACGTTCACCGGCAAGAGCTACGGGCAGGCGGCCAACGACCGGGACATCATCGGAAAGAACAGCACTATCGCCAACAACCTGTCGGCCGGCGTGCTGGTCCCCGAAGAACTGCTCGACGGCGTGATGTACGCGACGGAGCAGTACGGCGTCGCCCGGAAGCTCGCCAACGTGCAGCGGATGAGCCGCGACGTGGTGACCCGCCGGCGCAAGACCGCGATCGTCGCCATGAGCCACCTCGGCGAGACCGGCAGGATTGCCGTGGACGACAACGAGTACGACATGGTGACGCTGACCGCCAAGAAGGTCGGCGTGATGCTCCGCGCGTCCAACGAGCTGTTCGAGGACGCGGCGGTCTCGGTCGGCGATGAGTTCGCCAACTCCGTGGCCGAGGCGCAGGCATACCGCGAGGACCTCGACTACTTCCTCGGCAACGGCACCAGCGCCTACGGCGGGCACGTCGGCCTCATCGCCGCCCTTCCGAGCAGTGCGTACATCGACGCCTCCGGCGACACCTGGGCCGAGATCACCAATGCGGACTTCACCAAGCTCATCGGCTCGGTGGAGAACGTCAGCAACGGCCGCCTCGCGTTCGTCTGCTCGCGGCAGTTCTACTTCCAAGTGATGCTCAACCTCGACATCGCCGCCAACCAGTACAAGAGCCTGCTCACCGGGAACCAGGGCAACGCCGACGCGGTGTTCCTGGGCTACCCCGTCTACTTCTCGCAGGTCCTGCCGCGCGCGTCGGCCCCGGCCACCAAGTCGTGCTACTTCGGCGACTTCATGGGGGCGTCGATGCTGGGCGACCGGCGCGACCTCCGCGTCGAGTCCAGCCGCGACTTCTACTTCGACAGCGACGAGACCGCCATTCGGGCGACGGCCCGGTACGCGGTGAACATCCACGGCGACGGCCGCGGCTCGACCTACGGCCCGGTCGTGTGCCTCGTCACCGCCGCGCAATAAGCAGGGGGGTTCCGATGAAGGTAATGCAGAATGTGAAGATCGTCCCGGTCATCAAGCCCGGTGCGATCGTGGACAATGACGACTTCCCGGGGGCGTACAACGACGCCGCCCCCGTGAGCATCGACACGCTGGGGTGGAACCACCTCGACGTGTACGTGATGCTGGGGGAGACGGACATCGCCATCGCCGAGATGTCCCTATACGAGAGCGACACCGCCGACGGCACGTTCACCAAGATCAGCGCAAGCGACTACAACACGCAGGCGTCGCTCCCGGCCGCCGACGACGACAACAAGGTCTTCGCGTGGCACGTGAGCCTGGGCGGGGAGCGGAAGCGCTACATCCAGATCAACCTCAAGGCCGGCGACGGCGCGACCGGCACCTACGCGGTGGCGTTCGCCGTGCTGAGCCAGGCGAACCAGACCCCCAACTCGGCCGCCGAGCGGGGCCTGAAGGCCGAGTTGTTCGTCTAGGCAAGCCCTATCTCTTCGCGCGCTGCCGGGCTTCCCGGCCCGGCGGCGTTTTTCGGACAGTCCGGGTCTTACGGGGGTGACGCATGGCGATCGGCGAGATCAGGGCGGGCAACGTGATGGGGGCCGGGGGCGATGTCGTGTACGCCGCGAGCGCCAAGGGCTCGTGGGTCGTCGCCAACGACGACGCGACGGCCGCGCAGGCCGCGACCGACCACCTCAACCCGTCGGCGATCGACGAGCCGTCGTTCCACTGGGTCAAGATCGGCCCGGGCGTTACGCGGGCGGTCATCCGCGCCAAGTACCCCAAGGGCTCGACCGTCTCGGCGAGCCCGGTCGTGTACCCGATCCTCGCGTACGGGGAGCCCAACGCCGACGGCTCGATGCCCGCCGACGGCTCGGTGCGGTTCCTCCGGGCCGACAACGCGGACTCGGACGCCGCGGGGCTGACGCTGACGCTTACGACCGGCGGGAATGGGCTCATGGTGGACGACACCTACGCCTACTCGGACCCGGTGAGCCTGACCGCGGCGGACCTGCTCGGGGCGGACTACCTTGGCGTCGTCGTTGGGACGGCCGCGAACGTCGGCGGGGCCGGGGCGGTGCCGATCGAGGTGCTGCTGCTCAACTGAGCGGCGGGGGGAGGTGCGCGTGGCGATCATCACCACCGAAGACTTCAAAGCCTACCGCGGCATCACTGTGAACAGCCACGACACGCTCATCGCGTCCCTCATCGCCGCCGCGCAGGACCTGATCGAGACCGACACCGGCCGCCGGTTCGACGAGACGACGTACACCGACGAGGCGTACGACGGCACCGGGACCGGGACGCTCCAGCTCCGGCAGTACCCGGTGACGGCGCTGACGTCCGTGAAGGTGCTGGACTCCGCCGGCGGCACGACCGCCATCGACATCACCGGGCTGCGGCTCAAGGCCGACATCGGGCTGGTGCACCTGGCGGGCTCCCGCTTCGGGCGGGTGGTCCGCGACGACTTCGGGGCGGTGGAGCACACGGGCTTCGGGCACTCGCCGTCGTTCCCGCGCGGGTTCTCGAACATCCTCGTGACGTACACTGCCGGGTACACGTCGGGCACGATGCCGGCGGGGCTCAAGCAGGTCATGTTCGAGATCGTCGCCGAGCTGTACGGGCAGGCCAGGGCTCCGGCCAACGCGGCCATGCAGTCCGAGTCGATGGGCGACTACTCGTACACCCGCGCGGACGCCGCGGCGGTCTACCAGACCTACCGCTCCCGCATCCTCCGCTTCCGAAGGGGGGTGGTGTGATGCCGACCAAGACGTTCTGGGCGGGCGCGGCGGCGGGCTCGGGTTGGGATACCCCCGGCAACGCCGCGGGCGAGCCGGACGGCATGAACACGACGGCCACGACCTTCCTGCCTCCGTTTGCCCAGACCGGCACGCTCGCCCTCTCCGCCTACGACTTCTCGGCCCTGCCGGACGATGCGGTCATCTCCGCCATATCCGTCGTGGCCCACGTGTCGCACGACCACACGGCGGCGAGGAACTGGGTCGTCACGATCAAGAACGCGGCCGGCGACGCGCTCGGCGGGGTGCAATCCGCGTTTGAAGCCGTGCCCGCGGGCGCCGACCACGCCGACGAGACGGTCGTGACCGCCGCGGGCTGGGCGTCGGCCGCGGCGACCAAGGCGGCGCTGGTGGCCGGCGTCGCGTCGGTGGAGTGCATCGGCATCGGCGACTCCGAGGTGTCGGTGGAGTGGTCGGTCGATGCCGTGGGCGTCCGCGTCACGTACACGATCGCGCCCAAGCCGGGCCACCCGATGATGAACGACACCTGCACCATCCGCCGCAAGATCACGAGCATCAGCGCCGCGACCGGCACGCCGACGCACGAGTGGGAGGACTGGTCGCTGGGCGTCCCCTGCTCCGTGCAGGCCGACTCGTCCAGCGAGAGCGGCGACAACCGCCGCGAGTCCGGGCGGGCGACGTACCGCGTCTACCTCCCCTACGGCACGGACGTGCAGACCACCGATCGGCTGGTGTGGCAGGGCCGCACCCTGAGTGTCGTTGGCCCGCCGGTGGACGGCGCCGGCCGCCGCGTCTACTACCGCGTGCCCGCGGAGGAGGAGACCAATGGCGGGCAGAGGTAGCACGAGGGTGAGGCTCCAGTGGCACGGCGACGAGGCACTCAAGCGTCTGGAGGCCGCGGCCAACAAGGGGCTGACTGAGTACGCTATCGTCGTCGCGGGGACGGCCGAGCGTTCGTTCGGCCGCGAGCACGGTGGCATCCCGTCCAAGCCGGGGATGCCGCCCCACAGCCAGAGCGGGCACCTGCGCAACTCCATCGCCTACGTCCCAGCCAAGAACCTCAAGGCCCTGGTGGGGACGAACGTTCCCTATGGGCGACACCTGGAGTTCGGGTTCACGGCGCGGGCCAAGCGTGCGAAGTTCCTCGCCGTGCCGGTCCACCCCAAGGCGAGTCGGGCGCTGGTGCGGGCGGGGGGCCGGACCCGCAACATCCCCGGGCTGGTGCTCATCCGCACCAAGGCCGGGCAACTGCTGCTCGTCAAGCCCATCAAGGGCAAGCACGCCCGCGTGGAGGTCTGGTTCGTGCTGAAGAAGTCCGTCACCGTCGCTCCGCGGCCGTGGCTGCGGCCGGCGCTCGCCCGCTCCCGCGCGGAGGGGCTGCGGCGGATGCACGCCGCGGTGGCCCGCGAGATGGCCAAGGGGGGGGCCGCCTGATGGCGTTTTACCTCCCCAAGCTCTGGGCCGACATCCGCGACCGGCTGCTGTCCGACACCGGCGAGGGGGGGCTGCGGAACGCCGACGCCCCGCTGGTGGCCGCCGCGGACATCACCAACATTTTCGCCCGCGCGGGCGGGGGCTACCCGTCGATCGTCTACAACGTCGCCAGCGCCACGCAGACCGACGCCTTCCGCACGGCCACGCGCGAGGTCACGTTCGACGTGCACGTGCTGGTCGAGGAGCAGCCGGACGACGGGGGCGACCCGGCGGACATCGGGGCGAAGATCCTCGCCCGCATCGCCGGGGACTGGACGGCCCAGCCGGCGGGGACGGGACCGACGTACGGGCTCGACCGCTGGCAGCCGCCCCTGAGCGGGACGGGGTGGTCGGCGTCGATCGTCGAGGCCGTGGACAGCCGAGAGGAGCACGCCGAGGGCATGTACCACTGGGTCGAGACCTTCCGCGTGCTGGTCTCCAAGGCAGGAGCATGAGTCATGGGGTATCCCGTTGTAGGGGCCGAGGGCGAGGTGACGAGCTGGGGGGCGGCGGGGTTCTACGCGAACCTCATCGCCGCCATCAGCCCCAACCAGGCGACGATCACCGAGGTATGCGACGAGATCGAGACGACGCCGCTGGGCTCCGGCGTCGGCCGGTTCATCCCCGGCCTGCGCTCGTGGTCGGGGTCGATCACCGCCAACGCCTTCGCCACTCCACGGCTGGGGAACGTGGGGCTGGTCACGTGGAGTGCCGGCGGGTACGCGCTGCACGTCGAGAGCTTCGACCTGACGCTCGAAGCCGGGTCGCACGACATCACGAGCTTTAGCGGCACCCCGCCGACGTACCGGATCTTCCGCCCTGACTACGTGCGCGGCTCAGGGACGTTCAACGCCCGGATCGACAGCGAGACGTCCCTGGTCGGCCCGCACGCGCCCGGGGCGACGCTGCCGACGCTGACGCTGACGTACGGCTCGGACACCTCGGCCAACGCCATCTCCGGCCCGGCGATGATCCAGCAGATGCAGGCGAACATGGCTCGGGGGTCGCTCTCCACCGTCGCCTACAGCTTCCGCTTCGTCGGGACGATCACGCCGTCGGGAACCAGCAGCCTGTTCGGCACCACGGCCTTCGGCATCCCGCTGTGGGCGAGCGACGGGGACACGACGAACACGCTGCTGACGCTGACGGCGGCGAGCGGCAAGACGTTCTCGGGCGACGCGTTCTGGACGCGGATCGGGCTTCGGTGCGCGGTGGGCGAGTCGCCGGAGGTCACGGTGGACTTCCAGGGGTCGGGGGCGTTGACGATCGCCTAATCAAGGTTCGCTTCGATGATGGTGGCCACGAGCCAAAGAAGACGCTACGGGAACAGGTGCATTGCGGCCGTGAGCAGCACTAGGATGACAAGCACAGAGACGGGGATGACCACAAACGCCACGAAGAGCGCGCGGGCGGTTTCTCGCGGCCGGCGTTCCCTGGCGATGCGACGGGCCGCCTCAACCTGCGCCTCCACCAGTTCGTCTTTTGTCATCACTTGGCGATCCTCCACATCGCCCACCCGCCCCCACACCATACCCAACGAATCCGACGGACGCAAGACCTGATGGCTAAAGCCCGCAACAAAGACGCAGTTGCCGAGTTATCGGTCGAGATCGGGGCAAATGTCTCCGGCGCTGTCGAGGGGATGGGGCAGGTCCGGAAGGAGGCGGACAAAACCGCAGAGGCAATGGGGCGTGCCGGCAATGCGGCCGCCTCGGCCGGAGCCAAGACCACCTCGTCCATGTCGTCGGTAGCGTCGTCGGTCAAAGACGCCACCTCCTCGGTCAACGACATGCGCTCGGCGATGAGCCGGGTAACGGGTATTGCTGGTGCGATTGCCGGTGCGGTGGCGTCAGTGGTCGGCGTCGTGTCCAAGATCAATGAACTGACACGTGACGGCGCACTGCTGGCAATGGAGTACACCAACAGCCTGTCGGGCGGAGCCTCCAACGCGGCAGCCAACCTCGAAGCCGTGCATAAGAGGTTGCTTGAACTCAATAGCGAGCTTGCGTTCAAGCAAGAGCACCCCATTCTCGGGCTCCTTAGCCGGCGCGAAAAGCAGATTCGGGAGGAAATTGCGCAACTGGAGAGCACGGCCCGCGGGCTGAGCGAGCAGTCTCGCGCACTCGCACTTCGGCAAGCGGAAGAGAGGGCCGCCGCCGAGGCCGAGGCCGCGAAGAAGGCCGCCGAGGAGAGGGCGAAGGCCGAGCAGGAGGCGCAGAACCGGACCTTTGACGCGCTCGAAAAGCGCGTCGAGGCCATGACCATCGCCCGCCTTGAGGGCATCGACCGGATCAACGCCGAGGAGAAGCGGGCACTCAAGGAACTTGAGGACGAGTGGCACCGGGCGCAGACCGAGCGAGAGCTTGACATTCTGACCAAGCTCGCCCGCCTCATCCGGGCGAACGCCGAGGACCAGCGTAGAGCCTTCGCCGAGGAACAGGAGGCCCGCCGCAAGGCCGAACTCGAAACCGCCGAGAAGGCCGCGGAGATGATGCGCAAGGCCATGCAGTCGGCCTTCGACGACTTCGCCCGTCAGCAGCGCCAGTTCACCGAGAACATCACCGAGCGGATCGGCGCGGATGTGCGCCGCATCGCGCAGCTCGTAGACCTTAGGGCCGGAAGGAGGGGTGGTCTTTGAGCTGGGTTGAACTACTCGACTCCACACAGAACGTACAGTGCGACGCCGAGGGCCGCCGCCGCGGCTCGCGCGTGTTCCGCGTCTGGAACTACGCGCGCACGCAGATCATGGCCGACCCAACGTCCATCCTCAACGACGAAGGTGTGGGGCTCCCGGCGTACAACTCCGAGTGGGAGGGGATGCGGCTGGACGCATACCAGACCGCCGCCAACGGCTCGGTCTACGACGTGACCGCGCTGTACTCCAACGACCGCAGGTTCGTCATGCCCTCGCCGGTGGACCGCATGGCCCCCGGCTACGGCGCGTGGTCCGGCTCGTGCACCACCGAGTTCATCGAGCTGCCCTTCGCCTATCAGGCCAAGACGCTCGTTCAGCAGGGCGAGGGAAACCCGCCGGCGGAGGTCGTCGGCTGGAAGTTCGACGTGCAGCGGACGCCGGTGAACATCCACCGCATCTCGTGGCGCACGAACATCTCCGCGTCGGACGTGCCCCGGCTGGTCGATGCTCTGCGGCAGCAGACCAACAAGCTCCATCGCATCAACTCCAAGTGGTATCACTTCGAGGGCGGCGACTACGCCGAGACGGAGCCCGGCAAGTGGGAGGTGCACTACCACTGGCGCGAGGACCCGGGCACCCCGCCGATCCAGTACAGCCTCTTCAGCACCACCCGGCTGCCCCCGCCGCGGGGCTCGCTGATCCCCGGCGCGCCGGATGCCTCGTGGTCGCGCCCGCCGTACCACGAGGTCATCCTTGTCGGCGCGGCCGATGGGTCCGCATCGTCCCCGCCGGTGTTTGAACTCTTCGTGCCCTTCGACTACGACGACCCCGAGGGGTGGGCCGACCTGCCGGGGATGACGCCGTGAAGAGACACGACCTCAACAGCCTGACTATCGAGCCGGTCTACGGCGTCATCGCGTCCGTCGAGGGCACGGTGCCGGGCCGCGACTTCAGTTATACCATGCACCTGAGTACGCCGGGGGGGGTCAACGAGACCGTGAGCGGCATCATGCCCGCCCAGGGGCGGTGGCCAGCGCCGATGAAGCACCGGCCCCAGCCGGTCGGCACCGGCGTGTTCGGGCTGAGGATCAACGGGGTGCTTCAGATGTTCCCGATCGAGCCGCCGGACGTGGGGCCGTGCGATGACAACGGGGAGGGGGTGTAGATTGGCGCAGCGAATCGAGCAGACCATCGACCTGGGCGTGGCGGACGAAACCGTCGTCCTCGCCGTGCCCGACCTCGACGTGGCTGGCGTGCAGGTCAGGTACCTCGGCGACGGGACGGCCGAGGCGTGGCCGACGGGGACCGTGCCGAAGGTCGTGGTCGAGGTCAGCATCGACGGCAACGACTGGTACGGCCTCTCCGACGCCGGGCTGGCCGATGCGGATGTGGAGTTCGCCGCGGCCGGGCTGGCCGCGGGCATCGACGTGTCGAGCGTGGGGTTCATCCGCGCCCGAGTCTCGACAAAGGCGGCAAGCACCAACAAGAAGGCCATCGTGACGCTCTACGCGCAGCGGGCCGGGGCAAGGGGGTAGACATGGCGACGATTTATGTTCCCAAGGGCACGACCGACCTGTCGGGGCTCTCCATCTCGGACGGCGACTCCCTCGTGTTCGGCGAGGGGTCGCAGACCGTCGCGGGCATCGACCTGAGCGGGTTGAACGAGGGACTGAGCGGCATCAGCGTGCTGCCGTCGTTCACCGGCTCGATCGGCAGCCCCTCGACCGGGCCTCTACGGGCCGACCTCGACTCGGGGGCCGGGAAGATCGTCTACAACGCCGGGGGCGGGTCGTTCTTTTACCAACCCGATGGCGACGACGACCTGTGCAACGAGATCGAATGCCTGGGGGCGGGCACGCTGTACCTGCTGGGGGGCGGCACGGTCACCCTGCTGGAGATCGCCCGCGGCGCGGTCCACATCAGCGCGGACGTGGTTGTGGCCACCATCCGCCAGACCGGCGGGACGGTCACGCAGCTCTACAAGTCCACGGCGAACACCAACTTGTGGATCGAGGGCGGGGAGTTCGTCACCGGCCGGGGGTTCTCCGGCACGGCGAACGTCTGGGGCGGGCGGGTCGTCGTCCGGCGCGAGGACACCGGCGCGACGCTCCCGACTGGGGCGACGCTCAACATCGCCCCGGACGGGTCGGTGAAGTGGATGGGCGGGAACATCACGACCGTCAACGCCGCGGGTCCGATCGACCTGTCGGACGCGCCCAACGCCATGACGATCACGAACCTCAACATCTCTGCCAAGGCGCGGGAGCGGAGCCGGCTCACGTCGAAGTACGCGGCGGTGACGATCACCAACCTCAATGAGTACGTGGGGGTGGCCGACGCGGCCACGCCGCCGCCGACGGGCACCTGATGACCCAGCTCAGCCGGCTCATCCTCGACCCGACGACGGGCGACCGGGTGCTGGTCTCGCGCGACGGGACGCGGGTGGTGAACGAGTGCGGCCCCGCGCCCGACCACCTCTACTGCCTCCTCTGCCCGTGCAACTACGTCGGCTGCTGGCCGGACCACCCGCCGATCTGGGTCCGCGACGACGTGGTGTGCCCCCTGCCGCCGGGCGTGCCGCCGGGCACCTACCAGCCCGCCATCTGCAAGTACGGCGGGGCGGTGAAGGTCACTCGGGCCGGCCGGTCGTGGTGCTACATGCCCGCAGGCTCGCTGGGCATCACCCGCCGGCGCGACCAGATCCCCCCGGGGGCGATCATCGCCGAGCCTGGGGCGATGGAGGGCATCACGATCGAGTGCCTTGGCGTGCCCCAGGGCGTCGCCGCCTGCGACCACCCCGACTGCGTGCCCGACGGGGGCGGGGAGTGCGAGTGCGGGTGCGACCGCGTGTGCGCGGTGCTCATCCCCCACCAGACGGATGAGGGGCCGTGCAACGGGGCCATCTTCTGCTGCGGCGGGGAACTCGACGACGACGGCAAGGCGACCTTCGATTGGAACTACACCGCGACGTACCGCAGCGGCCACGACTACCTCATCAACGTCGGGGACTCGTGGTGCTGCAGCAACCGTCCATGCAGCGACTGCATGGACGGGGTGACGTTCTTTGAGGCCGTGAGCCACACCGGGGCGGAGGTGTCCCGCGACGGCTGCACCGTCTGCAAAGAGGTCATCACTGTGCAGCGGACGGTGACGCACAACGCTGAGTGCGAGCGCGTCGTCGAGGAATCCGAGCCGGAGGTGCGGGTCGTGTGCCGGTCCTACGCCGATGCGATCGACCCGGCGTACAACCGACCGTACGAGTACCGCGACCGGTGGGACGACCCCTCGCCGCCCTTCGGCTGCCCCCGCGGCGGATGGGACATCCGGGAGACCGTCACGCGGTCCTGCACGGGCTCGCGTCGGGAGCGGACGGAGGAGATATGGTCCGTCGCGTCCGCCCCCGACGGCATGAGCTGCGGGTGCAACCGGCGGGAGTGGCGAACCGAGGTGGAGAGCCTGGTATACTCCGGCGGCGAGGACGACGAGGGGTGCTGCGCGGGGTGCCAGTTCGAGGTCTGCGGGCACGGGGTGGCGTCAGGCGGGGATTGCCCCGACCTGGCGACCGCGCCGACGCCGGGGCCGGGCGGTGGGAGCCCAGGCGGTGGCGTGTTCGGCCTGCTGTGAGGAGGGCGAGATGGCGTGCGGGTGTGGGAATCGAAAGAGCGTGGCCCCGCCGGACTCCCGGCGGCTGAGGACGCTCGCGTTCATGTGCGTCACGTGCCCGCACCTGACCGGCCACCCCGAGGACCCGGCGACCAACTGCGGGGTCTCCGGCCAGCCGGTGTACCTGACGGTGCGGGGGATGGCGTCGTGCCCGATCGGTCGCCACCCGGATAAGGACGGCGTTGTCGAGTGGGCCGGGCTCGATTGGATCGGGCACCCGGCCCCGCTCGCGTGGCTGTACCGCTGGCGGTGGTGGCGGCGCAGGCTGACCGAGTGGCACGAGGGGCCGGAGCCCCCGCCGCTGTCGGGTCCGCTGATGGGGTGCGGCTGCTGGTTGCAGGGCAAGCTCGCGTGGATGGCCGCGCGGCGGTGGTGGAAGCGGGTGCGGGGGCGTCCGAGCGGCGCCCGCAGGGGAAGTGGTGACGGCTACACCGACCCCAGCCAGCCTTCGATGAACGCCGAGATGTCGGCGGGGTTGACCCAGCCATCGAGGTTGTAGTCGCCGCGGCTCACCTCGCCGGTGATCGCCTGTGGGCCCTGAGGGGCGGCCAGCCAGTCGCGGAGGAACGCGCTGATGTCGTCCGAGTTGACCTGGCCGTCGAGGTTCCAGTCGCCGGGGCGGACGGTGTGGCCGTTGAGCCAGGGGCCGAAGAGGCCCCCGCCGTGGTACAGGTGGATGCTGACGACGGACCCGATGGGCAGGACCACGACCGTGTGACCGGAGTAGGGCGCGCCGATGAGGGTGCCACGCCAGACCCAGAGATGGTCGGTCATCGCCCCGGATTCCCACGCGACCGCCGTTCCCGCCGGCTGGAAGGTGGGCTCGACAGCCGGGGAGACCTCGATCACGCAGTAGAGTTGCGGATCGTGCAGGACCAGGCCGACCGGGCAGGGGCGGATGCTGTGGTTGGGGCCGGGCGGGGGCGTGGTGCCGGGGCCGGCGGTCAGGGCGAGCGACACAACTGTAAGCGAAGCGGCGGTGAGCATGGCGTTCTCCTCGTATCTATCACCCGGAGTACGCTCCGGGCTGCATGGCCGTGAGATCATCTCCCCCCGGCAGACTCGGTGGCGAGTTCACTTGCGCGCCGCCGGGGACTGTTACGCATAGGGCCTGGAACTGGTGACGACGGCGCACCGGCCCTCTTTCGTGCGCCGCTACGTCCCCCTCGGCCGCCCCACCGGCCGCCGCTTCGAGAGCAGGCGAACCACACTCGGGTGCCAGAGCTTGAACCGTGGGTGGTCCACCGCGGGCCGCACCCCCCGCTCCGCGGCGAGTTGCCGCACGCGGGCTGGGCTGAGGCCGAGCTTGGCGGCGACTTCCTTCGTGGTGAGGTGGACGGGTTGCGGCGTATTAGACGTTGTGTTCAAGTACATCCTCCTCTTCGGGTTGTCCTGATCATCGTCGGTCTCCTTTGTCCCCCGACCCCGCCGCAAGAGATTCAGTCGCGGCCGCAGTCGCAGCGCTCGTCGTCATCGAGGGTGACAATCGGGTCAATCATCGAATGCCACTTGTAGCCGCCGCACGTGGGGCAGATCTCCATCTCCCGCTTCGCGCGCAGCGCAGCGCGGCGTCGCCTGCGGGACTCTGCCACCCGTTCGCGGTTAGCCAGCCACTCCTCTTCGGTCATCGGCTCCAGCCCGCGAGCGCGGCGCGAGGCTACGTGAGCCTCGTATGTCGGCTTTGGATGTTTGCGGCGTGCCATCGTCGGTCTCCCTTGCCCCCCCGCCCCCCAGTGCGAATCCCGGCCGCCCCCGTCGAGGGGCGGCCGGGAGCCCCCCAGGGCCGCGGGCACCCGGGGGGCAGGAGTATCAGGCACGCGGGGCGGGGATCGGATCGGCCCACGCCAACCCGGCGATGCGGCGGGCGGTCCTCGGCATCTCATAACTGTTGGGCACCCAGACGTACAGGATGCCGTGTTCGCGCTCCCATTCGGCCATGCTGGCGGGATTGGGCTCACCCACAACATGAGCCTCGGCGATATCATCCTGTCCCAGGCCCAGTCCCTCCCGGATGGAACGGGCGATGCGGGACAACTGACTAGGCTCCTCCCGCTCCTCGCCCGTCTCCTCGTCCTCGATGATGCTTACGTCCAAATCGGGGTCATTGGGCAGCATCGGGCACGAGAGCACCCGTCCATCCGGCGTGAGAACCCGGATAGTCGCGCCGTCCAACCTGGTCGTTTCAGTCGTCATGGCTTACTCCTGCCCTTTCGGGCTCCCATCGCCTGCCCTCCGGCGATCCGAGCCCCGCCCCCGGTCGAATCCCGACCGCCCCCGGTGAGGGGCGGCCGGGGAGCGGCGGTGGTCACTTGATCCGCTTCCATGTCGCGGCCCTCTCGTAGTCCGCAACCGTGGTCTGAAACGCATCGTGCGCGGCCTTCCTGTCGGTAAAGAAGGCCCATGACCCCTCCGGCCATGCGGGGTCGAAGCTCACGAAAGCCGGGCCGAGGTCGGTGTCGTAAAGGGCCATCGTCCGGGCATGGGCATCGACAAAGTTCCCACCGAGCTTGGGCGCGAACGCTGCCTCAGCCACCAAGACGCCGCGAGAGAACGAGGCGACCCAGACCCGCTCACCATCAAGCGTGACGCTCACGACTCGACCGGCCTTGGGGTTGTAACGGCGAAAGAACCCGCTGGGAAGCTTCTTCGTGGTGGTCATCGTCAGTCTCCCTTACCCCCCTCCCCCGGTGCGAATCGCGCCCCGCCCCAATCAAGGGGCGGGCGCGGGAGCCGCCCGGGCCGTTGTCAGTCCAGCCGCCACTTCTCCACCGAGACGGGGCGTCCCCCTTTGGGCGGCGCGACCCAAACGTGCCAGACCCCGATCAGCTTGGTGTCGATGCCGTTGACGATCGCCCACGCGTCCGCCTCGCTCTCTTCGACGGTCCAGATGCCGTCCTCTACTGAGACGATGGTGAGCGTGCGGCCGGTCCCCTCCTCCCACACGCGGAGCCGATGCCGCACCAGTTCCGCAAGGACGGCAAGCTCCAGATCGGACTCGGGGATGATCCGGTCGTAGTCGCGGTAGGTGTCGGTCCTCATGGTCGGCCTCCTGTCTCTCCCCCCACACCCATATCTTAGCATCGTCGCAAGCGTTGTCAAGCGTTGTCGAAACTTTTTTTGCCGCAACCCGTGTTCGCACCCTGTTAGCGTCCTCCCAAGTCCCCACCACGGTGCGAATCCCTCACGCTCCCCGGCAGGGGAGCGGGGGGAGCCCCCCAAGGTCCATGAGTGTCAGGCGAAGCGGCCGACGGTGATGCGGATCTCGATCACGTGATCGTCATCCCAGGGCAGGGCCGACGCATCCTCGCCCGCCTCGGCCACCTCGGAATCGCTGAACTGGTAGACGCGGAGGCAAGTGATCCCCTCGTCGTCGCTGAACGGGCGGTAGATCGCGGGCTCCAGCCACCGGCCCGGGAAGTACCCATCGGGGTAGGCGTCGCCCGTGCCCTCGGCGTGCCTGGGCTGCACGAAGGCGACCGGGTTGCTGTTGGAAGCGGTGGTCACCGGCACGGTCTTGATCGTCGTCGTCATGGTCTATACCTCCGTGAGGGGTACTCCGCTGCCCTCCGCGGTCGAGCCCCCGTCCCTCACACTCATATCTTATCATCGTCGCAAGGGCTGTCAAGCGTTGTCGAAAATTTTTTTTGCCTCAACCCCGTGTTCGCACCCCGTTAGTTCGCACCCCGTTAGTTCGCACCCTGTTCGTATGGGTGTTTTCGCACGCCGCCGTCCCCGGAGCGGTACATCGACCCCGACCCCTCTTCGTAAGTTGTGGCCTTGCAACGACTTCCGAAAAACTTGCCAGAATCTGAGAAAAAAACCTTGACTCCACGCTATCAGCAGGCCGAGAATGAGAACGCCACACCAAGCGAGACGAGCATGGGATCAACTGCCCCGTCATCCCAAGCGTCCGCCCCGGCCGCCCTCGGCGGTGTGGCAATCGCCAGCGATCCCCAAAAGGCTCGTGCGGCCGGGGCGGACGCTTGGGATGACGGGGCGACGGTCACGGTGAGTTTTTCCGGCCCCCCAGGGGCCATCGAGGACCTTCTGCGGCGGCTGCTGCCGGGGAGGTCGGCGTGAGCATCCGCCCCGGCTCCATCCGGTTCCTCGACCCGCGGGTGTTCTTCCGCGCGGCGTCCACGTTCCTCACTTGGAACCCAGCCGGGCCGAACACCGACAAAACTCGGCCGTTCATCTGTGTCGGCCGGTGCGAGGGCCGGAGTGCCTGGGTCGCCCTTACGACGCAGCGAAAGCCCAACCGCCTTTGGATCCGCCCGGCGTGGATCGTCGGCGGGCTGCCGCGGCTCCGCCGGCAGAACCAGTACCTGCGCGACGCCGCGCAGATCGTGGTCATGACGGACGCGACATACTCCGCGGCGGTTCGGCTGTTTGGCGAGCGGCAGGCGCAGCTCACGGATGACGGGCTGACCTCCGTGCTGATCCGCGTCGAGGCGGCCCGGTGGTTCCGCCGCGGCGACGCCATCAACTTCGACCACACCCTGACGATCAACAACGACCCCCCCACCGACGCGGGCCGCGACGCCTGCGCGGGGGTGGGGGCAGGAGGTGCAGAGTGAACACACTGCAAGCAGTGGCCGCGATCGACCAAGCGAAGGCGAATATCCGAGACATCGTTGCAAGCATGGGCGACGACATCCTTCCCGTCGCACGCATCGTCGAGGCCTTGAAGATCCATCCGGCCGAAACAATCGAGTGGCTCAGCAACGAAATCAATTCCGGCGAAAAGGAGGCGGAACACTTCGTGGCGCTGGTGGCGTACCTCGCTGCCATCTCTCTCGCCGCCGGCATCTTGGCGAATCAGGGTGTTGTATGACCGACCACGTGGTTCCTGGCGGGTGCGGGCTTAAGGCGGTGACGGACCGCACCCGTCGCGGACACGCGGCGGGGCGGATTGAACAACGCGGGGCGGGGGGAAGGAGG